>Ga0206131_10003028_pt1 | contig 19709 bp, 33 predicted proteins | sample Helgoland_Spring_FD_148636 | JGI IMG/M metagenome (GOLD analysis project Ga0206131, IMG submission 148636) | Pelagic subsurface seawater microbial communities from Kabeltonne, Helgoland, North Sea - Helgoland_Spring_Bloom_20160517_1 | ecosystem: Environmental > Aquatic > Marine > Epipelagic ...
GGGTTCTATATGGCTACACACTCACTACCCCCTCGCAGAAAATGGGATGATTTTGCCTACCCCCCCTACTGATTTGGTCGGTGATGTGTGGATTTTTTGAGGTTTCCAATCCCCTACATCCCTTGCTACCACTACGTTGTAGCGTATGCACTACCTAGTAACACCATGCACCCCTATGTCATAGGTCTACATATGTAGACCCTGCCCCTACACCCCTTGCCCCTACACCCCTTACCCTTAGGGGAATAGAGAGGGATAGGGAGGCACACCCTCCCCTTAACCCCTCCCTTACCCGATATTATGTTAAATAGAACGTGGGAAGCTGTCCCCTCTACAACCCCCGTCATTGCTAGGTTTCTAAAAAAAAGTGAATAAAAATTAGTTTTTATCGAATATGTTTCTGTATCTTTGAACCAACGATAAACGAATTATAAACAATTAAAACAAATGTTATGAGTAAATTAAATGAAAAAAGAGTAAAGACGTTATTGAAAGGTAACGCAATTGTGGACAAGGCTATTGAGTTGATGAAAACCGAGACTGCGAACAAGTCATGCACTATTCGTTCATTCCATAAGACTGCAAAGCATATGGTTGAGGTAAAGACGTTACTATCTAGTGCAAAGTTCAAGAATGAGATGAAGAAAGCCGAAATCAAGGGTATGGAAAACATCAAGGTGCTTGTCCCAATTGTATTGGGCATAAGCTACTCAAAGTTCGCTAGGGAACTGCAGGTAGCAAAGGTCACTATCACTCAACTAGAGGCTTTCATCAAGGCAGTGAAAGAGGATGAGGAGATATCGGTAAGCAAACAAGGTTTATTATCATTCGTAAAGGGCAAGAAACGAGTAAAGAGTGAGACCCCAAAGCCTACACCGAAAGCAAATGTCGAAAGTGGAGAAGATAAAGCCAAAGATGGTGGAGAAGAGTCTACACCGAAGTCAAATATTGTCGGAGTATTCGAGTTGAAAGGTAAAGGGGTTAAGGTTGAATTGATTGAGGATGAGAATGGAAGAAGTGTTGAGTTGAATGGAGCATCTCTCAAGGATGTAGCTAAAGCCTTCAAATTGTTTCAGACTCAAATCGAGATGTTAACTGAAGTTAGGGTAAAGAAGTAATCAACACCACCAAGAAAGGTCTACATATGTAGACCTCTCAATACCTCAAGTCAGAGACGGCTTGGGGTTGAGGTGGTAGAAACACAGAGTAGCTATGGGATAGCCAAACTATAATGAAAGGTAACAATAGTTTGTATGGGGTTCGATTCCCCACTACTCACAATTATTAAATAACCAATAACAAAGGAGAGGGTACTACCTAAAGTGTGCCAATCGTTATGAAACAATTTAAAGACATCGAGATTCAAAACTCGGTAACAATAATCGGTAAAGATGAAGTAACATTAGAGTCTTTACTTATCAAGGTACATAACAATTTTGTATGTGGCGAAGTCAATGCAGATGAGGGAATGGAATTGTTGAAGCAAATAGTTAGTCAAATTAATAACCAATAAAAATATAAGTTATGAATTATTACAATTTAGAAAGTCCTGCATACTGCGAGGCAAAAGGATTAAGCAAAGTATTTGGAGCGTATGCAGATAACTGCTCACGTGAGGATATTATGGAAGTGGGCTTCAATGCCAATAGTGGATATGTTTATATCGCTTTAGAGAATGGAATTTCAATATGCTCAATGCTTGGGCAAGACGTTGAGTATTTAGTCACTGATTTTGAGGATGGTACGGAATACTTTTTGGACACGTACGAAGAAGCCGAAAAAAAAATAATTCTATTAATTTATCCAACTAAAATATAAGTTATGAGGAAGACAAAGGTAATAGGATTAAGTGATTGTGGACGATTTGATATCATCGCAATCTTCATGAATGAGATTGAGATATTTGGAACACGCAGATTCAGACGTATCATCTAAAGTCTACATATGTAGACCTCACTAATGCCTCATGCCGTAAATGGTATGGGGTTGAGGTGGTAGAAAGAGTTTGGCATGGTTGTTGAACGTATGTTAAACGTAGTATGAACAATTAAATAAATAAGTTATGAAAGAATTAATTTTTATGTGGATGATTGCTAGTGGGCAAGTCCAACCGATGAATGAGCAGAATGATGGACATGATATGTATGTCCTATGCATTGAGAACGATGATGCAGAACGAGAGCAAGACAAGGTGTTCTGCTTTGACAATGCGTACAAGGAGGAGATACTTGAGTACATTGAGAGTGGAGACTTTGAGTACAATGAGTTTTTACTAACTGAAAACCAATAGACATGAAAGATTTTAGAATTGTTAGGGTACATAACGTACTGATTATGGTACACATCATTGAGAAAGGTAAGTCGGACAAGATATATGCATTCGACTCATACGATGAGGCTTGTCGATTCATACTGAATCACAACGGACTAGTAAACCAATGGGACTTGATACTAGCACAGATAGATTTATAAACAAACGAGGTCTACATATGTAGACCTCTAATTAAAAACAAATAGAGATGAACACACAAGAGAACAACAAGATGATAGCAGAATTTTTAGGCAAAGACCACGAGTTAAATCAATGTATATCGGCACCACAATACTACACCTCGTGGTATTGGTTGATGCCTGTAGTGGATAAGATAGAGGATAGGACTGCTACTTGGATGAGGTATGGTACGAAGAGGATAGTTAGTGAGGGTTTTAAGTGGGTGGAAGTGGGGAGATTTAGTTACACCGTTCAAATAGAAAACAAATCCGTTACAATATGGAAACATTCAGACCAATTTGATTCCAAAAGAATCATTGAGATAAATGGAAACACTAAAAGAGAAGCCACCTACAAAGCAGTAGTAGAATTTATTAACCAATACAATAAGAATGAAAGCTTTGATTAAGTTTAGAATGAAAGACGCAACCGATTGGTACGTCAACAAGGAGTTTGCAAACAAGCAACACATGAACAACTATATCAGTTTGATATGCAGACGAAAGGACTGCTACTTGGATGAGGTATGGTACGAAGAGGATAAATAGTTTGGCATGGTCTTTGCACCGATGTTAAACAGAGTATGAACAAGGGAAGCTGAAAACTTTACAGAGTAGGCACACACATAAATCAATTCGTTATGAGAAACAGATTAGATTTCACACTACAATCAATTACTATTATAGTTTTGATTGCACTTGCCACAATGACAACATACAATGTTGTTGTGTACGGAGCAAGTAATGATGAGTTAGTTATTACAACTCGTTAATTTATAAATCAATGAGGTCTACATATGTAGACCTCTATTTAAAACAAATAGTTATGATACGAGTATATTTTGAGAGCAAGAACCATTCAGAGTTGGTAGCTACATTTGAGAGTGAAGAATTATATATGGTATGCCTACCCTCACTTGAGGAGGAGGCAAAGAAGCACCGAATGATAGTAACCGAATCAATTACTAACCAATAAAAACAAATAGTTATGGGAACATGGAACATACCACAAGCGTATCCTCAGACGAACATGAGATACAAAGATGAGAACGGAAACACGAAATTCATTACGGACTTCAAAGGATTCACAATGCTCGAGGTGTTGGCTCAGTATAGCACCAATGATATGTGTAAGGGCAGAGCAATGGTGTATATAGATGAGGCTATTGATGTTGATGTGAAGGCATCAATGAAGAGTGGAGAAGGGGGCTTTATGTCTGCAGTATTGCGAGGGGATTTACTTGAGGCATTGAAGAGGGCAGACGAGTGCAACTATGAGGCACTGATAAAAGGTTTAACCAATAAAGAGATAGAGCTATGAAGACACGTTATTTAAAAAAACTAATAGCATCAGACAAGTATAACCTACTTAGAGATAAAGATAAAGAGAGTCGTATCGGATACTTCCTATTGAGGATGAAATATAAGATACAATTATTAGCAATTCGCGAATCACAAAATAAAAACAAGTAATAAACAAGTATGGCACGATGTTTGAACTACCTGTGCCGAGTATGAATTAATAAAATAAAAGTTATGAAAAGAGAAGAAGCAATTAACAAAGTAAATGAGGGTGTAGGTTCAATCTATACCAAGGAGGATGTAATCAATCTCATCAATCAGATTGAGGACACACAAGCAGAGACACCATCATTCGATGGGCAAGAGATAGTCAAGTCAGTAATGAATGAGTGGCATGATAAGGTACACGATATATTCCATGACCTTGCGAGTGAGATTGCAAGTGATGACATCGTAGACATGAACGAGTGTGGGTTCTACCTTGAGCATGACAATACGATTGTGTTGAATGAGGTATCATTTGAGACCTATGAGATAGAGAGTAGGGTTGAGGAGTGCAGAGATTCATTGTCTCAGTTTGTGTCCAAGGCAATCATTGATGCGTGTACACCTGCAGAGGAGGATGACACCTTAACGGATGATGATAAAACTAGAACTGAAGAGGGACTTGACCATAAAGGATAATAGAATTATAAATCAATGAGGTCTACATATGTAGACCTCTACTTAAAACCAATAGACATGAATTTAGATAAGAAATTTTACAAGCTACTCAATGAGTACGATGAGTTAAAGGATAAGATAATGGATTTCGATGACAAGTACCACGATGGAATGTACTACGACATACAAGGATACGTGGAGACGTATGAGTATGAGTTAGATACTGACGAAGAAAGGACTGATGAGATAGAGACATTACACAAGCAGGTAAAGGCTTGTCGTATGCTTCTCAAAGCGTTAGAGTCATTGAACTACATATACTGCTAGCCATGGAGAATACAAGAGAGCATTTCATACGCATAGCAATGGCGATACTTAAGGATGAGTATCGCTTCAGACCTCAACGATTGGCGATAGCATCAAAGATGTATAGCAGATGGAGAGAGAGGAACAAGATGTTGATTGACGTGAGGTCAGACAAGTCGTTGTATGTGACGATAGGTAGGTACACCTACTACATTGACGATAGTACAGATGAACAGATAATAGATAAATGGAAAAACAAATAGAGATGAAAGTAAAAGAATTGATTAAGGAATTAAGTAAGCTACCACAAGACGCACCTATTCGGGTGTTGAATATAGATAAATTAGACGATGGGGAGAATGAATGGGTGGTTGGAATGGAAGAAGAAAACGAAGGGAATGATTATCATTCCGTAATATTATTAACAAGCATATAAAAACAAATAGAGATGAAAGTAAGAATAAGCACAAGAGCAGTCTACCATAAGGTAGCAGAGGTAGAGATAGAGATACCCGACATGAAAGCTGATGAGGTAGATGAGTACCTAAACGACAATGAGAACATATATACTGATGTGATAGACGATAAGCTATCAAAGGCAGAGTATGAATTTGGTAGTGGATACGATTGTTGTGATGGGGATTGGACTGATGAGACATCGGATAGCGAGTGGAGATACCACATTAAAGGAATGAATTATGGAGGTCACTTATGAAAAAGAATAGCACGAACATAGCAGATTGGATTGAGTATTGGGACACCTTTGACATAGGGTTGTACCTAAAGATTTTAAAAGCAAGGAGATGATAGAGCATTGGCAGAAGAAACTAGGACTAGAGGAGTGGACGATTAACGCAAGGCAGATAGACCCTGCATCAGTTACCTACCCCGATGACTGCGTAGGCGATGAGAGATTCTTTGTAGGCATCATGCCTCAGGAGGAGTCATTATACGCTACGATATTCCACGATAGACCACTGACCGAGGAGGACATAGTGCATGAGCTACTTCATGTAAGGCATCCAACCGAGTCAGAGGAGTGGGTCAACAAGGAGACAACAAAGCAGATGACCATAACCGAGATAGATACTCTAACGTGGAACGTACCCGATATACTAACTGATGTGTTCAGTAAGTACGATGAGGATGCAGACCCATACAAAGAGATGGAGCGTTTAAGAACACTCGCATTAAAGGTTGGCTACGACTTTGATTATGGACTGAGTGGGGAGCCAACACATTATTGGAAATTAAATAAATAGATATGAGTAAAAACAAAAAGAAAAAGCTAAAGATTGATAGTGGGACACACCCACATTTTACTAACATCCTTGAGTCCTTTGCTAACGCAATGACGATAGGAACAAAACCAAAGGAAGATGAACGCAGAACTATTTAAGAGGTATGCAGAAGATGTCCAAGAAAGATTTGGACTAAGCAGGGAGCAGATGTTTGCCAAGAAGAAACAACAAGAGTACGTAGACGCAAGGCAGATGTTGTATCTCCTATGCGATAGGAGTGGAATGAGAATCTCATACATCGAGAGGTATATGAAAGAGATAGGACACGACATCACGCACTCAACAATTATTCATGGCATACAAAGAGCAAAGAAGGTAATGTATGAGGATGATGGATACAAGAAAATCATTTCAAAGATTGAGGTCGATGCAGTGTAATCTACATGAGGTGTTTACCCAAGCGAGTAAGGACCACTCGTCTTGCAGGTACGAGACCTCAGACTACGACTCATACCTATCTCATGGAATAAAGATAGTAAAGGACAATCGCACACAACGGGTCACGATAATGGATACAACCATGAGTGAATACTACGAGGAGATAAGCGATGAACACTACAATTTATTTCGAACCAAGGGTTGGTTGTTTGGGATATATACATTATCTTTAACGAACTTTAAACAGAGGATAGACCAACTGAATGAAGGGATAAGGTATGAGGTTAATCAGAATAAACGTAAGAAGAAACTCCTGCAGTTACGGGAGGAGAGGGAGCAGGTCTTAAAGAAATACTATAAAGTAAATCAATTATTAATTAAATTAAATAACAATGAGTAAAACAAATTCAATTTACAAGACACTATCGACCATCAGTGTAAGAGACAAGGTCGAGAAGAAGGGTGGACTAGACTACCTATCATGGGCAAACGCATGGCATATGCTTAAGCAGAACTATCCTAACGCACAACGTATCATATACGAGCATGACCACACAGGATTCAACTACTTCACTGACGGCAAGTCTGCATGGGTAAAGGTAGGCATAGTCGTTAATGACATCGAGCATATTGATATGCTACCCGTTATGGACTTTAGAAACAACGCCATTGTAATAGACAAGGTAACGTCAACGGATGTGAACAAGACAATACAGAGGGCAACGACTAAGGCTATCGCTATGCATGGACTAGGTCTATCGCTATGGACAGGAGAGGACGTACCTGCAGAGGAGACAAAGCCAAAGAAGGCAACACCAAAGAAGAAGGTGGTCACACTTGAGGACATCCCTGCAGATAAGATGGCAGAGATGCTTGATTATGTAGCAAAGAACAAGAAGCTTGGATTCAAGCAGATTGTAGCGAACATTGAGCAGAAGTACAATGTCAATAAGAAACAAGAGAAGCAGATTAATGACGCACTAAACTCATAGGCATGGATAAGAATGTAATAGAACTTCTTCGTGATGACAAGCAGTATTACGGAGGGGTAGGTAATCAGTACCTATCCAACTCAGACATCGGTACGCTACTGAAGAACCCCGAAATGTTCGGGGTCTCTCGTCCCGACAACAAGAACTTTGCAGAGGGAAGATACTTCCATCAGCTTATCCTTGAGCCTGAGAAGGCTAAGGACGTGGTGTGGGTAGACTCTGCATCAAGAAACACTAAGGCATACAAGGAGTTTATTGATGAGTCAGGCATAGAGGTGGCACTTCTACGCACAGAGAAGGACACCATCGAGGCATTGGTAGATAAGATGAGAAGTAACCTTGACTTCTTTGAATTGATACACGCAAAAGGAAACATCTTTGAGATGCCTAACATTATGACGTACTCATCTGTAGGTGATGACTTAGAAAACCATTCGCTTACTCAGTGGAAGGGTAAGGCAGACATAGTACACAAGGACTACGTGATAGACCTAAAGACAACGTCAAACCTTGATGACTTCAAGTGGAACGCAAGGAAGTACAACTACGATAGTCAGGCATTCATATACCAAAAGCTATTCGGGAAGCCGATGATGTTCTTGGTGATAGAGAAGAAGACAGGACGTATGGGAATGTTTACAGGTAATCAAGACTTCTATCAGAGAGGACAAGACAAGATGCACAGAGCAATAGAGGTGTACCATAAGTTCTTCTCTGATGAATCTACCATAGACATTCAGAACTACTACGTGAAGGAAGAGATATAACATAGATAGCTTACGCATGATGTTTCCGATGTGTTATGTGTAGGCTTTTAAATCATCATCGGAGAAAATAAATTTCTAATATGTCACAAGACGAGAAAATTTTTGCTAATGGTTTCTCTTTTAAGAGGAGAGACAATGCCCCTGAGTTTGTAGTGGGCAGACTATCACTTAAGGTGGACGATGCTATGGCATTTGTCAAGGAACACATGAAGAATGGTTGGATTAATTTGAATGTTAACCAAGCTAGAAGTGGGAACTACTACGTAGAGCTAGACACCTACGAGGCAAAGTCTGAGGAGACACCACCTAAGAAAGAAGCTAAGGAAGAGGGCTTGCCCTTCTAAACCTAAGTGTTTATTGGTTAAACTAAAGGGGAGGTCACTCCCCTTTTTCTACCAATCAAGTGTGTCGAATGTCAAAAATATCTCCCTCTATATAGAGTATATATATTTCTTATTATTTATTTTTTATTATCCCTACGATAGAGAAAAAAAATTGACATTATCGACACTACATCTGATAATCAGATAGTTAAGTATTATAAATCGACATAAAATCGACACAGTTATGACATCAGACATCACAATATTCAAGAACATAAGGGAGACAGAGACCCCTTTCTACCGAGGTGTAGATAAAATCCTTGAGAGAATCAAGGACGGCTCATCAAAGGAACTAGTAAAGAGGATACGAGCAGAGAAGAACAAGTCAGATAGGAACGAGATAAAGAAGAACCTACCTGCAATATGTTTCAGTGGTACGTTCAACAAGAGGAACGACTCATCAATCGTTGAGCATAGTGGACTGATATGCTTGGACTTCGATGGGTACACCAAGCAGAAGGACCTCCTTCAGGACAAGGAGTCAATCAGTAAGGACAAGCACACTTACTCTGTGTTCATCTCCCCATCGGGTAATGGTCTAAAGGTATTGGTTAAGATACCTCAGGACGTGGACAATCATGTGAACTACTTCAACTCATTGGAGAATCACTACGGCTCAGAGTACTTCGATAAGACCTGCAAGAATATAAGCAGGGTATGTTACGAGAGCTACGACCCTCTAATATTTATCAATGAGAACTCAAGCGTATGGGATACCATTGAGGAGGTGGAGTACACCGAGTACGTATCACATAGAGACGCACCAACGATACCAATCACTGACGAGAACAAGGTGGTGGACATACTTGTGAAGTGGTGGACAAAGAAGTACCCAATGATTGAGGGGCAGAGGAATCAGAACGTGTACGTATTGGCTATGGCTTTCAACGACTATGGAATAAACAAGAGCCTTGCAGGGTATGTACTCAATCAGTTTGAGAATGCAGACTTCTCATTGGAGGAGATAACAAGAACGATTGACTCGGCATACAGAAACACGCAGAACTTTGGGACAAAGTATTACGAGGACGAGGAGGCTATCAATACCATCAAGCAAAGTTTACGGAGGGGCGTGTCAAAAAAAGAGGTACGCCATCAGTTAGAGGAGTCGGACTTGGATGGTGCAACGATAGACTCAGTAATGAATCGAATAGAGGATGACCAATCAAAGCAGGTGTTTTGGTCTAAGAATGATAAGGGAACTATTAAGATAGTACACATACTATTCAAGGACTTCTTGGAGGACAATGGGTTCTATAAGTATTGCCCTGAGGGTAGCAAGAACTATGTGTTCGTGAAGGTCACCAACAACCTCATCGACCACACCTCAGAGAAAGAGATAAAGGACTTCATACTAAACCACGTAATAGACTTGGATGACATGGCGATATACAACTACTTCGCAGACCAAACAAGACTGTTTCGTGAGGAGTTCTTAACTCTTCTCTCAACGATAGACATATACTTCATTGAGGACACCAAGGACACTGCCTACCTATACTATAAGAACTGTGCAGTACGTGTAGGTAAGGGAGAGATTACCCCTATAGACTACTTGGACCTCGGTGGATACGTATGGAAGGACCACGTCATTGATAGGGTGTTCAAGATATGTGATGGTAGCGATAGCGTATACCGAAAGTTTATATCTAACATCTGTGCAGGGCATGAGTCAAGGGTTTATAGCATGGAGTCAACGATAGGGTTCCTACTACACGCACACAAGAACCTATCCTACTGCCCTGCAGTGATACTCAATGACGAGGTTATATCAGACAACCCTGAGGGTGGTACGGGTAAGGGGATATTTATGAACGCACTATCAAAGATGAAGAAGGTGGTAACGATTGATGGCAAGTCATTTGCTTTCGAGAGAAGCTTTGCCTATCAGCTTGTGAGTGCAGACACGCAGATACTTGTCTTCGATGATGTGAAGAAACACTTTGACTTCGAGAGGCTGTTCAGCGTGGTAACAGAGGGACTGACGTTGGAGAAGAAGAACAAGGACGCAATCAAGATACCATTCAGCAAGTCACCGAAGATATCTATCACCACCAACTATGCCATCAAGGGTGCAGGGAATAGCTTTGCTAGGAGGAAGTGGGAGCTTGAGTTACATCAGCACTACGACAAGAACTTCACGCCATTGGATGAGTTCGGCAAGCTAATGTTTGGGGATTGGAGCGATGCCGAGTGGTGTGACTTTGACAACTACATGATAGGATGTCTTCAGATGTATCTTAAGAAGGGTCTACGTAAGTCTGAGTTTGTAAACCTCAAGGTACGTCAGTTGTCTGCAGAGACAACGCATGACTTCATCGAGTGGTGTGGTCTGTTGGATGGTCAGGGAGAGAATAGGAATCTCATACCGGGGGTAAAGTTATACAAGCAGGACCTATACTTTGATTTTGTGCAGGAGTATCCTGACTACGGACCCAAGGCAAAGATGACAATCTCAAGGACAAAGTTCTACCAATGGCTTGTGGCATACTCTTTGTTTAAGGAGGGACTCCAACCTGAGGAGGGACGAGACGCACAGGGTCGATGGATAATAATTAAGAAGGCTCCCAAGGTGGAGCCACAACAAAAATTAATATGAGTCAAAGGGAGGGCTCTGAATCTCCCAACAATTAAATCAAATACAATGAAACAATTATTTTTATTTGCATCAGTGATGCTATCAGTAACAGCCTATTCTCAGTGGGAGATAGGAAACTATGTCGATGAGTTCGGAGAAGAGACGGAAGGAAGATTTCTACATCAGACGGTGTCAGGTACGTTCTCAAACTCGGCAACAACAAACGCAAAGTGCTCATACTTTATTGAGCACACTAAAGTCGAAGAGGTGTTTGCTATTTCAATCTACCCATACGGAAGAAGTCTTAAGGAGTCGTTCTATGATGAAACGTTCCAAGACGTGAAGATTAAGAAGCCATCAGGGGAGGTTGTAACCATTGAGGCTTTCTGCTTTGAGGGTATGATATACTTCAGTGAGGAAGAGTATGTTCAGCTCATGGATGCCTTAAAAGAAAGGGGAGAGTACAAGGTAGCGATGACATACAATACGGACTCCACTCAGTCAAGCTATAGATTTAAGTTTAATTATTAAACCAAAGATGATAATACTTAAATGGATATGTGTTTTAACTTGGGCAATTATAATGGGATTGCTAATTACAGGGACATTAACAAACCAAAACAAAGAAGATGATAGAGTTTAGAGATTATCAGAAGGACATAATAGCCAAGGGCACGGAGATGATTCGTGCCAAAGGCTTTCTATACCTTGCGATGGAGGTAAGGACAGGTAAGACACTGACGAGTTTAGGAATTTGTGAACAGCTCAATGTTGATAACGTGCTGTTCCTGACCAAGAAGAAGGCGATGTCAAGTATCATAGATGACTACGACAACCTATGCCCCAACAACTTCGCCTTGTTTGTCATCAACTATGAGTCGATACATAAGGTCCCAAACATTAGGTGGGACGTTATTATATGTGATGAGGCACACTCGATGGGAGCCTTTCCAAAGCCTAGCAATAGAGCTAAGGATGTTAAGAGCCTCATACAGAGGAATGACCCCCATGTGATACTGATGTCAGGGACACCGACACCTGAGTCATACTCACAGATGTATCATCAGGTGTATGCGATACCAATGAACCCATTCAATAGATACCCAAGCTTCTATAAGTTTGCACATGATTGGGTCAAGGTAAAGCAGAGGAAGATAAACGGAAACCTTATCAATGACTATAGCAATGGCTTAGATAGTATAACAAAAGCAATGTCACACCACACCATCAACTACTCACAGAAGCAGGCAGGCTTTGAGGTGGACACACGAGAGCATATCCTTAGGGTAAGGATGGAGGACAAGACATACGCACTAGCAAAGAGACTGAACAAGGACCTAGTGATTGAGGGAAAGGACGAGGTGATACTTGCAGACACACCCGTAAAGCTAATGATGAAGCTTCATCAGATATACTCAGGGACAATAAAGTTTGAGTCGGGAGCTAGCATGATTATTGATATGACTAAAGCGAACTTTATTAGAGAGAGGTTCAAGGGAAAGAAGGTAGGAATATTCTACAAGTTTAAGGAGGAACTCAAGGCAATCAAGCAGGCATACGGAGGGGATGTCACTACAGAGCTGAGTGAATTTGAGCAGACAGATAAGTCCATCGCCCTGCAGATTGTGTCAGGCAGAGAGGGTATCTCTCTACGTCAGGCAGACGCTCTTGTCTACTACAATATTGACTTCAGTGCGACAAGCTATTGGCAGAGTCGTGACAGAATGACAACAAGAGACAGGCTAGAGAGCGATGTCTATTGGATATTCAGTGAGGGTGGTATAGAGGACGACATACATAAGGCAGTATCAAAAAAGAAGACGTACACAGTTAATTACTTTAAAAAGGATTTCGTAAATTTGTTAGGTGACAGAGCAACAAATCCAATCAAAAAGAATTAAGCAGCTTGAGTCTGAGGGGTACTACGTTATCAAGCTAGTCAAGACCAACAAGAATGGGATACCTGACCTGATAGCTATACCACCAAACTGCAATGTATTGTTCTCAGAAGTGAAGAGACCCGGAGGAAAGGTCTCAAGATTACAGGAATATAGATTAAAAGAACTAGAAGATTATGGATTTAAAACAGAAATATACAAGGGATGATTGGTCGGAGTATGAGATAAACGGCTCAATGTTTATGGCTCTTGCCGAGTATACGGAGGAGCAGACAGATGAGATACTACTACAGATGGACACATACGAGGACCTGCTACCTATAAAGGAGGCACAGACACAGATGATTGGTGGCATCGTACAACACGATGAGCCACTGTTCTTTGAGCTGACATACATCAAGCAGCCGGGAGAGATGACACTGTTCTTAGAGATAAACGAGACGGACTGCGACACATACTTAGATTATATGAACCTAAATAAAACATTAATAAAATGCAATCAGAATTTAATAAAATAAAAGATATCGTAGAGAACGTATTTGATATCGAGGACCTACTAAAAAAAGACAGGGCACACCCGATACCCACAGCAAGGGCAATCTTCTCTAAGATTATGAGCGATAGGGGCTATGGTATAACACCCATATCACAGTTCCTGAAGTACCACCACGCAACCATTGTGCATTACAACAAACACATTGATGTGTACATCAGTCACAATGAAATTGTTAGGGGTAAATACCATGACGTGCTTAGGTGTATAGATGAAAACACTGTAAACATAATAGAGGAGGATGACACCGCTGTTTTAAAAAGTCAGATAATAACTTTGAAAAAAGAAAATAAAAAATTAAATTTGAAAAACACCATGCTAAAGAATGACGTTTTAAAGAAGATAGATGAATACTTTTTATCTATAAAGAATAGATATAGTATAAACGACCTAGCAAGAATAGAATCATTTAAGACGTGGGACAGTAAACAAAAGATAAACGAGATGCTTAGGATAGACTCCTCACTTTATGCCACGCTTGGCTCTGATTCTACAGAGAAAGATAGGAATGAGGTAAAGAAAAACTCTAAGAAGATATATGGGTACATTAAAAAGATTGACCCCATGTTTGGTAACGCCTTAATACAGGCAATGGATTTATAGATGAGTATAAACAACGCAGATAGAGAGAGGCTCATTCATATCAACTTTGTTATGAATCAGATACACGAGCACTCTAATGCTATATACGAGCATCTAGTAGACAAGGAGTACGAGCAGGTATCGTTAGAGATTCATATGCTCAAGGAGGTGTTGAATAGTCTATCGCAATCAATAAGCAACAATGGAACAAAATAAAAAATGTATAGAGTGTGGGGAGGATAAGGATGTCTCAGAGTTTCACACCTCAGGAATAAAGAACGGAAAGAGATACTACAGAAGAAAGTGTAGGGACTGCTATAGATGTGTTAAGCGAGCATACAGAGACAGGAAGATTTCATGGTTCAGAGAGTATAAGGAGACGCTATCTTGCGAGAAGTGTGGATACTCAAAGGATAATAATAAACACTTCTCTATCAAGGCTTTAGATTTTCATCACAACAACGATGACAAGCTCTTTAATGTTAGCGATGGTCCGTACCTTGGATACTCAAAAGATAAAATATTAAATGAAATAAATAAATGCATGGTGCTTTGTTCAAACTGCCATGCCGAAAAACACACGAAATGAAATGTCCAAACTGTAACAAAGATTTAATTTGGGGAGGAGACCACTCCTATGAAGACTATGGTATTGATGAGCAAGAGGGTATCGTATCCAACTCAAGCTGTCCTGATGATGACTGCATGGTAGATACCGTGATAGTATACACTAGCATTGAATGAGGTTCGAGTCTGAAGAAGATTTAAGGAGGGAGCGTAAGGCTATAGAGACTTTCGTTAAGGTCTTCAAGGGTTCACACAAGAAGCTTGGACCCGATGACATCGACTACAGAGTATTTGATAAAGACAATAAGCTCATATCATATGTTGAGGTGAAGGGTCGCTTGAGAACAATCTCTCAGGCGTACCCGTTGCCTGTAGCATTGCAAAAAATTGTTAAACTTTCAGCCAAGAGATTAAACCCTGTGATGATATGGGCGTGTGAGGATGGGATAATCTATGGAAAGATTCACGAGCTACACGGAACGGTACGTTGGGGTGGTAGACCAAAGAGAGAGGGTAGCTACAATGACGATGAGCTTATGGCATACTACGAGACACAGAAGAAACTAAGGTACATCAAGTACGCTTAGGCTTCTTTCTGTTACGCATCTTAGACCTCTTCTTCTTCACCTTCTCCGGAAGGTTCTTATTGGGATAACTCTCCCACTCCTGTGCTAAGTCAGGGAGGTATGCGTGCATATATCTACGCTGTGCTTTACTTCTAAATGGCATGACTAATTCTTTCTTCTTTTTCTTTTACTTCTTTTTTTTCTTTTACTTCTTTTTCTTCTACCACTTGACTCCTCTTCCTCCTCTTCATCGCTATCTTTTTTTCTTAACCCTTTATATATATCTTCATTCAACTTCTTTCTAATGTCTTTATAGAAAGGAACAAGACCTGTCAGCCCCAAAAGCTCAAGAGGGATTCTCTCTTCTTTCTCTCTTCGCTGTCTCTCTCTAGCGTCCTCTTCTTTCTTTGGTTTAGAAAAGAAAAGTTTATTACCTGAAAATATAAGGGACTTTACAAGAGGCGTGTAGGGACCTAGCATATTAGGAAGTATGTCTGAAGCTATATCGGTTTCTTTATACGACTTCTCAGGAGGTATGATATTAAATTGAACTTGATTCTTAAACGGGTCATACTTACCTTCTCTAAGACCTAAGTCTCTGCCATGCTCTTTATTCGCCCACTCGATGAATCCATTCTGTATCATCTTTACAATAGCACCAAAGTCTCTTCCAATAAATAGATTAGTCATAGTTGAAACTATACCCCTATAAACCCTTGTGTATATACTTTCATCTTCATCATCATCATCATCACCAAAGATAAGCGAGGCTAGTATAGGCATGAGTGTTGTATATATTGTCATTCTTGCTGATACAGCAAGCATTAATCTTCCACCTCTTCCCGGAGATATATCACCCCTTCCCATCGCTGCATACATCCCCTTTCTAAATGCATTGTATTCAAACAATAAGAACCTTTGCATAAATGTATTAATAGTTTTAAGTAAAGAAGAAACCCCCTTATCAGAAGCCCTCTTCTTGTTCTTTAGGATACCCATTAAAGGGTTGTCTGTAGCACCAATAAGAACTGTATTGTCGTCAGCCTTCCTCTTCGCTTCATTGATAGCCTCCTCAAACTTCTCCATGTATTCAGCATCGTTCTCTGCAATCTTGTTAAAGTCTACCTCTTGCCCTGTAATTTTTTTAAACTCAGTTGCAAATGAACCAAACCACATGGGTCTTGTAACCAACTTATCGGGGGTGGTAATCATAAAGTCAGCAACAACCTCAACGCCTCTAGGATATTTTTTAAGATATGAAAGCCCTTGGTTTAGTCTGTTAACTACAGGATTCTTTGCTGAGTCAGCAGCCATTCCCATCTTTTTGTTTATCATAGAGGATTCAACAAACCTACCTGATAGTTCTTCACCATACATCCTTGCGGTCTGCTTACTGTTTACGTTGTTCATTACCTCAACTCCTCTGTCACTAAAAGCAACCTTCATATTTTTAGGCTTACTTCCTTCCGCAAACTCAGTAGGATTATTTAATGCAAAGGCATAGTTGGAAGCTAGCTCCACAAAAACTCTTGGCAAACTTGCAAGCATAGAACGATACCCCTGCTTAGCTGCATACTGAAATACCTGCTCACCAATACTACTGCTTGTAAAGGTGTTCTCAAGTATGTCAGCGATAGCCTGATTGTATGCGTCCCTTACAGCTAAGAATATCTGTCTCTCTTGTCCTGCAGCATCAAGCTGTTTCTCTATCTTGTTGAGAGTTCTATTAGCCGTCCTTAATGGAGCGGTTAAATGATAGTCCATCAGCGTCATCTTGGCTCCCCTCCTAACAGATGCAGTAATATCAAAGTTGATAGCCTTAGCACCCTTTGTTCTTTCAATAAGGTTCTTGGCTTTAGTCGATGGCTTGATGTTCTCCATATAGTTTTCACTAAGAGCACGGGAGTCGTCCACTGCTACACCATCTGTATTTAAAACAGACTGATGAATGTAGTCATTCAGGGGCTCTATTGATTCTCCTCTAATAACTGAGGCTGTATATGTAGCCTTATCTGTTAGCTTGGAGTTTATGTCTTGAACCGTCTTTATCATATTAAGCTCGGCATAAACAAAACTGTCATCTAGTTTCTTTAAATCTATTTGACCGTCTGTAGAATAATCTTCTAATATCCCCTGTAATATATCTGCCTCATAGCTTTGATTACTGTCTCTAAGCTTTTTAATTGTAGCCTCTATAACCTCAGCGGCAGGGTTCACCTGTGAGTTATTAGGGTTGGATTCAAACTCTTGCTGAACCATATAAGCCATCTGCTTATACTTAGACTCTAATATCTTATTACCGTTGTATTTAAACTTCTTTTGTAGCAGAACCTCTGCGTCCTCGATAGTGTTATAGACCTTGTTTAACTCAGTGTTAAAAGTCGTAACCGCCTCTGCGGATTCTTCAAGTACAGAATTAAATATTCTTTTACTTGTAAAATCTCCAAGAACCATATCAATATTTATCAGAGGGTTCCTTTCTATAAGCTTGTAAAACTTATTAGCGTCTGAGCCTTTTTGATACAGCGTTTTAATTTTTGCTATCTGTGTACTGACGGCAAGTGGCTTAGCATCCTTGATGCCTTCAGCTCCTGTCTTAGACCTGTTGATTGATACCAAGTTCTCTGATGCCAACTGAACATAGTGAGTGACATACCCATTGTTTATATTGTCAATAGCCTTCTCAATGTTTTTAAGCTGTGCGTTGTTCAAGTCATTGACGGCATCAGTCTTTATAAGTCTTGCAAAATCTTTTACTAAAGCTTTCTCAATTGCTAGCTCTATTCGGTCAACATTAACAGAAGATTTTTTAATATTCTTTATTAGAATCTCCTTCTCCTCCTCCATTTCTTTCTGCTTCTCTTCCTCTGTCTTGCCCTCTGCTTTTTCAATAGGCATAATCTCTGACTTAAACTTTCTCATCAGCTTAGCCTCGTCTTCTGTTATGACCTTATCCTTGAGCATCTGAGCAACTGTCTTAGCAAAGCTAACTGCTCCTGTCTTAGTAAACTCTTTATCCTCAAAGGCTTCAAACCTTTCTGAAAGCTCACCAAGCTCTGAGTTCTGAACTGATAGCTCCTCAAATATTTTTGCTATTGTTTCTTTTACCTCAGCAGAATCCTTAAGGTTAAGAACCGTCTTTCTCTCACCGAATGATGTAACAAGGTCAGAGTATTCTTCAAGGACGGAGTCAGGAATAATAGTAGGGCTTATATTTAATAATCTCTTCAACTCATAAGCCAAACCATCTGCACCTCTACCAATCTTGCTATTAATATTTCCCTTCGCTTGCTTAATGCTTTTATTTAGGCTTGTCATCTTAGCTGCATAATCAACATCGGAGAATACCTTCTGCATATAGTCAACGAATGAATCAATAGACTTCTCACTTGATAGATTTACATTGGCAAATCTATTTGTAACTGCAAGAAGCTGTGACTGAGATAACTTGCCTTTGGATTTTCTCTGTATAGCTTTAAGCCTACTCTTTATTTCTTCTTTAGCTTTTTTCTGAGCCATCTTGTCAGCTCTAGTAATAGACCTATCAAACTTCAGTATGTCCTTAATAAGCTGTGCGTCCTTCTCTTTGATGTCAGTAATGTCCTCAACATTATTGAACAGCCTCTTAACCGCATCCTTTAGGTTGCCTCTGTTCGCTCTCTTTATTGCACTGACAGCCTGCTTACGAGTCAAATCCTTCTCACTCATTAGGTAATCCACAATCACCGCATCACGAATCTCAGCGGCTCTAGCTTTATTTATAATATTCTGAGCAGACATTGAAGGTTTTATATTAGACTTCTGCATCCTTGCCTTTGCAGACTCAGCCGCCTCCTCAGGTTTGAACTTCACCTTTAAGCTAGCGTCAACCGCCTCTCCTGAGAATAGTTCGGCAAGACCAATGTCAACAAAGTCCTCAAGGGTTATGTCTTTAATATCCTTAACCTTTACATCTTTAAATCGTGTAAGCTTTTCTTTGATGTATTTAAAGAATGCATTGAACCACTCAATGAACTTCGCCTTCTTAGCTGCATTAGCAATGGTCTCACCCTTCGTTCCCATGAGCTCAACCAACGCCTCCTCACGAGCCAATGCATTGTCTCCATACTTTTTGATAGCACTCTCTAAGGCTTTTGTTCCTTCAACCAACTCAAGACCTTTCTCTAGTAGCTTGGTTCCTTTTGCTTCAGAAGATTCTGAACGTAGGAAGTCAATCCATATGTGACCGAACTCATGTATAGGTGTAGACAAGGATTCCCTAGATGGGTTAAGAAATATCTTGCCGTCCTTGGTAAGACCAAGGATAGTGTTGCCATTTACATCAGCTTTTCTTATTCCCTCCTGCTTGAGCACTTCATCAAACTCCTGCTGAGTTTGAGAAAC
>Ga0206131_10003031_pt1 | contig 19690 bp, 24 predicted proteins | sample Helgoland_Spring_FD_148636 | JGI IMG/M metagenome (GOLD analysis project Ga0206131, IMG submission 148636) | Pelagic subsurface seawater microbial communities from Kabeltonne, Helgoland, North Sea - Helgoland_Spring_Bloom_20160517_1 | ecosystem: Environmental > Aquatic > Marine > Epipelagic ...
TTGGGCTGATTAGCCTTAAGGGCTTTGGCCTCTTGCCAGAGCCTGCCAGCCTCAGCGAAGATCTGAGTCCTGTCAAGCTCAGGATTGGCCTCCTTAATTTCAGCATACTTCTCCTTGAGGAAGATATTGTATGCCGTAGGAGCACGCTTCTCCTTAGGGTTGCCATCCTTGTCAAACCCCTTCTTGCGCTTGGGCTTTTGGGCCTTAGCTGCCTTATCAGCAGCCTTGGCCTCCTTAGCCTTCTCCTTAAAGTCCTTCCAGAACTCCTTGATATACTCATCAATATCCTTCTTGGTATTGAGAGCCTCAGGCATGTTCTCGATGTGAACCTTGAAGAGGGCAGCAGCAGAGGTCATTGTTGCTTTGAGTAGGTAGAGTAGCTCTGAGTAGCTTGCGTAGAACTGACTGTTAGCTGACTGTAGAACTGACTGTTAGCTGGAATACAAGAGTGCTTGTGATTCAGCTGTGTATCCGGTTGTTGGATGAACAAAAATTTAAACAGCATAGATCAATTTTTATAAATTTCTGTACAAATTTAATTCAAAGTAGCTTGAAAAAGTCAAAAAAATGTCTAAATACTCTATGTAGTGTAAAAAATATAAAACACATATATATACCTAACTACACTATACTCTACACTATTTTTTTACTCTTTCACCTTCTTGGCCTTGCGAACACGCTTCTTCTTGGGAGCATCATCATCAGATGGCGCTTCCTGAATCTCTGTGATCTCCTCCTCTTCCTTAGGAGCATCGGGCACCTCAGGTACCTCGACCATCTCATCATCATTGGGCTGATTAGCCTTAAGGGCTTTGGCCTCTTGCCAGAGCCTGCCAGCCTCAGCGAAGATCTGAGTCCTGTCAAGCTCAGGATTGGCCTCCTTAATTTCAGCATACTTCTCCTTGAGGAAGATATTGTATGCCGTAGGAGCACGCTTCTCCTTAGGGTTGCCATCCTTGTCAAACCCCTTCTTGCGCTTGGGCTTTTGGGCCTTAGCTGCCTTATCAGCAGCCTTGGCCTCCTTAGCCTTCTCCTTAAAGTCCTTCCAGAACTCCTTGATATACTCATCAATATCCTTCTTGGTATTGAGAGCCTCCGGCATGTTCTCGATGTGAACCTTGAAGAGGGCAGCAGCAGAGGTCATTGTTGCTTTGAGTAGGTAGAGTAGCTCTGAGTAGCTTGCGTAGAACTGACTGTTAGCTGACTTAAGCTGACTGTTAGCTGGAATACAAGAGTGCTTGTGATTCAGCTGTGTATCCGGTTGTTGGATGAACAAAAATTTAAACAGCATAGATCAATTTTTATAAATTTCTGTACAAATTTAGTCCAGAAAAATTTGTCCCGAAAACCGGAAAAAATGACGAGTTTCCTCTAATTTCTCAGTATCCACCCCTGGATACAACAGTGCGACAAGTCAGTCTACAGAGCCCAGTAGAGTCAACTTGAGACCACATAGTCAGCTTTCAGCCCACAGAGAACCAACTCAGTATCAGCATGCAGCAGATGTTCGAGACTATGCCCCTTGATCTCCAGTTCAAGGTGTGTGAGAAGATCGTGTATCCCCAGCCGCGAGAGCTGATTGATGAGCTCACCAGTGTTCTCGTGAACCGCGAGCTGATGAGATTGTTTCATCAGGGAGAATGCCCCAAGTTGAAGCCCACTTCTAAAGATGTTCAGTCGGAGATGCTGAAAATACCCGGATTCGTCGAGAGATTCGTCGAACAGAACAACGTCAATCGCGAGAGCGACTTGAAGACAATGAGTGAGAATAATGAGCGCAGACAGGCTCTTCGCGCAAAGTTCGTGTAGAGATGCAAAGTATATAGATAGAGTAGGTAGAGTAGATGTAGTATATATATTTTTTATATTTAAAAACTTAATTTATATATTTGAAATTATATAAAAATAATAAAAATTGATTTTTTTGTTAAAGTGTGAATATTACATTACTTATAAAATGGCAGCATTCGCATATGAATTTGAAAAATACCTGACAAGCAACGAAAATATAAAAGAAACAATTGATAAATACGGTGTTGCAATTGCTCCTCTATTGAGTAAAGAAGAATGTGAAGAAATGATTAAAAATAAATGGGACATATTAGAATATTTAACAAAAGATTTCGAAATACCAATTGATAGAAATAATAAAGAATCGTATAAACAAATTACAGAATTATTTCCAAATCATAAAATGTTAATTCAGCATTGGAAAATTGGTCATTCTAAATTAGCGTGGGATGTAAGACAAAATCCCAAGGTTATCAAAGCTTTTAAAGATATTTGGAAAACCGATGATTTAATTACAAGTTTTGATGGCGCCAGTATTTATATTTTAGATAAACCAACTCGCGAATCCAAATCGTGGTTTCATGTAGATCAAAGTTATACTCGAAATGGATTCGAATGTATTCAAAGCTGGGTAAATGCATATGATACAAATGAAGGAGACGCAACATTAGTTATATTAGAAAATAGTAATAAATATCATAGTGATTTCCAAAAAGAATTCAATATTACAGATAAAGCAGACTGGTTTAAACTACAGAATAAAGAGCAATATGAATTTTATATCAATAAAGGTTGTCGCGAAGTTGCTATAAAATGCCCTCGTGGTTATGGTGTATTCTGGGATAGTAGAACTTTGCATTATGGAAATCCTGTGCAAAAAAATGCAAAAGATGATTATAATTATAGATGTGTAGTATATATATGTATGACACCAAGATCTTTAGCAAAACCTAAAGATTTAGAAAAAAGAAAAAAACATTTTGAAAATCTTAGAATGACTTCACATTGGCCACATAAGCCAAAATTATTTCCCAAAAATCCTCAAACATACGGCAAAAAAATACTCAATATTACAGATATTGATATAAATACAGTCAAAGAATATATCACCGAAACAGGATTAAAACTTATTTAAAAACATCTTATTTGGCTTTTGGTATACCTTTTGTTTTAGCTTTAGGTGTAGCTTTTGGTTTAGCTTTTGGTTTAGCTTTTGGTGTAGCTTTTGGTTTAGCTTTTGGTGTAGCTTTTGGTTTAGCTTTTGGTTTAGCTTTTGGTTTAGCTTTTGGTTTAGCTTTTGGTTTAGCTTTTGGTGTAGCTTTTGGTGTAGCTTTAGGTGTAGCTTTAGGTGTAGCTTTAGGTGTAGCTTTTGATTTAGCTTTAGGTGTAGCTTTTGGTTTAGCTTTGATTTTAAGTTTTTTTCCACCTTCAAGTCTTCGTCTTTTACCATTATCAGTAGTTATAAATGCACGTTGTTTAGATGCAACTGATTCAGATGCATCTTGTTTTTGAAGCTGATCTAATACTTTATCGCGTCCAGATAAGAGTTCGTTGTTTAAAGGATTTACTTTATGAATTGCATCATATCGTTCTGCGAACTTTTTATCTTTATTAGAAATTTCATGATTTTCATACCATTCTTTTAAAGCTCTTCGATAGTCGTCTTCTTCTGCTCGATTTCTGAGTGGTGGTGGATAATATTCATCAAATTGTTTTTTAGATAAAATATTTGATGGCGAGTTTATTTTCATTTTTTCTTTAAAATCATGAGTTATATTATTAATTTCTTGTCTACGCCTGAGCTCATTATATTCTTCAACAACTTTTGGATCATAACCATCCGGCCTAACAGTTGAATAAGTTGGATAAGTTGGATAAGTTGAATATCCGCTCATATATCTTCACAATCTATTTAATAGCAATTTTTTATTTAAAAAAGGGTGTTATATTATTATTTAATAATTTTATTTTGCCATGGATTCTTATTAAACCATGGTTTATTATTTTTCCATGGAAACTTGTTAACCCATGGATTCTTATTATGCCACCATTTAGAAACGTTATTTTTCCACGGAGTTTTATTTTTCCATGGAATCCAAATATGAGGATCATAATAAATTTTTTTAATTCTTTTTGTATAAAAACTAAGAGTTAATATAGTTGTCATAATAATACCATTTGTAATTAAAATTATAGGATAATTATATTTTTTTTTCATTTATTTAGTATATATATATTATACGATAAATAACTTGCATAAGATAGCCATATTATATAAGGTAGTAATAATATATATGCCCATACATATGTATATTTATATTCATTGCGCTGTATTACAAATTGTATTAAAGTTAATACCGCAAATATTAAACTCATTATTACCATTACAAATCCATTAAATAATCCATTTTCACCAAAAAAAGCTGGTATATATGCAAAGTTAAAAATTAGTGCTAATGTTGGTATAATCCAATTACTTAAACGTTTAAAATATAAAAATTTCAAGCAACCATATCTATCTCGAGTATATTCAATGCAATCATCATAATATAATGCTATACTATATATTGCACCAATCATTAAATACAGTATAGGCCACACAATACCAAATAAATAATTTGGAGGATAATATTCGGGTTTTTTAAGATTTTTATATTTATCTTCATCCCATTTATTTCTATATAAATATCCGATTAATGATCCCACAACCAATGGTATTATAAAAATTATAAATGATATTATATTTATAATTATTTTGGAAGTATAATTATTTGTAATATTATAACAGTTATATTCACTAATATAACAACGTTTTATCATTATTAAAAGATGTTGTTCTATAATATAAAATATATAAAATATATAAAATATATAATTGCAATATAAAAATTAAATAATATATAACATAAATATATATCTAATATTGCTTATTGGTAGTTATTAAAATCCTTCCAATCCTTGTTTACAATTCTTCTATTTTTATTAGCATATCGAGAGTCTCTCTTTTTGCTTAGAATATTTTTTAAATTTTTGCATTTTTCATTATCAAACTTAGTTTTGAAAGTTTTAGAATTCTCTTTTGCAACGACATTTAATGTATCAATATAATTATCATACATATCGGAATCGATTTCGTAATTAAAGTAAGAAGTAGACATCTTGTGTGATTGAGCTATTTACTAATCAAAAATTATAATAGCTCATATCAATTTTTATTTTTTAAGAATTAAATTTTCATAAACTATTATATTATCATTAACTACTGTTTTACATGTTGGGCAATCTAATATTAATTTATCATTTTTAATAACATTAATACAATTATTACAACAGTTTCTATGTCCGCAAGGTATAAAAGCTTTAATTTTTGAAGAATTATAGCTATTAAGACATATAATGCATTCTATCTCAATATTGTATTCTTGGATTTCGTTGTTATAATTATCTATAATTTTATTTTTTCTAAATTTAAAACAATTAAACATACTCTTTTTAAATAATAAAATAATAATTATATCATTTTTTCTATTAATTTTAAAACTCAAAAGTCTATTAAGATACTTTGTTGAAGTGTAGATATAATTGATACTCGTTATGCAACATTTTATATTGATCTACATATATTTTTATTTTTTGATTTACAATGTCAGGATCTAATTCGAAAATAAGCTTATTGATAAATGTCAATAAAATTTTCCTTCTTTCCAATGCGTAATATGTCATAACAAGATCACATACTGCTTCATGCTCTCCATCACGTTCGTTTATCATATTTGGAGCGTATTTATTATACCATTCTCCCAATAAAATATAATGAATGGTAATAATTTCGTTAAGATTAAATTTTTTAATCCAAAAATAACTATCCTTAATTTTGCCAAAATGCTCTATTTCCTTCAATAGAGAAACAGGTGGGATGCAAATATATTTTGCACATTCCATGATGATATCTTCGGGGAGCGAATCGATGAGCTGGGAGATTTTCACTTTATCGTATGAAGCCATTCCTTAGAGGTATTGTATAGTATTATTTTATTACCATATATATCATTTTTTAAAATTATAGAACTTTTTTTATATAATTTTCTAACTTAAATTTGATATCCTTGATATTCACCACATTAATAAAACTGCAAATAACCATTCGGCCTTGACCAAAATATAATTCTTTCATATATTATATAAAAACAAAATTTATTTTAGTTACCGCCCCTTAAGCGAAGAACCAAATGCAATGTAGATTCTTTTTGAATATTATAATCTGCAAGAGTTCTACCATCTTCCAACTGTTTACCAGCAAAAATTAGACGCTGTTGATCGGGAGGTATACCTTCTTTATCTTGAATTTTACTTTTAATCGTGTCAATTGTGTCCGATGATTCAACTTCTAATGTAATTGTTTTACCAGTTAATGTTTTTACAAATATTTGCATTCTTTTATTATATAAGTAATATTTTTTTATATGTATTATATTAAAATGAATGATGATAATATAAATAAAATGTTTAATAATTTGATTATTGCAAAACCATGTAATATTTGTAAAAAAGTAAATAATAATAAAAATAAAAATTATTGTAATGAATGTCAATTATTAATCAGCATGCATTATGAAAACTGTTCATGTATATATTGTAGATAAATTTATTTTTATTGCAGTAATTTTTTTTTAGATATTTCACTAGGATCCCATGATATATATATCATATTAGCATTAGGTTCGGGTAATATTTGCACATATAAACCGTTTTTTCTCAAAGCGTCTACGACATAACTTATACAATCATTTATCTTGTATAATGGTTTACCATATACATAATATGGTATTTCATAAAATATATTCATTCCACCGATTGTTGCAGTATTTTTAATTTTATTATGACATATATCTATAATTTTGTCAAATGTATCATATTTAACCGTATTTTTTTTTTCTTTTAATGTATATAATTCTGATAAAGAAATTCTCGGTGGCATTTTAATTAATAAATATAATTTTTTTAGATCTATTTATATCTAATATTTAATCTAACTTTTTAATTACACTGTCTTCTAATTCACTATTAGTTACCATTTCATTATAATCAGGTGTAACCGTTTCTTGTTTAATTGCTTTATTTTTTCTAACACCACGTCCATATATGCTACTAATAATTTCACTATCAATTGCATAATTAAAATATTTTAAGTCACCTATTTTAAGTATATTTTCACCTTTAATATCACCTGTATCGAAAAATTGATTATATTTTTCTGTTTTCATTTTATCTTGCAAATCAGGATTAATATATATTGGTGATGTATTATGTTTTGGAGCTGCAGGACGAGCGTTTTCGTCTCCACCATATCTTGTTTCAACTTCTTCGTCAAAAACAATCATGCCATTTATATATATTTTACATAAAGCGCGATTGATTGATAATATATTATTTCTATCCGAAACTTCTTTTATTACAATAGTAACCATAAACCATTTACTGTCAAATGGAATATCCCATACACCAAGTAAATTATCATTTTTTTCTTGCCAATTAGTCAAAGTAATATCACCACATTCTCTATAGGTAGAATTATTTTGATAAGAATCTGGTGATAATATATTATTATAATCTACGGCAAGTTTGGATCCATCATGATTAATTCTTACCAATGGATTTTTAGTTAATAATGTAGGTATTGTAATACCACTTGATCCTTTGCTTGAACAGTTATAATTATATTTATTATAATATAAATAATCAGTTTCTCCTTTTAAAAACAGCGCAATATCTTTTTTATCTTTATTTTTAAGTCTTAACTCATTTTTATTTGCATATAGCCAAAAATTATATGAGTATTCGGCTCCTCCTTGTTGATTATATGATGGTCTCATATCAACATAATTATTATGTGCTTTATTTTTTGTATTATATCTCCACTCGCCATTATTATAATCATATACACCTTGGATTATATCAATCTCTCTTCTTATATCATTACCTCCACTAAACATATTGTGTAATTCAATAACATAAATATTATAAGCGACATATCCCATTAATAATAATATTATTAACGCAATAATAACTTGTAGGATACTATCAAATGACGACATTATTATTTTACTTATCTATTTAAAATATGGAAATAAAAATAATTAAATAATGTTTAAATTATTGTGTTGTTTTAACACTCGCGGCTTCAAGTTTATATATTGGGTTTCTTAAGCCATATGCACCAATACCAAGAGAGGTCATAAATGTATTAACAGGACCATCTTTATATAATTTATAAATATCATTTTTATTTAAATCATAGTTAAACATTGTAAATTTGCTTAATAATCCTTCAAATCCCCCGATTGTATCCACAGTTGCACTTTCACCACCGACAACTAAAGTATCATTACTATTAAAATTTAATTTACTTATATCAAAGTGTGGAGTATTATTTCTATCATAAACTTTATCTAATAAACTATCTACATACATAGAAATACTTCCTCCACTTATATCATTTACAACGATAGCTATATGTACCCATCTTTGTAATGGAACATAATCAATTGTGAAACCTGTTTGTAATGGTGTTATTGTATTTACTTTTTTTTCAAATTGTGTATAATTATTTTTATTAATTATATTTGTATTTAAATCATCGTTTTCTTTAGGTGCAAATCTCACATGTAACGAATTTGTAATATCATTTAATATAATATATGGTGTTGCATTTTTAACATTTTTAACATTATCTTCAGAAGTTATATGAGCAACATGTTTATACTCACCATTATTGGGAGTTATTTTAAATATATATATCCAGAAGCTGTAGGTACGTTTATTTCCATTTCCATTTTCTAACTTTTGGTTGAATTTATTTGTTGTTAATTTATTACAAAATATAGGCGCTTCTGTTCCAGGTATTAATATTTTAGTTTGGTATAGTACACTGTCGGTAATAATGTTATATATTATATATCCTATTATAACTGCTAATACTACTAATAATATTATTAAAAATAATATGCTTGTGTTATGGCTTAGTGTAGTATAAACACTATCTCTCATATCCGATACAGATATATTACTAACAGTGTTTGCAACAGAACCAGCTGCGGAAGTAGCAGCGGCGCTTGTATCTCTAACTAATTTATTATCAACAACAGTATCTTTCGCGGAACTAAACATATTAGAAACAGAATCGCCTAATTTATCGAACATGCCTTTTTCATTATTTCTTGGTACGTCTCCCATATTTTTATTTCAATTATCTAATTAAAGGAAATAAATTTTCTATTAGATAAATTTATATGATAGTTTGATATTTGATAATACGGAAAATTACTTAAATAATAAGTTGATTTTATATTTTTTTTTTGCAAGGATAAATAGCTTAGAATTTTTGTAAAGCTACCTATATTTGATGATGACCCTTTTTTACGTTTAAATAGTGATAAATAGTATACGTGAGATGCAAAAATATTTATGCAAATTTCAGCATTGTTTTTGAACATGTTATAATCATATTCACACATTATTTCCATAAAACTTTTATAAAAATCATTTTTCTTTTTATATGTTCCCATTCTATTATCCAAATCCTTAATTAAATTTTCGTGAAACTTTAGGGGAATCATCCACGCGTCTTTACTTATTATTTTAATAACACTTGATCTGTTAAAGTCATTATTATACAGTGCATTTATATCCGTATAATCTTCTACGTGATGTTCATATAATTCTTCGTTATTATTTATATCGCCAAATAGTTTATCTAAGTTTCCATTTGATAATTTATAAAGATTTGCTATATTTTTAATTTTTTTTGCTGATAATAACAATTTTATATCTTCGAAATTGGGCTTCGACAAATTATATATTTTGCAAATTTTTTTTATTTCACCTATTTTTTTTATTACATCAATATTAGCAATACATATTATAGGGATATTCTTCATTTTTGCTTCATTTAGCATTTTAAGTAAACAAATATTAATAGTTTTATCACCGATAAATATACAATCGAAGTTATCTATAATAATTACCTTATTTCTAATATTATTAGTTAAAATTTGAATTAGAGACGAACTTGTTACTTTATATATTACGTCTTTCATTTGTGCGGAAGTATAGCAATTATTATTGTCAATAGTTGTTATGTCATAATTTAAATAATTAGATATAGCATTGATTGAATATGTTTTACCAATACATGTTGCACCAGATACTATAATACAACTTTCGGGTGAAATACGCTTATTGTAATTAAAATCTCTAAGCCATATTAATATTTCCTTATATTTATCATGATTACCACATAATGTATTTATAAATTCATCCATTATAATTGATATAATTGATTATATATATGTACATGTAAATAGTTTATATATATATAATTTCTATCATCAAAACAATCAAATATAATATTAATGCTAATAGAGGCAATACTAACATCACTGGCATAATTGTAGTTTCATCATCAATTTTATAACCAAACTTTTTCATATTTCCATCGGCATCAAACATAACATAAGGTTGAGCTATAAATATAATACTTACAATTAGCAAATAAATTACAAGAGTTATTATTCTTCTCGAAAACATTCTTTATCTATTATTTTAATAAGGAAAGAAAAAAATGAATATACTTTATATACTGTTACTATTCTTAATAATATCAATAGTAATAGTTGTTAATTTATGTAATTATAAAGAACATTTTAATGCAAACGAGCGAATTGTAACAGATAATAGAGAAAATGTTGAAAATTCATTAATGATTTCTAATAAATTATTAGCTGATTTAATTGATGATGTTAAAAGAACAAATCGAATAAATGGTGAAGTTATAGGTATTGATGAGCCAATAGCTGTTGTTATTGATCCATATATTAATTATTATATATTAAAAAATAAAATTGAACCAGAAGAATATAAGTCCGGTATATTTGTATGTGTTAGTGCTATTCGAATGGGTGCTGATAAATGTATGTGGAATCTAACAAATAAAACAGTAGCTTATATTACTATGACAGATTACTTATTTTTGCAAGCATTTATTAAGGCTTATCGTCAGGATGTAAAGAAAATAAGAATTGTAAGAATTGAAATGAATAGTTTTAATATAAGGGAAAAATTATTTGATTATTTATTTACATATGTTGTTATCGGAAGTAATTATATGAATTTTATTAAAAATCAGAAATATTTTATAAATGGATTTGATGATGTTGACATATATAGAATAAAAGCTTTTTATCCATTCATAGAAGAGAATTATGCTACTATTAGAGAATATTTTGCGGAAGATTCCAATGATTCTTATAATGTTTATTTAAGCAATAAAAAAACATTAATACCAACTATGAAACTGCAAATAATAAGATCTGTTGAAAATTTTATTACTAAACTTGATATGCCGGAAGATTATTATATGAAAACTGATAGAGAATATGATGTTACTAATAATAAAGGCAATTATGGATGTTATGGCAATGGTAATATTATAAATAAATTTGAATGTGATTCTCTTTATAATTATGATGGAAGCAGTAAAATTTACTATAGTAAATGGGACAAAAAGTGTGCGACAAATGAAGAATGTCCTTATTATAAAGCCAATAGTAAATATCCAAATGAAAGAGGAGGTTGCTCAAATGGTTTTTGCGAATTTCCGGTTGGTGTAAAACGTATAGGTTTTACTAAATATAGAGATGATGGTGTTAATAGAGCTCTGTGTTACGATTGTGAAGATATCACCGATTATGATTGTTGTGCAAATGTAGACGATCAAAATGGTAATAATGATTTCGTATTTGAAAACGATTTTAATGATAGAGTAAAATATAAATTAAACACAATAATTTCCTTATTAGATTATAGAGAGTCATAATAACATATGAGTAATAATAACATAGCATGTGCTTTTAGTTACATTTCAGTAGTAATAATAGTGATAATGTATTTTATTATAGTTAAAAATTATTTAAATAGTGAAAGTATCGAAAAATTTAGTTTAACAAGTTCTTCAGTAAATTATGATAATCCTTTTAAATACAGAGCATCTAATACGAGAATAATGTATAATAATACGGGGGAATTGCCTTGGAATAGACATATAATAAATTCAAGTATCCCATATGATATTGAGATAAAAACAGAAGCTGAAAATGTTTATTATTTCGAATATGATAATGAAACTTACACAAATAAGCTAAAAGAATTATTTAAAAGTAATTGTGAAGAAATAATTATAGCTGTTGAAGGTAATAAATGGAATAATTGGGAAAATCCTAAAAAACTAAATGATCAGCTTTTAAAAGATAAATTATTATCACATTATGATAAAATAATGGAATTTATTGAAAATAGATTAAAATCCAGTCAAATTATGGATTTGCCAGGATATGATAAAAAAATAAAAATACAAGTTGTTCATGATGTTATGTTGCGATATAGAATAAACTCTGATGATAGTAATTATATAATGTATGATATTGATATGATATTATATCGCTCTGGTAAATTTCAAGGCAAACATGTTAAATTAGTTGTTATAACTAACGGTAATGCTATTAATATAATTTTAGCAAAAATTATAGGTGTTATTTCTGAAGATAGAATAGTTCTTCATCCATATCGCGGATATGATTTCATGAATTCAACTAAATTTAATCAGTTTGTACCAATGAAATATGGTATGATTGATACAGATGTTAAAGCAAGTAGAGACAATGCGTTTGAACTAAGTGATGAATACATGAATAGTGAAATAGAAAAAATAATGTATAATAAGTTATTAGCTGAAAATATACCAGAAGATATTGATATTAGTAATAATAACTACCACATTTAATTATTTATATTAATTAGAAACTAATAGAATTTAAATGGTAGAGTATAAATATGTAAATAAAAAGCTTGTTGGAGGTAAGACAAAACGTATTTATAAGAAACAAGGTTCCAATAAGCAATATCTTAAAAATAATGGCAAAATGATGAGAATAACTGAATATAGAAAAAAGGTATCAAATAATAAAAAAGGCGGTGCTATTTTTAATAATGGTATAAATGGAACAATAGAAGACTTAAAAAGAAAAAGAATGCTAAGAAAAAGCAAAAGAAATAAATTTAAAATAGTCTTCTAAATTATTTTTTTCAATATTTGTATATACTGGAATATGTTGATATGGTAATACTGTATAATACTTTAATGTATTCATTACTTTAATATTTGAATTTATATTTATATAAAAATGAGTACATAATTTTATTTTTTATAATTTTTCTATAAATTTATATTTTTAAAGTGTTTTATAAATTATGTACTCATTTTTAAATTTAATAAATATTAAATATATAGAATAAAATGGAAAGAAAAGCTACTTCATCGGGGTCAAAGAAATTAAAATTACTTCAAGCAACAATTAGACGCAAATTACAGACTGGTAAAAGCTCCAGAAGTTACGATAGATTTTATTTTAGTGATTTATTGAAAAGCTCTTCGAAAACCAAAAGGATTCAAAGCTTTATGAAAAAAACCTTTGCTAATAAATTTAAATTACATAATCGTTTACAATATTATAATTATATTAATAGTAAAATAATAGATGTTACAACTACAGAATGTTTAGATGAGAAAAAATTTAATGATAGCAATGACGGATTCACTATTAGAAATATCATTAATTTAGAAAAAAAAATTGGTACCGAAGGATTTAACGGATCTATTTATTTGACATCTGTTAAAAATGCATTTGGTTCTTTTCCAATTGCAACAAAATTAATGGAAAATACTGATGAAAATCTTAATGAAGTAAGTTTAATGAGATTTATAACAGATAATATAATTAAGCAAAAATATTCTAAACATTTTCTTATGACATATAAAAGTTGTATTTGCAATATTGATGATTATCCTAAAGATAGAAAATTAATATCTATTAACGAAATTGCAAATGGCGATTTAAATAACTTAATAGATAATGAAGTTGTTGTAAACGATAAGGAACTATTATATAATTTATTATTTCAAGCAATCATTTCAATAGCAACATTCCATAATATAGTCAATAATGTTCATCAAGACATTCATGCTGGAAATTTCTTATGGCATAAAAATAACGAAAAAGGTTATTACCATTATATTTTTGACGGCGAAAGTTATTATTTGAGAGCATGTGGATATAATATAATGTTGTATGATTTTGGATATGCTACAAATATAAGATCTAAGAAAAGTATTCTTAAAATATTGTCAGATTACTCTGAATTATTACCATCATTTCTTAAAAATGAGTTTGAAGATGACTTACCTGTCCCTGATGATGATATTATTCAAGAGTTTTATAGTATGATAGAAATTTTAATGGTTGAATATAGAAAAATATCACAAAAATATAAGCCAACGCAATCATCTCCAAGTTCAAAGAAAAAATACCAAGAGATATATTTTAATTATGTTATTGATAAAATTTTATTACCATATTCTCCAACTGATATGTTTACTAAAAATAAGCCCAAAAAAGTAATTAATAGCGACCCATATTATATAAACATATAACTATTTTATTTTTATAAGATTTATAAATGAAAATAGTTGATTCTTTTATATTTTATAATGAATATAATTTATTACTTATGAGATTTACAGAATTATATGATATAGTTGACCAATTTGTAATTGTAGAAGCTACATCAACACATTCAGGGAAAGAAAAAGAGCTAAATTTTAAAAATAATCTCAATTTATATGAAAAGTTTTTGAATAAGGTTACTTATGTAATTGTTAATGATATGCCTAATACGGATAATGCATGGGATAATGAAAAATATCAAAGAGCATGCATTGACAAAGGCATTAAAAAACTGAATTTAGATAATGACGATATAATTATGATAACAGATTGTGATGAAATACCAAATAAAAGTACATTAAAATTAATAAAAGAAAATAGATTACATATTAGTAAAGATTATATTTATGGATTAGATATGGATTTCTATTATTATAACTTTACATGTAAACAAGATATACAATGGACAAAAGGTAAATTATTAACATTAGAAAAATATAATAATTCATTGATGAATAATGAAAAGTGTCTTTTGGAAAATATAAGATCAACTCGAAATAAATTAATTCAGAATGGAGGGTGGCATCTTTCATTTTTTGGAAATACTGATTTTATAATAAATAAAATTAAAAACTTTGCACATCAAGAGCATAATACTAATGATTGTATTAGTGATATAGAAAATAATGTCACTAATAATAAATGTATTTTTGATAAAAGAAAGCTAAAACATATTAAAATTGAACATAATAATCATCTTCCAGAAAATTATAAAATTATGATTTAAAGATTTTTCGAATTTAATATATTTATAAGATGTCTGTTGTAAAAAGGTATATCGAATTATGTGATAAAGATATTAAAGTAACAGCTATTGGACTTGCTTGTGGGTGCGTTGGATCATATTACAGTGTATATGCAAGTGAACATACAAGTAGAATAATGCAAGGAGATTTTTCTAATGAAAGGTTGTTAAAGCTATTATATGTTAATATTATTGCTATGATAACAACATCCATGCGTGGAACATGTTTTTCATACTCGCAAAAATGCATGAATGTTAGGCTCAAAAAAATTATATATAATAAGTTAATTAATCAAAACAGTCAATTTTATCAAATAACACCTGTTAGTGCCTTACTCGAATATATCAATAATGACGTGCGCATTGTATCAGATCTTATTTCATTAAATATTAATGTAATGTCAAGATCTATAATTCATATTATAGCTACTATTTGGCTTTTAACAAATATATCATGGAAACTTACGGGAATAGCATGTGTACTTATTCCATTTAATTTATTAATATCAAATATATACGAAAAGCTCGATAAGTATTATATGAATGGGATTGATGATTTAAATAAAGAAATAGGTTCATATTCACACGAAAGTCTTTCGCACATATCTATTATTAAAACTTATGCCAATGAAAATAATTGTAATAATAATTTTAGTAAATTACAAGAACAGCTGAAAAAATTTAATATTAAAAATTCTCTGTTGTATGGTATCAATTTATTATTTGTTAGTAATATTCCAACAATTACAACAATTGCCATAATATTAATGGCGCGATATTTAAATACTATGGACGGTTTAGTAACATTTATATTACATAATCAGAGTTTATATGATAATGTAAAGGCTATAATTCATTTTAAAAACGAATTTATAAAATGTAAAGAACCATATAAGCGAATTACTGATATGTTAGATTTTAAAAATATTTCTGGCGGATATTACATTCCAAATAATAACTTCTATGGCAATATTGAATTTAAAAATTTAAAATTTAAATATGAAAAATCCAATACATATATACTGGATAATTTTAATTTTACTATTAATAGTGGTGAAAAAATAGCAATAATTGGGGAATCAGGTTCTGGTAAAAGTACTTTAGTCAAAACACTAACAGGTATTTTATCTCCCGAAGAAGGCGAAATACTTATTGATGACATTGATATTAATACTTATGATAATAAATGGATTAAATCTAAAATAGGATATGTTGCACAAGATAGCATAATGTTTAGTGATACAATTGCAAACAATATAGCTTATGGACTTGATAATTTCACACAAGAAGATATAGAATATGCAGCTAAACAAGCAAACGCCCATGATTTTATTATGAAATTACCAGATAAATATAATACAAAGATAGATGGAACTGAATTGAGTTCTTTATCTGGTGGACAAAAACAACGTATATCAATAGCTCGCGCTTTAATACGTAAGCCAAAAATATTAATATTCGATGAAGCTACATCAGCACTTGATCCTAAATGTGAGGAAATTGTTCAATCGACAATTAGAGACTGTTTAAAAAATGAAAGTATTACTATTATTATAATTGCTCATAGAAAATCTGCATTAGAATTAGCTGATAAAATTTATAAATTTGAGAATTCTAAATTAACTAAAGTTTAAAAAGTTATATCTGTATTTAATTAAAGATGAATATTAATTTTATTAGCAAATTACCAAATAAAGCAAATATAATTAATATATCATCTTACAAAAGTTTAAATAGCATTCATATTAAAACAGTATTAGATATTATTAATTTTTCTAATAATATTACAACATTCATAAAATATAATCCTCAAATGGAAAAAGAATTAATATTTGACATATCTAAATTAGATAAAAATATGATAGACGCGTTTATTTATAAAATATCACAAGGACTATATTCATTTGAAAAATACAAAAAAGATAATAAGTGTATTAAAGTATTATTTTATGCACCACAATGTAAAAGTAATACTATAATTAATATTATAAAATCGTGTAATTTTACCAGAAACTTAATAAATGAACCATCAAATAAATTGACACCAACTAAATTTGCAAAATTTATTAAAAAATATTTAAAAAATAGGAAAAATGTTAAAATTAAAATTTTCGATGGTAAAAATATTAAAAAAATGAGGCTCAATCTTATTGATGGAATCGGTGGCAACTCACATAATAAACCTCAATTTGTCATATTAGACTATAAACCTAATAAATTTAAAAAGACTATATGTTTGGCTGGAAAAGGTGTTATGATTGATACTGGTGGTTATTCTATAAAAGATGTAAAATCCATGAATAATATGCATATGGATAAAGAAGGTGCTTGTATGAGTGTTGGTTTATTTGATTATATTACAAAACATAATAGTAAAAATAGAATCATATGTCTTTGTCCCTTAGTAGAAAATATAGTATCTAACTCTTCTCTAAAACCACGTGATGTAGTTACAGCGTATAATGGACAAACAGTAGAAATAGTTAACGTCGACGCCGAAGGTAGATTAATATTGGCAGATACACTTGCATATATATCGAAAAATTATAATCCTGACTATATATTTGATATAGCTACATTAACAGGTAATGATAAGTATTGTCATACAAGCTTTTCATATTTCACTACAAATAATTTATTATCTAATTTAGCTATTAAAAAATGTAAGGAAGTTGGTGAAAAAATTATAAGAATACCACCATGGATTGAATATATGGAATATATTAAATCAGATATTGCTGATGTTAAAAATAGCGGATATAAATGTAAACGCGGAGAAGATTTTATGGCAAGTTTATTTTTAATGAACTTTATAGAAAAGAAATATAGAAATAAATGGATACACTTTGATATCAGAATGGAAAGTAGTAATAATACATTAAATGTTGCTGACGGTTATGGTACAATATTAAAAATAATTAATAGCATTTAAAAATACCTTTTATTTTATTAATTATATAAGATATTATCGCATTAATATTAATATAATTGTTATGAAGGTTGGTGTAAATATACATTCTGGATTAGGTAATCAAATGTTTATGATATTTGCAACATTATCTTATTATATAGATAATTGTGATAATTATGTAATTTATTATGATACAACTAAATTTAAAACTGATAATTTTTACTGGAATAGTATGTTTGATAAAATTAAAGATAAAATAAGTAATCAATGCACAATTACAGACACATATAAAGAGACCGAGTTTAAATACAATAAAATACCCGAGTTTAACAAAGATATTGTTTTGGAAGGATTTTTTCAAAGTGATAAGTATTTTAAACATAATATTAATAAAATTAAAAGCATATTAGATATTGATAATAAAATAGTTAGTGCAAAGCAAGAATTTCCAGAATATTTTAACAGAAAAACTATAGCCATACATTTTCGTATTGGTAACTATTATGGTTTGCAAAATATGCACCCAATAAAACCAGTAGTATATTATTTAAATGCATTGAAAGAACTATCTAATAATGATATAATGTTGCAAGATTATAATATCCTCATATTTTGTCAAGAAATAGATAATAATATTGTTTCAGAATATATTAATATTATTAATATGCATTATCCAAATATGAACTTTAAAAAAATTGCTGATAATATACCAGATTGGAAACAAATGCTAATAATGATGTCCGCAGATCATTATATTATAGGAAATAGCACTTTTTCTTGGATGGGTGCTTATTTTGGGAAAAAAGAAGCTATAGTAATTGCACCTGTAGTATGGTTTGGTCCTTATTATAAAAATAATAATATTGATGATTTACGACCTGAAAATTGGAAGTTAGTTGATGAAAAGCAATTAGTTAAGTAATTTGCAAATATGACATATTTCCTCTTTATAAGAACTGGAAGGAGTTTCAAGAATAATATTTGGCTTATATTTTTTTAATATTTTAATAAAATTATTAATTTTGCTATTTGGTATACTACCATTTAGTATTGTTGCGTGTCTATCTTTTTTATCACCTTTATTTACTAAACTATTATTTAAATGAATAAGAGTAATATTTTTAGCGTTTTTCTTAAAAAGTATATCATATGCTTCATCTAATTCATAGCCAAGCGCCCATGTATGAGCTGTATCTAAGCAAATTCCCAGATATTTTTGTTGCTCTTTAGTAAAACTATTAAAGAACTCGATAAAATTATTTAAATCGGTTAATAATTCGGTACCTTGTCCGGCAGGAGTTTCAATTATTAGTTTTGTATTGATTTTTTCTTTTATCATATTATTAACAATGAATTCAATAGCCGTTTTCATGTTATTCAATCCGTCTGAATAAGATAATTTGACATGTTTTCCAACATGTAGTACAACACCAATAGATCCAATTAAATCAGATATTTTGAGCTCATGTAATATAAGTTTAATCCAATAACAATCTTCAATTGGCATTGAACGTTTATTAATTTTAAAATCATTAGCAACATTTATAACATATGGTGAATGAATTACAAGTTTAAAATCGTATTCTTTGAGATACTTTTTAATATCGTCTGCAATTTTTTCATAAT
>Ga0206131_10003037_pt1 | contig 19660 bp, 17 predicted proteins | sample Helgoland_Spring_FD_148636 | JGI IMG/M metagenome (GOLD analysis project Ga0206131, IMG submission 148636) | Pelagic subsurface seawater microbial communities from Kabeltonne, Helgoland, North Sea - Helgoland_Spring_Bloom_20160517_1 | ecosystem: Environmental > Aquatic > Marine > Epipelagic ...
GGTCCCAAGAAAATATATCCAGCTACGATTTAGTTCTCATCTCGACGGATCATAAAGCGTTCAATATTTCAGAACTTCTGGCGTGGGCCCCTCTTATTGTGGATACACGCAATGCTGTTGGGAAGAGCAAAGAATCGCCCGCAACCGGACAGGTTTGGAAAGCTTAATGATTGGAAAGATAACGTTTTCAGCCGACCAACCGGATAACGCCATATCAGGTTCATATGGACTTCCTTTCAGCAAATAGTCCGATATCGAATTTAAGCGAATTTGCCAGAAAACCTGCGAGTCGGGAGCCAATCTCGTCTGGGTAGGCCTCGGCTGCCCCAAGCAAGAGCGCTGGATCGCCCATCACAAAGGCCGACTCCCCCCCCGCCGTCTACTTCGGCATTGGCGCCGCCTTCGCCTTCCACGCCGGCGAAGTAAAACAAGCCCCACCTGGATCCAAAAATCCGGCATCGAGTGGGCCTACCGCCTCTGCAAAGAACCGAGGCGGTTGTTTAAGAGGTATTTTACGTTTAACAGTCTCTTTCTGGGCTATCTTATTAGAGATCAAATGAAGGAAAACTAATTATAGTGATAAGCCTACTTCGTGTTGCGACTTATTACGTGATTTACTAACAAATATTGAATATATGAACCAAAAATCTATAGTATTAGCAATAATGTTGCTCATCAGTTTGCCTATGGCCATTCTGCTTGGGCAGTGGGCTGCAACTGATCCTGAATTGGCTATCGGTGCAGGAGCCATAGTTATTATACTGTTTGTGATTTGGGCTTTGGGTCGCGATGTTTGGCTTCTTATTCCATTGGGTGCCGCCTTCTCAGGGCCTGTTACAGCTTTACCAGGAGGATTTGCCTTAAGAGACTTGATTATTGGTCTAGCGTTTTCAGCATTGCTTGTACAATGGTCGATTCGACGTTTTCATATAAGATTGCGATTTGGATTGATAGAGGCAGCTTTGTTGCTCCAATTTGTGATGGTTGCACAAGCTTTTTTGCGGAATCCGGTGGGTCTTGCAGTGTTAGGATCGAACGAGGTTGGAGGACGAGCGTATTTTGAAATGGTGATAGCCGTTCTGGGATTTGGAGTTCTTTCAACGCAAGTGGTAAATCTAAAACTTGTTAATCGAGCCGTTTCTTACTTGTTTGCAGGATCTTTACTGCTGGGTCTTTTAGGTGGTCTTGCTCTAGTATTTCCCGCGTTTGGATACGCTATGACGGCAGTATATGCAATGTCTGGGGCTTCGGGAGCAATTGCCCGATATCAGGGAGTCCAGGTTAACCAGGCAACGGAGGGACGATTGCCAATGCTAAGGGATATCGCGAGACCTCTTGCAAACGGTTTGTTTGCAAAATGGGCACCTACACGGGTGATAAATCCCCTCCGTATTTTTGTTTTTCTCATAGTCATCATTATGCTGGGTTGCACGTTATATTCTGGGTATAGGGGCATGGTTGCATGGTTGGGAATGATGGCCATTGCCTCAGCCCTCGCCCATAAGAAAATGCAGAGCTTTTTTCTCGTATCGCTATTTGTCATACCTCTGGTTCTTTCACTCGTTCTACTGCAGGGAAACCTGATACAACTCCCCAGCGCAGCGCAGCGAGCACTTTCATTTTTGCCCGGGGATTGGGATGAGCGCATTGTGCAGGATGCAGATGGGTCTATCGATTGGCGTGTTGAAATGTGGGAGCAGGTCTTAACAACAGATCGGTATATAACGAATAAATATGTTGGTGATGGCTTTGGTTTTTCTCAGCGTGAACTTGCGTTTCAGATGAACCTCGGAGACCAATCACGGAACCCTGAGTTATTACAGGAATACTTTATGATTACGGGTGGGTATCACAGTGGTCCTGTGGAAACCATTAGGCGTGTCGGATATCTGGGTCTTGGTATTCTTCTGCTGGGAATTGGTATGTTGGCAAAGGAAGCGTGGGCATTGATATTGAAGGCGCGAAATACACCTTACCAGACTGCGGCATTTTTTGTGGCAATTCCAATTTTAGTTTTTCCCCTTTATTTTATTTTAATTTTTGGGAGTTATCAGGCTGCAATAATAACTATGTGTCTATCAGGAGGTCTGATCAGACTCATCCAAAACTCGATGCAATATAAATTTCCTGAATCAGTAGCCACTGATTAGGTCTTACTCGATATTCGACATGGGATATAAGGTGATACAGGCAGTAGAAGATAATGAAGCAGGGATTATCAAAAGCTACTCGGGTTGGTTGGGTTTGGACTAGTTTAGAACAGGTATCTGGAAAAGTAGTTACACTGATAGTGGGTTTGGCGTTAGCACGCTTGCTTGAACCTGAGGCATTTGGTATAATAGCCACGGTTTCGATATTTATCAATGTAATGCAGCAACTCGTTAATGGGGGGATCTCCCAGCGAGTATTACAGAAATCAGAAGTTGACGATAGTGATTATCTAGCGCTTTTTTGGAGCAATTTAGTAGTTTCTGGATTCTTAGCAGGAGGCTTGATGGTCCTAGGCGGAGTGATTGAATCATTCTTTGATGAGCCACGTTTAAGCTCAGTGATATCCATGATGGCCACATCGGTATTTATCGCAAATAGCGGTAGAGTTCATGAAGTTTGGCTTTTAAGGAGGCTCCAGTTCAAAAAAATTGCGATCATTCGTTTTGTATCGATCATTCTGGGGTGTGTTGTAGGTTTAGTATTAGCCTATCGGGGTTATGGAGTATGGGCTTTGTTATGGCAGCAGATGTCGATGGGTTTGGTGCTGGCGAGTGTTTTATGGATAATGGTTCCGTGGAGACCGAGAGGTCTGCCGCAAGGGGCGAGAGTCAAAGAGCTTTACAAATATGGAACACCTCTATTTGTTTCACAAATTGCCCGTGGTGTCGCAGGTCAATTTATCAATGTATTAATTGCACGTAGATACTCATCAGCGGAACTCGGATATTTTGATAGGGGAAGACTGATTCCAATGAACCTGTCAACTTCTTTGGGTAATGTATTTACACGCGTGAATGTATCTACGCTTTCAAGAATACAGCATGAGCATAAGGAGTTGCAAAAGTCTTTCGGTGAAATGCAAAAACTCGGTCTCGGCCTGTGCACCATACTGCTAACTTCCTTAACCGTATACGCTCATGAAATAGTTGTAATTCTTCTTGGTTCAAAATGGATACCGAGTATTTGGTATTTTCAAACAGGTTGTGTTGCCGCATGGATTTACCTCTACTGGACTGTAAATGCAGATCTTCTAAGGGCCATCGGGAACGTTAAAAATTATTTTTATATTGGGATCGTTTGTGCGATCCTCCAAATTACTGGTGTATTTGTTGGAGGCAATTGGGCAATACAGGGTATGATCATTGGCGATTTAGTCGCCAGAGGTTTGGGTTTATTAATTCTTATATGGAGTGTTGGCCGATACACGCCCGTAGGCTTTAAAGTACAGTTTGAAAACATACTCTATCTAGCACTATGGGCGCTATTGGTAATGACGGCACTACTGGGGGCTAAATACATTCTTGATGATATGTGGCTAAAGTGTGCGGTTGGAGGACTAATTGCCGTTATTTTTGCTTGGATACATATTCGTCGATTGCCATTGAATTCGAAACCCTCATCCACACCATAGAAAACAAAATTGCATCATATGAAGTTGATTAAAAAACATTGGAGAACTGCTAGACGCTCGATTTTACCATTCAAGTGGGAACAACAGTATGTGGCATGGCTGCATTATAAATACTACCAAAAATTGAGAGTTCATTCTGGGACTCATTCACTTCAACCATTTGATGCTCATCAATGTATATTTATACATGTACCAAAAAATGGAGGTATGGCCGTTAGTAATGCATTATTTGGAAAAAATAGAATGCTGGGAGGGCACTACGCTGCTGATTTTTATAAGGTGGTTTTTGGTGAAGATTTCAAAAAGTTCACTAAATTTGCTATTAGTAGAAACCCTTGGGATAGACTTGTATCAGCTTATCACTATCTAAAAGGTGGGGGGATGAATTATCAGGATAAAGAGTGGGAGCAGAAACATATAAGTGAGTATTCGACGTTTGCTGATTTTGTTAACGGGTGGTTAGACGAAAAAAATATCTACAAGGGTATGCATTTTACGCCTCAATATGAATTTGTAAGTGATGGTAAGGGGAATCTTTTAGTGGATTATCTGGGGCGTTTTGAAGCGATGCAAGATTCATTTGATCACATAAAACAATTGCTAGCTTTGGATGAAAAAGTTCTTTCTCACAGTAATAAAAGCGTGAGGAAATCTGATTATAGAATTTATTATGGAGATAAGGAAGTCGAGCGCGTCGCTGAAGTATACAAAAAAGATATTAAACTCTTTGGTTATAGCTTTGATGGGAAGTGATTCACATTGAAAGGCATAAATTCAGGATTGTTGTTATTCATGTTAGTGGAGAAAATTAAAAATAGACTCAGGCCATGGAAATGGGCGGCTATCCGTCTTTGTAGGCGCATCTCTGCTGCTTATAACAGGCGGAGGTATCATGAGGTCTTAGTATTAGGTGACTCACATGTGATGGTTTTTCTGGATAGGAAATTTAAGCAGCATTTTCCTAGTAAATACTTTCATGTTGAGTGCGTGCAAGGGGCAACTGCATCAGGATTGGAAAACCCAAACTCAAAAACCCAGGCTTACCCATTATTCAAAAAGGCCCTGGATCGTTTTAACCGAGAGGATGTTGTGGTTATGCTAGGCGAGGTGGATACAGGATTCGTAATATGGTATAGATCCCAAAAATATAATCAATCTATAGAGCAAGCGTTTGAGAAGGCGGTTGAAACGTATGCTTCGCTGTTGGGTGAAATTTCAAAGGAGTATAATCTAATCTGCATAAGTACGCCTTTGCCTACGATTGAAGATGGTAATGATTGGGGGGATATAGCTAATCTAAGGAAGGAAGTAACGGCGTCCCAAAATGAAAGAACAGATTTGACACTCCGATTTAATCAAGAAATTGAGAGGCACTGTCATGAATTGAAGGCTCGATATGTTTCATTGGATACGGAGTCTTTGGGCGTAAATGGGATTGTATCCAAAAAACTATTGAGCCTAAATAGCGCAGATCATCATTACAACAAAGATGTCTATGCTGATATGATTATTGATGGGTTGAAACCTTATATCACAGAATAAGTTTTAATTGGACATGATTGCAAAATACAAAAAAATAGCTGTTAGGTTTGTAAAGAAGCTCAGGCTGTATCGTGAGGCCCATTTGGATACCTTGAGATACTACAACGCTGCTAGTTGGTCGGGTCCATTGCCAAAGCATTACTTCTCTCATCTTGAAGGCGATATAATTAAACATTACCACGTTGTTGAAAAGGGCATGACGATGCCCGATTTTAGGCCCCAATTTGGTATGCCTACAGTAAAACGATTAATTGAACTGATTAATATTTGGAGGCGAGAAAACGGTGACCTCCAAAACACGCATTTTAAATCGGCCTATTGTGTACTGAGAGCATATTATGATAAACATAATATGTTAGGAATTGATGTTGGTGATATTATACCTACGGAATGCTTGTCTTATGCAGATGATTTGCAAGGTTCAGGGCTGGGCGGAACGAAACAACCTGAGCCTATAAAACCAGGTGACATGGAGGTTTTTGACCGGATAGCCATCACTAGGCATAGCAGTCGTAATTTTAGAGAGGACAAAATTCCGAACCTGGATCTCATCAATAGTTCCATTGATGTTGCGAAGTCAACTCCATCGGTGTGTAATAGGCAGACTTGGAGGGTTCACGCGTATACGGGAGATCTAGCTCAATCAGTGTTAGCTCAGCAAAATGGAAACAGAGGTTTTGGGCACACAGTGCCCATTGTGCTAGTGATTACCTCGGATATGCGATATTTTTCAGAGGTCATTGAGCGATATCAAGCGTGGATTGAAGGCGGAATGTTTTCAATGAATTTGCAGCTAGCGCTGCACGCTCGAGGAGTTGGCTCGGTTGCCTTGAATTGGTCACAACTGAATTGTGCTGATGTCTCGATAAGGCAGGTCGGGAATATTCCTGACCATGAAAGAATCATCATGCTCATTGGGTGTGGATATACTTCCGATGACGGACTGGTAGCGTGTTCAACTCGTTTTCCTGCAGAACACTTTGTTACATGGCACTAATAAGCCTTCGACTATGAATAATAAGAAAAAAATAGGGGTTTTAACATTCCATAATGGGCCGAATTTTGGCGGGTATATGCAAGCATGGCATATGGTGAATGCTGTGCGTGAACTTGGATATGATTGTTGTGCTGTGAATTATTTACACAAAGCCCATGATGAAGGAAACCAAATCAAGATACCGTTAAAAAGTATAGCGGCTTTGAAAGGTAAAATATTCTGGGCTTTGAAAAGTCGTCCTTTCAAGGGTATTGGTGATACTATTTGTGAGCACCCGTATACGACGAATGAGGAGAACGTTCCCTGGTCTGAATTTGATGCATTCATAGTAGGTAGTGATATTGTGTGGGACTATCAAGATCCTCATTTTGGAAACGACCCGGCATATTTTGGAATGCTTGAGGGGCAAAAAGAAATACCTATTGCTAGTTATGCCGCAAGTTGTGGCCCAGCTTCACCTGATGGCCCCTTTCCGAATTATGTTAAAAATGGCTTAAAACGATTTAAAAATATTGGAGTGAGGGATCCCGCAACAGCATCGCTTGTTAAGAACGCAAGTGGGCGCAACAGCACTATAGTGGTAGATCCCACGTGGCTTGCGGATGACCCCGAAATAGAGTGGGCAAGAAAACCGTCTGAAAAATATGTGTTTGTATACGGAGGAAAGGTAGATGAAAAACTGGGGCCTGCATTGCGATCCTATTGTGACAAGCGGGGACTAGAGTTAGTCAGCGCTCTGACATCCTGTAGATGGGCTAATAAAACCTATCGATCCCTACACCCTTTTCAATGGGTCGAGCTGTTCAAGAATGCTGAAGCGACAGCTATCGTGGGAACTTTGCACGGCACTTTATTCTCCATTAAGTATAATAAACCCTTCATTCTTATAAATGGCGAGCGTATAGCTCCTAAAATAACTGAAGTTATGAATAGGTCAGGGCAAGGATTCCGTGTGTTTAACCCTGGTGAAGTCGGTGTGGATGAACTCAGAATATTGGATTGTGACGAAGCAGAGGTGCCTAAAATTCCCGAAGATTGGAAGGCTTCATCGTTAGAATTTCTTAAGCAGGCATTAGCAAGCGGATGAGACTGAATAACTTGGAAATAGTATTGAAAACGCAGTGAGCACCAAGCACCCAAAATTTAAAGTAGTTGTATTAGCCGATGTTCCTGTGTGGATGATCCCTGGTTTGGAATATCTGTATAGAACTGGAGTATATGCGACGTGGTTGGAGGCCTTGATCCCAGAGTTTGAGAAATTTGAGAACTTGGATATGCATTGGATATGCATGTCGAAGCAATTGAAGGACGACATGGAGAAAACAGCGTGGAATCAGACGTTTCATATTTTAAGAAGAGGCAAAAAAAGCCTTTCAATGATCACTGCCTATTGGTCTGAGCGGCGCAGTATACAAAAAATGATTGATAAAATAAATCCGGATTTGGTACACGCTTGGGGAACGGAGGATGTTTTCGGCCTAGCCGGAACCAATAGGAAAAATAAGATTAAATTATTTACGATTCAAGGATGTTTAGGTGCTTGTTTAGAAACTATGGCAAAGCCGCTATTGTTGATGCGGATTCAGGCTTGGTATGAGAACCGAACAGTAAGAGCTTATAGCGAGGCTACAGGGGAATCATCTTTAGCTGTGAGGCATCTAGAAAGGATCAATCCCGACCTAACCACTCACATGATTGACTACGGTGTATCCAAGGAGTTTTTCAAAGCTAAATGGAACCCAGGGGAAAAGCCGGAAATTATTTTTGTGGGTTCCGTAACGGAAGCAAAGGGTATTCGTGATCTTTGTATGGTTATGAAATCGCCAGAGTTACAAGAAGTGACATTGAAAATTGCTGGTGATGGGCCACTCGTCTCAGAACTCAGTGAGACGTGTGGCAACAATATTGAATGGTTGGGGAGGTTGAAAAGGCAGGAACTAATTGAACACATGGAACGCGCCTGGGTTTTGGTTGCTCCTACCTACGCGGATACTGGACCTACTGTCGTAAAGGAGGCTCGAGTAATGGGCATGCCGGTGGTGACGACAACAGCTGCAGGGGCTTCTGTTTATGTTAAAGCTGAGAATTCTTGTTGCGTAGTCACGCCCGGGGATAGACCAGCCCTTCGTAAAGCGATCTTCCACCTTTGTCAGAGCCGTAAAAAGTGCATGAAAATGGGTTCCAATGGGTGGAGGGAAACACGAGAGGCATTAAATACTACGACGGCAGCTACGAACTTCTTTAAGCTATATAAAGACTTATTAAGTAAGGCCTAAGTTAGGTGATAATGTCTATGTGAAGCAAAACCAATTTACTAATTTGAACACATGTTATCTAAAAAAAAATGGCTTACCTGTACGCCAAGGCGATTCATTGGGACTCAACGTTTTTTTGCCCGTGACAGCGGCTTATTGAGTGAGGGGTTCAAGCTGGCGGGCTTTGATAGTCAAGCTATGATGGCTGGCCCCGCTATGGATGATGATGATGATCGTATATTACGAGTTGATCCACGACTGTTTGAAACTCCCGAGTATTGGAAATCTTTCGAGGCCGAAGGTGTTGTATTGTATGCTTGGGCGCTACCTCGGTACACACCAATAGCCCGTGCCATCAAGGAGGCGGGATTAAAGCTAGTAATCAATCTGGATTCAGCCGGATTGATGAGTCCAAGAGTCGACGGCAAGATTTTCAGAGACCTACTTTTTCACAGGCACCGCATGGAAAATACGTGGCTAATAGGTTCCTTGAAGGCATCGTTTAGTTTTATCAGAGGCATGGTACCGAGATGGATGGATCTTCCGAGATTGGAACATATGGGATACGCTGATCTTATAGGTGCGGTTTCTCCAATAGCCCGAGATCGCGTGAAAAATTACGCACGATACTATGGCAGGGAGGATATTGCAAGCAAGGTTCACTTGATATTACACCCAATTTCACAGAACATGACCTACGGTGGCGTAGTGAAGAAAAAGCAGCTATGTATTGTCGGGAGATGGACAAGAAGTGACTGGGTCAAGAACCCTTGGCTCCTAATGAATTTGTTAAAAATAGTTTTAAACAAACATCGTGACTATGAGTGTGTCGTAATTGGTGCGTATGATGATTTAATCAAAAATATCATATCGAAGATAGATGAAGGGGTTCGAGAAAGAATTATTTTTGCGGGGTTGATTCCTAATGCTGAGGCTGCATTAGTGTTACAGGAAAGTCAGATATCACTATGTACGTCTTTTAGTGAAGGATTTCATACGTCCTCGGCTGAGGCTCTTTGCTCTGGCTGTAGCGTAGTTGGATATCAATCGCCGTATTTGCCAAATCTTCCATATTATGCGGGTGAAAATTCAGGAACCTTAGCCCCTGAGGGTACTGCTGAATCGATTGCTCAGGCAGTGAACATTGAAATTAAAGCGTGGCAGAATGGGGAACGTGATCCCAAAAATATTAGTAATACTTGGACAAGCCGGCTGCACGCGCGTAACATACCTGAACGTATATTTGAGTTACTGGAGCAAGGCGAAATATAAGCGAGAAGCTAGGTAGTAAGTTGAAGTTATGAACAATATTAAATGTCTGCTGTTTTTACTGGCGCTGTCGTCAATAGTATCCGCTACTGTCGATAATGATGGTAACGGTATGAGCGATGTGTGGGAGCGGAAATTCCAACTGGTTAACCCTGATCCGGCTGAAGATTTGGATAATGACGACCGGACGAATTTACAGGAAAGCTTGGCCGGCACGGATCCGAACGATGGCCAATCAGCACTGGACTTTGATCAAGTCACTAACAAGCCTTCGGCCTTGTTTTTGTCGTGGGAGACAGTTCTAGGGGTTGGGTATCAGATTAAAAGCTCGGATAGCATGATCGGAGGCACTTGGAATAATGAAGGGCCTATCGTTGTGGGGTATGGTAGTGAGATGACGATGGCCTATTCCTACCTACCCAATATTCGAAAGTTTTATCGAGTGGAGGTGAATAATGAACAAAGTAACTTGGTTAATCAAGCCTTGCTGAATATTTCACATGACTCGGATGGTGACGGGCAAAGTGACTTGAGTGAAATGAGCACAGGGCATGATCCCCTAGACAGACAGAACCGCTGGGGTGCTCCTGCGATTAGATTTGGTTCTGGAATCGAGTTGTCTTGGCAAAGTCAAAAAGGGAAGCGATACAGAATTCAGACTAGGGCGGCATCTACTGCGGGGGATTGGGGTGATGAAGAAACGGTGTTTGTAGGAACAGGGGCACTCGTCACTGCTACATTGGTTAACGCAGACGCAGTTCAGATGGAATATAGACTCAGTGTTTGGGATGTGGATACTGATGCCGATGGGTTGAATGATTGGGAAGAAGGCCAGGTTGGATTAAATCCTGAGATGCCAAAGACTGATGCTCTGGGGGACGACGATTTGCTTTCTTTGAATTCAATGCTGGCGGCGCCCGACGTTGTATCTATCAAGTCATCGAAAGCAGTTGCTAATATCACACGTATGGAGAGTGGTGAATTCAAAATAACAAGGGAGGGAGGCCTTGGTGAAGTTAATGTTAGTTATTCGGTGTTAGGTGGGAGTGCTGTGGTTGGTAGCGACTATGTCGCGCTAAGCGGCACGGTTAATATTCCTTTTGGTGAAAAATCAGTTGTCGTGCCTGTGCTGCCGATCGCAAGTTCAGCTCTATTGCTTTCGGAATCAATAATTATAACGCTTCAGGATGTCGGAGCCTATAGTCTGGGGGTAAAGCAACAACTGCAAATCAATGTGATCAAGGAGGTCGCTATTAATGTTCAAAACTATGGTGCGGCCGGAGACGGTATTACCGATGACACTTTGGCAATTCAGTCGGCGATTGACGCTATGGAAAGTTCGACGTTTTATAATACTCTGTATTTTCCGACTGGAAAATATCGAGTAAATACTACCACGTTAGATAGTGAGACGCACACATCTTACTCTAGGATCCTGCGATTAGGCGCGGTGGATTTGGCTGGTCGTGATATAGTGTTAGTAGGTGATGCTGATGCAATCCTATATTCAACCGTGAGCCCACTGAGGGCTCATATTTTGGAGGTTCGAGGAACGTTTCGCTCGTTGAGTGTTTCCAATCTGATTTTTGAAAAAAACGAGGTGCCCCTAGGTGCCCCTAAAAGTGTTGAGCCGAATGGAGCAGACGGAGTATCTCTTGTTTGTATAGATCAACGAGATCTGGAAAGTGCGACCTTTAGTCAGTGTTCATTCATTAATTGTCACGGTGCGATAGGTTCTTATGGGAATGGTTATGATTTCAGAGGCAAACTTAAGAAATTTGGGTTGTTTGATTGTGTAGTGAGTAATCCCTACGGTGCTAACTCAATTGACCTTAGTAAATTGTGGGGTGGAGGACAATTGGTGAACATAACGCCATGGATTGACCACGCCATCTATACAGGGAATAGTTTCGATGGGGGATCCCAAGTGCATCAATACCCTGGATTGAATCCCTATGGTGAGAAGAAAGACGGTTGTCATTTTGGTGGGCCTTTGCAGTTAGACTTTATTGAAAATTACGTCGAACACATGCGTGTTGAATCTATCTATCAATTACACGACCCTTATCTGGGTAAGACAACTGCCTCGATGACGCTGCCTCCAAATGATGGAGTTAGTACAGTGGATGTAAGTGTTAGCTATCATACAACTAGCTATGAAGCTGGGCAAATAGTTGCGATACGGGGCATATTAGAACAGGGGAAGCCAGCTGTTAGTGTGTCTCTTGAAGTAGTGGGCTTCACGTTCCTTGGTAGGAAACTTACTCTTAAAAATACAGGATTAAACGATTTTGAAATTAGTGGTGTTGAATTTATCCTCAATAGACCCATTTATCTACAGACTGGTGATGCCTCTAGGGCAACGATACGAGGGAATCATGTGAAGTCTGGTGTGACAGGGGAGCAGGTAGCATTGGCCGGAATAGTGGCAAATGCCAAATCAAATATATCAGGTAACTTTATCGAGGGATACGCTGTAGGGGTATTGGTATATGGTAATTCTCGAACACCATTGAAGCCTGGTGGGCGAGGAACTGTCATTGATTCAAATTATATTATTAGTGCTGATCCCACTCAAAATACTGGAACTACGACGTATGGCATGCAAGTTTGGGATGAAGAAATTCTGATAAAAAATAATAAAATATGGACGCCTATTTCGTCCCATTTTATGGGGATTGCTGCACGAGGAATCAATACTACAATAGAGGGGAATATTGTTATTGCACAGCAGGTGGTGAGGAATGGCTACGCAAGCGCGTTGCGGTCGGTAGGATGTGCTATTGGAAACAGTGCACAAGGTGTTAGTTTCATCGGTAATACCACTTATGGATTTGACGTAGGAGTAGGGCCTGTTGATAAATATCAGAGCATCCCTCACTATGTAATTGATCATAGAAGCATCAATGACACGCTCCCCATAGATCCGCGTGGAGTGATCGAAAATTAAGGTTCTTCATCAAGTATGAGTTTTGTCGTAATAATCGGATGTGATGGTGCTGGCAAGAGCACGGTGTTGGATGGCCTCATCGATCACATCGAGGCTGATGATATCGAGGTGTCCTGTGGGCATTGGCGACCTGCCCCCCTGTCAAATCGTTCAGGTGACCACCATGCAGCCACTGCTGATGACCCTCATGGCCAGGTAGCAAGGGGAGCGCTTGGTTCGGTGGCAAAGTTGGGGTGGATATGGATAAACTGGTGGCTGGGATGGTTTCTTGGTCTGCGAGGAAAGGCAAAGTCAGGCTATGTTTTTTACGACCGTTACCATGGTGACCTGCTCGTGGATCCGCATCGATATCGCTACGGTGGGCCGATGTGGTTGGCTAGGTTATGGAGTCGGACGCTGCCACAGCCAGATCACTTGATATACCTGGATGCTGAGGTGGACGTATTGCTTGCAAGGAAACAAGAAATTTCGGCTGATGCGCTTACAAAAAACCGTAAAGGTTACCAGGAGTTAGTTGAGAGACAGCAAGGCACGGTCGTTAATGTTGATCGAAAGTTAGGTGAAATTGTGGATGAGGTTTTGCTATTAATTAATGTAACCCGAAAGGAAGCAAGCCAGATTGATCATGGATGATTTAGCCATGGCTGAGAACCCCTATTCCGTTGAAGAATTTTTCCACGCCTACTGGACGGAGCTAGAAGATCGGCAATGGTCACCCGTAATTTTACACTCATGGGAGAACCTGCCTGAGCAGATTGATTCCGATGTCGATTATGCTGTCTACGGAGTGGAAATGAAGGAGCTGCTTTCTTTTCTAGCTGAGTTCAGTCGCAGTCATGGCTGGAGAATGATTCAAGCGATTGAACACGAACCAGGCGCGTATTTCTGCGTGTGCATGCAGTGGGGTGGTGGCTATGAAAGTATTTTGCTGGATGTGACCATCGGGTATCGGAGAATAGGCCATCACTTGGTAGACGCGGAGACGCTGGTACAGGGAAGATGGCAGCCACCGGGGAAGTCATTTTATGTGCCACAAGCAGGTGTGGAATTGCGATATATCTTAGCGAAGGGGGCGGCAAAAGGGAAACCATTTACAGATCTTGAAGGCCGAGTTGCTGAACTTTTGACGCATGATCACCAAGGGTGCCTGAAAACATTACAGGATGAATACCAAGTCACACAGCAGTGGAGCATCGATAGTTTTGATACTACGGTTATCGCAGATTGGTATGAAACGGAGCCCGTTTTTGAGACTGTGCGGAAAGGACGCAAGTTTGGGTGGGCCGAGATGAAATTATATTTACGCAGAATTCTGCATCCTACAGGCGCGTGTGTGTGTGTCTGTGGCGAGCAGCGGCGCGCAATTCTTGAGGCGCTAGGAGAGCGACTCAGGCCCGGGTTCCGTAGAGTCCACTGCGTGACCTCGATAGGCGTGCTGAAATGGATAGAAATGGCGATCAGATTGATCAAAACCACAGTGGTGGTTGCTGGCCGGAAACAAACTGGCAGCGGTTTGCGATGGTTGGGAAAGCGAATATTTGTCAATTCCAAGGAAGGAGACAGCATTACCAAAGAGGTACTGGACAAACTGGCGCTGCGATTAGAGACAAGATTGGGGAAAGATACGAGCAGCGTATCAGCGCGGTAAATGCAATCACTGAGGAGTAACGAGAGATATTATTTATGAAGATTTTAATTACTGCGTATGCCTGTGAGCCTTACCGAGGTTCTGAAGCTGGAACAGCGTGGAATATAGTCTGTCGTTTGGCTGCCGACCATAAGGTCACAGTGGTGACAAGAGCGAACAATAGAAGCGTCATTGAAAAGTCCCTCAGTGATGATCCAATTCCTAGATTGAAGTTGCTTTACGTCGACCCACCTAGCTGGACATTACGTCTGAAAAAAGCGGGTCTGATTCCTGTGCAACTATTTTATTTGCTATGGCAGCTGGCCGTGACTTTTAAGTTGTTAGGAGAGTTCCGGCGACGGCAGTATGACGTCTATCATCACATTACCTTTAACAGCTTCGAAGTGCCGCCGTTGAGTGCGTTATTCATCGGGGAAACGCCCTTTGTCTGGGGGCCAGTAGGTGGAGGGCAGACTGTTCCTCGTAAAATGTTGGCGTGGTTTGGTTTCAAAGGACGAGTGATCGAAGTCCTGCGTAACGTCAGGGTAAAATTATCCGCGTATAACCCTATCTGTATTCTTGTGCTTAAAAAAGCCCAATTGGTCTATTTCGCGAATCATGAAACACAAGGGTTGTTATCCCGGTGGTGTGGAGGAAAGCACAAGATGATGGTCGATGTGGGGGTGGATGTTCTTAAATTCAACTCTGATGATCAACTTAGAAAGTTGGGGGACAGAATCAACATCCTCTTTGCGGGCAGCCTCGAGCCGAGAAAAGGTGGCGCTTTGCTCTTGCGCGCACTAAGCCGACTGCGGGAACGGAACGATCGGTTTTTGTGTAAAATTGTGGGGGACGGTCCTGATCAATCCATGCTCAAAGACAAGGCGAAGAACTTAGGGTTGCATGAGCAGGTTGTCTTCACTGGACGTGTAACGCATGATGAAATGCGCAGGGTCTTTAGTGAGGCTGACGTTTTTGTTTTTCCCAGTTTAAGAGATACCTCGGGGGCTATTGTTTTGGAAGCCATGGCCATGGGAATTCCGACCGTTTGTCTTGATCATCAGGGGGCAGCAATCATGGTGTCAGAGGATTGCGGGTTGAAAATTGCACCCGATGAACCAGGACTGATAACGGACGCGTTTGCCGATGCCATTGAGAGCTTAATGGCAGATGATAAAATTGGCTCAGAGATCGGAGCTGCAGCACGGGAACGTGTTACCCGGGAATATGATTGGAGTGTCAGGGTAAAAAAAACCGCGCAGGATTACCGAGAGCTGGTTCACTAGGATTAAACACTTAAGCGATAAACAAATTATGAAAGTATTGGTTGTTGGTGGCGCAGGCTACATAGGAAGTCATTGTGTCAGAGAGTTGTTGCAAAGTGGTCACACTCCCATTGTGCTGGATAACTTGGTGTTTGGTCATCGGCAAGCCCTTGAACCGAATGTTGAGTTTTATCAAGGTGACCTTGGGGATAGGGAATTGCTGACGAGGATCTTTAGTGATCATCAAGTTGACGCAGTGATGCACTTCGCTGCTTTTGCATTCGTAGGAGAATCCGTGCACGATCCCTTGAAGTATTATATGAATAATGTTGAGCAAACGATTCGTCTGCTCGATGCGATGACCGCAGCTGGCGTGCATCGTTTTGTGTTTTCATCAACATGCGCCACATTCGGAGTCCCGGACGAGCTTCCTATAACTGAGAAAACCCCTCAGTGTCCTATCAATCCTTACGGCAATACTAAGCTGGCAATTGAGAAGATGCTCCAGGATATGGCGACGGCTGGATTAATGTCGTCGGTTGTTTTCAGATACTTCAATGCGGCTGGGGCGTCTAAAGATGGACGTATAGGCGAGGATCATCAACCCGAGACGCATCTGATCCCTCTGGCGATTGAGGCGGCTTCCGGTAAACGTGGGCAGTTAAAAGTTTTTGGTAACGATTACCCCACAAAAGACGGCACATGCCTGAGGGATTACGTCCATGTTGAAGATCTGTCTAGAGCGCATGTAGCAGGGCTAAACAAGATGGCCTCTACCAGTGGATATGAAGATTATAATCTGGGGACAGGCAAGCCCTTTTCCATCCTTGAAGTAATGGAGTCAGTCGAGCGGGTTTCAGGGTTACCCGTACCCTATGAGATCACGGAGCGCCGAGAAGGAGATCCCCCCGTGCTTTATGCCGATAGTGGAAAAGCAAGAGCTGATCTGGGCTGGGTGCCAGAGTATACAGAGATAGATAGTATCATAGAAACAGCTTGGCAATGGCACGCATCACAGCCCCATGGCTACGGCATCGCATGAGAGAGCATTATCGGTTGCTAAATTAACGTCGTTATCGCAGTGAAAAATTTAATTATTAAACTGATCAGTTTGCTTGGGCGAATATGGCTGAAATACAAAGGCATAGCCTTTGGTTTGAAATTACAGGTGATCGGATTTCCGTCGGTTAAAAAACACGCCGAAGCAAAAATTATATTAGGCGACGCAGTATCCATCGTTTCTTCACGATGGGCGAACCGCCTCAGTCCAGGTTGCCCGTCCTCTTTGGTGGCTGATCGTCCCGGTGCTGTTTTGGAAATAAAGACAGGAGCTGGTATTTCAAATACCGTTGTTTGGGCGTCGAAAGAAATCATTATTGGCGAAGGCACCATGATTGGCTCGGGAAGTATGATCGTGGATCATGATTTTCATGAGATTCCCCTGGGTTCCGATAATGTGGATGAGCCAAAGCCTATCCATATCGGGAAGAAGGTTTTTATAGGTGCCCGATCGATTGTGCTGAAAGGCGTTACCATTGGCGAGGGCTCTGTGGTTGGAGCTGGGTCAGTGGTCGTGAAGGACATTCCAGCTGGCGTGTTGGCCGGTGGTAACCCATGCAAGGTGATTAAGAAATTGTGAACGGTTTCTCATTTTTGTGCCATTTGCTTTGAGTGGTAGGTCCAAGATTTCGAAACTAGAGCACTACTTGACTTCAAGACTTATACATTCATGAATGAAGAAATAGATTTTACGATTGTTACCCCAAGTTATAATTACTCAAAGTATATTCGGGAGTGTTTGGATAGCGTGCGCGACCAGGAAGGTGTGACGTTTGAGCATCTTGTGTATGATGCTGGGTCAACCGACGGGACTCTGGATATCATACGTGAATACGATCATGTTGATCTAACCGTTGAGCCCGACAAGGGGATGTCGGATGCTATTAACAAGGGATTCAAGACGGCCAAAGGTAAATGGGTGATGTGGCTTAATACCGATGACTATTTACTACCCGGTGCCTTAGTTAAGGTGAAGGCATTTGCTGAACAACAGAAGCAAGCCGATGTGATTTATGGTTGTTGGAACTTCATCGACGGCGACGGGGCCTACCAACGAACGATGAACGTCTACCCGCTCAAGAAGATGATGCTGGCTCATTTGTGTTATATCGCATCGACTGCTACATTCTACCGACGTGAAACGGTGATGAAGGAGGGGCATCTTCTGAATATTCGTTTCAAATATGTGATGGACGGTGAGTATTATAACCGACTGATTCAAGCTGGTAAAAAGTTTGTTTATTTGCCGGAGATCTTGGCGGATTTTCGACTTCATGGAAATAATCTGAGTCACAAACATCTGAGAGCTAAGAGCATTGATGAACAACTCGATGTACAGCTTCAGTTTGCAGAGTCGCGTGCCATTAGAAGAACTTATGCACGTCAGCTGGCGAGCAATGAACAAATTAATTCCGCCATCGACTGTTTCCTGCACTATACCTTCAAGGTGCAACGGCAGTTTTTGGTAAGGATGAACCGCCCAAGGAAAAGTTGAAAAACAAAGACCGCCAGTTATGCGAAGCCGTGCTCTCTCCTGGAAAGGAGATAGGGCGGCTTTCGCTTGTAAAGGTAGAGCGGGACGGTGCTCTATTGTTGGCGTTGCCGTTAAACCGTAGGCTGGCGCTGGCGACCTTGGCTCTTTATCAACCGCAGAGGTTAAAAGCCCGATTGCTACGTCGCGTGATCCGGGTTTGGGTGCTACTTGGCTTACATCGATTTCTACCGAAATTTGAGCTAGTACTGGGTGACGAGGGGGTGTTCTCTGGCTTGGATCAAATGGCTCTGTCTAATGGATTTGGATTTTTGCTGGGGAATGTGAGTTCGCCGATGAGGAACCTCATTGGTTTGTATGAAACTGGTGGTATCTTGAGGGTGGTTAAGGCGGGCTTAGGCAAAGCGGCTCCAGTGGTGAGGGATGAGTATGCTTCAATGAGGGATTTCAGCCGATTGGTTGTTGGTGTCCCTGAGTGTCTGGGGCTATTTGATATTGAGAATGGGGCTGCTTACATAGCAGAGCTTGTGAGCGGGCGGTCACCGCGTGGGGCCGATGATGACATGCTGGTATTTGAACTCCTCAATAATTGGCTGCAAATTGGTAATAGCATGAGCGTTTCCAATCTGGATTGCTGGGAAAAACTCGCGGAAAAACTCGATGATGATACCATGCAGCGTTTTGCAGCCCTAGCGAGGGCAGAGGTGACATCCCCAGTGATGCATGGGGATTTTGCTCCATGGAATATTAAAATAAGCGATAACGGTGAAGTCAAGGTGCTCGACTGGGAATTTGGACAGCGGGCAGGTATGCCTAGTTGGGATGCCCTGCACTATATGGTTCAGCGAATGTGTTTAGTGGAAAAGTGCCCTTCTTCGGAGGTGATCAATACGTGTATGATTTTTTTGAGTGGATCGTTCATGCAATCGTATCTCAAAAAAGCCGGACTTCAAGGGAATGAAAAAGAGCTCTTGGAATCTTATTTATATTACTCGGCTTATGTTCAGGCATATCCACGTGAAGAATTGATTATTTTATGCAGGGAAAATCTACAGCAGAATGAGTAAAGAATCTGACATATTGTTAGTCGGGCAAACACCCCCGCCATTCCATGGCCAGGCCGTGATGACCGACATGTTGTTCAAGCACGACTGGCGGGACTTGAAAGTCGATTGTTTGCGAATGGCTTTCAGTGATGATATGGGATCGGTTGGAGAAGCTTCATGGTTGAAAATATGGAGATTAGGCGTCCTTGTCATGAAAACTTGGAAGAAGGTAATTGGCTCGCGTCCAAAGGTTCTTTATTATTTACCAGCAAGCCCTAATTTAACACCAGTTGTCCGGGATGTTGTATATCTTGGTATGGTTAGATGGTTGTTTCCTAAAACTATTTTGCATTTTCATGCTGGTGGCTTAGACGAGTTTTATAGAAAAAGAAAAGGGTTAAGTTTTTTCACCAAGTTTGTCTATAACGGAGCAGATTGTGCGATAGACGTAAATGTGACAACACCTCCTTCCGGAGAGTATTTTCAAGCCAAGAAAAATGAAATAGTGATGAATGGCCTGAACGTTGGGCAAGCCA
>Ga0206131_10003040_pt1 | contig 19648 bp, 15 predicted proteins | sample Helgoland_Spring_FD_148636 | JGI IMG/M metagenome (GOLD analysis project Ga0206131, IMG submission 148636) | Pelagic subsurface seawater microbial communities from Kabeltonne, Helgoland, North Sea - Helgoland_Spring_Bloom_20160517_1 | ecosystem: Environmental > Aquatic > Marine > Epipelagic ...
CATCGAGTAATAGTGATTGTCCACATCGCGATCAAACTCTGATGATATTGTTTCGCTATCGTCAGGATCACAGTGATAAATCACCGTTTCCAAAATGTATTTCCATGCCCTCTCAGACAACTCCCGAACCTGCAGATCAATATCAACCATCAATTCCTTTACTTGTTCCTCCTTGGTTTCCACGAGTTGCTGTCTTGAGATGCCATAATGATCCAAGTGCCATTGAATACTACTTTCTCTTATATCGAGATCATTCCTTGTAAATGGAAATGCATAAATCCTATCCAAACTGATTTCGTGTAAATTCTGAAGACCGTGAGTTTCCCAACTGTCTATGATTTCTGAAACTGATTGCTTACTCATACCGTAATTCCCTTTTCTATAAATTCTCTTGGTCAAATATTTAGGTTGAAGATTTCCCCAACATTCCAGGAATGTGAAACGCTGTTGATACGGGAATGCCGAGGGATCAATGAAGACGATCTAAAGTCATCTGGTTTCCACTGGATTTCTGAGTGCAGAAAGTAGATTTTGAGACTGTGCCTAAATCGCCGCTGTAAATGACAGAAACAGATTTACAGGGGGTAAGTAGTCACCAGTGTCAAACAGAAACAGACTGAACAGGTTGTTCCTTCAACAGACGATAGACAGACTGCCGAGTGATGCCTAACTCTTTTGAAATCTTGGTTGCGCCATATCCATTCTGTTTCAGTTCGAAGATTTGAGATGCATCAATAGTCCTGCCGCGTCCCTTATAGACACCCAGTTCTTTTGCCTTACGGATACCTTCCATCTGCCGCTCTTTCCGAAGATTGGTTTCGAACTCAGAGAAGACGCCCAACATGTCCAGAAACGCTTTCCCTGCGCTTGTCTTGGTATCAATGGGTTGTTCAGTCGCAGACAGAGTGACACCCCTTTGTTTCAGTTCATGCACCAGATTTTGCAAATCACGAATGGAACGCGCCAGTCGATCAATTCGAGTGACAACCAGTTCGTCACCATCCCGCATGAATTCCATCAATGTTTGAAGTTCCGTCCGACCATTCAGTGATGTGCCAGATACCTTTTCTTCACGAACCACATCACATCCTGCATCTTTCAAAGTCTGCACTTGAATGGTTAAATCTTGTCCGACAGAACTCACTCTTGCGTATCCGTATTTCATAGAATCTCCATCTGTAACTTTTACTTCTAGACCCTACCATAAATGTAACTTAAAGTGCTGTTATTGCTTATAAATTACACTTTATGTGTGCTTTTTGTAACATCAAAAATGGGTGATTAAGTGTACTCAAAAATGACAGAATTAATCTGAGTCGTATAATGTTTTTTGACAATCGCCAGTTCTTGTGATGGTGGTGCGTTGTGTTAAACTTTTTCATCTCTAGGACTATATCATAAATTTTGATGCCGCACGTCAACTCTTAGAGACGACTGATGAAGATTTATCACAAAAGGTAGATCCTACTCATCATTATGTGAAATCATATCCCCTGTTGCTCAAATCCACTGCCCACCTATGTGGTGCTATGGGTAGTAATGCGGTGCCGGGAGTTGCACATATCGTGTATGGTTGGATGCCCACTATATTAAAAAACCTTACCTTCGACGATCACATAAACGATCACTTGATTGCCGCAAGACAAATAAACGATTTCCAATCTGCGTTTAACTTAGTCGATGGGTTAGTCTTCCACCAATCTCTATCGCACAACTTATCACAGTCTGCTTCCGCCTGAGAGGCGATGGTCAACAATAGAGCTATTATTGCAGCGCGCGAGGTTACTCTGACTTTCTTGGATCAGTTTCCGTCTTCCATGGTGACCTCTGTGGTCTTATCAAAATCTCTGTAGGGCAAGCAGTTTCTGGACATAGGGAAATGCCCTCAAAACACGTTTCGTTGGTAACGCGTTGGCTACATAAATATCCCAGAAATACAAGATGTTTAAAAAAGGCATTGATCAATTCCGGTTGAGCATTCCTCAATCGAAAGAGGCTGCGAGTACTTGGCCTCTTACTTGGGGCCGTGTAATACCCTGATATCAGACAGCGATCTCAGCGTATTGGACATACGCCCAACTAAACCCGACAGCCGCTCTTCGCGGACATTTGAAAATCCTAAAACAAGTGCCGACCGTTCGATTGGATAAACCGAGTAAACCGACAGGGGGAGGGATTCGATTCCCACATCCAGCAATGCCCGATGTGCAGTAAAATCATTCACGCCGCCATTTAGCCAGGCCAGCATATGCATGCCGGCGTCACTCGATTGCGGCGTCAGGCTCTCAGTACACGTGTTCGAGAGGCAGTCAAAAAGCAAATCCCGCCGCTCACGATAAACACGGCGCATTCTGCGTATATGCTCAACAAATCGCCCATCATCCATGAAACGGGAAAGTGCTTGTTCCACAAGAGGTGAAGAGTTTTGACCCAACAAAATTTTGGTCTTTCCAATAGCATCCACCATTTCGGGTGGTACCACGATATAGCCCAGCCGGATGGCGGCAAACATGGATTTCGAAAAAGTCCCGACATAAAGTACCCGACGTTTACTGTCCAAAGCGCTTAGGGCAGGAAGCGGACGACCACGATATCTGAATTCGCTGTCGTAGTCATCTTCTATGATCCAGGCATCATTTTCCTGTGCGTAGCTGAGAAGTGATAGACGCCTTGCCAAGCTCATCGTCGTACCCAGCGGTTGCTGGTGTGAAGGAGTTGTAAAAATGAGTTTTGGCGAAGGCTGATTCTTGATAGCAAATTCCAGATCAATACCTTCAGCATCTATGGGCACAGGTGCCACGTTAGCTCCCATTACCTTCATGATATCACGTCCGGCTATATGACCGGGGTTCTCGTACCAAACCGTATCGCCTCTAGTTAGAAGGGTAAAAGCGATAAGTGTAAACGCTTGCTGTGCACCCGAAGTGATGACAATTTGTTCAGTATCCACATTCAGTCCGCGCGCATCACTCAAATAGCTGGCAATTGACCTGCGGAGATCTGCATTGCCGTTGACAGAGCCGTAGCTGAAGTCCCCATGCGAAGTGTTGGTTGCCTCTCTTATGTACTTGTTCCAAAGTTTGACTGGAAACAAATCCAGCGCGGGTACGCCAGGCCGAAACGGTTCGGTTTTTCCTTGGCGTACGCTGGCATTGGAGGATAAAATGGACAGAGCTCTATCCGTTAAATTGATTTTCCGTGTCACTCCGTCCGGAAGACGGCCGACTTGAGAAGAGGTTTCGAGCTTCAGGCCATCGGCAACAAAGGTTCCAGATCCCGATTTAGCCTGAACGTATCCTTCGGCAACCAGCTGCTCATAAACAGCTTTTATCGTGATGCGTGATATTCCAATTTCGTCGGCAAGTTCCCGTGTGGAAGGCAGCTTTTGCCTTGCCCGGAGAGTTCCACTTAAGATCAACTTGCGCAGACCGGTTTCAAGCTGCTTGTACATTGGAACTCTAGAGCTGCGTTCTAAAGTTAGACCTTGCAAAAGAACACCGTTGGGTGATTTGGGCATGGCGGGCCTCTAAGTGGATTTAAAAATTTGTTAATAACGGGTATATCTTGCTTCTCCATTTTTAAATAGAGTTTTCTTAAATCCACGCAGGAAAAGTGTGAATCTGCGCCACTTGAAAGGGTCTTTGGACATGAGCAGCATCGAGAAATATGCATTCCCAAAAGGGCTTCAACTATTACAGCGCTGGCAGGCGGGCAATTCCGAGGCGCAAGAGGAAATGCGAGATTTCTTTGATGCTGCAATTGACGGAAAGTTCGATGAGAATTTTAGGCTGTTGGCGCCTACCAATCGAATTCACTCTACTGCGTCTGTGCATATGTTGGGGCTTGGGTTGCTGCATGATCTCTATGGCATCGAGACCCATGAGTATTATCATGCCGACGCATATCGCTACGTGCGAACCAACCTTGCGGTCAGCAGGCTTCTTGGCATCTCGAAATTCTACATGACCTGGGCGGTGTACGCTTGGACTTGTGAGCCGTTGGGGCAGACGATGATGTACCCTGATAAGTTCCCTCCTGGATCAGACCCAGAGAAGCCGCTCATTGACAAGGCGAATTGGAGAAAGCTTGGAACTCCAGATTTCACAACGGGTGTTCCGGCCGCTATCGATCGTATATTGAGCGCAACACAAGAGCTCACGGGTATTGCGCCGCTTCTGCAGTTATCTGCCCCCTATAGCTTGGCAGCGGACATTTATGGCCAAGAACCGATATTAGCCGATGTGATCAATGAACCTGAAACTGTTAACGCCCTTCTAGATCATCTTGGGGATGTTGTGCTTGGGCCCTGGATGGATCATTTCTTTGAAAGGTTTCCGGAAGGGTGGGTGGAGTTATCTGATGCTTCAGGTTCGCCGTTTTTTATTGGACCGAACAATTGTGAGAACATGTCGATCCGTTCAATCCGCCATACTCTTCGAGACAAGCCATATGCAGATCGTGTATTTGACAACAATTACCGCGGTGATTTTGTCGCTGAAGTCAAAGCAAAAAACCGCTCGTCACGCCGCCGAGGCGCTACTAAAAACGAAAATTCCATACCAAACCGCAGCAAGCTTCTTGAGCTGACGGATGCAAAAGTCAGCGTTAATCCGGTATTCATTATGCGACTGGAGGCCGATAATGTCGATGTATCCTTCTACGAGGCACAAGCTATTGAGCGAAATATGCCGCTGACCGTCGGTATCGGTTCTCCTGAACTTGATCGAAACAGTATTGAAGATCTTGAGGCCACGAAACAAAAAACCAAAGAAATGGCGCAAAGGCATGTAGCGGCCATCAAAAACGTCTGTGAGACAGTTGACCTACCAGAGGACAATCACGTGGGACAATCCTGGCCAAGCCATATCTATTTCGAAGATATCAACGCCCTGTCCCAGTTTGAGTTGGTCGAAATCATCCTGAATGAGATCAATAGTTGCCCTCAATTAGGCGAAAAAGATGAAGAGGTGACATAATGAATGCACCAATTCTAGGAGGGATGTCAGTTTTTGCTAATCAATCAATCATCAGAGTAATTATTTTGGTGGTGGATGGAGTGTCGCTAACGACTGTTTCGACAGCGCTCGAACCGTTTCAGCAAGTCAACTCGATGCTTGGTAAAGACAGATTCCACATTCAACTGGTGTCACTTAGTTCTACCGATCCTATGACAAGCGCGGGGATTCCAATACCCTGCCACTTAACCACTACCGATGTGCTGGCGAAGCTAAAACTGCAAAACAGACCCGATCTTCTTATTTTATGCTGCGGGCAAGTGACGTCCTCCATCAATCAAGCATCAGCGGGGAAATTTGTCCAAAAATTTGTAAGGCAGAATGTACCGGTCTTTGCTTTGGGAGCAGCCTGTTTCATCGCTGCAAAAACCGCGATGATAAAAGGCGGGAAGTGTACAACACATTGGAAAATGATTTCTTCTCTAGCAGAGCAGTTTCCAGCTCTTGAAGTTCAGAATGTGCTTTATGTCTTGGATGGGCGCATATCAAGCTGCGCTGGCGAGTTTGCTACGTTCGATATGATTTTGGCTTTCATTGAACGTATTTTCGGTTCACGGATGAGTGGCGAAATTCGCCACCATTTTCTCGCCGCTGGTCAGCGTAGTGGCGATTCCTTGCAGCGGCTTTCTGGTGACGCGTTTATCTGTGAGGATGGAAGATTTCAGAAAGCTCTGAGCATCATGGCGGATAATATTGAGGTGCCCGTTCCAACGTCCGAGATCGCTAGCCGACTTGGATATTCAACGCGTCAGATACAGCGTATATTTTGTCGCAACGGATTTGAACCACCGCACAGATATTACATTAACCTTCGTCTAAATCGAGCGCGTCAACTGATCGAACAAACTAACATGTCCTTTACGGAAATCGCTTTGGCATGCGGGTTTGAGACATCCTCGAGTTTCAGCAAAGGCTATAAGCTTAAATTCGGTACAACCCCAAAGGAGCACCGCAACCGCACTGACATTTTGAATCTGCGCAAAGAAAAAAAGGATTTCCAAAATGCAACTTCCTAAACAAGCGCAGGTTGTCATCATTAGGAGTTCTGTTGCTTATTGGAATAGCCCCCTGAGAGTGCTCCGCTCACTGGGATACATATATCCCCACTACAGGAGAACCTACCAATGGGTGGTAAACGTGAGAAACCAAGAGACATTGTTCTGAAGCTTCGCCAAGTTGAAGTTCTACAGGGTCAAGGCAAGCCTTTAGCAGATGCGGTGGACCTGTCGCGCTTTAGTGCCGCCCCAAGTGCTCGTTTAAGCCACTTTCCTTTCGAAAGCGACGGGGCTTTTCCAGCCCAATGCTGAGTGACGGCGGCGCGGTTTGTAGAAGCCGTTGATGTATTCAAAGATGGCCATCTCCGCATTCCTACGGGTTTCCCATGTATCGCGCCAGATCAATTCCGCTTTGATGGTTTTGAAGAATGTCTCGACGGCTGCGTTATCATAACAATTTCCTTTGCCACTCATGGACACTTTGAAGCCGTGCTGCCGCAGGATTTTCTGATAGTCGTGCGAACAATATTGCGACCCGCGATCCGTGTGATGGATGCAGCCCTTTGGCGGCGATCGGAAGGCTATGGCAATGTTTAATGCCCGGATCGCCAGGTCCCGCTTCATCCTGTTGCTCACCGCCCAACCGATCACGCGCCTAGAATGCAGGTCCAGTATTACAGCGAGATACAGCCATCCTTCGCGCGTCCAAATATAAGTGATGTCACCGGCCCATTTCTGGTTTGGTTTATCCGCCGTGAAGTTACGATCCAGCAGGTTTGGCGCAATGTTGAACTTATGATTGCTGTCCGTTGTCGCCTTGTGTTTGCGCGTTCTAACCACGGATATGCCGTGCTGACGCATCAACCGGCCCACGCGGCGGTGGCCGACATCCAAGCCAATTTCTTTCAGCTCTTCTGTTATCCGTGGCCTGCCATAGCTGCCCAGACTGAGACGCGACTGTTCCTTGATATGCGCAAGCGTAACCAGATCAGATCGCTGCCTCCGGCTAGCTGGACGACTGCGGAACGCGCGCAAACCACGAGGGCTGATGTCCATCACATGGCACATCCGACCAATGGAGAATGCAGATAGGTGTTCTTCAATTAACAAGTTTGCTAACCTCATATCGGCATGAATTAGGTTGAATCGCGTCTGAGGTTTGCCAAAGATTTTTAGTCGTTTTCGTATCGTTTTTTCTACCTTTTCAAGTTGTGCAAGTACTTTTGAGTCAACTTCCGGTGCGTTGCGCCAGTCTCCCCAGGTGGGCGTATTTCCAAACACGGTTTCGACATCCCAAACGAGTCGATCAAAATTTTTAGGTTTTTGCCAAGTCAGGACGTGATTATGACACCGTGCAGCAATTGCGCCTAGTTCTTCAAAACGATCCGTCATCTCAATAGTTTCACAAGGTGTTTGGCCTTTAACAAAGTGGAACAGCACCATGTAACGTGGACTGGGCAAGCCTTTGACATGGTGTTTTTGAATTGGATTACCGTTTTTACCGATATAATATCCTGGTGTGGGAATAATCTTTGCTGCATTCAAGGCTTCCAGCCATTCCAGCTCACATTCAATGGCCCGATGTGAATGATAATTCTCACGATGGATACGCAGGATGGCCTTAAAATTATTAGATGCTTCAACGAGATAAGTTGCATTCTCCGACACGTTGATCAGTCGCGCAGTAGCCCCGTTGGGTAAATCTCATAAGTTCAGAGCCTCGTTCGCCAATGTTTCTAGATATCTTAGTTGCTCCTCGAGTGGCATATCCGCTCCAGCCATAGTTTTCTCCCAAATTAACCAAGTATTTCTTTCTTTGTTGAGCGCAGATCAAACGGAGGTATAATCTTCCGCTATTACTTTTCCACCCGACTAAATTAAAGCACATACATTTTGGTTGTGAAGATAGTTGCAGTCCTTATTGGTTTTTAACTGGAGGGTTCAGAGTTTCGGATCTGCAACATGTCTGCTAATTCCCCGGTGTTTTCAAAAACAAGATCTGGTATAACAGTACTGTTTTCAAGATCTTCCCTGGATGTTTCTCCAGACATTACTAGGATGCCTGTTAGACCATTTTCCTCTGCCATTTTCATATCTGTTGGAAGTAGATCACCGATGACAGCTGTCTGGCTAGCAGACGTGGAAAGACGAGAAAGCGCTGCGTCTACCATTCTGGTATTTGGTTTACCAATAATAAGTGGGCGCCTGCCTGTAGCAGGAACAAGCAACTCAATCATGGATCCGCAGTCTGGTAGATTGCCGCTTTCTGTTGGACATATTTGATCTGGGTGCGTCGCTATATATGGAATACCTTGCTGAATGAGTTCTGCCGCCTTGCGTATCCTTGCATATGTTATTGACATGTCAAATCCAAGTACAACTGCATCTGGTTTTTCGCCTTCATATTCCGCACAATCGCCATTCACTACTGTTAAACCGCCTTCTTCAAGCTCCTTTCGTAAGCCGGGCGTTCCAACAAGATAAATGCGTTGGTAGCTTGTTTCGGATTTGATGTAGTGCATCGTTGCCCAACCAGCTGTTAAGATCTCACTGTCTTTAAGATTAATCCCAAGGCGGCGTAGTTTGGATGCATATTCGACCGTACTTTTAGCTGAATTATTAGTGAGAAATAATCGACGGATACCCGCTTTTTCCAGCGACGCTAGAAATTTCATAGTCCAAGGGAATAATTGTTCACCTATGTAAATTGTACCATCCATATCGATGATAACGCCCCGTATGTGGTCTAAATTCTCTGCTGACTTCATGAGCGTATCCGTGCGTTTGATATGGAATAATTGTTTAGATAAATTATTTTCAAATTAGGTGCGATGTGTGAAGAGTTCAACGACATTCCCAACTAAAACTAGGCGTTATTTTCGATTCGATGTTCAATGCTTGGGTGATGACTAATTAGTAAAATCTGATTTGTAATCATGTAAAACGACCCTTTGTAAACAATTTATTGAACGTTGCATGGCGCGAACGGCAACTGCTTTGCAGCGTAACCTTGGATAATTTTTTTGGTTCATGTCAAGTGGAAACCGAAAAAAACTTGGCTCTTACCAACTTTAGAAATTATGTAATGTTTGGGCGCTTTATGGAAATCTGAATCAAACGGGTTGAAAACCTCTTGCATAGATTTCGATCGTCATTGCTATTTTTCCTCATTTATAAAATTAACTTATAAAACATAGATATTTTGAGTTATGTAATTGAATTCTAACAAACTCATTTGCAACTTATCCATCATTTTGGAAGGACTGAAATAGTATAAATTTAGATAAGTAATGTAACTTTGAAACGATTAATTTAGGAAAATTTAATTATATAATTTCACAAAAACTTCATAAACTCTTTGCAAGGCTGTCATAAAATGTGGTAACTACAACATAGTTGGCGACAAAATTCTTAAATTGGCTCCCGCCGACTGGTAACGACTAGTCTTATGGCTGTTGGAGGATACTTCGAATTGAGAAGTTGTCTGGTAGCTAAGATGACGAACTAAAAAACAATGAAAAGTCAGAAAATGGCTATTTTATAACAAATAAGGGAGGTCCTATGGGACACGAAAAATTCAAAAATGGAATATCGCGCCGCCAATTTGGTTCACGTGTGCTTGGTATGGGAGCAAGTGCTGCCATTGCTGGAACGCTACCGGGAATCGCAAGTGCTGAAACTGTTAAAAAGGGTGGTATGATTAGAATTGCGATGGAAAGTTCAGATCCAAGTGAAAGTATGGACCCGATTAAGATAAATAGTAACATGGAGGCTGCACGCTGCACTCAAATCTACAATCCTCTCGTGCGTATGGGCAACGATTTAAAGCCAGAGCCAGCACTTGCTGAAAGCTGGGAAGCAGATTCAACTGCTACTCTATGGTCATTTAATATCCGTAAGGGGGTAGAATTCCATAATGGCAAGACGCTTACATCAGCTGATGTGATATATAGCCTTGAACGCCACCTTGGCCCAGATACAGAATCCCGCATAAAAGCTTTCATGGAACAGATCACGGAAATCTCTGCGGATGGAGACAATGTCGTAAGGATCAAAATCAGTAGCTCAAATTCTGAATTTCCAATCACGTTGTCGAGTCCGCGCGCAATGATTATCCCAGAGGGCCATGCTGATTTTGAGAATCCAATTGGTACGGGTCCGTTTAAAATGGGCGAGTTTAAAGCCGGTATCAGTTCAACTTTTAGACGGAACGAAAACTATTGGAAGGAAGGCCTGCCTCACGCCGACGCAGTCGAGACATTCAGTATTCCAGATCCGGTGGCACGAATGAACGCTTTGTTTGCCGGTGAGATTCACATGGCAATCAGTATTGATGCCAAATCGATACCGCTATTTGAAATGACGCCCAGCGTTGAAGTCATTGCCGCGAAGGGCGGACAAAAGGTATACAACGCAATGATGTGCAATCGCGGACCGACTGATAACCATGACTTCCGACTTGCGTTAAAATATCTACAGGATCGTGAAAGAGTACTAAAAGGTGTGTATAAAGGTTTTGGTCAGATAGGCAATGACCATCCAATTGCACCATCTGATCCGATGTATTGTGCGGATATTCCAATTCGCCCTTATGATCCGGACAAGGCAAAGTTCCATCTAAAAGCTGCCGGAATGGAAAATGCGACTGTCAATATGTACACTTCAACAACAGCTGGGCCTGGAAACGTTGAAACGTCGCTTGTATTCCAGCAAACAGCTGCTGCAGCAGGACTTACGGTGCAGGTGAATCAGACGCCGCCTGACGGATATTGGAGCCATACTGCAGAAAAATATGCGATTTTTGGATCCCATTGGAATGCCCGTCCGACCGCTGATCTAATGTATGCAACTACTCACATGACAACGTCGCCAGGAAATGAAACAAAATTCATCGATGAAAGGATCGATCAGTTGATTAAACAAGCTCGAGCGGAGCTGGATGACGCTAAACGGAAAGCTATCTGGTGCGATTTGCAGATGATTGTTCATGAAGATGGTGGTGATTTAGTATCTTGTTTCGTTGACTATCTTCACGGCAGATCGGCAAATCTTATGGGCGTAGAGCCGCATCCAAGTGGCGGTCTAAGCGATCAGTTCGGCGCGGAGACTGTCTGGTTATCTTGATAATAATTTTCTAAGATCTTGCCCGATTTATGCTTTTTAATTGAGGACTCCACAATTGTAGGCAGATCGGGCAAGGTGATATCGTCATCGTTCGACTACACGGCGAGAAAGGTATCTTATGCCACTTCTGATTGTACGCCGCTTGGCTTTAGGGATATTTACGATGTGGATTGTTTCATTGCTTGTGTTCGCAAGCACCGAAATTCTTCCCGGGGATGTCGCTGAATCTATTTTGGGAAAAGAAGCTCCGGACGAGCAAATTACTGCAATGCGTGAGAGGCTGGGTTTGAACGACCCGGCATATTTGCGGTACTGGAATTGGCTTAGTGGACTTTTTGTTGGAGATCTTGGTGTTTCACTCGGTAGTGGCAGAGAGATTTCCGAACTGATTAATGACCGAATTTGGAATACGGTACGACTTGCGGCAGTTACATCAATTATTGCAGTTCCTCTCGCAGTTACACTGGGTTTAGTTTCTGCAATGCGTGCTGGAACCGTGATGGACCGGTCCATTTCAATTGGAACTTTATGCATGATGTCGTTGCCAGAGTTTTTTGTGGCTACTCTTTTGGTATTTGTCTTTGCTGTCCAATTGCGGTGGTTACCAGCAGTTCCAAATGTTCGTCCTGATCAATCTCTATGGAGTTCTCTAACCTCTATTGCGCTTCCGGTTATGACGCTAACATTTGGTGTGCTTGCACATATGGCACGAATGACCCGTAACGCCGTCATTAACGTATTATCATCAGCATATATCGAAATGGCTCTTTTGAAGGGTGTGCTGAATTGGCGTATCATTCTCTTTCATGCCTTCCCGAATGCGCTTTCTCCGATCATCAATGTGATCGCACTCAATCTTGCCTATCTCGTCGCAGGTGTTGTAATAGTTGAGACAGCGTTTGGCTATCCTGGGCTTGCCCGGCTTATGGTTGAAGCGGTTGGAACCCGTGATATCCCCTTAGTACAAGCCTGTGGGATGATCTTCTGCGCAACATACGTGTTATTGAACCTTTTCGCAGATGTTCTCTCGATTTTAAGCAATCCACGCCTGAGGACTCAAAAGTGATAACGAATAATGCGATCGCTTCGCAAAGCGTGCAAAATAAGAAAAAAAAGTACAATAATCTTAGACTTACCCCGGTGGCTTGGATGTCGATTTTGATTATTATGTTTTGGATACTTGTTGCTGTATTTGCTCCAGCTTTGGCGCCATTTGATAAGGCGGATATGGTATCATTCGAAAGTTTTAAATTGGTTGAAGAAGCCAGCTTTCTTGGAACCGATTACCTTGGAAGAGATGTACTATCTCGTATCATTTACGGTGCGCGGATGACTTTGGGAATGGCCTTGATCGCTACGTTGATTTCTTTTACGACCGGCATCATTTTAGGTTTCGCAGCAGCGATTTCACCCGGCTGGACCGATCAAATTCTTAGTAGAATAGTGGATGCTATTATGGCGTTCCCATCAATTATGCTAGCACTTATTATTATTGGTGGGGTAGGGACGTCACTTCCTGTGGTTATCCTAACAGTTGCGTTGATCGATGCAACACGTGTGTTTCGCTTGTCACGCGCGCTGGCTCTAGATGCTTCGGTTATGGATTATGTCACGGTCGCGCGTGTACGTGGTGAGGGTGTAAATTGGATAATGTTCCATGAGATTCTGCCCAACACAATTGCGCCTTTGGCGGCTGAATTAGGTGTCCGCTACACTTTTGCAATTTTGTTCATAAGCTCGCTGAGTTTTCTTGGGCTGGGTGTACAGCCGCCAGGTGCAGACTGGGGAGTGATGGTTAAAGAGAACCTTCAGGGACTGCTGTATGGTTCGCCAGCTGCACTTATCCCCGCAGCGTGTATCGGGTCAATGTCAGTTGCGGTAAATCTGTTAGTTGACTGGTTTCTTCATCGCTCAAGTACAATGATACCTGAGGAGTTGATGGGATGAATAATCTATTAGAAGTCAGAGATCTTTGGGTTGAGGGTTGCCCGCCTGGCGGAGATTATATACCGATTGTAAAAGGGGTTAATTTTTCCGTAAAGCAGGGTGAAGTGCTGGCTTTGATTGGAGAATCCGGATCGGGAAAATCTACAATATCATTATCTACCATGGGATATGCACGTCCTGGGTGTCGTATTTCAAAAGGAGAAGTGCTTCTCAAAGGAGAAGATGTGATGTTATTAGATACGCAGAGCCGTCGCGAACTAAGAGGCACAAGAATAGCCTATGTAGCACAAAGCGCCGCCGCCTCGTTCAACCCATCGCTACGACTAAACAAACAAGTGATCGAAGCGCTGACACTCTGCGGCTTGATGCAAGAAAATGAAGCAATCAAGCACGTGATTGATCTATATCATAGACTAGAACTGCCGAACCCTAAAACGATCGGGAAACGTTACCCTCATCAAGTAAGTGGTGGACAACTTCAACGATTAATGGCTGCGATGGCATTGTCGTGCTCGCCTGATTTACTTGTTTTGGACGAGCCGACTACCGCATTAGATGTCACTACTCAAATAGAAGTGCTTAAAGCCTTTAAGGAGATCATTTCGCGTGAAAATACTGCAGCGATTTACATTACACACGATCTGGCTGTTGTTGCGCAGGTTGCAGATCAAATTGTTGTACTAAATAACGGCGAGGCGGTGGAGCAGGGACGGACTGAACAGATAATAAACAATCCTAAACACGAATACACTAAGACTTTGATGTCCGCGGTTCGCCAAACACCCTCAATCGTTCACATCTACAAAGAGAAGGATCAACAGGAAGGCATACATTTATTAGAGGTGAGAAAAATATCTGCAGCCTATGGCCCACTTACCATCTTAAACGACGTTAGCGTTATTGTAGACAAAATGGAAAGCATAGGTGTCATAGGAGAATCTGGATGTGGAAAAAGCACCTTAGCAAAAGTGATCTCAGGTATAATGCCTCCCTCCACTGGAGAAATAACTCTCACAGGATCTGTGCTAGATGGAACTTATAGAAAACGCAGCCGAGAAGATTTAAAGAGAATTCAATTTGTTTTTCAGATGGCAGATGTTGCCCTTAATCCACGTCAGACCATTGGTAAAATCCTTGATAGGCCTTTAAAATTCTATCATGAGATGACTCAAACACAGCGAAACCAGCGTGTTGAAGAATTGCTAGAACTAGTTGAATTGTCTAGCGATTTCGCTGACCGTTTTCCTGGTGAATTATCGGGAGGTCAAAAGCAACGTGTCAATTTAGCGAGGGCGTTGGCAGCAGAGCCTGATGTGATTCTTTGTGATGAAGTCACGTCGGCGTTAGATACTGTCGTTGCCGCCTCGGTTATTAAGTTGCTTGAAAGCCTGCAGAAGCGGCTTGGCGTTTCCTATATATTCATCAGTCATGATCTTTCTACTGTTGCTGCCTTTGCAGACCGTATCGTGGTTCTGTACGCTGGTCGTATCGTAGAACAAGGGCCGACATCTCGAGTATTGTCACCACCATTTCATCCTTATACGAAACTTTTGCTTTCATCAGTCCCGGAACTGCGTCAAGGATGGCTTGAAGATATAACTGCGACAGAAGAAGCACGCAGCGGCATAGCTAAAGATGTCACTGTGAGTTCTGTTGGCTGTTCATTTACAGATCGCTGTCCTATGTCCATCAAAGGTGTCTGTAACACGCAAATCCCTCCAATCCAAAGGCCTGTAGGTGGTCACGAAATTGCTTGTCACAGAGAGATTGTGGAATTGAACAAAGGAATTTATAAAGCAGAGTTTGATGAGTTCGTTTAAGGTACGGTTTTTACGATCTTAAATCGGTTACGGGTACATTTATTCCGTCTGTACCGAGACTGAAGCTGTTGATTACAAGCTTATTACACTTGGAGCGCTCCCCGATTAACGATCTTAATTTGCAAAACAATCGAAGGCGTTAGCAACGGAATATTATAAAAAGGCAAGTGAAAAATGGCGATCATAAGTTTTCTGATTATTTGGCTGGCGCAACAATGTTGCCGTTGTTAGCTGTTAAGATGGTGAGAAATAGTATTGAGCGAAGTTTAGGCGCAACTCTTCGCAAAGTTGTGACTAAAAAGCAAACTTGGCGAGATCGAGTTTAACTGGTGTCATGTCGACAATATTACTGCAAAGTTCAGCAGTTGTTGCTTTGCTCGCATCAGGTTTCATAGCTAGTGGATACCTAAAATTTTCTAGCGGTCTAGCTATTGTATTAGGAGGCAACTTTGGTGCTTCGCTACTCATTCAAATGTTATCTTTCAAGATGGATTTGCTTATCCCGATGCTACTGGCGATTGGGGGTTAGTTGATCGAAAAGCCAAACACAAGAAAAGGCGACAACTGGGTCGAACTTTAATTGGTATCGCCTTAATTTTGATATCTTGGCAGTTTCAAAGAGACGCGATGGATCCGGTCAGCGATAGCAAGTTTTTACCAGAGATAGCCAATTATCTGGCTCGTGACTTCATTACCGCCTCTATGATAGGAGAAGCGTTGGCCTTTGTTATGCACTCTAGCGTTGCGGTGACTCTTATGTACGTGACCCATGTTAGGATTGATGCAATCGCGTTTCCAGCGGCACTATCTTTGGAGTTCAACCACAAATTAGATGACATCGAAAGTGTATTTTGAAACGTTTCAATTACGAGCAGCTCTGCTGCACTAATTGCTGATGCTTCCTGCTGCATAACTAAACAGAGTTGCATTTAGTTCCTTTGTGATACTAAGTTCGCCGGGTTGTGTCACCTCTGATTTTCTCATATCTTGTAAGAAACTTCGTTTTGTCCGTAATCCTATATTTGGTCCCTTGCAAAATCTTTAACTTTAGAGAGACGCTGAAATAATGAAGAAAAACGAGCGGCACCAGCGTATTTTACTAGAATTGAAGGCTAGACCAACCGTTCGAATTTCAGAATTAGCCGAAGAATTTGGTGTCACAACAGAAACTGTCCGTCGAGACGTTGATGAAATGTCGAGAAAGGGCTTGGTCGATCGAATGTATGGAGGAGCAGCGGTTAATCCGCTGGGTTCGGAACCCACGTTTGACGTTCGTGAGGGAACTTTTAGGCAAGAGAGAACTCGTATCGCGAAACATGCTCTCTCTCTAGTTAAGTTTGATGAAGTGCTGATGGTCGATGCAGGATCAACAACCACCGCGTTCGCAGCACAACTAGCGGCATCAGTTCCCGACAATGTTCCGAACAAACTCACTATTATCACAAATAGCATAAGTGTTGCTCGAGCCTTAGGGGCTTCAAAATCTATACGAACTGTTCTGTGTCCTGGAGATTACACAAGTCATGATGCTTCCGTATCGGGTCCAGCCACCCTGGCGTTTCTTCGTCAATTCAACGCAAACACTGCAATAATAGGTTCGGGAGGGGTTACGATCGAAGGCGTCACAGACGTAAGTCCGGGTGGTTGCTGGGTCAAACGCACAATGATGGAGAGAGCAGATCGGTTAGTTCTACTGGCTGACCGAAGAAAATTTGGTAATAGCCAAGCCGAGGTTGTTTGTAGCCTTGATCAGATTGATGATTTAGTGACCGATGAGGAACCTTCTCAAGATTTTTTAGACAGCTTTTATACAGCAAACGTAAAAGTCAGCATAGCCAGTGGCTCAGCTGTTTGATCACAGAGTCGTTCGTTTAAAAATAAGTCTTGATAATTACTCATACTTATATAGCACCCAGAAATATTTTAATGATGGGTTATTTCAATTTCGTGTTGTCAGTTGCCATAATCCTAATAATACGGCGATTTCTTGCGTTGGAAGATTTATTGTTAACGAGCGCTGAGGATCATATTTGCAATTTCAATAAATCCATGAGCACCGTAACTGTTTGTAACCCATGTAGGCGGGGCAGGTAATGTTTCCTCGAATTCCCTCACGTTAGCAACCCCAATGGAGTTTTTAAAAAAGTCAAACATCGGACTATCATTTGGTGAGTCACCGACAAAGATAATCTGCTTGTTGTCGCTTTCTATTGAAATTCCAAAGGTCTTCTCCAGAAACGAGCGTGACATGGTTAATTTGTCGAAACTTCCAAACCAGCCATTTACATGAATTGAAGATACTTTTGCGGTTGCATCATATTCTTTGAAAATTGCAGTGATTTTTTCGATGTCTGAAGCGTTCAGTGGTGGAATATCCTCGCAAAAATCAATTGCGAGATCTGACTCTCGGTAAGGTTGATCTGCCGATATGGCGGCACCTGGTACCTCTGCTAAGACACGGTCCCTAATAATTTCAAGCTTTTTCCAGGCATCTGCGCGTTGTTTTTTGGTCTTGGCATAATCACGATGCATTCTGCGATCAGCATCAGAATAGCGAAAGCAAAAAGCGCCGTTTTCACCGATAACTCCATCGACAGGCCATTGGCGAGCGATCAAATCACACCAACCCGCTGGTCGTCCAGTAACAGGAACAACAATAATCCCTGCATTTCTGAGATTCTCCATGGCTTGATATGAACACGCAGGTAGGCGTCCTGCAATTGTCAATGTATCATCAATATCAGTAAGAACAGCACGTACCGATCGTAATTCATCTTTTGGAAATTCTAAAAGCGACCTCATGCTCGCACAGTCTCATTTGCAACGTGCTCAAGAATGCCACAGGACGATGCAAAATCGAGACATGTGAATCTATCCCTAATGAGTCGCGAGTTAACGATTGCATTTTTATAGAATTCATTAGGAACACCAATCTCACCTGGGCTTGTTGGAGCCTTGACCGCCTCTAGACAAGATCGAATCTGCTTTACTGGTCGCATGGCCTGATTCAGCTGGGACCGAATCCCGGGCCAATCAGAAGTCAAAAGTTTATTTGCTTCTACTGCTGCTTCTTCACTAATCATTTTGCGTTTAAACGAATTCCAACAGGATGTGCCAAGCTCTCGACCAAAGACAGAAATAATATCTTCTTTAGTTTCTTTGTTGGCTTTGATTAACGGCGCCGTGTTACTTTGATATAGGCGTTCCTGTAATGCAGAGCAAGTAAGTGTAGTTACTGCAATTTGCTCTCCGTGATAGCTGAGAGGCCAGTCTGAACCGCCAAGCATGTCGATTACATGCGCAATTAGGTGCTCACCCTGACTGGCTGGATCAGACCCACCGCAAATTGTCATTCCAAGTCCTGAAAATACGAGCGTTTTAGCTAATACACGAATCGCTTCGACATCACCTTCGAGTAGGGCGCTAGCTCGATTTACAAGGGTATCTTCTTCTTCTCTCAGTAGCATAAACGGTGCTGCACGATAGGGTTTACCCAAGATAAGATGTGCTGCTAGCCAGTCAGTTTGAGTTGTAGTACGACAGATGGAGTCTGCAAAGCCGGAAGCAATTAGCCGGTGTGGTGCTGCGGCTAATACGTCTAGATCTAAAAAGACGCCTCTGGCCGCTGAAGCCGCAAGTGTCTTTTTATGCCCGTGTTCCGTTATCGAGGCATTTACAGATGTATAAGCATTCATAGAAGGGGCGGTCCCAAAAACTGCGTAAGGTAGATCAAGCTTATGCGAAACCATTTTCCCCAAATCGCAAATACTGCCTGAACCAACTGAAATAACACCTGAAATTGATGGATCTGTAACCTGACCCATGATCAGATCGATGGTCTCCACATCAGGGTGAGGTGTCTCAGGCAGAACGAATTCAGTAACCTTCAAATTACTTCGTAAGTTAGCTATGATGCTCTCACCCATTGCTAAACGAGTATTTGGATCACATATCACGAAAATGTGCGATCCAAACTCGAGCGGTTTAATGAGATCAAATGCAGATCTTGCCAAACCTTGATCGATAACGATTGAACGAATTGGGACGCTCAGCATCCCAGTACCATCGGGATCTGGTAGGCGTTTAGAAAGAAGGCGATCAAGTAAGTCAGTCATTTCTTACGGAAATCCATGGAGTTGCTTCGAGATGAGCCACTTAAGTTGCGCTTGTTTGAGCCGCGACTTTGGAACAATCCTCCAGTACAGCCTTTAACTGGCTCCGGATTGACCCCATTCGAGATGCATAAGAGCCATTAAATACACCAGTTCCAATTGTGAAGGCATCAGCTCCACCTGCTGCAATTTTGCCAATTTGATCGACATCATTGACTGAACCAGCAACTATTAGATAGCCATCGCCAAGCCCTCGACGGGCCGCTCGAACTAATGAGACCGGATCGGCTTCTGTCGCACGATAAGCTAGAATGTCACATCCAGCACAGTTCCTGTCCATAAAGTCTCGGCAATGATTTTCGACATCCACTTCGGTCCCGCCTAGCTTAGTCGGATGACCTTCAGGAAATCCCGGAAATGGGTAGTATGAGGTACCGGTTCCATTTACTATTTCAGTTATTTCATTGACCTGAGTACCACCTAACAAACGTTTTACGCCAAGTTCTACGGCTATTTTTGCTGAGTTAATGGCTTCTTCATCAGATGTTGAAACAACTTCCATATAGGAAATTGCTCCGGAGGCGTTGATCGCATCTGTCAGCGTTTTCAGTTTATCATAGCCAACGCCCACGTCT
>Ga0206131_10003044_pt1 | contig 19619 bp, 21 predicted proteins | sample Helgoland_Spring_FD_148636 | JGI IMG/M metagenome (GOLD analysis project Ga0206131, IMG submission 148636) | Pelagic subsurface seawater microbial communities from Kabeltonne, Helgoland, North Sea - Helgoland_Spring_Bloom_20160517_1 | ecosystem: Environmental > Aquatic > Marine > Epipelagic ...
GCAGACTACAAATATATCCCTCAGGCTAGGACAATTTCAGTGGACTCTAGATATCTTTTATGGACGTTAGAGAAATTAGAAAAGGCAGATAATATTCTTGAAGAACTTACCATAGTCAACTAAATGGAACTAAAAAATAATTGAAAAATATAAACCAAATTTCTTAATTGAAGGTCTCACTAAACAAGAACTGAGGGAACAAATTGATTTTTTTAAACCTTATGAGTATGTAGCATTAAAAATTATCAATGGAAAAATACATTTTGTAGAGAATGAAGAAATTTATGATAAATGCAGAGAGACTGACAGAAATACAATTTTTATACCTTCAACTAACCTTGATTAAATAAAAATCTTACAAAGACTAAATTCAAAAATATTTCTTATACTTTGCATATTGGAATCAGGTTTAATAATTGTGAGTTTTTTGGACCATGAATTCCAATAGTTAGATTGTATTTTGATTCAAACGAATCAGAATTGTGTATATCAACTTGTTTAAATACTTTCTTATATCTATCAAAATAATCTAACCCTGTTTCTCTAATGATTCTTTGGTTTTTTGGTCTTTGAAAAAAATCTATTGTTTTCTCATGATGTAAAGGCACTGGTAAAATTGCAATTCCTTTATTTTTCAGAACTCTTTTAATTTCATAAAGTGCTCGATAATCATCTTCAACATATTCCAAAACATGCGAAGCAAAAACTAAATCAAATGATTCGTTTGGAAATGGAATTTTTTGAATATCAAACATACAATCAATATCAGTCCGATATAAGTCTGCACTCACATAATGCTTACAATTTTTTCTAAATGATTTTTTTAGAAAATTTTCGGGGGAAATATGAAGAACAGACATCTTCTTTGATTGTTCTTTAAAAAAAATTTCATCTAAAAGCAGTTTTGCAAATCTTGCCCGTTCTAATTCTCCACACTTTGGACACTTTGCATGAGGTCTATTATGTTTTTTGAGAAAAGGTCCTCGATAATTGCAAATTGGACAAATAAATTTAAATTTAGAATTAAAATTTAATAATTTGTAAATTGGTGCTCTTAACCCTTTTATAAAATACTCAATCTCTTTAAATTTTCCATCGTTATATCCTTGTTTTCTTAATTTACCCATTTCTTACTACATAATTAGACTTTAAACATTCAATAATACACTTCAATAATAAAAATAGTATACAAAGAAAGTTCGAGTGAACTTCTTTTCTATATGCGCTAACTACGATTAGTAAGTTTTTAGTATGCACAAGTATGCACAATATGTTTTCAAAACAAAAGATATATCAAAAGTCTGAAAGTATTGATTCTATTAGGTTTATTGGTGGGTCTGGGTGGACTCGAACCACCGACCTCACCCTTATCAGAGTGATGTTCTTATAAGACGCAAGGCTATAGTAAGGCCTTTTAACGAATATGGGAAATCAAGTCCCCCAATTCTCCCCCAATTTTTTATGAAGTTAGCCGTCTTAATTAGCTTAATATCTTAGTAAATCTATATTTCTTTTTGTCCTTTTAAAATAATGATGAACTGGGTCAGTCTTGATTAAATCAGCTCTAAAAATACCAAAAAATTTATAGACAGTTTGGCCAAAAATATTTTTTTGGTGGGCAAACACTATTCTGTCTGGATCTCCCTCTTTTGGCATTGGGTGTGGCTGATTATCTTTTCTAAATTGAAGAATATAACCAGACTTATCATCAAAGCTATTCACCCAATCTGAGTTAGGATAAAGCTTAGGGAACCAGACCATTTGATTAGTCTTTTTAATTGTCCAAACAGCCCGTTGATAATGACCTTTCTTATAGCCAAATAAACGCAGAACATCTCGGTGATTCAATAAAGCTACATTATCACTTACCTTGATTTTTTCTTTAGCAATAAATGCATCTGGTGAAAACTTCTGCTCATAATCCCATGAAATTATATGACCAGCATTCACCATATTTTGTTTTTTTTGTTTTACATAACAAACAAAATCATCAATTTCCTTATTTAAGATCTCAAGGCTTTTATCAATTTTAGTATTTCCTTTCTTTACAAAGACAGCTATTCGTTTGCACGTCCAGTCAGTTGCTTCGAGAATCTCTGAATCTCTCTTTAAATCAGCGACGTGATGTAATTTATCGTCATGCTGCCCTTCATCAATTTCTAAATAAAGTTTTAAGGATGGAAAAGCTAAATCCGCTAAGTAGTAATCCTTGTTTTTAGGAGGGTTTATATATTGCTGACAAACATATTCTATGTCTGGATCGTTCAATAAATGTATGACTCTTGTTATGACATACAGCTCCCATCTTTTACCAGAAATTTTTTGAAAATTTCGAGTAACATATGTCTCTTTGGTGAACTTTGACAAAACTTACTCTATTCTTGTGCCTATCTTTTTCATATGCTCTATAAAGTTCTCAACACCATCTAAATCCCATTGGTTGCTTATGCAAATTTCTGCATCCGCTAGTTTTAAAACCATATCTTTATCATTTATATAATCACCGCCTCTTTTGGTAACATAGAATCTTTTGTAACCTTTATCCTGATAAAGCTTGATAGCTTCATCATAAGTTTTCCATACTTCGTATATGTTTTTTCTGCCATTGAAGTTCCTTTCAATAACTTTTTGCGGGAATTGATCCAATGTTATGCCTGGATTTTGAGAAACATAGTTTTCAATCACTGCATACACATATCCATTTTTTGGAAGTTCCTTATTATCAAACGAATACTTGCTATAGTCTTTTTCTTTCATTCCAGTATTTGAAATTGTTCTTTCAGTTTTTTCTTTGATGGAGGTGTCAATTGGGGCTTCTGATATCTGCAAGTCTATTCTGCATTCTCCAGAAAAGTCTGAAAGCAATAAATAAATTTCATCCCTCTGCTCATCCCTAAGAGTAACTATATCGTCAGTGCTTGATGCATAGAACTGATTAAGTGAATTAAAGACTAATTGGAAGGATTCTATCACCTTATCGTCTGCTAGCATTTGCAATCTGATCAGGGGGAAGGGCAGTCTATTGATTTCCTCTGGTGTTAACTTTCCATCCAAAAGCATATCCTTGGTTATATCTAAAATTTCTTGATATATTTTTACTTTTTCATCAAAGACTCTTTCACTTTTTTTTGACTCTTGCTCGATCTCAGTTTGTTTGTTGAGCAAAAACATCGTCAAAATGATTACAAAAATTGCACCAAACGAGGACCCAATCACTCTTGATGCAATACCATCACCAATGAGCTCAAATAGCGGGCTAAAACCGATAGATACTGCAACGGCAATTATGACTAATGAAATAAGTGTTAACCAACCCTGCTTCCTTGTATCGCTAAGATTTTTGTTCATAGAGATTTCCTTATAGACTAAATTTATATTATCTTACTATAATAAGTGTCTATAAAAAATACGGGTAATGAGATGAGTTTAATTTTTGTAACAGATAAAGAACATAAGGCAGATCTAAAGATCTGCGAGGTCAAAGAGTATAAAGCAGACCTAAAATATTGGATTACAGATAAGGAGCATAAAGCAAAGAGAGATGATGCAAAGTGGTGCTATGTAAATAAAGAGCATAAGGCTGATAAAGTTATTTGCTGGGTAAAAGAGCATAAGGCTGAACTTAAGGTTTGTGAAGTATCCAAAGAATATAAAGCTAAAGGAAGTTTTAAATAATGGGACTTTTCAAGGACTTATTGATTGGCGGAGCTGCACTAAAAGCTCTTAAACGATCTGATCGACCAGTGGTTCTAGCTCCTCCAACATGCTCAGTTGTTGGACTTGAGCACAAGGGCTTTGGATCAACTTGGAAAGTTACATATATCTATAATGATAAGCCTAATATGAGACATAACTTTACAATAAACAAGGGGGTTAAAGGTAGAACGTCAGGAAGAGATAAGTGGAGTTTTCACTGGAATTAACTTTTTTTAATTTCTAGATATTTTGTAATCTGCATTCAGGAGTTTGGATATTTCTTTATGTTATATGAAGTTATATGGAAATGTAATCTCATTACAAACCCTAAAGAAATCAAGATTACACTCTTTTTACCAGAGGCTTATTAATTCTCTTGAGCTATTGATATTACAAGATCTCATAAACTCGCTGTTTAATAGATCTAGAAAGTTGTTTGATTGGTGAATGATAATGGGCTCGAACTGCAGCTCCACTGATGAGAAGGAATTTATGCCTCACACCTTACTGTATCTAATCAGCCTCTAGGCTGCGACTTAAATTATAGTTTCTTTGCGAGATTCTTTAAAAAGTCTTTTTCTGCTTCTTTATATTCAAAGCCGACTCTTGCTCCCCAAAATAAGTTGAGCTCTAGAGGTATCCTGAATGTAGTGAGATTTTTAAAGTTAGCTTCATTCCTGTTTTCTTCTCTGGTGGATAAAGTCGTGTAATCTCTTTCGAGATACCAATCCCACCATTCATCATCTTTCCATTCAGTCTCAATTAATATTTTGTATGTATCTCTTCTATGAAATTTGTGCGCCCTCGCTAATCCTAGGGGTTTTTTAAAATCATTCTCTATAAAAAGTTTGAGTGCGTTTAGAGTAATTGCTTCAGGCCTCCAACCACTTCCTGCTCCAAGTGATAAAAGGTTTTCTAGCATAATCTTCTTTTGCTTATATTCAAGCTCGTCTGATTGTTGTATAAATTTAAAACCCTCACAAATATATTGCTTGAGTCCTTCTGGTAGCTTTTTTGGAATCATAAACTAGATTTTATATGTTTTATTTATGTTCTACAAATTCTGTATTTTCCCCCATTCTCCCCCACAAAATTGTATGGGCTGTAGCGAGTGCGTCTTACTTATCGAGTAGGCTATTCTGTTGCTAAACAAGGTTCAGCCCTATTAATTATAGGCTTCCTTCGATAAAACATCATATGTGAAAATGGTGGGTCTGGGTGGACTCGAACCACCGACCTCACCCTTATCAGTCGTTCGTTCGTTTTAATAAACCCTATAGGTATAAGGTTTAATGACTAGTGTGTGTATATGAGTGTGTATATTATCTCTCAATAAAATATCCATCTTAGACCCCCTTTCACACACGGCATTTCGTGTTTTTTATCTGTAGTGTTATTTGTAGTGTAATTGGTATTATTTTATTTTGATTACTTGATTACCATTTATTATTTTGTAATCAGGTAATCAATTTAATTAAGGAAATATTCCCTTAGTCACTCTTTTAATCCTGTCCTTCCCTTTTCTTATGACTCTAGTGACAGATTGTTCATAATTAAATGGTTTTTCAATTCTTATTCCATCAACTTCATCATATCTTTCTTGGACTACTCCACTTATATCTTTATATTTTGGATTAACCCACCTCATTATTTCCTTTCTTGATACTCCATTGAACGCCATGACCAAACAGTTATATTCAATGTGTAATCTAATATAAGGAATTGCACTTTTAGAGAATGGGAATAATATTTCTTTGTCACCTTTTAAATTGTTCTTGAGTATTAAATCTAACTCTCTTAATAGTTCACTCTTATTTCTTCTCTTTGGAATTTTTAAATAGAGGTAATCAGGTAAACTGTTTTGTGTTCCCTGAGGTAGTGTTTCAATTTGTTCCTCTTGAAACAAATGTCTATGTGTTTCCCACCAAGAGTCGAAGGAAGAATCTAATATCTCATCAATACTCCACAGCTTATAAAACCTTCTAGACACTCTAATGAGTTTTCCATCAATCCTGATTCTCTTTTGTTCTATCTCAAGGGCAAGTCTCAAATAAGTCCACCACATTCGATACCATTGAATGTTTCGAGAAATCGTTTCTAAACCCTTAATCCTTCTAGATGCATCAAAGATACTATATTCAACAAAACCCTTCTTAGAAGTCTTCCTAGAGGGTCTAGGGACTATTATTTGACTGGTTTCTAGTCTTTTATCGTTCATATTACAAATATTACATCAAACACCCTCAATTTACCACGAGGGTATTGGGGTGTTTGGTGTCACTATTTTCGTATACTGTATATGAAGGTTGGGAAATGACTCCTAATCTCAAAAAAGGAGAAAAACATGAAAGACATAAGAACAGTAATGCCAAATAAAGAAAAATTAGATGCTGAGAACTTTATTAAAAATGAGGGTCTCAGAATGATGACTTCTGAAGAAACAGATAAACACTTTGAAGACATTAGAAATATAAAGTCTGACTACATCAGAGACAGACTTATTCATCACACTTGGACAGAACTTTCAATTGATGGTGAGGATGAAGATGGTAATTATAAAAGTGGTTATCAAATCACAAATGGTATTTGGAACTGTAATTCAACTGCATATTACATCTCTGAAAAACCTTGGAATAAGGAAATCAGAATTGGAAACACCACACTCTCAGTCCAATCAGGAGATATATGGGCAGAGAGTTGGTATGAAAATTCCTTACTAGAGGAGTGTGCGTAATGAGTAAGGAGAATAATATGAAAGTAGTATCAGAAAATATAAATTACGAAACAGCGGATACAACAGATATCCCTTTATCAAAAATCCAAAAACTTAAGTCACTAGGACTGAAAGTGATAAGAGTCCCAATAAGAATGAATGGAATTTCATCTCAAGGAACTTACTTAGGGTGTCATATAAATGTGAAGAAAATGGTTCACGCATATGGTGGTAAAAGATTAGTTGGTCATGGATTACTAATGAGTGAATGTGGACAACTTACAGCTAGAAGTCATTCAGTTTGGATTACTCCTGAAAACAAAGTTGCTTGTATTACCAAAGCAAACTATTCAAAAGAAGAATTAGAAAAAGGTTATGTCCTCTTCATTCCAAGAGTGGTTGATGAAACAGGAATCCAATCACTTGATGAAGAAGTCTTTAAAGACTTCGTGATTGATAAAGGTAATAAGAGGATTGGTCTAATAACTCCAAATGATGATATGGAGAAATTGGTTCCAATGTCACTAGCATCTATCGTGTTAAAAGAAACAGAACCTACTGGTTATTTCGGAATGGCACTCGTTAACAATTTCCTATTGGAACCATCATTGAAAGAGAGAATCGAATTATTGAGATTAAGAATCAAGATGATGGGATTGATTGGTGGTCTTTTCCCAAGACTCTACTTTGGACTGTTTTTAAAACAGACCAGCATATGAACAAAGAATTTAAACGAAGTAATTGGATAGCTGAGTCCGATTCATTTACTTCTAACTTTAACAGGGACTCATATAGGAGATATTCATTATGAATATTGTATTTTGGGAACCAACCAAGACCTCTGTAAGCATTAACCCTTACAAGTTAAGATTGTTTCTCCAGTCCGAAGGTTTCGGACAATTCCTATCGGACAAGGAGAGAACTTCTAAGAAGATTCTTTTCTTGAACGACAAAGGAACTCTAAAGATATATGACCCTACTGAAACAAAGAGATTTGTTAGGGAATACTTAGAGTCCATTGATGAAAAGGAATATCAAATAGGTGGGACATTAGATACTTCCACTCCAACTGAAGATTCAGTTGAGAAGTATCAAGTCCTTAAACATTGGTCTAGGTATTATCCATCAAGACTCAAAACTGAGGTTTTGGATGATTTAGAAATCTATTCTGAAAACAACTTGTCTTGGACTAAAGACTTACAGTTGTTTACTGATGACCAACACTCATCCTTTGTAAGATTTAGAAATGGTGTCGTTAAAATAACGAAAGATAAAATTGAGTTATTAGACCCATCCGACAAATCTGTAAAAGGTAATGTTTGGGAATCATCAATCATTGATAGAGATATAAATGTTGGAAAATCAGATGGTCTCTTTAGTAAGTTTGTCGAGAAGGCAGTCTTGGTTAGAGACAGGACTATAACCAATAATGATTGGACTAAAGAGTATCCTGAAACTGATGAAACTAGAGAGTCTTTAATGGCACTTAAATCTTCATTGGGATACTTAATCCACAGCCATAACACTCCTGATAATATGAGGGCAATCTTCCTCATTGATAAGGGTTCTGACCTTCAGAAACCTGAAGGTGGTAATGGAAAGACTTTGATTCTGAAGTCTTTAAAACACTTCAAGAAACTATCCATCCAAGATGGTAAAAGATTCAGGAAGGACATTGATGGTGGTGGAAGATTCCAATTCGCTGATGTTGCATTAGATACTAAGATGATTCTTATTGATGACTTAAGACCTGACTTTGAATTTGAAGGTCTGTTCTCAATGATTACTGGTGATATGGAAATTGAAGGAAAAGGAACTAACAAGTTCACTATTCCTGAAGAAAGAAAACCTAAGTTCGCAGTCACGACTAATTATGTCTTGATGGGAACTGGAACCAGTGTCTCAAGAAGAATGCACATTGTAGAGTTCGGTGACTACTGGAACAGATGTATCAATGAGAATGAAAGTCCTTCTGATAAAAAACATCTTGGAAGAATGTTATTTGATAACTTTGACCAAGAAGATTGGGATGCCTTTTATAACTTTGGATTTGAATGTGTCCAAGACTATCTAAAGAATGGTTTAGTTCAAGCAGACACTAGTGACTACTTCTTAAAAGCACTAAGACTCGAAGTTGAAGGTGTTTCAGGAAATGGAGATGTCACAGCTTGGATGAATGACTGGATACTCAATAGGAGAGAAGAGATAAGTGAAGAAGAACTCTATAACTTGTTCTCGGAAGAAAACTCTATTGAAACCTTTTCTTGGGATAGTAAAAGATTCCATAAAGGATTCTTTGATTTTGTTATGAAACATCCTAATTACGATTACAACGAACACCTTTCTCATAAAGGTGATAAGAAGTCTAATAGAAGACATCTAGTTGGTAAAAGAGGAGAACAGAAACCACACATAGTGGTGACTGTTAAAGGTGAGAAGAATGACAATCATTCTTCTGACCATGAAGTTGATTACTTTAAGGACTTTGGAGAAGTCGCTTAATTCAATTTCAAAAGGTTTGATTACTTGATTACTAAATGCTGAAAACGAACATAGTTTGGTAATCAGGAAATCAATAATTTCTTAAATCATATCCAACAAATCTTCTATTAAGACTATTCGCTACCTTTCCAGTAGTTCCAGTCCCCATAAACAAATCTAATACTAAATCTCCCTCTTGGGATGTTTGTAATATTGGTAAGGTGACTATGTTCTCAGGAAAAGGTGCTGGATGTTCATTACCACTTGTCGTTAACTTTTGATTTACCACAGCTGTCTTAACAATATCCTCACTCCAAAAGTCACCCATGTTCTTACCTTCTCTTGGTATGTAGGGACTAGAGGAATGACCACTTGATTTAATACCTTTGTGTCTTGGTGGTAAAGACGCTTTCGTTGAATCCTTAAGTGGTGCAAGAGTTAAGTCATAGTAATAAGAATTGTCCTTCACTAAATGAAATATAAATTCATATGTGGGACATAGGTTTGATTTAGAAGATGATGGTTTTGGATTCGTTTTCGACCAGATGATAGTGTTTCGCAAAATCCATCCCTCTTCTTGTAATCCAATAATCACTCTATGAGGAATGTTCTGAAGATTACCATCAAGATAGGTGTCTCCTAAGTTCAAAAAGAAAGAACCTTCTTTTGATAAAACCCTTTTACAGTCCCTAAGGTGATTAACCATGTTGTCCACATAATCCCCCGGATTCTTCTCTTCACCGATAGATCCGCCTTTTACATATTTCCTCTTGTTCCAATAAGGGGGTGAAGTGAATATGGTTTGAACTTCACCATCTTTAAGTTCATCCATTTGGTCTGATGACTTTTTATAGAAGGTAAACCCATCTCCATTCAATTTGTTCTTCTTAGAAGACGATTGAAGGGTCTTTTCTTCCTTCTTTACCCTTTGAACCTGCAGATATGCTTGTCCGACTGTAAGGATGTCTTTGTCTATCAAATCAATAAGACAGTCATCATGTTTCTGTATAACCCTTAACTTACCTAGTGTAGAAGAACCAATACCTAACTCTTTACTAACTAAGTCTCTAGTGTTTGATTTGTTCTGTAGAACAAAATGTTCATGAAGGAAGGATGATTCATTTAATATCTCTCTGGCTGTCTTAACTCTGTGTTTATTGTAATGAACAAGGTGTAAACCCACCTCTTCATCATTAATATCTATCCTTTTGACCTCTACCTTCTTTAATCCCACCCTTCTAATTGCTTCTAGTCTTCTATTACCACTAATCACTTGATTCTTCTTATCAATGACTAGTGGTTCTAATAAACCCATCTCTTTAATACTGGATGACAGTTCTTCTATTGAAGATAACCTATAGATTTCTTTGTTCAGAGGATGGTGTTTTAACTTATTAACCAAGATTTCCATGAAGATATATTGCCTGTCCTACAAGGAAAACGCAATATGCTGATTTGGATTAGAGACTAAACTTCCCCACACACGACTTATACGTCTCCGAACCCCCCTGTTGAACTCAGTCAGTGACGACTGTTTTGTGTTTTTTGTATGACTTTGTATCTCTTAATCTAGTTCCTTATCAATCTCGGTTTTGAGGTATTCTAATACCATTGGTTTAGAATATTTACCAATTAGTTTCTTCCATGCTCCTCTTGCTTCACCACTGGGGTGGGTAAAATGTTTATGCGGCCTAGGTTCACAATCTTTTGAAATATCCGTATATCTATCTCTTGCATCGTTACCAAAAGTAATAACGATTTTAGGGTCAATAATATCTAACTCTTCTCGCAACAATTGTTTAAAGATTGTAGATTCATTGTTTTTGAAGAGGAGATGTGATTTTTTATATTCTTTTTGTTCTACCCAGACTTTTTATCGTACGGAAACTTACTTGATATTTCTGTTGTCATTTTTGTACTTATCCAAATTATTAAGGTGTAATTCTGTCATCAAAAACTCTTTTATCATACTTTACCAAAAGGCTCGGTAGTAGAAGAAAGTCAATTGCCAGGGCGATGATAAAAGTCAATGTGGAAAATCTTGCAAAGTCATGAAGCGGGAGGAAGCTGAGCATGTTGAGAACCAAGAATCCGATAGAAAGAACAATTGTCATGATGATCAAAGTAAATCCAACTGATTCAAAAGCAAAGTAAATGGCTTCTTCAGAATTTTTGTTCATTTCTTTTCTTGCCAGGTCGTACTTGCTTAGTAAATGAACGGTAAAATCTACTATTATTCCTAAAGTGGAACCCATTCCAACGGCAACCATAAATCCTACATGTCCATCTATCAGCGCCCATACCCCAAAAGCTATCCCGATCGGCAAAATATTTGGAAAAGTAGAAAGTGCTGCAAACAAAGTTGATTTAAACGCGAGTCCAAGAATTATCGTTATTAAGATCAAACCAATCAACACGCCAAAAAAAAGTGAATTAGTGATTGCCGTACTTAAATGAGAGAAAACCACCCTAAACCCTGCAGCTTTCGAAATGGTTTCGGTTAAATTATTTTCTTCAAGATAAGTTGTTATTTTTTCATCAAATTTCAAGAATTCTTTTGAGCTCATGTCCCTCAAAGTGGCTGATATTTTAGTCGAACTTCTGTCTTGGCTAATAGAGCTGTTTAAATCCAGTCCCATGGGCAAGGACATTTCATAAAAAAATAAATACTGCGAAGACATCTCCTGATCCTCAGGTATTGTTTTCCATTCGGGCTTATCTCCGTGCATACTTTTATTAAGATTCTTCATGGTGTGGGCCAGAGAGGTAACGTGATTGACTTCTTCTTGGGATTCTAGCCATTTACCAAAATTGTCTATAGTTTTTAAGAAATTTGGATCTGAAATACTCCCGGTTTTAGAGTTTGCTTTAAAGCTGACCGGGAAAGTAACCCCCATTTTTTTGTCCAACCATAACGTGTCCGCCGCAAAGGAAGTAAATTTTTCAGAATACATTTGAGTTGGATTTTCACCTAATTCATTAAGAGGTATGAGGCTTATGAGCGCTAGCGACGTTACCGGAACTAGCCACAACAAGGTTTTTCCTTTTGTCAGACTGAACTCCGCTATTTTTCTAGAAATATGTACTTGTTGATTGGTTGCTTTTGGAGCCCGTATTTCAAAAAAGGAGAATAGAGGCGCAATAAAGAAGATAGTAAAAGTAAAGGCCAAGGCTATTCCGATAGCAACCCCATTACCAAGGTCCACTAACGGAACAACGTCTAGGATATTAAAGGACAAAAACCCTATGCAAGTTGTTAAAGTTGTAAGAAAAAGGGGTTGTAAATTTAACTCCAAACTTTTTATCATCGATTCTTTGCTGGACAAGCCCCCAGCTCTTTTCTGAAAAAATATATTAAAAAGGTGAACGCAATCAGCCAAAGCCAAAGTAATAACCAGTATAGGAATGGTTATTACCATTTGATTTAGGTCGTTTCCAATATGACCTATTGCTCCAAAAGCAGAAGACACACTCAAGAAGACGACGAGCACTGTTGCCATTACTGCAGAAACACTCCTCAGCATGAAAAAGACAGAGACAAAAATTAATATCAGCATTGTAGGGAGGACAATGGGCATTTCTGCTTTAATCAATTTTGGGCTTATGTATTCTTGGTATGGATTTCCTAATAGCCTTATATCCAAATTGGGGTTCCCAGACCTAGCTTCATCAAGATAGGCAATTATGTATTCAATGACTTCTTTTACTTTGGCTTCTTTATTGGGCTGAGTCGGGTCAATGACTATGCTGATGATGCTGGTCTTTTTATCTTTAGAGATTAGAGAGCCAAATATAATTTCTTGTTCATCCACCAGCCTCTCTCTTTCTTTAATAAAAGAATTATCCAGCATCAAGGAATTTTCTATGAAAGGCTCTACCAGAAGATCATCATCGACCGATCTTATGTAAGAATAGTTGGTCAAGCTGTCCACCCGAACCGAGTAAGGAACGGTCCAAGATTTTTCCGTTAGGTTTTCTATTACCGAAAGAGTTTCTTTCGAAAATATTGAATTCTCCTTGCTGTTGATTGCAATGATTATGTTGTCTGTGGGTATGAAGGTTTCATCAATTTCGGAGTTAAGCGAGGTTGCTGGGTGACTTTCTGGAAAAAAAGTGTCCATATCAGGGTTAAAAGTTAATTCGGTGACTCCCCTTAGCAGCAATAAAAATAAAGCAATACTGAAAAAAATGCTTATTGTGCGATAGTAAATAATTGTTTTTGAAAGGTTCTCTTTTCTAAAAAATTCCATTTATTCTCCAAAATAGTAAGTAAATTCAACTCTTAAAAAGTCGTCGTCCTTGAAGGATTCAAGTAACTTCTTTTCTCCATTCTCTTCATCAGAATCATCAAAATACACAGACTCAATTGAGATCATGCAGCAGCTTCCTAGCCGTCTTGATGCTTCAACGAACAATCCAAATTCTGCAGACTTTTCGTTGTAGGAAATACCGGAAAGTATCTGTGAATCGTAATTGTCATTGAAAGTCAGTCTCGTCCCTAATACAGAAGGGGAGCTGTAAATTCTGTCGTCATGGTTAATTTCAAAAAGCCAGCCAAGATCCAGTCTTGAATCCGCTATACCAATTTTAGTGTATTCAAACCCGACCGTGACTGCTGAGAATCTATCTTCTTGACCAGACCTGGAAATAGCCTCTAGCTTCAACGCAAGACTTCCAATCAAATACAATGCCTCTATACCGGTTTGGTCAATGGTTTCATAGTAAGGAATTAACCCTAATACCTTCTTTTGCGAAGGAATAAATCTTGGCTCTCTGGAGGTCCCGGAAAAGTGTGACAGTGCAACCTCAAAGTTATCAAAGTAGTGACTCCACCGTATAGCAAAATCGGTTCTTTTATTTTTTGCAGTCGATTCATATTTTGGATTATCTGTATCCACAACCAAAGGAAATCTTAGACGACCGTCTTGACCTGCATAAGTTCGTTCTCTGAAACCCAATAGAGCGTATACATCGAGCAGACCCCAATCCTTTTCCATGGATATTTTTATCATCGGTTGGCCAAGTTTGTCTTCTCCATCAAAGCTTTCAGACGAGTCCGTTTGATTGATTATATCTACCCTGTGGCCAGTCTCCGTAACCCCCCAAAACTCTTTACTAATGCCATACTTTATTTCTCTGGCATCTCCTAAGTCGATGAAATAAAACTCTTGGATATCAATCAGGTTTCTTTCTTTGTCTTCTTGATCATTTCTGAGCTTGGCCTTGAAATGAAAAATACCTTCTTCTTGAAGATCTAAGAAAATTTCTGGGGAAAAAGTAAACGAAGAATGGTTAGAGCTTTGTCCAAATTTTGAATCGTTTAAGAAGTACCTATCTTCAATAGAGAATTCTCCTATGTACTCAGCGTCAATAGGAAGCAGAAAGAAACCAGATAAGAAAATCAGCAATTTTCTTGAACGAATTATCATTTATCTTGATCTTTTAAGACTGTTCTGAGAAAAATCACTATCGGTGAGGCCATTATTGAACGAAACTTCATCAAATTTTAAAATAGAACCTTTACCGTTCTGGTGATTCTTCATTTCTACTCTGTGAGGCTGCCAAAAGAAACCTAAATACTGCTTATAGTCACTAAAAGTTTGGGTTTTTAAGTGGAAAGACTTCCTATCAAAATGATGAATTTTATGGGTCGTATAGTTCTCTTTGTCTATCCAAACCACTTGTTTTGTATAGCCGGAATATGGATCCAGAGGAATCCTTTCAATTACAAAAAACTCTTTTCCCTGAATGAGTTCTTCTTTGATGTATGTGTAGTCATACTTTTCAACTTCTGCAAAAGAGAAGTCTTCAAAAGTAAATTCACTCCCTAAAAAAGGTCCAGATTTATTCTTAGAAGCTATTCTTTTAACTCTTTTTAAGGCCGGTAAGTAGAGCCATTGGTCATCTGCTTTGCTTTTATGCGCATAGGATAGAATTGCTACGCCTCTTACATCTTGTGGACTTTCAAAGACGGATATTGATTTGTCTCCATCTTCAGGAACCTCCAGTCTCTTAAACCTTAATTTACGAGTTACAACGTCGCCTTTTTTGCTTACCAATTCCATCGTCATGGAAGAAGAGCTATCACCAAAACCTTCGTTATTCTTATCGCTCAGCTTTGCTATTTCTAAACCCTTATTGGCAGATATACTTCCAGATAAGATTAATCCGATTACAGTAACGGCAACAATTATTAGCCTTTTAGTAAAGAAATTATTTAATGTGTTCATATTTGAAATTCTCCATGTAAATCTTTAATTATCTTTTTTGAATTTTTAGTCATATAAGGTTCTGTTACTTTTATCAACAAACCTAAGCCCCTTTGAATTAAGAATTTTTCATCTTTATCGGGGTATAATCTAGAAGATAGTTCAAACCAATTATCTGCTATTAGATAAATAATTTCTCCAACTTCTTCAAGATCTTTATCTCTAAATTCAAAAATTCCATGATCTCTACCTAAGAGTACTTCTTCTTTTATCCAGTTGAATCTTGTATTATTTAAGTCAGATAATTTATCTGAAATGCTATTATCATTTGAAAAAATATTTATGAAATTGTCTCTAAATAAGTATCTAAAATCCCAGTTAAATAAGTATTGAGAGAAAAGTTTTTTAATCAGAGTATCAATACTCATTTCATGATTAGTATTTATTTCATATTTAAAATTTCTCTCAAACAGATCAATGTGCGACTTAACTAAATTTTTTTTTGACTTGAAGTGATACCAGAGAGTGCCTTCCAGGACGTTAGCTGAAGAAGCTAGACTGGAAGTAGTTACTGCACTAAAACCCCTCTCATTGAATAACTCAAGGCTTGTTTTGAGTAATGTATCTTTCGTGCAGTTTGAAAATAATGAAAGAGTTCTGTTTGATAAATTTTGCATTATTTGAGTATTTACCCAGTAGTATTTGGGTATTTACCCTATTTGTCAACGAAACTAACTTTTTATGAATTGCAATAACAACCATAAGTTTGTATGTAAAATACAGAAAGACTATAAAATAAGGGTTTTATAGAGGTGTTTGTATCGACTTTGTTTTTGAGATTCTTTTGAGGGTAGGCAACTAAATAGTCACTCCTACAATTAAGAATAAAAGTTAAATATGAGTTAGAAAAGTCTCGCAAGACTGTTTTGGACCAAAAAGTGCTTATGGGAATCAATAGAAGATAACTCATAGATGTCTTTGTTCAGAGGATGGTGTTTTAACTTGTTAACAAGGATTTTCATATTGATATATTGCCTATCCAATAATGAATATGCAATTCGTAGTGTTAAAAACTACATTCTTATAAATACATTATGAATACTAAAAATGATGGTGTGTATTTGAGTAAGGGAAGTCATTGAGTTATCCAAACCTCATACTCTAAACAGTAAGAGACCATTAGAAGAGACATCTTCTTATTCAAGATAAAAGAGTTTTAAGTGTAATTAGTCGTATAGCAATCGACATTAATTTAGAAGTCATAGCTTACTTGATGAAGTTATGAATAACCGTCTGACAATGGAAACATTGGGTGGATACAGTTGTAAAAAGGAAGATATCAAACCTGCCTGTCTCACTCTTCAAAAGAGATACTGTTATCAAGTGTATCTGGGAACTAGGGGTTCAAAGTACATTCTCACTCTGTGATGGGTGAGTTGTATCTGTTTCTAGGGGTTCAATAGAAACTCTATTAACTTGAATACCTGATTACCATTTATTAGTAATCAAGAAATCAAAATAAAGTAAAACCATGAAACCGAAGGTTTCATCTTTCGACTGAAAGGAGAAAGTAATTAAGGACACCAATATGACAATAGCAAAATCAAACAGGATGAATGAATACATGAAGGAGTTAGAAAAGATTGAGTATGAATACCTATCAAGACACTTTGGAATAACTGAACTTCAAAGAAAGTTCTATGAACATAGAAAGCATCTTCTGGAAGGACTGATTTCTAACTACATAAATAGTAGTAATGAATAATTCCCCTTACTCCACAATTAGAGAACTGTTAGAACAGGTTCGTGACTTTGATGAAAAGATTGAACTACCAGATGTAATAGCTTTTAACAGACATCATCAATATGCATTCCACATTGATAAGGTTAAAAAAGAAGTTGAACAGTACAACAAGTTCTCGATGGACTCTAAAGAGTCATCTAAGAATCTAAAGGTTCTGACTAGAACTCTAATATCTTTTGTTGAAGAGATGTATAAGGACAGACTGGATGTTGGACACCATCATTCATTAGAACTAAAGAAGAAGGACTATGTAATAAAAGGACTAAAAGACTTCATATCATCTAAGGATTCACTTGATGATGAAATACCAACTGATGATGAAGGTGGTAAGGATGAGAAGGAACCAAAAGGTCTTAGTAAAAAGGAACTTGAGATAATGAAGAAATTTAAAGTTTAAATACTTCTACTATCTATTTATATCAATTGGAGATTAAAAATATATGAAACGATTCAGCAATATACCCTTACAAGTCAGGTTATACCCTGTCCAAGAGGAAGTCATGGATAAGATTGTTCAAGACACCGCTTATTGTAATGAACACAATATCGACTCTAAGTCAGATATTGTCCGAAGGTCTTTAAACAATGTCCTTAAACATTATGAAAAAACCTGTTCAACTATGTAGACAACTACGAACAGGTTTTCTTGATTATGTGTCCTATTAAAAACAGGGGTTTCAGAGATGTGATTCCTGTTTTTCTATAGGGACAATGATGAACACACCTTATGTGTCCTTCCAACAGATATTCCTACTTCTTTTGCAATAGCACGAATAGATTTACCTTTAGACCTTAATTGATAGATTTGATATTCCTTATCTTCATCAACTACATCCTTACGACCAAACTTAACACCATCCTTCAATGCCCTCTTGATTCCAACAATCTGTCTCTCTCTTCTCATGTTGTTCTCTAACTCTGCAAAGATACCAACCATATGAAAGAAAGAAGAACCCATAGTAGTAGAGGTGTCTATTCCTTGTTTATAAGAATAGATATCAATGTCTAAGTCTTTAAGCTGAGATAGAACTGTCACTAGGTGTTTCATTGAACGACCCAATCTATCGACTGACCATATAACGACCTTATCGAACTTCTTCCTAGATGCATCCTTTAATAGTCTATTAAGTTCCTGTCTATCATCTACTCCTTTAGTTCCTGATACAGTCTCGTTGTATTCCTCTACAACAGACCAATCATTTCTTTCACACACTTCATAGAGTTCCAGTAATTGGTTCTCTGTTGTTTGTTGTATTGTGCTAACTCGCACATAAATTCCTACTTTCATAAGTCTTCTCCTTTTCTTTAGTTAAACTCTTAAGAAGTCTTTCAACTTCTCGTCTTGGGCAATTCGTGGGTAATAATATTGGTCAATCATCTTCATTGAAGTATCTGCCCTTCTTGCGATATCAAGACTATCCACTTCTTTGACACTTAGATTGAATGTAATGGCTGTATGTCTTAAAGAGTATGCAGTTAGTTTGTTTCCATCCTTATCTTCTTCCATCTCTAAGTGTTTAAGTAAGACACTAAACATCCTACTCATATAATCCATAGCTGTTCTTCTATTCTCATATCTTGGTAAAAAGACATAATCATCTTTCTTCATCCCTTCTCTTCTATTACATAAATCTCTATATGCATAATAAGAAGTGGGTAATGTCTGGACTCTTTGTTTCTGATTCTTCCTCATTAGTAAGAACTCAAGATAGGTCTGTCCATTTAACTCTTTTATCTCAATGTCTTTATGAGTAAGTGAATAAACTTCAGAGACAGTTGGTCTTAACATTGAACCAACCATGAAAATTATCCAGTCATGAAGGTCTTCTTCTATCTGACAGTTAGAACCATTCCTCATCTTGTATTCAAATCCAACTAAATCCTTAGACTTCTTTCTTATCTTCTTATAACTGGTGATATCAAAGTATCCTCTTTGTTGAGACTTCTTCCCTCTCACCTTTGGCATATCTACATTGACTTCAGCTATATCAAGTATCTGACTTAATAGATTGGTGTGTTTATAAATTGTATTTGTTGATAATGGTTTGTTATCAAGAGGGAGTTGAATTATGAAATCTTCAATCTTAGACCTAGTGATACTTCTAATGTCTTGGTCTCCAAAGAAGTCCCACAATCCTTTTGGTCTTTGAAGTAATTGTTTTGTCTTAACATGAGTCTCAACTCCTGAAGGTGGTTTAGGTAATAGTTTTTGTCTCTTAAGTAATTTCTCAGAGAAGAATTTAAATGATTGTTTATATTCAGAGACATCAGATTTAGGGTCTGATAATAATTCAGACTTCCACTGAAATAATAATCTCTCAGCTTCATTCTTATCTTCAGTTCCAAGACTCTTTCTATAATATTGATTGTTAATTCTTAAACACCCATAAAAAAAATCACTTCTTGGTCTTTTATAAATCTGCATTCCCTTATAAAGACTCCAAGACTGGGACTTTCGAGGTGTTTTCTTAACTACTTTCTTACTCATGTTTTATACACACTATATCATGTGTGTATATGTGTGTATAGAATTGATTTACTGGTCGGAAACAGTAAACCCTCTGAGAGTATTGGTTTTAAAGGGAAAAATGGTGGGTCTGGGTGGACTCGAACCACCGACCTCACCCTTATCAGGGGTGCGCTCTAACCAAGCTGAGCTACAGACCCAATAAATTGGGAAAGGCGATTATAAACTAAACAATGGTCTTGGGAAACT
>Ga0206131_10003052_pt1 | contig 19594 bp, 13 predicted proteins | sample Helgoland_Spring_FD_148636 | JGI IMG/M metagenome (GOLD analysis project Ga0206131, IMG submission 148636) | Pelagic subsurface seawater microbial communities from Kabeltonne, Helgoland, North Sea - Helgoland_Spring_Bloom_20160517_1 | ecosystem: Environmental > Aquatic > Marine > Epipelagic ...
AAGCTAATTTGCAATATTATTTAACAAGTATATTAATGACAGGATATGATAAGTTATATAATTTAAAAAAAGAGTTGCATATTGCCGTAGGTAATCACGATGAAGCAGATGACGAAGATACTTTAGACGATAGTAGCAAAAATCGGCTAAAGCATAGATGTATGATTAAAACACAAAAAAAATATATAGACGAGTTAAATGATAAATTTAAAAGCCAAACAGAAGCCAGAAGTGATACAGTTGAAGATGATTATATTACTACAAATAGTTTATTTACTGAAAGTGATAGACATACATTCAAGCAAGTTACTCTTGAAGAACTTGAAGGCAAAGATCTTGGCACTAAGGAATTAAGTTTAGGTGATAGTAGTAAAATTAAAATGAATATATATATAGATGACATTGGTATTGTTGAAGAAACAGATTATGTTGTCATTATTATTAATACAAATAAAATTCATGATGAAAAATATTTAGATAATGTTAAAGCAACATTTGAGGCTCAAAGATTAAAGCAAAAAAGCAGTAATTCAAAAAGTAAAAAAATATTCGTAATGGGACATATTCCTATTATTGGAATTAAAAAAGATGATATTAAGAAGAAATCAAAAATAACAAAAGAATTTATTGATTTATTTGAATTAATAGCAGATAATAATTTTATCTACTTATGTGCTGATTGTCATTATTTTAGTATTATGGAAATTACTCATAATAATAAGAAAATTATTCAAATAACAGTTGGTACTGGTGGAGCCGACCCAGATATTAATGAAGAACATATATCAATACCAAAAAGTTTAGAATTATCAAAAGAAAAAAAAGATAATTATGATATACAAATATCATATTATTTAATTAATTCTTATGGTTTTTCAATCATATATATATATAATAATCACATTACTATAAAATACAAAAAATTATATAACGGATTAAATCAAGATATAGAAAGTTCTGCAATAAGTGCAAAAGACAGTTCTGCTAATACTGGCGACGCCATTGTCAGTTTAAGTGGGGTAGATACAAGTTCTACATCTTATTTATATAAAATAACTGGCTATTTTGATGTATCATTTAACTCATCAAAACCAATTACATGTGATTTATCAAATATATTAAATACTTTTATGTCTGATAAACTAAAAACATGCGAATTAATTGAGAATCAAAAAAAAAATATAGAAAAAAATGTTGTTACTTCAAAAGACGAAAAAATTTTTTGCTACAAAAAAAATAAGAAAAAGGATGATTAAATATATATTATAATAATAAAGTTAATATGCAATTAATTATTATTGTTATGATATTAATATCTTTAATAATTTTTATATTAATATACAATTATATTTTTACATATACGGATAATTTTAACAATCGTATTGCTAATATATATTATATGAATATAAATGAAACTAAAAAATTTTTTATTGAAGATTCAGATAATTATGTTAAAGATATGACAGATCTGGATTTATATGCAAGAAAGGTTAGTTCATCTAACGAGTATATTAAAAATATTATTACAACAATCGCAGATTATACTAATGAGGAAAAAAACCAAATAAGTAAATGTTGTAAAAATGCTGACAATTTCTTAAAAAACTGCAAAATACATGATAATTATATAAATTATAGTAATATCGCAAATTTAAATTGGATTTTTGCATTGACAACCAATAATAATACAATCCATTATGAAGAAGGTCTACCGCATACACGAAATAATATAATATTTCTTTCAAAGAATACTCTTAAGCAGTCGGAAGATAATTTAACTAATACATTAATTCACGAAAAAATACACGTATATCAAAGGCAAAATAAACCTATATTTGATAAATTAATATATGACATGGGATTTACCAAAGTTGCTTATAAAAATAAATTTATAAGATCGAATCCAGATACAACTAAAGATATATATTTAGATAATGAAACAAAAAAAGTAATGGTTTGTTTATATCGAAACACGAAACCAAATAGTATAAATGATGTTATTATGAAAAATTATTTAATGGAACATCCTTATGAAAAATTTGCATACGAAATTGCCAATAGTTATTATAAGGATGTTAAATATAAAAACATATAAATTAAATATATTATAGTAATATATTAATAATGGATGAATTAATGAAGCAAGTACCAGAAAATATGACTTATAAAGAAGTTGAAACTATATTTTTAAGAAATGATAAAAATATTATTGATACACTAACTGAAATATGGAATATACCAATTAAAAATGTTGAAAATGTTGTTGACGAAAATAAAAAGAAATGGGATGAAATAAGAGAAATATATGATAGTATTGATAGAGAAGCATATAAAATGTTTAAAAAAAAATAATATTATAATATTATAATATTATAAAATGAATAGTGGTGATATAAATGTCGACAATATTAATGGTATTCCTGTAATGAAATTTAAAGATTTAAATGCAATAATTAATGTGCAATATAGAGGATATAGATCAACATCTGGATTTGTAAGTTTGGCATCTAATAATATTGGTGGTAACATGAATACAGGTACTTTAGCAGATTCTTTATACGGCAATGTTAAATATACAATGAGAAGAAGTGATCCAAATAAGGATAAAGTATATAGTGATCCACTTTATATCACAAAAGATATATTACCATTCAATAATTAAAAATATATAAAAATTTAGTGAGAATATATTAAATATAATGAGGAGTATTTTAGTATTACTTATTGTTTATTCTACAGCATATGCAAGTGCTTTTATGCCCACTTCGAGTGGTCTAATTAGAAGTATTAATAGCAAATCTGCATATTTAAATAAGTGTAAAATGCAATCTTCGAGAAAAGTAATATATGATGCTGTAACAATTCTTAGATCATGTTTGGAAAATGATAAATCCAATAAATGGGTTCCTCCTATCGGATATGTTCCAGATAGAATTAAAAATTCTAAAATAACACAAAAAATAGATAAAGATATTGAAGAGCTATTTGATGATGACGTATTGTTTACTGATATTAAAAGAGAAACACTATATATGAATAACAAGTTTGATAAATTGCTAAATGATATTGATCATATGAAAAATACAGTAGAAAATATTAAAAATCATAATGGAATAATTTATACTAAAACAGAATACTATAATATTGATTGAATTATTTTTATATAAAAGAATATTGATTATTTTAATGATAATGATAATGATAAAATATTTACTTTCTTTTTTATATTTAATAAATATTGCAAATGCATTTAGTGTCAGTTTTCCGGGATTAGTTAAAAATAAGGCTATTATTAAAAATATTAATGTTAAAAAACTATCCGACAGTGATAAAAAAGAATTAAAACTATTATTTGATATAGTACCATTTATGGTTTTTAAAAATCAAAAAGTATCACCATTTGAATATCATGATTTTGTCAAAATATTTGATGATAAATATAACTATGATATATTACATCCATGGTATACAAGTATTCCTAAATTGCCTCAAGTATCACTTCGGGGCAATGTTAATATAAATAATTATTATGGAATTAAAAATAAATACATCGGTGAAAAAAAAAATAAGTATAATTATTTTAAGTATAATTATGTATGGCATCAAGATTTGGTGGGCCATAGTAAGTATTTGCCACCAATAGTAAGTAGTATGTACATGTTAAAAACTCCTAAAAAAAATAAAATAAGTACAATATATGCAAGTTTGGAAGACGCATATGATATGATGGATATATCATTAAAAAGAGAAATTAATGATTATAATGTTATTTATAGTAATTCATTACAAAGACACAGCGAAGCCATTTTTGATCATTGTGGATATATTAGAAAAGATGGTAAATTGATATATGATGATGATAATGTATTTACTAAAGAACCGCTTTTAACATATTCAGATAAGACTAAATATAGAAAATCTTTGATGCTTAATCCAACAAGATTTTTAACATTTGATAAATTGAGTTTTTATAATAGTAATGAACTTTTTCGCCATATTATGAAAAAATATGTTATGCATAAAGATAACATATTTAAACATGAATGGGATAAAAATGATTTAATCATATGGAATAATAGAAAATTAATGCATACGTCAATACCATCGGAAGAATACAATAGTAAAATAATACCAGACGATAGATTATTTATTCAATGTTTTTTAGCAACTGACGAACCAATATATCCTGCTAAATATTTTACAAGCAATCCTTTATATAAACCAACTATAGTTGATATCGGGGAATTATAATTATATAAATATAATTACAGCATTTATATTAATAATATAAAAATGAATTCAGGAATTACATTAGTTGATATAAATCCTTTACCAAAAATGCAGTTATTTGTCATATTGATTGTTCTTATATCTGAAATGTCAAGTTTAATATATATTACACCATTTCTACCATTTATGATTGAAAGTTTTGGAGTTGAAGAAAAAGACATAGGGTATTACTCTGGAAGTATTATATCATCGTATATGGTTGGGCAATTTTTTTCAAATATCATATGGGGTTACATATCTGAAAGAATAGGTATAAAACCAGTAATAATGTTTGGATTACTTTCTTCGTCTATATGTACATTTATATTTGGTTTTAGTAAAAATTTAACATGGGTAATAACAACAAGACTCGTTCAAGGACTTTTAAGTGGGAACTTGGGGGTAACAAAAACATATTTATATTTAATTACAGATAAATCGAATGAAGCTAAAGCATTTTCTGTATTTCCTGTTGGAATGTGTATTGGATCTATTATAGCACCAGCAATAGGTGGTTTACTGGAAACGCCGAGTAAAATTTGGCCAAGCATAGGAGAAAATAACTTATTATTTATATATCCTTATTTATTACCATCTATAATTATATCAATATTACCATTAATTGGATTTATAATAGCGGGATTATATGTCAAAGAACCTTATAAAAATAGAACTGAAGAATTTACAGATATTAATATTACTACAAGCGAACATAATGCTATAATTGCTAAATCATTATTTACTAAAAATATTGTATTAACAATATTGCTTTATCTAAATATTCGATTTACAATGATTGGAAGTGATAATTTATTTCCATTACTATTGGCAACTTCCAAAAAAAATAGAGGTCTTGGATTTTCAACTAATCAAATAGGTTTAATATATGTAATATCTGCATCGATTTTGATGGGATATTCAATAATTGTAATACCTTATCTTAAAAATAAGCTCGGAACTTATAAATTATTTTTAATTGCGCAATTTTTATTTCCAATATCTATATTTTCTATATCATTACTGTCTAATATGAACAACATAAATAATATATCATTGTTAATAATATCAAGTATATTTTTTATAATCAAGGCTTCGATTGGATCAATATCAATTATTTTAATTAATATAATGATAAATAATTCTGTTGAAAAAAAATATTTAGGAAGAATTAATGGAATATCACAATCATTTGCTGCACTCGGGAGCATAATCGGACCAATATTATCCGGGATAGCTTATTCGTGGTCATTGACGAATGATAATTTTTTCCCACTTAATATTCATTTTAGTTTCACTTTATTTGCTGTTATATCTGTATTGAATATTATGGCGACAGCACTTTTAGATGATTCGATAAATAATAGAATAAATTAAAAAAATAATAGTATAATAGATTTAATTGGGGTAACAATAATGTTTGTTAATACTGAAGCAATTATAGTAGTATTATTAGTATTATTATTTGCAATATTAAGTTTACTACCCATTGTAGAATTAAGATATAATCTTAATCTTAATGAAACTATACATGATATGAACAAATATTGTTCATATAATAAAAATGAAAATGGTTTTTACGATCTTCAAATTAAAAATACTTTTATGTGGAATATGTCAAACTATTTATTTGATTTTGAAAGAATAACTAATAACTTTAAGAAAGAAGGTAAGTACGGAACATTTGGTGATGATTTTAAAGATATAAAAAATTTAAATCGCGATTCAAGTATTGTAGATGGCAAATTTAATATAATGGAAGTTTATAATAAATATTTGCATTATGGTATACCATTATTAATATTACTATGGCTTTATTTTACAACACATATTATTTATATTAAATTTTATTCTGATACGTTTGAAAGATATGAATATAGTATTTATTCAACATCGTATTTATTTATATATTTAGCGCTTTATACGATATTTTTTTCAATAATATTAAAAAAAATTACTGAAATATATGCTGATAAAAATTGCTATAAATATATTATGTTAATGAAGGAATTAGATGTAATAATTAAAGAGCAAAATCCAGAAAATACAGATATATTAAAAGAATTGAAAGCTTATAATAATAATGTAACTTCTATAGGTGATGTAACATTTAATAGAAAAATATTAAACAAATTGATAAATATACACAAAAAACTTGATAAGGAAAATAAAACAATTGCAAATTCAGAAAATTATATATTTACACTTGAAAATATTATAGAATTATATGATTATAATAATAAAGAATCATTAGATAAAATATATGATGAAATTATTGATGTTGTAAGATTTATATATGTGTATTTAATATTTATAATTGCCCCTCTTGTGTTATTAACATTAATTTTACGCGATGATTATATGTATTATATGATTGTATTTATAGTTATTTATATTATTTGTATAATTATATATAATGCATTAGATATATTAAATTAAATATGAAATAATATTGGATCTTTTTTTCTTTATAAGGGTTAAAGTAAAATTATTAACTTTTACAATGCGAGTATTATTATTTGTAATATTTATTATAATGATTGCAATTTTCTTAAATGAATTAGTAAATATAACATCATCATATTTAAAAATAAATTATTACAGAGATGTATCCGAATACAATATCCGAAATAATTGCAATAATATTTTTTGCGAAGCTGAAACAGCGCGATTTAATTTGGCCAAAAATAGCTATAAATTAATTTTACCAAATGACAACTTTAATTCTAAAATCTATTATTATGCATTATTATTTATCTTTGTTACAGTATTTTTAATGTTTCTATATAAATTTTGGGATTATAATAAAAAATCAGTGGAATATCATAGCGATATAGATGGTAGAGTTTTTATATCATATTTATTTATATTTCCTTATTTATTTACATTTGCAGTAGTTGCAATGTTAACCGTTATGATAGTGAGAAGATATGCACCAACAGATTCTAAGGGTTATCAAAAATATTTCGTTACTGACAATGATGAATCTGTAAATATAAATACTATATTAGATTATTCTAAAAAAATCATAACCGGTTTAGTTATAATATGGTTTGTTTTCAGTATATTTTCAAATATACCAAGATATCCTATAAATAATTTTAAATATGGTACTAATTTATGGTATATATCGTTAGTTTATTTGGTTGCTTTAACAATCATATTAAATTTTATGATAATTCTTTCAAATATTGCTTTTACATTTAATGATAGTACTGCAGTTGATTTAGCTAAAAAGAGTTTAATTAAAAAACTCAGGGGTGAAGTAATGAAATTAAAAGTAATTAGTAAAGACGAATTAATAAAATCATTAGCTATTGAATTAGATAAGGAAGTTACAGATAAACCTTATAAACTTTATAGTTTAATAAATGGAATAACAAATGATAACGGAGAATTAAAAATTATAAAATCAGAAATAGAACCCTTTTTACTTCCTGCAGATAGACCATTTATAAAATATTATTTTATTAATGATGAAATCAAAGAATTTTCTGCCAAAGATGTAAAGAACAGTGGTGATTCAAACGCAATTGAATCTCCTTATGTGGAATTTACAATCGATGATGATCTTAGTAATATAAGAGTTATTCATAAATATATTGAAAGTATAGTGAAAACTGACGCTACTAGTGATTCATATATAACTAAAATAGATAATTTAAATAGTGCTAATCTTAATCTTGAAGACTATATAAGAAGATTAGCTGAAACATCCGCGGAAAGTGCAGCAGCAGCAGCAGCAGCTAAAACTGCGGAAAATGAAGCAACAGCAGCAGCAACAGCAGCAGCAACAACAGTTTTAAATGAAGACACAGCTACTAAAGATACACTTAAACTCGAATTAGAAGCATTGAAAAGCACAAAAGTAAAATTAGCTGAAGATTTAAGTGATGCTATTCTTGCATTAGATGATATTGCCAGCCCACAAAATCTTGTAAATGCTCTTAAAAGCGTGGCAGAAAAGGATTCTACAATTAGTTTAGCAGATAGTAGTCTTAAAATAGCTTTTGAAAAAGCAGTAAATGCATATAATTTATCAAAAAAAAAAAATTTACTAAAAGATTTTTTTACCGATAGTACTATAAAATATTTAAAAGAAAATGAAACAAAAAACGGATTTGAAGCTGCAGATAGTGATGCAGATGAAAAAAATGTATATAAAAATGCCTTAAATCCGGAAACTAATATTAATTACAAATTAATTAAAATAATCTGCAATTTTACAAAGTATATTATACTATATTTTTTAAAAAAAGAAATAAATAAAAATGATGATGTTCCTTACGAAAAATGTTTAAAAATGTATAAATTATTCAATTATATTGATGAATTGGATTATAAATATAGTAAAATGTCATATGAAAAAATAAAAAATATTGAAGTTATTGATAATTTTATATTTGAATATAAATTATTTCTTGAAGTATATAATACAAGTATTCAAAGTGATCTAAGTGAAGATAATATAATTGATGACAAAATAAAAGAGATTATATATGAATATTATCGTAAATATTATGAATCATTACCAGTAAGTGATTATCAAGACGGATTTAAAAAGATAACTAAAAAATGCCATGATTTAATTAATCATAATAATTTAAATATTGATTTAGACTACAACGATGCTAAAATTTTCAATGAAAATATTAGTGATGTATTTAATAGTAATGATAAATTAAATGCGGATACATCATATAATAGTGAAAATACTTATTATCAAAAATATTTCAATATAGCTGGTGAAGAAAATTTGTATCAAAAATATAATATTGGTAATTATGATTATAAAAATATTGAAGAGTTTTTATCTTCCCTATTTTTATATGTTATATTTTTTATTGTGTTCGCATTTATCATAATGTTTCTTCAATCAGATATTGAAAATTTCAGTCCATTTGAAATATTAGGAAGAGAAATAGTAACTCCATTTGTTGCATTATTTATAGTTGTATTATTTATATATATATTTGTAAATTTTAATACTAAATATAATTTATATTTTATATATGGTGTTTTAGATAGTTTTTATAAAAGAGACCTATTGCAATATAATAATATTATTACTCCTTTTATAAGATTGCATGACGATAACGTTGTAAACAGTAGGGATTATAGAAAACATTATATAATAACAAATGTAATTGCATCGATAATAAGTAATCGTCTTAATTTACATAAAATTAGTTACAATCAATCTGAAAATAAATTTACACCAATTTCTGATGACAAAAATTATTATGAAGGCGATGAAAATATTGTTGATGAAATATCAAGTAACTTTGTGGAATTAAGTGATAATACTTTTTTGACTACAAATGCAGAATATTTTAAATATATTAGTGATTATAACGAATTTAAAAAATATAATAGTAATATATACAAAAATATTGAAAGCAATTATTTTGGAGGTGATTTTAACACTGCTTCTCCACAAGAAATTTACAACTTTATTCATAATTTAGAATTAACCAAACCCGATGGTGTTAGTGATGTTATTGGCTTAAAAGATAAAGATTTAGTTTCTAAGTATATTAAAAAATTTATTGAAAAATATATTGATATAATTCTTAGAATTGTTATTGAATGTGAATACATATTAGAAAATGATGAATTTTACGACGATGATAGATTTGATAAATTTAAAAAATATTTTTACTTTTATAAAGAGGATAGTGACAATAAATCAATACCATACAAATTTATAATTAAATTAAATACATTAGCTGATTTTAATGATTTTATTAATAGAACTGAAAAATCTGAATTAAAAGTAATTTTTGCAGATCAGAAAAAACTAAATGATATACAGAATAATTATATTGAGGCATATAAAATACAAGATTATACTTATGGTGGAGATAAACCTGAAGAAAATAAATTAACTAACGCAGATATAATAGTAAATTTTTTAAAAATTGTTTCACACTTAAAATATAATTATGAGTTTTTGACGATTATTGCTGACGAGACCACAAAGGGAGACGCCAAACTTATCTTAGATGGACATACAGATTTTATTTCTATTGAACCAAAAGATGGAAGATTAACATTTGATGAGTATATTAAGAGAATACATAATTTTCATAATATGAGATTAATGTATTTAATAACAGATCACACGCCATCACCGGCTTCATTAGAACTAATAGAAAATATTAGTGTAATTAAAGATACATTTAGAAATACAATAACAGAAGCTAATTTTGCATCTGGTGATTTCTATGATTATTTTATGAATTTAAAATTTATTTGCAATTTATTAAAAGAATATGATAGTCAAAGTGGTATAGAAAATATTAATTCTAATTATCTAAAAAATGTTGTAAAAACAACATATAAACAAATAAACGAAGAAAATATTAGATTTATAAATAGGGAGAAATATGCAACTAATTACATTGATAATAATAATTATAATATTTCACCTATTCTAAACTATAGTACAAAAAGCGATTCTATAAAAAATATTACTAATAATGCTAATTATTTTACAGGACATGGTATATTATTTAATTACTTTGCAAATGCAGTTTTAATATTGGTAATATATAATTTAGGTTATAATTAAAAATATTATAAAAAAGTAAAGTAATAATGGTAAATAGAGATGAATTAAGTGATGATTTAAGCGGTAAATCAAATAATATTAATAAATTAAGTGAGTTTTTTCCAAACGATATAAATTTGACAGAATATTTATTATCTGTTAATAATGAAATACATGAAGAAGATTTAAGATTCAAATTGATAGATTATTCTCTTAATAAAAACTACACAAACGATGATCTTAAATATATTTATTTATTCGGAATGTTACCATGTGATTTACTTCCAGGAGCTTATATACCATTAAATTACAAAAATCATGATTATAATTTTAGCAGACTAACTAAGGATGATAAATTTCCAATTGATAAATATTCTAAGATATATCGTGGTTACGACGATACTCAAGAAAAACATGAAACCTTTACAGAAAATACAAAAAAAGAGATTATTAAAAAAAACTTAAAAACAATATTAACAAGAATAGATAGTGATAAAACATTATATCATTATGATTATTCATTGTTTACAATATCATTATTCTTACTATGGTCATTTGTAATTTTGAATCTAATGTATGTTATTTATTATTACAATTCAGAAATATTCAATTATGTTTTAGCTGGACTAATGATATTTTCATTAATATTTGCTATAATATGGAAAATGATATATACGATACAATATTACTAATTATTTTTATCTATAATACGAATAAGGAAAAGTATTAATTTAATTATGGTTAAATACGATAAAATGAAATTTATCACATTATTTAATAAATTACAATACGATAAGCCAACTGAAAGTGATAATATTGAATATGAATCTTTTGCTGATTATTTAGTTGATGACATTGATTTAAAAAAAATGTCACCACAAAGATTTAATTATTATAAAGAGTTAATTTCTATTTTTAATAGAAATCCACAAATATTATATAATATTCTTAAAAAATATTATAGACATAAAGATATTAAAGAAAATGAAGCTAAATATTTGAAGCAATTGGCTTATTATAGTATAAATAAAACGGATAATGAAAAAACCCCTATCTCATCAAGTGGTAGTTCCGACATTAGTAATGAAATAATAGATTTAAGTACTAAAGAAGAGCAAATATTGAAAAATATGTTAGATTCAGATACGACTTCTAATAGTATGGTTGGTGGTAGTCCCGAATATACCGAATCTAAATTTAGAAATATATTAAAGAAAAATTATGATTTAACTAATATTTCTAAATTAAATCAACCAATTTATAGTGATAATAAATCACAAAGTGATAGTAACAAAATAAATAAATATTATAAAGAAAATGCTAAAAATAAGTTGATAAATATAAGTGAAAATATTGATAAATTCAAAGATGGTGAATATGAAATAAAAAGTATAACAAATGATATAAATAAATTTAGTAATGACCCCGCAAATCCATTAAATGAGTTAAAACTAACTTTTGATGATAGATTGGTATTTATAATTTCTACATTTTTGATAAGATATATTTCATTATCTATAATAAAATGGTGTATTGACATAAATATTATTAAAACATTTACTGATGGATTTTTGTATTATGCTATTATTTATTTAAGCATATTTTGGTTCATAGTATTTTTTGTTAACATCGATAATAACATTCAAGTTGATTATATGAATTTTGATAATTTTATGAATAGTATACGTTCTGTATTATATTATTATTATATGGGGACTAATGGTATTTCAAGACTATTTGTTCATTGTTCTTTAATATTAGTATTACTTATTATACCAATTATACTAAATATTAGAAAAAAGAAGCCATATGAATATGATGATGATTATAATACTGAAAATGAATTAATTGATTTTGAAGAAAGAAACAAATTAAATAGATCATTATCAACATTTACTATATATATATGGATATTAACAAGTATAATTGCTACTAAATATTAATAAAAGATATATCTATTTAATTTAGAGAACATATAATATATGGTTAATGAAAGAGCTATTGCACTTGATAATATAACATCACATAATAATAAATATAAAAAATTATCAGATGGTACTGTTATTGGTGTTGATATATTAAATGATTTATCTAAATATGCTGAATTAAATTTAAAAAGAAGTTATAAAATTGATATTAGCCGTTGGATAATTCATGATCGTAATATAACTAATAGTAGTGCAAATGAAATAAACGATGAAATTGTAAAATCATTATTGCAGGGTAAATATCGCGATAATCAAAATAATAAAAAAGAAGGAAATAAAGAATCGTATGATATAGATAATTTTGTTATTTTAGATGATATTTCATTGATTGAAAAACACAAAAAATATATTACTTTTAATTCTTTTATAGTAATAAATAATAATGATAATACATTATTTTTGACACCAAGTATATATAACAATGATGATCCTAAAGAAATTGCTAAAGTAGATAATGACTTAATGATTTTAAATAAAATATTCAAAAATAAACACTCCAAATCAATTGATGATATGGTGTTAAATAGCTTTTATAAGGAAATTAACGATAAATTAGATAATATTAAAAATATAATTTTAGAAAATGCTTTAACAAGTGAAGATGATATTAAAAAACTTATTAAAGATGATTTATTTAATAAATTGTTTGCATTATATGATGTTAAAAAATATTCTCTTATAAATAAAAAAGATTCTACTGAAATCCAAAAAGAAATTATTAAAAGGGCTAATAAATTAAGTGCTTTAGATAATTACAAACAAAGTGGAGGTGGCATAATTGATAATAGTGATTTACTAAAGATTGAGGGTATTTTTAAAAAAGATTTTAGATTAATGCGTAAATTAATTAGAGAACATATTCCAGAACATAAAATAAAATTTTATGAAAGAGATATTGGTGCAATTAGACAGGTAATGAATGAAATTAGTTCTGAAGTTAAAGCTATAAATGATGTAGATAATAACGCCAAAAGTAATAAATTATATAATGAAATGGTATATGAAGCTAAACAAAATTTAGAAAAATTATCAAACAAGTTTGATACTTATAAAAATAAAATAACAGGAAATATAAGTGATGATATCAACTTGAAAGATAAAGAATCGCATTCATCAAAAACATTTACTGAAGAACCGGCAGATTTAATTGAATTAAAAAATAATACATCAGGAGATAAATATGCATTATTATTTAATTATATAGAATCTCTTAGAAATAGCAGAAAAAGTGGTGGCGCCTTATTAAATAAAGAAAATGAAAAGGTTAATCAAAAGGCAAATGAACAGGTTAATCAAAAGGCAAATGAAAAGGTTAATCAAAAGGCAAATGAAAAGGTTGATGAAAATATAAATATAAATTATATGCGTAATGAAAAAGAAAGATTGAAAAAATTTAAAGACTTGCAATCAGTGTATACTAAATTAATAACAAGTTATTATAAAATTATTGATGAAGCAGGCGATGAAGAAGAGCAATTAAATTTTTTATATGATGATTTAAGTACCAGTTCTGAAGCTGAATTAGCAAAAAGTACTCTTCTTAAATTTTTAAAAAAAAATAATGACTTAATAGAAACTTATTTAAAAGAAAGCATTGATATTAATTTAAAAAAAAATACTAGTATTAATGCCAAAATAGATTTTAAAAATAGTTCTTTAATAAATAATAATTCAATTAGTGAATATTATATTAATTTAAATAAACTTGATAGCACGGTATCTGCTGGAGAAGATAATCAATTACCAGATTCTACTAAAGATTTTTTTGCAACTATCAATAGAAACATTAAAAAAATTATAACCGATACTACTATTTTAAAGAGATTATCAAGTAATGATAGTGCTAATAATGATAAATCTGATGATAATAACAGTGATAGAACAATAAGAGAAGGAGTTACAAGTGAAATAATAACAAATAAAATAAATGAGAATAATATAGATAGTATATTTACATCATTAAAAAGTGAAATTGATAAATTAAATAGAGATTATTTAAGTAAAGATGGTAATCCAAAAATTGAAAAGGAAAAGGAAACTAATTATTCAAATAAAAAATCAAATATAGAAAAGCGACTTAAGACTTTAAAAGAAGTAAAACCAATTATTACTAAATCTTTAAAAACATTATTTAACATTATAAGTGATATACAAAAATCAAACTTTTCTGAATATGAAGAATATATTAGTTCACTATTAAACAAACATAAATTATCTTTATTCGAAAGTGATGAAAATAATAGCGAGCATGTTATAATAAGAAAAATCGATAATGAAATTTCTGAATTGGAACAAGATATAAAGAAACTCGCAGATATGATACAAATTACTAAAAGAGATAAAAATATTGAGAAAGAGAGAGTCCGTTACAACAGTTTAAATGTACCAGCATTATATGGGCTTCGAGAAGATCGTGAGGATTCTAAATATCAAGCCAAGAAAGATCCTCCAAAAAAAGATTTGGGTGGTTCTGTGGGTGGAGGAGGAGAACAAAATATAAATGAATATATTTATGGCCTTTCTCGCCAAGATGATTTACAAACCTTCAAATCAAAACATGTTGATTTTAAAGAATTATTGCTAACAAATAAATATTCAGATTTAAAGCAAAAATTTAATTTTGGTAATTTTATGCAAGAATTTAAAAATAATAACAAATATTTAGAATCATATGATGAAAGAAATAACAAAAATTTAAATAAAATAGAATCTAATTTATCATCTGAAAAATCAGATGTAGACTATACAGAAAATACTTATGAAACCATATGGAGGGATTATAACAATAAACTGGGTTATTTTAATAAAAGCAGCATTGCATTATCTAATATTGAAAGTAATGAAGATTTACATAATAAAGTAATTGTTAATAATTTAGATCCTGAATTAGTTCTTAAAATAAACTTTCAAGACAAAGCTATATTTTTATTATTAGCATTTATAATTAGAACAATATCAGTTGTTATATTAGAATTTTTGATTGAGCATAATATTATAAAAACATTACAAGGTTCAATTGTATTTTATGGATTTACGTATTTGTTCATTTTATTTCTTGTAGTTTTTCTTGTAAATTATGATTCTTATAAGCTAAGAATATTACTAAATTATCTTAATATACATATAAACGCGTCAAATTTAATATTGCAAAATATATTATTTATCATTTTCATAACATTAATATTTATTCTTGTTAAATCAGATGATATTCTCAAATATTTTGGCTCAGTATTTGATTATACAAATATATATGGCAGTATATATGATTATCGCAGTTCTTTTGAAGAAGAAGAATCGGGTTTTAATTTAAGTCATAGCGAAAAATTAAAATTATTATATCGTACAGATATACTTTCAATGATTATATTTATATTTACTGGATTCTTAGTTTTAATATTATAAAATATTTTTATAACAATAATTTAATATTATACTATATTGCGCTTTGTAATTTAATAATGTCGCATTTATTAGTGATAATTTATTAATTTTTTCATTATATACTGTAAGGGTATTATTATTACTTATTTTAATAACTTTTAATATTACGTGATCATCTTCATTTGTTTTTAATAAAATATTGTCGAAGTTATTTAATAATTCTATATTAAAATTATTAAATGCAAATGTATCACTATTATCTATTTTTATATCAAAGGTTTTGTCTTCGTTATCAACTACTTCAATTATATTAATACCATCGGCTCCCATTTCTAAATCTTTATTTGTAAAATCAGTAAAATATACTTGCCATTTTTTCTCAGTTAATAATAACGATATATCATTATTTAATGGTTCCCATATATCCCAACTACTATCATATTGCGAGCAAATATTTTTAATAATATAATTAACTTTATTTGAATGTTTACCATCAGTAATATTCATTGTTACATATGGTGTTTTATTTTTAATTGTTTTGGGTAATATAAGTTTGTATGGTTTAATAATATTATATTGCATATTTACATTAATTGAAAATGATAACTTGTTTCTATTTAAATTAATATCCCAGTCACGACTATAGCTATTTATAATTATATTTTTATATTTAATTTCTACCTTGTCTTTAGCAATTGATTCTATTTTTTCTAAAATTTTCATATTTATATCCATATTATTTAAAGTTTGATTATCATTTAAAACAGGTTGTGGTTGAATTAATTGATTTGGTTGAATCGGCTTTGATATTGTCTGTGATAATTGGGATTGTTTAATTGATGATAATGAGTTTGTAGCACTTCTTTTTTCTTCAAGTTCTAAAACCTTAAGCAATAATTGCTCGCTATCATATTTATCTTGGTCAATTTCCTCCTCTTTTTTTTCTTCAACTGGTAATTCATTTTGCTTATTTATTATATTATCAAGATGATCCTTAACTTTTGACAATGATATTTTATTTAACTCCATTACTTTTACTACTTTATTAAGTAATATTGCATCAGAACATATAGAATTTATAGTATTTCCAATCATATTCATTATGTCATTTTGAGCAATATTTAGGGAATTGTATTTATCATTTATCATTTTCTCGGCCGCATTAAATATAATTTTAATATTTTTTTCTGATTTAAATTCGTCTATTACTCCCATTATTCTTATTTAATTAATATAGAATATAGATTATAAAAATAACACGTCTCTTTTTTAAATAGTAATATTTTTCTTTTTAAGATGCATTTTAAGATTGGGTCTGTATAAATATTTTCTACTTTCTTCCATTTTATAATCATTAATATTTTTGTTATTAACTATATGATTTATAAAATTAATGTCTTCGTATGGTGATGATAACTTCAATTTTTTATACTTTAGAATAGCATTTAACCATCTTATTTGATAAGCCATTGAAAACATACCGCATTCTGTATTTTTCATTTGGTGTCTTTTTTTATTACATGTAATTTTAAATTTGCTTTTGGGATATATTAGTAATAATTGTTTTTTTATACTATTCATAAATTTAAGAACATATTTGGGAATATTTACTGCATTACTGTCATAATAATGAGCACCATATGATTTATTTTTGGGATCAATAATTATAAATGTTGATGTCCAGTGTGATCCATTTTCATCATGTTTATCTAAATTCGTAATTAGTCCCAAATATTTAATACCTTTATTTATATACTTTTTAACATCAAGAGAGCATATATGACTGTATAGACATCTTCCAAATTTATCTTCTACAGAAAAATCAATGGGAAATACACCTAAAAAGGCATAACAATACTTCTTATCATTATTATATTGTATCATTACATCATCAATATCATAATTTGAAAGCCATTCGACGGGATTTTTATACCACTCTATAGGCATCTCTGGGCGCAATTCATTTTTTTCAATTAATTTAATATTTTCGCGCATTTTAGGATCTTTTGTTAATCGCTTTATTACTCCGGGCCAACACCAATATTCATTATCATCACAAATAGATTTAATGTTATCATTTAATAATTCTGATAACTTTTTTGCTGAATAATTATTTTTATATTCAATTTTACTTTTTCTTGAACTGTTCCATGTGTTTATTAATTTAACTAATGATGATTTAGTGAATAATGTTGGAGTTTTTTTATTAGAAGGGCTATTATATTTTTCTTTTTTTGTTACCATATTTTTATGATTTTACTAAATACACCTACCATATATCAACATAAAATAATAATAATTTATATGTAATTAAATATGTATAAAAATAAAAATTGATATATATATAAAGCAAATTTAAATTTAAAACAATGGGTATAAATGAAGATTTACGTTCATTCATTAATAAACATAAGGTAGAAAAGGGAAAATCCTTTACCAATACAAGCATAGGATCTCCAAAAGTAAGTCTTTATATTCCAGAAGAATCCTATGAAAAATTTATTAATTTATATAGTTTAGCTATTACCAGTGGCATGGCACTTTATTTTACAGAAAAACCTACAGAACCCAGCCCTCTGCGCGTTGATCTCGATTTTCGTTTTACTATACCAGATGATAAATCCGGTATTTATAGTTCCCATAATTCCAACTCATCTTTAAATGACAAGAAGATATATGATAGGGTATATACTTCAGATAATGTATTTAAAATAGTTGATGCATATTTTAGTATTATAAGTAGTTTTTTAGATGTAAAAGAAAAAGATGCCATCGCATATGTTATGGAAAAACCCAACCCAGTTGAATTTAGAAATAAGCTTAAAGATGGAATACATATTATATTTCCTCATATTATCGTCAATAACAACACACAACACTTTATTAGAAGAAAAATATTAGATATAGCTTCCGATATTTTTAAAGATTTACCAATTTGTAATGATCACGAATCAATTGTTGATAAAGCTATTATAGATTCTAATTGTTGGCAAATGTACGGAAGTCGCAAGCCAGATTGTGATGTATATAGAGTTTCTTGTATTTATAATTATAATAATTGTACAACCAATAAAGTTGATTATGAACTCAATGCAAATGATGAAATAGAGTTTATTAAACTATTTTCGATGATTAAAAGAGGTGACTATCCTGATATTGTTAAAGAAGAATTTAAGGAAGAAATTAGTCAATATAGCAAACATATATTACCTGCCATAGATCAAAAATTAAAAAGTAAAGTTCAAAATAATATATTTGGAAAGTCGCTAAATGTTAATAGAGCCTATGTTTCAGATGATGAACTTGTATTTGTTAAAAGATTAGTAACAGAATGTTTAGCACCAAGTAGAGCAGATAATTATACTGATTGGATTAATTTGGGTTGGGTTCTACGCAATATTGATTA
>Ga0206131_10003055_pt1 | contig 19583 bp, 20 predicted proteins | sample Helgoland_Spring_FD_148636 | JGI IMG/M metagenome (GOLD analysis project Ga0206131, IMG submission 148636) | Pelagic subsurface seawater microbial communities from Kabeltonne, Helgoland, North Sea - Helgoland_Spring_Bloom_20160517_1 | ecosystem: Environmental > Aquatic > Marine > Epipelagic ...
GGGTATTTTTTAATTGCCTCTTTGACTGATGCGCTTGACGGATTTCTTGCAAGAAAGATGAATTGGCAAACATATCTAGGTACTATATTAGATCCAGTAGCAGATAAGATTCTCTTATCAGGAACTATACTTTTTTTATGGTTTAATTCTTATATTCCTTTATATATATTTGTAATATTTATCGGAAGAGATTTAGCAATTCTTCTAGGAGCTGCAGTTCATATGACATTAATCGAATCCGAGACACCTTTACCAAATATTTTAGGAAAGCTTACTACAGGACTTCAGATTGCATACATTGTTATTGTTTTTATTTTTGAGATATTTAATATTACTATCTCTTTATTGCTGCTTGATATTTTTATCATCATGATGACTTTACTTAGTCTTTTTGTATATGCTAAAAATTGGTTCTCGAGTCTTAATAAATATCATAATGAATAATCCAAAACAACTTACCTTTCCATGGAATAAAGATAACAAATCTTCATTTGATAATTTTTATATAAGTAAATCAAATAAACATCTATTACTGCTTCTTCGGGATGAGGCCTTCAACGATGATTTATTAATTTTTGGTACAAAAGATTCAGGTAAGACATTTTTGCTACAAGCATTATGCAATCTTTATCATAGTAGAAGAAAATCAGCCTTCTTTTTACCCATGAAGCAGACAACAGAATTTAGTGTTGATATCCTTGATTCATTAGAAAATGTAGATTTAGTTTGTATAGATGGCATTGAAAATGCAGTTGGGAATAAGATTTGGGAGACAGCAATATTCAATCTTATTAATAGGTCGTTAAATTCAGATAACAGATTAATTTTCACATCTTCTAAGAATATTGATGATATGAATTTAGGGCTTAAAGATTTAGATTCACGACTAAGAAAACTTCAAAGTCACGAGCTTCGCTCTCTAGCTGATGATGAGTTATTGTTAGCTCTAAAGCATATCGCTAGTTTAAGATCGATCGAACTGGGTGATAAGGAGGCTCAATATTTGCTTACTTATGCCAATAGAAATATTTCAGATTTAGTTCAGATCCTTGAGAGCCTTGATCAGCTCTCAATGGAAATGAAAAGAAGGATTACAATTCCTTTAATTAAAGAAGTTATCTAACTTCGCACTCAAAACAATATAACAATACATTGCTTTTTTCTGGATCAATTAATTTAAGATGCTTTTCTAATTTTGAATTAATAAACTTCAATCTTGGATCAAGGTTAATTTCTATATTGATGTTTTCAAGCAATTCATTAATGAATACATCAAATGGATCCATTGGTTTTTTATAGCTCTTGATTTCATAATCCTCAACTTCCGCTCTTGCAGCAGCTGATTCAATGGCCTCATCAAGTCCACCAATCTTATCAACCAAGCCAAGCTCTAAAGCTTTATATCCGGCCCAAATTCTTCCACCAGCTATTGGGAGGACTTCGTTGTAGTCCATATTTCTATTTTCAGCAACTTTTGACACAAATTTATCATAAGTATTTTCAATATCGGCCTGTATAGCATTTTTAATATAGCCAGGCATTGCTTGTCTTTGATCCCATTCTCCAGCTTTAGTAGAGCTTGTACCATCTACTTTTATACCAGCCCAGTCATATATTCCATCTGTTGTTGAGACAATACCATAAACTCCAATTGAACCAGTTAAAGTATCTTTCTCTGCAAATATTTCATCGGAACTAGTAGTAACCCAAACCCCACCAGATGCAGCTATGTCTCCCATTGAAGAAACAATAGGCCTACCAGTTTCTTTAAATTCATTTAAAGCATTAGTAATATACTCACTGGCCAAAACACCTCCACCTGGACTATTAACCCTAAGAACAAGCGCTTTTACTGAATCATCTTGTGTAGCAGCTTGTATGTTATCAACGATAGTATCTGAACCCGCAACACCAAATGCTACTTCACCGGTTGTTATTGCACCTTCAATATTAATCACTGCGATCTTATTGTTACTATTAACTCCATCATTCTTATCATCAATTGTCGAAAGATAATCGTATATTGATACACTGTCAGGATACGCATATTTATCCTCATCTTCATTCGGAAATTGTTCATACATCCAAGATCTAATTTCTTCTTTAGTAACAATCATATCAACTAGACCTAGCTCTAAAGCAACTTCCGCACCCTCAGGATTTTCAGTAAACATTAGCCATGCATTATCTCCATAATTTTGCAAAGTGCCTTCTGTAAGATTTCTAGCTGTTTCCATCATCCCTGTCATTTTTTCCCACATAGGGTTTGCAAATTCATTCCAGGCAAGTTTGTCGTTTTCAGACATTGAATCTCTTGTATATGGTTCAGGACCAGATTTAAAATCCCCAGCAGTAAAGACGTTATAATTAATTTTTAAGTTTTTATATAAATCTTTGTAGTATTCTCTTTTTCTTGAAAAACCAAAAGCAGAAACCTGCCCATACTCACTTATAAGGACTTCATTTGCTTGAGAGCTTATCAGATAAGAGTTATTTGAATAATTTTCAGCATACGCAATAACTCGCTTTTCATTATCTCTAATATTTTTTATAGCTTCAGCAATCTTAAAAGCTGACGACCAATACATACCAAGCTCTGAAACATTTACATAAACTGCCGCAAGACTTTCGTCTGTTGCTGCATGATTAAGAACATCAAGTAAATCTTGTAACTCATGTTGCTCAATCTGATCTCCACCACTTGCAATAATACTTTCTATATCAAAACTGCCGGAGCCAGGAACTTTTGAGTCGACAACGACACCAATAGGCTTAAACCATAGAACTTTATCCTCAGTATCTATCTCATCTGAGCTGGTAAACATTGATCCAACACCGCCCAAAATTGAAAAGGTTATAACTATTAAAATTAATGCAGTAACTGAATTTACAATTATTTTTCTAGTTTTAGTTAGAAAGTTATCAGCTGTGCTCCATATTGATTTTTTGTCCGACATAATATTTACTCCAAATAAGTTTGAGATGATAAATGAGTATCTTGTTTATGTAAAGTAAGCTTTACATATTTTTACGTATATTTTTTGGTGCAAAGATACAAAGAATAAAAAAAACAACTATCAAAAGTAATTCTAATAAATCAAATTTGTATGGCGAAATACCAAATACTCGTAAAGAAGATGACATAAAATAAATTAAGAGAATAAAGGCAAAGCTTTGATAAGACTTTATCGAAAGCTTGTTAGCAAAAGGTGCAAAAATTAAAAAGGGTAATGACCAAAAAATAAAAAAATATAACTCAGTTCTCCCAGCCACAACAGTCAAAAATTTAGTAAAAATTAATAAAATTATCAAAGTATTAGTATATACCTTTGGATTTTTATTCAGCATTAATCTTAGCTATAAATTTTGCAATTCTAGATCCGGTTAATTTTGCAATTTCGTATTCATGCGGAGTTAATTTATTTGAATTGTTATAACTTTCAACATGAGAGGGACCATATGGAGTTCCTCCAGACTTAGTTTCATTTAGTTGAGTTATGGAGTAAGGAGATCCAAGAACAATCATCCCATGGTGAAGCATATATGTTAATAAATTAAACTGAGTTATCTCTTGACCACCATGCATTGAACCTGTTGATGTAAAAACAATACCTGGGATATTCTCAAGAGTATTTGATGCCCATAAATCCCCAGTAGAGTCCAGGAAATATTTCAAAGGCGAAGCCATTGAACCAAATCTTGTAGGAGAGCCTAAAGCAAGTCCGCTACAGTTTATTAAATCATCTTTTGTGCAGTATATTTCATCCTTTTCTGGTATTTCAGGTTCAACCTGTTCAGAAACCGATGAAACCTTAGGAACAGTTCTTATTTTTACATTTAAGTTATATTCTTCTGCTCCGTCAGCGATAGCATGAGCAATATTTCTTACAGAACCACCCGCAGAATAAAAAAGAATTAATAAATATTTATTTTCCATATTAATTTTTTAGCCTATTATGTTGTCAATGAAAGCTAAAATTATACCCTTGTTATGTATATTCATTTTATTTGGTTGCCAAAAAAATGATATTGAGGTCTATAACGGCAAAAATACGTCTATAGAAAAATTAAAAGGGCAGTGGATTGTTGTTAATTATTGGGCAGACTGGTGCGCTCCTTGTATTAAAGAGCTACCTGAATTATTTGAATTTGCTCAAGAGAATAAAGATACACTCGTTTATGTTTTTAATTTTGACGAGCTTGATTCTGAGGATTTAGCTCCGGTAGCAAAAAAATTTAAAATTTCCTTACCCTCATTAATTTCACACCCACGAGAAATATGGGGAATTGAAACACCTCCAGCTGTTCCAGCAACGTTCTTTATAAATCCAAAAGGTGAAGTGGTTAAATCTTTATTTAGACCTCAAACAAAAGATAGCCTAAATTCCATCCTAGAATCCATTAAATAAAGACTCTAAATAATTTTCTCTAATCAAGGACTCAGGATTGATTCTTTTTTTTGAAAGATATACCGACCAGTGAAGGTGAGGGCCTGTTACTCTTCCTGTAGACCCAACCTCTCCTATAATATGACCCTGCTCAACAATTTCATCTTTATCTACATAAACTTTAGACATATGGCTATAGGATGACAATAAACCATTGCCATGGTCAAGAATAAGATAGTTCCCAGAGTAAAAAAAATCTCCAATTAAGATAACTCTTCCAGAAGAAGGAGCAATAATTGGAGTACCTTCTGTTGCTGCAATATCTAAAGCAAGATGGGGCGATCTAGGTTTTTCATTTATATATCTCTGCTTACCATAGCGGCTTGAAATTACACCATTTACTGGAGATATAAAATTTAGAGATGGCTGCAAATCTTTTGAGTATGTATCTAAAGATTGTCTTATTAATTGTGATTCTTTAAATACTCTTTCTGAATCACTCTTATTTAAATCAACCATCGATGTATTTTCAATAGTAATTCTTGATTCACCAAAATTTTTTTTATTAACTTTAATCGGAAGACAATAATTATTAATTATCAATTCATCTTTTGAAAAAGGGGCTGGAAGAATTACATACTTATTTCCTTCGAAAGCAACAAAAAGCTCTCTTTGTGTTTTTATATTTGGACAATCATCTACTTTGATAGCAAATATTTCACCTGGATCTATAACAATTTCACCAAATAAACCATAAGAGTATAAAAACAAAGAAAAAAGAAATAGATTCTTATGCATCCTTTATGTTTTTAACCTCAATATCAAGAAAACCTTTATTGAGTCTTGCTGTTAGAATATCTCCAGATTCAACTTCAGATATAGACTTTATTGAACTTCCTGATTTATTTTGAATTATTGAATACCCCCTCTCAAGAATAGATAGCGGATTTAAAATATCCAGATTTTTTTCAAATTCTTTAAGTGCTGAAATATTTTTAGATACCTTTAATTTGATAGCTCTTTTTATAAGTTCTTTAATGTTGTTTATTTTAGAATAATTTTCTTGTATTAAAGCTGCTGGACTTTTTTCTCTAAACTTTGAAACAGCTAGGTTGAATCTTTGCTTATTATTAGAATAATTTAATTTCATATTTTGTTTAAGCTTTAACTCATAATTATCAATTTTTTGACTTTGCTCTCTTAAAATAAGTAACGGATTTTTAATATTGCCTTTTAAAAATTGAATTTTTTGCAATTTATCTTTTAAAGATATTCTTATAAATCTATGTAGGTTATTCTGAATCTCAGATAACTTATCAAATACTTGAAAGCTAAACTCTGTAACTATCTCGGCTGATGCTGTTGGGGTTGGGGCTCGCATATCTGATACAAAATCACAGATTGTAAAGTCAATTTCGTGGCCAACTCCTGAAATAGTTGGTATTGGAAATAAAGCAATTTGCCTTGCAAGATCTTCATTATTAAAACACCATAAATCCTCTATTGATCCGCCACCTCTGGCAATAATAACAACATCGATGGAGTTCTCTGGGTTGTTTTCATTGAATTTTATAATTCTATCTAAGGCTTTGATTAAACTTCCAGCAGCTGCATCTCCTTGAACAACAGCAGGACTAAGAGATATCTGTGAAGAGGGCGCTCTTCTTTTTATAGTACTCAAAATATCTTGAAAAGCAGCAGTAGAGGCTGAAGTTATTACACCAATATGCTTAGGAGATTTAGGTAGCGATAGTTTTTTTGATAAATCAAATAAGCCTTCAGAATCTAATTTCTTTTTTAGTTGCTCAAATTGATGCATTAAATTTCCTGAGCCCGCCTGTTCAATTGATTTAACCATTAATTGATAGCGACCAGTTGCAGGATAAAGACTTACTTGACCCTTTAAAATACATTTATCGCCATCTTCGGGTTTAAAATTTAGCTTAGTTGCTTGCGACCTCCACATTGCGCATCCAATAGCACCATCTTCATCTTTTAGAGTGAAATAAATATGACCAGAACTAGGTCTAGATATATTAGATATTTCACCAATTACAGCAATATTTGTAAAAGCATCCTCTAGTAAGTATTTAGCAGATCGGTTTAACTCACCAACTGTGATAATTTCTTTATTCTGCTCTACAATATCTTTTTGCATTATCAAATTATAACTTCATGATTAAGAATTTACAGGAAACAAATCATTTTCTAATGCTTGCAGCTGGGGGAATGTTAATTGGTTTTGCTCCAATATTTGTTAAATGGAGTTATCTTTCACCTTCAGCAATTTCATTTTGGAGAATGTTTCTTGCTATACCCTTATTAGTTGCTTTCAATTTTTTGTTAAATAAAAAAATATTATTTAGAGTTAAAAATAAAAAAACAATTTTTTATACCGCAATTGCTTCATTAGCATTTACAACTGATTTATCTTTGTGGCACTTCAGTATGAATATTACCTCAGTATCAAATGCAACCATAATTGTTAACTCAGCACCAATTTTTGTAGCACTGTTAGCTTATTTGTTTTTCAAAGAAAAACCTCAGAAGGGATTTATCCTATCCTTTTTTATAACTTTTATTGGAATTCTTGGTTTAATAATTTTCTCTAATAATTACGCTAATGGAAAAATATTAGGAGATATTTTATGTATGGTTGCAGCATCATGTTATGCAATATATTTATTGATAATATCTAGATTGGGCAAAGAAACCTCATTAAATATTATTTTTTATACAACTTTCTTTTGTTGTTTATTTTCAATAATACCAATGAGTTTTGAGTCTGGTATGTCCTGGCCTCAAACACATTTTGAGTGGATAAATTTAATCCTTTTAGCATTCTTGTGTCAGTTTGGAGGACAATTTCTAATAACTTTTGGCATTGGAAAAATATCTGCTTCTAGTGGATCCATTGGCCTATTAATGCAACCTCTAACTGCTACAATTTTAGCAGCTTTAATTTTTTCAGAGGTTTTAAATTTAATACAGGTAATATTTGTATTTATTACTCTCATTGGAATATACCTGGCTCGGCTTAGCATAGTAAAATAATTGAAAAATACCGATTAAATATGTCAAATATTTTAAAAGAAGTGCTATTTTCAAATAAAACCTATGCTAAAAAATTTGATCATAAAAGAAATCTACAGGCTCCACCAATTAAAAAATTTGCAATATTAACCTGCATGGATGCAAGGCTAGATCCTGCAAAATTTGCAGGTTTATCTGAGGGTGATGCACATGTTATAAGAAATGCAGGGGGGAGAGTGACAGATGATGTTATTCGCTCTCTATTAATATCATATAAGTTACTTGGAACAAAAGAGTGGTTTATTATTCATCACACTGATTGTGGCCTGGAAAAATTTTCAAACTCAGATATCGATAAAGAATTCAATATAAACTTAAAGAATAAAATAGACTGGTTAACTTTTAAAAATAATGAAAAAAGTGTTCTCCAAGATATATTTATTCTAAAAAATAATCCTCTAGTGCCGAAGTCTATTCCTATATATGGATATATATATGATTGTAAAACTGGAAATCTAATCGAGGTAAAAGAATCAACAAAAATTGAGGTAGAAAATATTTAGATCTCTATTAATTAAATATCAAAATTTCTTTTGTATAGTTTCAATTAATCAATATAATACCCTTCGTGGGTGATTAGCTCAGTTTGGTAGAGCATCTCGTTTACACCGAGAGGGTCGGCAGTTCGATCCTGTCATCACCCACCAATAATTAATAGTTGAATTATTATTTATTAAATATATTATTCGAATATTAATAAGTGGTCCGGTAGTTAAACGGTTATAATTCCGCCCTGTCACGGCGGCGTTCGGGGTTCGATTCCCCGTCGGACCGCCACTTAATTATGAATATAGTTATATTAAGTCTACTCATATTATGTTACTCATTGGTTCTAGGCATAATATTTGCTCAAGTATTGCTTACAGCTCCAGTGGTTTTTAAAGTTTTAGATAATCAAAACGCTTCAAACTTTTTAAGAAAAATCTTTCCACGATACTATCTTTTATTATTATTAATTACCCTCATAGCATTGCTTGTTTCATACTTATTTTTTCAACAAACTGACGTTTATTTTGCATTGACTGCGGTATGTTTTTCTTTCCTTGGTTATATCATCATTCCACTAACAAATGCAGCAAGAGATAGAGGCTGGGAAAGATTATTTAAATTCTTCCACAACCTAAGTGTTTTTAATACTTTGGTTATTTTAGTTATATCTATAACACAGATAATTAGGGTTACATACTTATAAAAACTCTATAAGCCTTGAATTTTTATTATTAATTACTACAAATAGGTAAAGAGAGGAACATTAACTATGGCTAAAACTAAAACTAAAATCTTTCAGACAGAGACTAAACAACTTTTAAAATTAATGATTCATTCTCTTTATTCAAATAAAGAGATTTTTATAAGAGAACTTGTTTCAAATGCATCAGATGCTATTGATAAGTTAAGGTTTAAATCTGTTGAAGATAAATCTATTTCAAAATATACCAAAGATTTAAAAATAGACGTTAAGATTTTAAGAGATGAAAATAAAATTATTATTTCTGATAACGGCATAGGAATGAACGAGGATGAGGTTGTTGCTAATATTGGAACAATAGCAAGATCAGGGACAGCATCATTTTTAAACAATATTACAGGAGACAAGAAAAAAGATTCTAATCTTATTGGTCAGTTTGGAGTTGGTTTCTATTCTGTATTCATGGTTGCTGATAAGGTTGAGGTCATATCTAAATCAGTTTATGAAGAATCTGACAAAGCTACCTTATGGGAAAGTAATGGTGAAGAAAAATATAAACTAAAAGAAGTTACAAAAGAAAATAATGGAACCGATATCATCATTTATTTAAATGATGACAACAAGGAATTTGTTGAAGAGGGCAGAGTAAAATTTTTGTTAGAAAAATACTCTCAATATATAAATTTCCCTCTAAATTTGGTTACATCTGAGAGTGATTCAACAAGAATCAATGATGCTGATGCTTTGTGGTTAAAGCCAAAAAGATCTATTAAAGATGAAGAGTACAAAGAATTCTATAAATTTATTACATACGATCAAGAAGATCCTTTGTTGTGGGTTCACAATAAAGTTGAAGGCAAGAATGAATATACTAATCTTTTATATATACCCTCAAAACCCCCATTTGATCTTTGGAACAGAGAATCACCAAGAGGAGTTAAGCTTTACATTCAAAGAGTTTTTATTATGGATGACGCATCCAACTTTTTACCTTTATACCTTAGGTTTGTTAGAGGGATTATAGATACGAGTGATTTGCCATTGAATGTCTCTAGAGAAATCTTACAAGAACATCAATTAGTTGATAGCATAAAAAAAGCTGCAACTAAAAGAATACTAGACTCATTAACAGAGCTAAAGAAAAATTCCTTTGAAAAGTACAAAGAATTTTGGGATGAATATGGCTTGGTTTTAAAAGAAGGACCAGCAGAAGATATTGAAAATAAAGAAACTATTGCAAGCCTAATGCTTTTTGCATCAACTTATTCAAGTGGAAATTCAGTCAATCAAACTTTAGATGATTATGTTGGAAGAATGAGTGAGGACCAAGATAAAATTTATTTTTGTGTTGCTGATACCTATGAGGCAGCTGTTAATTCACCTCATATAGAAGGTTTAAAATCAAAGGGTATTGAGGTTATTCTTCTGACAGATAGAATCGATGAATGGCTTATGGCTGGCCTAATGGAGTTTAAGGGTAAAGAGCTTGTCAATGCAGCCAAAGAGGATGTAGTAAACGAAGACGCAAATAAAAAAGTATCTGAAGCTGATCAAGGGATAATTGAGAAAATAAAAAAACACCTTGATAAAAAAGTTTCTGATGTTGTCATTAGCTCACGCTTAACAGATTCTGCAAGTTGTATTGTTCTTCCAAAGCACGAACCAGGAGCTCAGCTTAGAAAAATTTTAGAAGCTTCAGGTCAAAGCTTGGGATCATCTAATCCTATATTTGAAATTAATATAAAGCACAAACTTGTAAAAAAACTTAAAGACATGAAAGGCAAACAGTTTAACTCATATGTTGATTTCTTGTATGATTATGCTGTTATTGCCGAAGGTGGCTCACCTCAAGACCCTTCAAAATACTTAAGGCAATTAGATAAATATCTAACATAAAATGAACAACATAAAAAAAATTGCAGTTCTAGGAGGAGGGAGCTTTGGAACTGTATTAGCAAATATAGCTGCATCAAATGGTAATAATGTCTCATTGTGGGTTAGAGATTCTGAACAAGCGCTGAGGATTAATTCTGAGGGAGCAAACACCATCTATCATCCAGAGCTCAAACTCTCATCAAATATAGCAGCTTCAGAAAATCTAGAAGAGGTTATAAAGGATTCAGATATTATTTTAATTGCTACACCCAGTATTATTTTTGAAAATATTGTTCAAAGAATAGTTCCTATGATTGAGGGTGGGGCTCATATTATTTCATGCACAAAAGGTATTAAGTTAGATCCTTTCAGATCTATGTCAGATATCATTTCTATGAACGTTGATTTAAATATCAATAGCGTTGGAGTATTGAGCGGCCCTAATTTAGCAAGAGAGATAGCTGAAAATAAAGTTGCAGGCACGGTCATTGCAAGTACTAGTAATGTTTTAATAACTTGTGTTAAAGATGCACTTTCATCGGATTCTTTTAAAGTTTACTCATCTAATGATATTCAAGGAGTTGAATTAGCAGGAGCGCTAAAAAATATTTATGCAATCATTTGTGGGATGGCAGATGCCATGGGTGTTGGGGAGAATGCTGTAGGATTAATACTTACCAGAAGTATGGCAGAAATGAGTAGATTTGCTGTTGCGAAAGGCGCAAATCCAATTACATTTCTTGGTCTTGCAGGCATGGGCGATCTTGTTGCTACATGCACTTCAAATCTCTCAAGAAACTTTCAGCTTGGAACTCATCTTGGAGGCGGTTTGAGTATAAAAGAAGCTAAAGACAGGGTTGGACAAGTTGCTGAGGGTGTAAGGACTTTGGAAGTAATTAAAGAAGAATCATCTAATTTAAATATAAAAATGCCTTTAGTAGATTCCTTACATGATATTATTTACAAAAGCTCATCACCAAAAACATTAATAGATGATCTTGTTAAAAATCCTCATGAAGTTGATGTAGAATTCACATATTAGGAAAAAGTTATGAATCAAATAGATATAGATAAAGATGAAATTTTAAAAACTAGCAAATGGATAAGATTTTTGTTCATGCTTCTATATGGCTTTGCAATTAATTTTGTATTAACTATCTGCCTTGGACTTGCCTTTATACAGTTTCTTTTTTATTTATTCACATCAAAACCTAATGATTCTATAGCAAATTTTAACGAACATCTTTTAGAGTTTTTTAGCGATTCTCTTTCATTTCTATTGTTTAAAACGGATGAAAAACCATTTCCATTTAAGGGCAATAGTGATGTTCAAGAAGAGGGTGAAGTTATTGAAGTTGAATCAGAGCCTGAGCATGAAACTCCAAACGAAGATAGTGAAGCTAAAGAGGCTGACACCCAGCCTGAAAAAAATTAATTAGTTAGTAATTTTTTTGCTGACTGCATTGTATGTAATATCAAGGTATTTATTGTCATTGGTCCTACGCCACCAGGAACTGGTGTATAGGCCGAAGAAATTTCATCCATTTTTTCTAAATCTATATCTCCGCACTTTTCAGGATGAAATCCGGCATCAATAACAATTGCATCTTTTTTTATCCACTCAGTCTTTATAAATCTGGGAATACCTACTGCACCAACTACCAGATCAGCTTGTTTGATAATTGTTTCAATATTTCTAGTTCTTGAATGACATATAGTTACGGTAGCATTAAGATTTAAAAGCATCATTGCCATAGGTTTGCCAAGGATGGGACTTCTACCAACGACTACAGCATTCAATCCTTGAATATCAAGATCATAATGCTTGATGAGTCTAATTATACCAGCAGGGGTGCATGACCCATATGCCTCAATACCCATAGACATATTGCCAAAGCCTAAGCAGGTAACACCATCGACATCTTTTTCTATATCTATTGCATCAAAACATTTTCGCTCATCTATTTGAGAAGGAACAGGATGTTGTAATAAAATACCATGGACATTAGAGTCATTATTTAATTTTTGGATTGCCTCAAGTAATTCTTCTGTTGATGTTGACTCGGGAAGCTCTACAGAAATAGATTCCATACCAACTTTTTTACATGAATTTCTTTTCATTCTTACATAGGTTTCAGATGCAGGATCATTCCCAACCAATATAGTTGCTAACGTTGGTTGTATGCCTTTAGAAACAAGCATGGAAACTTCATTTTTAATTTCTTCTTCACTCAATGAAGCAAGTTTTTTTCCGTCTAAAATTTTAGCATTCATATAAATTATTATCGCATTTCTTAATATTTATTCATATCATCATTGCTTATTTTTTAGATAAACTTTAATATTTGCACCCTCGGGGTATAGCGCAGTCTGGTAGCGCACTCGCTTTGGGAGCGAGTGGTCGTAAGTTCGAATCTTACTACCCCGACCATGCGCCTGTAGCTCAGCTGGATAGAGCAACTGCCTTCTAAGCAGTGGGTCAGGAGTTCGAATCTCTTCAGGCGCGCCATTTTCTTGTAGTAAAATATATTCATGTATTCAGTAGCAGCACTATATAAGTTTTCATCAATTCAGGATCCTGAAAAACTTCATAATGAGATAAGAATCAATCTGAAAAACCTTTCAATTTATGGAACTATTTTAGTAGGTAAGGAAGGTATTAATGGAACTATTTCAGGTAATGAAAAAAAACTTGTTAAAGCTATAACATTTATTAAATCTATTGAAGGTTTTTCTGAGATAGATATTAAGACATCAAAGTCAAAAGTTAATCCTTTTGTAAGATTAAAAATTAAACACAAAAAAGAAATAGTAACAATTGGCGATAAATCCATTGATCCAAATGAGATGGTTGGCGATTATATAGAGCCAGAAAATTGGAATAATCTTATTTCTGACAAGAATACAATCCTTATTGATACAAGAAATGATTATGAATACTCAATAGGAACATTTAAAAATGCAATTAATCCAAATACCGTAAAGTTTAGAGAATTTCCAGAATGGGTAAAAAATCAGAACTTTACTGAGGATGATAAAAAAAATAAAAATATTGCAATGTTTTGTACTGGAGGAATAAGGTGCGAGAAAGCTTCTTCCATGATGCTCAAAGATGGATTTAAAAATGTGAGCCATCTTAAAGGAGGCATCCTTAACTATTTTGAATCAGTAGGTCAGGAAAATTCATTATGGAAAGGTGAATGTTTTGTTTTTGATGATAGAGTTTCTGTTAAGCATGATTTATCTGAAGGCACTTATGATATGTGTCATGGCTGCAGAATGCCTATAACTGACCAAGACAAAACATCAGAAAAATATATAAGAGGTGTGGCATGCCCTAATTGCTATGAATCAACAACTAATGAACAAAAAAAAAGATACTTGAGCAGACAGAAACAGGTTGATTTAGCAAAAAAAAGAAACCAAAAGCATATTGGTCCAAAAGATGAGGTTCAAAAATGCAAGAAATGAAATTTCCAATACTCTACTCATTCAAAAGATGTCCATATGCCATGAGAGCAAGGATGGCTATACAACTTGCTAAAATTAGATGTGAAATTAGAGAAATTAGATTAAATAATAAACCTGAACACATGCTTAAGGTTTCTCCAAAAGGAACGGTTCCAGTCTTAATATTAGAGGATAAGATTATTGATGAGAGTATTAAAATTATTGAATGGGCTCTAGATCAATACAATGTATTTGAAGGAAATTTAAATCAAAACGAGATTCTTCTTTCAGAAGAATTAATTGCTATTTTTGATGATAAGTTCAAATATCATCTAGACAGATATAAATATGCTGCTAGATATAAAAACGCTAACAGTGACTCGCATCGATCTCAATGTATGGAAATATTGATTAAATTAAATCAAATAACCTCAAATGAAAAATGGATATTTGGAGAATCTATTAACAAGCTAGATATTTCGATTCTTCCTTTTATTAGGCAATTTAGAATTGCAAATCCTGAATGGTTTGATATGCAAGAATCAATTCCTGATGTTAAAAGGCTGTTAAATAAATTTCTAGAGTCTAAGTTACTTAATGAAATTATGATTAATTATGATGTATGGAAAGAGGGGTCTAAGCCTGAATACTTCCCAATTTTTTAATTTATTAGGTTTACAGATGACTATAAGCCTATTGAATCATAAGACATTGCTATCTTTTCTATAGCAACTTTGTAAGCTGCAGTTCTAAAGTCTGGAATTTTTTTATTACTTAAAAACTCTCTCTTAACTTCTTGAAAACCATCAATCATCATATCATCAAGGCCAGATCTGATTAGATCGATTTCATTAGTTCCCTCTAGAAAATTAGTTTTATATTTTGCTGGCATAGAAGTGCCTGTCATAGATTCTATTGCCTCTATAAGGTTATTCATTTGAATGATATTCTTTCTTTTTTCTAATCTGCCAAATCTGATACGTCTAATATTCTTGACCCACTCAAAGTAACTAACCGCAACCCCTCCAGAGTTAGCTAAAATATCTGGAATAACAAAAACTTTTTTTCTATTAAGGATTGAATGAGCTTTATAGGTAATTGGACCATTTGCAGCTTCAACAATTAATTTTGCTTTTATATCGTTAGCATTTTTTTCAGTAATAACATTTTCTCTTGCAGCTGGAATTAATATATCGCACTGTTTTTTAAGCAATAAGGAGGCATCTTTTATAAACGTAGCTTTAGGGTAGTCTTTAAACGACCCTTGCTTTAAAAAATATTTTTTTGCATGATCAACATTAATACCTTCAAGATTAAATATGCCGCCATTGTGTTCGGCAATCCCAATTAATGTAATCTTATCATCCTGACTAATAAATTTAGCTGCATGATAACCAACATTACCTAACCCTTGAATAATAAAAGTTTTATCTTCCATGGTTGGAGAAAATTTAATTAACTTTAAAAGCTCATCATTACGGAAAAATTCTCTTACAATGTATTGCACACCTCTTCCAGTTGCCTCCTCTCTTCCTACAAGGCCATTTTTATTTGCAGGTTTTCCAGTAACGCAAGCAGAAGCATTAATATCAGTTGGTTTAATTTTTCTATACTCATCTGCAATCCATGCCATTTCAGTTGAGGATGTTCCAATATCTGGCGCTGGGACATTTTGAGAAGGGCTAATCAAATCTCTTTTAATTAGCTCTTGTGCAAATCTTCTTGTAATTTTTTCAATTTCTCGTTTATCCCAATCATTTGGATTAATTTTTAAACCACCTTTTGAGCCACCAAAAGGAACATTAATAATTGCATTTTTATAAGACATTAAAGCAGCAAGCGCCTCAACCTCTTCAACATGAGTTGCAGAATCAAACCTAATACCACCTTTAGTTGGTTCCATGTGCTCTGAATGAACTGACCTCCAACCTTCAAAAGTATGTATTTCACCTCTAAGCCTGACTCCAAATCTGACAGTATAGGTTGAATTGCAAGTGATAATTTTATTAGCAAGCCCAGGTGATATATCACTAAATCGTAAGGCCTTATTTACAAATCTTGTTGTGTCTTCTAAAAAACTGCTCATTTTTCTCCCTTAACAAAAATAATAATGTATTACTTATAAGAATCCTATTAAAAATAATAATAATTCTATTTTTTAATCTATAATGTTTCGTTTCGTGGCGGGCGTAGCTCAGTTGGTTAGAGCGCTGGATTGTGGCTCCGGAGGCCGTGGGTTCGAACCCCATCGCTCGCCCCATCAAATTAGGTACAAGTATGAGCAGCAAATTAAAAAAATTAAAAGACTTAGAGAGAAAGCTTACAGTTTCCATTCCTGTTGAAGATTACAATTCAAAATTCCAATCTAAACTAAATAATATAAAAGGTCAGGCAAAATTAGATGGCTTCAGAAAAGGCAAAGTTCCAAATGATGTTTTAGAACAAAAATATGGAAAATCTATCCATGCTGATGTTGTAAATGATTTAATACAAAGCTCTTATCCAAAAGCTCTAGCTGAAAATAAAATTCGACCAGCTTCTGCTCCTACAGTCAATCTTGAAAGCGAAGACCCATCAAAACCAATATCATATTCTGCTATATTTGAAGTCTTCCCAGAGATTAAACCTAAGTTAAGTAGATGGACAAATTATGACAAAGTTACGATCTCTATCACTGAAGATGATATAGATTTAGCTATTAAAGATATTGTTAAGAGATATGGTGACTGGAAAGATGTTAAAAGAAAAGCAAAGAAAGATGATCAGGTAATAATCGACTTTGTTGGCAAAATTAACAATGAAGAATTTGAAGGCAATTCAGCACAAGATTTTAAGTTGGTTTTAGGAAGCAACTCAATGATTCCTGGATTTGAGGATGCTATTTTAGACAAAGAACCTTCAAAATTTTCTATACAAGCTAAATTTCCAGATGACTACTTTAAGAGTGACTTAGCAGGGGTTGAAGCTGAATTTGAAATTAATCTTAAAAATGTTCAAGAGCTTCATGAAGCAGAAATAAATAATGACTTATTTAAGAAATTAGATATGGATGTAAAAGATGAGCTTGCCTTTAAACAAGAAATATCAAAAAGAATGAAAAAGGAAGTTGAAGTTCAAGAGAAGGATCTCACCAAAGAGTCAATCTATGAAACTTTATTAAAAACTAATTCTTTTAACGTTCCCAATGTTACTGTTAAAGAGCAAGCAGATCTTATGCGAAAAGATGCTTTGATGAGAATTGGTCATACAGAGGATAAAGCAGAAGATGATTTATTTCCAATTGACACTTTTATAGAAAATGCAGAAAAAAGAGTGAAACTTGATTTACTTTTTGCAGAATTAATAAATCATTTTGAAATCACAGCTGATTCAGTAATGCTAGACTCATTTATTGAAAAAGAATCTGAGAAATACAAGGATTCTGAGCAATTTAAACAATGGGTGAAAAATCAACCACAGCAGCTTGAGCAATTTAGAATGATTGCTTTGGAGCAGCAATTGATTGAAAATTTAGAAAAAGCCCTTAAATCTAAAGATAAGGTGATAAAATTTTCAGAACTAGCAAATAAATAAATAATAAATACATGTATATGAAAGAAATAGAGTCAGCACTAATTCCAATGGTAATCGAGCAAACACCTCGAGGTGAAAGGTCTTTTGATATCTATTCAAGATTATTAAAAGAAAGAGTTATATTTTTATCTGGACCCGTAGATGACTATATGTCTAATTTGGTTGTTGCTCAATTATTATTTTTAGAGTCAGAAAATCCAGAAAAAGACATATCCATATATATAAATTCTCCTGGTGGCAGTATTTCTGCTGGTTTAGCTATCTATGACACCATGCAATTTGTATCACCATCAATATCAACACTATGTATTGGTCAGGCTGCAAGTATGGGGGCAATATTGTTAGCGGGTGGGGATAAGGGCAAAAGATTTGCTTTGCCTAATTCAAGAATTATGATCCATCAACCTCTTGGAGGATTTCAAGGTCAGGCTTCTGACTTCGAGATACACGCAAAAGAAATTCTTCATATGAAAAAAGTTGTTAATGAAATTCTTTCAAAGCACACAGGGCAAACTATTACAAAAATAGAGAAAGACACTGATCGAGATAACTTTTTAGATGCACCAGCAGCTATAAAATATGGCATCGTTGATAGTATTCTTAATCAAAGAGATAAGTCTAATGCCAAGTGATACTTCAGCTGATAAATTAAATTGCTCATTTTGTGGAAAGGTTCAAGATGATGTAAAAAAACTAATAGCTGGACCAAGTGTTTATATCTGCAACGAATGCGTAGATTTATGCAATGACATTATTGAAGAAGAAATTAAAAACGAGGAAGATATTTCTTTGGATGAACTTCCTTCTCCTCTTGAAATTTTTCAGAAACTTGATGAGTATGTTATTGGTCAAGAGAAAGCTAAAAAAGTTCTTTCCGTAGCCGTATATAACCATTATAAAAGACTTAAAAAAAATGATTTAAAAGACGGTGTTGAGCTGCAAAAAAGTAATGTCTTATTACTAGGTCCCACAGGAAGTGGTAAAACTTTATTAGCTCAGACCTTAGCAAGAATTTTAAACGTTCCATTTACTATTGCTGATGCAACAACATTAACTGAGGCTGGTTACGTGGGAGAAGATGTTGAAAATATAATTCAGAAACTATTACAAAAGTCTGATTATGATCCAGAAAAAGCTCAGTTAGGTATCGTTTATATTGATGAGATAGATAAAATTGCTAGAAAATCTGATAACCCCTCGATAACAAGAGATGTTTCTGGCGAAGGCGTTCAGCAAGCTCTTCTAAAGCTGATTGAGGGAACTGTTGCATCGATTCCGCCTCAAGGTGGAAGAAAGCACCCCCAACAAGAATTTATTCAAATCGACACATCAAATATATTATTTATCTGTGGCGGTGCATTTTCAGGTCTAGATAAAGTTATTGATCAAAGAAATTCAAATACTGGTATAGGTTTTGGAGCTGAAGTTAGTAATACTTCTAATGTTCAATCAATATCAACAAGTGTTGATAATCTTGAGCCTGAGGATCTAGTTAAATATGGTTTAATTCCTGAGTTTGTCGGTAGACTTCCAGTAATTTCAAATCTGCATGAATTAGATGAGCATGCTTTAGTAAGAATACTAAAAGAACCAAAAAATGCATTAGTGAATCAATATAAGCATTTATTTGAAATAGATAATGTTGAATTAAATTTTAGAGACGAAGCTCTTGTTGAAATTGCTAGGCAAGCAATAAAAAGAAAAACTGGAGCTAGGGGTTTACGTTCCATTATGGAAGACATTCTTATGGAAACTATGTTCGAACTTCCTAATATTGACTTAGAAAAAGTTATCATTGATGAAAATACTGTCATTTCTAAATCAGAGCCAATTAAATTACTTAAAACTTCTAGAAAAAAATCCTCTGCTAATTGATATTTTCATAACAATCCCTATATTGGGTATATGAAAGATATAAAATCAGACTTACCATTAATACCCCTTAGAGACGTTGTAGTTTTTCCAGGAATAGTTACAACTTTATTTGTAGGCAGGCCAAAATCAATTGAAGCGCT
>Ga0206131_10003058_pt1 | contig 19576 bp, 11 predicted proteins | sample Helgoland_Spring_FD_148636 | JGI IMG/M metagenome (GOLD analysis project Ga0206131, IMG submission 148636) | Pelagic subsurface seawater microbial communities from Kabeltonne, Helgoland, North Sea - Helgoland_Spring_Bloom_20160517_1 | ecosystem: Environmental > Aquatic > Marine > Epipelagic ...
TAGCTTGATTTCATTTTTTTGGTTTTTGGTTTTTGGTTTTTGGTTTTCAGGACGAAGACCGCTTTTTCATCTAGATTCTCGTAAAGATTAGCAGGAAAAAAACAATTCCGTCAACACGGTCAATCGACCGTGTATCCTGTTGTATTAGTCCCAAGCCAGGGTGACTTGATTGGTTCCGGAAGCGGCTTTGAAATCCAGTGGTTTGGTGTTTTTACCACCGTAGAATTTCATGTCCTGGCCTTTCACGCTATCAACCACGCAGGAAACCTGGCCGTCCGCGCAGATGAAGTCGCGGATCACGCACTGGTCAGAGGTGGTGCTCAGCAATGGCTTGCCATCTTTTTTGACGGTCATGCCGCCGGCGGTTATTTCCAAGTCGTAGCGGTGGCCGCGGTGGTGGTAATTGTAGATCGCATTATCGCCTTTGGACATGGTGCCAAATCGCAGCGCATTCGGGTCAGACCAGATCTCAACATCGATGAGCTCCTTGACTCCCACCATGGTGAACAAGGTGGTCCAGGTCTGGTGTTTGTGCGCCATTTCCGAGCGCTTGCCGGTTTCCGGGTGATAGTTCTCGGGGAAACCGCCGGTGACCAACCAGTTGTCGTGCCACATCTTGACGGATTTCTCGGCATAGGCGGCGGCCGCCATGTCGTGCCCTGCCCGCTTGAGACCTTCGTAGACGAGGTAATTGGACGGTGGCCAGATATTGCCGCGCCAGTAACAGAAGGCAGGAAATATTCTGTTGTCATGTTTATGCTCCGCCACTTTCCCGTATTGAGGGTCATCCTTGGCGAGCGAGGGGATCACATATTCGCCCCAGAATTTGGATTCATCCATCAGGGTGGCCAGCAATCTCTCCGAGCGCTCGGCATCGACCACGCCCGCCAGCCATGGGTAGAATGAAGTCGGGCTTTCGGTGACCGGCCACTTGCCTGACACGTAACGATTCCGGTAAATCCCGGCCTCTTCATTCCAAAAGGTGTCATTGATTTTTTGGGCGAGCGCTTTGTAGCTGACCTGATATTGCTTGGCCTCGTCGTCCTTTCCAAGCTCCTTGGCCATCTTGGCGAGTAGTTCCAGGTTCCACGCTTTCATCGATGACATATCCAGCGAATACATCACGCCGAGCTTTCGCGGGTGTTCGCGCATGGGTGTGTCGTCCATACCGCGTCCGACTTCAGCATTCCAGTCATTGCCACATTTGACAAGGTCTCCATTCTCTGGCGGATACATGCCCTTGTAGACGGGATAGTTCTGCTTCAGTACGTCGAGGTTGCCGTGTTTGCTATAAACATACCAACCCGCGTAGGGGCCGATCCGGTCGTCGGCATTGGCGAGCACCACATTGATCTCGGCGATCTCATCAGAGGCGAGTGATACCACTGCCGCACAGAAGCTCTCGTCCCATCCCCAGAGGTTATAACGGCCGTCCCCCATCCATGGTCGCCCTGCGGGAACGAACACTTGCCTTTCAAACGGATTGTAGGTGGAGGTCCATAGGATTTCATTAATCATCGGCTCTGCACAGAGCCCCAAATTACCGGTGCCATGCATTCTGCTGCTCAGGTATTTTGCCTGTGCGGCGTCGATCGCTTTTTTGATCTCAGCCTCGCTGAGGTTCAGTGGCTCGACCACTCCAGCCGAGACGGAGACCGCGAGATAGACCTTTTGACCTTTCTGGGCATTGATGATCGCACAGGAGCGATTACGGCCGTCATGGCTGAAGCCCCTTGCCTTGCACGCCTCAGAGTCTAACGCTTCAGCTGGCTGGGGAAATGTTTCCATCCGCAAGTGATCGAGACCTTTCTCAGCAGGAGCAATGGTGACCGAACGATTGTCAAACTCGGCATTGCCTCCCGTGATGCGGGTATGGCCTGCAACGGTATCAATATGCTGGCTGGTGCCGGTGATGATACCATCGGGCCCGACTTTCATCTGAGCGGGGTTATGGATAGGCCATGGGATCTTTACGTTACCTGTATGCTGGTGCGCGGGATAGACTTCGGCGGCGAGTGCCAAGTCCTTTCCGGCGGTCACTTCAGCCAGCATGGTATTAGGCCCATGCTTCGCCCAACGGATTGTGTAGTCGGTTAGATCCAGTTCGGCATAGGACCGACTCGGACCGTAAGCTCCGGCTCTGGCGACTTTACCTTTAATTCCCTCACCGGTAACAAGTTTCTTGCCATCCAAATAGCCGACTCTCATACCCCATAACGAGTGACCTGGCCCGATGAGCAGGGTTCCGTTCCAAGTGGTGTAATCGAGGCCTGGTCCAGAAAACTGGGTGAAATCAGTGCTAACATCGGACCTTGGATCAGCCATCGTTAATTGTGCCGTTGCCATGAAGCATACGGCAGTCAGTAAATTCTTTATGTTTGATTTCATTCTAAATATTCTTTGTTAAAAATGTTAGTTATTGGTTAGATAGCAATTGAGACAGGCCGTTTACCAATCACTAACAGGAAAATAATTCAACGCTTCCAGCTCTGCTTCAGGGATACCATTGAGCGCTCTGATCTCCTTGCGTAGCTGGCGCATGGCTTTGGCATAGGGTTCCTCCGAGACGGCTTCCAGAATAACCTCGCCTGCTAGGTCCAGTGCGGTCTGTAGACCCGTGACGTTCATCTTCTTTTGCTTCGCGTGGACTATGGCGGATTCACCGCACTTGATCAGCGCGATCAGGCCGGGTTTGTAGGCGTAGGAATGTTTAAGGAACGACGATCCTCTGTGCCCCAATGCCAGTTCAGTATATGCAGGTATAGGCTCTGAGGTGATCAGGAAGTCATGCTCATCGCGTAGGTAAAACACTCCGTGCGTCATGCCGGGAGGCGCAACAGCCTCAATACGGTTGCCCTTCACTACAGCGGGTGCCTGGAACCACTCTTCTGTGTTATCGTTGATCCTCAAGTGTTGGCTTCCGTTGGTCGTGTAAAGCAAGAGGGCACTCTGGATCGGTGTCTTTCCACTCTTAGTGTCCACCGTCACATAAAGGTTTGCACCGTCGCTTCCGCGCTCTACGATGGAGGCCACCTTGTCCTGGTTCTCCAGCGGGCTCGTGCAGCGGGCGTTCTTGTAGGGCATGGCGGCGTTGTGTTTTGCCAGCCAGGCCTTGAGTTCAGTAAGCAGTTCCGCGGTCTTGGCGGGTTCAGATTTCGCGAGGTTGTTCTTTTCACCCACATCGCAATCCGTGCCGTCATCATTGGTGAGCTTAAACAACTCGATTTCAGGGTTGTTATTTACCCCCGGACCGGTGTTCCAATACAGCTTCCAATTCCCCTTGCGAACCGCACTGCCCATCGGAATCTCGATCGGGTAATGGAAATACAACGACTCCCGCTTGGACCCATCGGCAAACCGGGGGGCGCCATTTGCCTCGTTCGCCTCATTTAGGACTGGCAGTAGATCACAGCCATCCAGCTTCAGTGCCGGATCCGGATTCATGCCAGCCATGGACATAAAGGTCGGGTAGAGATCGATCAGCGATACGACGGCACCCGATACGGACCCGGGCCGGACATCGGGCCCGCGCACAATGAATGGAATGCGGACGCCGCCTTCGTACAGCGTCTGCTTGCCCTCGCGCAGGGGTGCATTGTCCGTGATTTGTTCGTGTTCGACGCCTCCATCCTCTGTTTTGGCTGGGATGCTGTTACATCCCCCATTGTCCGTGCTGAGGATGACGTAGGTGTTCTCAATCAGCTTGTGTCCCGGATTACGCGGATCATCGGTCTGCTCAAGATAGGTGACCAGTTTCCCTACAATCCAGTCTGTTGTATCCACCATCGTGGCATAATACGGATTCTTCTGGCCGGCCCGAGCTTTGTTCGTGGACCCCAGCTTGGTGGGCACTGGGATTCCCAGCTTCTTGCAGTAATGTTCGAAACGTTTCCGGTCTCGGGCACTGACTGGTCCATGCACTAAAGAAGTGCAGTAGTTGAGGAAAAACGGTTTGTCCCCGTGCCGGACTTTTTCCATCCAGCGAAGGGACAGGTCAACGGTGCCATCGAAAGGGCGGTCGTCATCATTCGGGTCCGTGCGGAAAGGATCGTCGGGATCTGAGGTCGCAAAGCCGTGAAGACGGTTCGGCCGCATCGGAAGCCACAAGCCATTGTTATACTCCAGCTTGTTTTTCATTTTTGGATCCCACAACTCGGGATCGTTGTAGTCCCGGTGTTTTCCCCAACTGAAATCAAAACCGTAGGTCAGCGGATAGGGATAGCCCCCGCCGCGGCCACCGACGTGCATTTTCTTGATATGCCCGGTGATGTAGCCGGCTTCTCGCAGGGTGCGCGGGAGGGTATTTGACTGGATCGGTACCCGACAGGAATAAAATGGTGCCAAGTAGGAACGCGATAGAGTCTGCGGCCTTGGAAGCAAGCCCCCCATAACATGCAGGACGCCGTTGCGTGGACCATACTGCCCCGTGATGAAGGCTGCCCGGGACGGTGCACAGGTAGGAGAAGGTGAATAGGCGTGCGTAAACCGCATGCCATCGCCCGCCAGTTTATCCATGTGCGGAGTCTCGTAGAGCGATTTTCTACCACCGCGGTAGCACTCCACGTCCTGCTGCCCTAGGTCATCTGTAAAAATATGGACGATGTTAGGTTTCGGAGCACCCATGACAACGCCTCCACCGATTACGGCAGCAGACGCTACCGCTAGCATCGTTAAGATTCTTTTTTTCTTAATCATCGTTACATCATTTAAATTAGATTTTTTTTATATCAGGCTATCGGGACTTGGACTTTTGCGTGTTTTGATGAGAATCAATGGCCCAAATCAATATGCCCTTACAACAAGCTTTTCAAAACTGGCAGAGAAAACCATCCTTGTAAACACGGTCAAACAACCGTGTTCTTTACCTGCAATTAATGCTTTTGTCCTCCATGGACTGAGGCACACTGACTGCGTTCACTATTATGGGTGCCCGCCACAGATTACCTCTTGCCCGCATGAGTCGAAGATCGCCCCTGATCTTCGTCATCCTTTGTCTTGTGATGCCCGGGGCCTTTGCAAACATTTCGGCAATAGAATTCCACAGCGTAAATTTAATCCAAAAGGAAATTGATGCATTACACGCTGAGGCAGAATCTTTGCCGGAACTCATGCCCAACCCGGCTCCATGGACGCTGGGGTATCGTTTAAATGTAGGTCAGTCCAAAGATCAGAAAATACAGATCGACCTTCATTTTGTGACTCCGTCCACAATCGATCTGATTGCGTTAATGCCCAGTAACTACCGCACAAACGCGGATGACATTGAGGTCTATGGGTTTCCAGAGCGTTTCATCATCGAGCGCTTGCTCGCGGATGGATCCAGCGAGATTATCGTTGATTACAGCGAGCGTGATTACTTGGTCAGCGGCATCGAACCGCAACTCTTCCCACTTGAGACCCCTGTTCATGCTGTAGGGCTGAGACTGACAATATTACAGCAAGCCGATAACCCGACATGGTGGCACGGCAAATACATCACATCTCTGAGCGAAATCTATGCATTCTCAGGCCCTTGGAACGTCGCCCTGGGTGCCAAGGCCCTTGCACCCGGGGACAGTAACTTCGGTTATGTTTGGCACCAGCAATGTCTGACCGATGGCTTTTGCCCGTTGTCGCTCATCAATAGGGACCTGAAGCTTCCGTATGTTAATTTTTATTCTCCGTATGAAACACTCTCACTTCTGATTGATTTGGGAGAGATACGCCACTTTGATGAATTGCGCCTCTGGCCCGTAGTGCAATCGGCTCAGAACCATTTTCCAGTCTCTAGCGGCATCGGATTTCCGACTCAGATTCGTCTCGAAAAGCTGAAGTCAGCAGACGACACCAACGGAACATTGATCTACGCAAGTGGCGATCATTTTCCAAGGCCGGGGTCAAGCCCATTGATGCTGCGGCTCAAGAATAATGAGGGGCGTTACTTTCGACTTTCACTCAACGAGCCAGTCCCCGAATTTCGAGGTGAAAGATTTAAGAGCTTAGCTCTGAGCGAGATCGAAGTGCTTGAAAAGGGAGAACCTATCTCAGCACTGTTCACGCTCTCTCGTGAGCATGAAATATCTGATGTGGGCCAACTCTCCAATCAGCTCACAGCTGAAGGCAACATCATCCCCCTCCGCGAATGGATCATAGCCATCACGCGCCGAGCGGCATTGGACCAAACCTTGGCTACCTTGGAACAGGATTTACTTTTCGCCCAAAGGCAGGAGCGCGAGCGCTTACTTTTTACCCAAAACCAAGCGCGTGAGCGGTCACAATTTATCATCGTCATCGCGCTCGGCATCATCATCACCTTAGTGATCTTGATGTGGCTCATCAAGCTGCTCGCCAACCGACGTTGGCTCCTCATCCGAGATCGCATCGCCTGTGATCTGCATGATGAAATCGGAGCAAACACAAGTAGCCTGGTGCACATGACGGAACTGATCAAAGAAACCATCCCGCAACCGACAAGCATTCAAGATAAAATGCTCGAAGATACCATTCATACCGCACGTCTCACGTCCCGGGAGACTCGAAACTTCGTGCAGTTTCTCGAAGCCAAGAAGGATAGTTTTGATGTCAATTCCCAGATTCGTAAAATGGCGCAACAGCTTCTGGCCGACATTGATTACAGCTGCAGGCTCGAAGTTTTAAGACCTACAAAAAAGCTGAGTCCTGCTGAGCAGTGGGATCTATTAATGTTCATCAAAGAGGCACTCAATAACATCAGTAAGCATGCTCAGGCCAGCCATGTTGATATCCACACTCGCCGAAACGCCGGATGCATCGAGCTCAGCATTGATGATGACGGTAAAGGCATTCCCGAAAACGACATCACCCCACGCCACTTGGAGATCCGTGCGAAGCGCCTACGCGCCCAACTCAATTTCGAATCGTGCCCCGAGGAAGGCACCCGTATCCTACTTAAACTCAAAAAATAGATTATGTCAGAAGCTATCAAAATATCCATCATCGAGGATAACCCTCAATACACCCAGTCCTTGCAAACGATGATTTCAGTCTCCGAGCAAATGGAATTTGTAGCGAGCTATGAGAGTGGGGAAGCCTACTTGGAAAGCCTCAATGAGAATACCGCTGGGGTCGCCGATATCGTTCTTTTAGACCTGAACCTACCAGGAAAAAGCGGCCTTCAGCTAATCCCGATCATACGTAAAGAGATGCCGGAGACTAACATCCTGGTGCTCACTCAGAACAATGACTACCACACGACTATCGAAGCCATCCGCCTGGGAGTAGCTGGCTATTTACTCAAAGACTCCCCCATCGCCTCGATCCGCGAGGCCATCACCGAACTCCATCAAGGTAGCAGCATCATCGACCCACAGCTCTCAAAAATTGTGTTGCAGGCTCTCAGTGGCAACTCCGAGCTCGATGATGAAAACCTCCTCACGGAACGGGAGCAGCAGGTGCTTGAGTTATTAGCGATGGGTTATGTTAAGAAGGAAGTCGCCGTGCACATGGGAGTCGGTTACCGAACGGTTTCTCAATACACGGAAAACATCTATAAAAAGCTACAAGTCGCGAATGTTGCAGCGGCCGTTGCTGCTGCCATTCGAAAGGGCCTAATCTAACACAAAAACATCCGATAGCTGAAATCAACCCTCTTAATTTCACTCCGGCAAGGTATTGACTTCCAGCCTATCGTCTATCACTTCCTTAAGCCTAACAAACTCTAATTGTTCTGTCTCTGTGAACGATTTGGCATTCAGTTTCGTAATATCAAAGTGACCGGAAAATTTCTGGTATTGATATTTTTTTGTTTTGTTAGTAAGCAACACGCCGTAGTCCACACTGCGCGCCCACGTTTTCCCTTGATACCAAATGTAGACGTTCTTTTTGACGCGCTTGGCTTTACCAGATAGCACAGGCCAAAGACTTACGCCATCACTTGGGTAATTCTCGGGCAAGGGCGCTCCGCTCACCTCACAAAGTGTCGGCATAATATCGGAGAATTCGACCAGCTCGCGTTCTTCAACTTTTGGCGCAACAACACCCGGCCAGTTGACCACAAATGGCACGCGGGTCCCCGTCTCTGAAACCGAACCTTTGCCACCTTTGATCTCACGCCCCGCCCACTTGGTCTTGATGGGGCTGTCGGTTCCGTTATCGCCCGTAAAGATGATGATGGTGTTGTCGCGGATTCCGAGTTCATCCAGTTTGGCTACTATTTTACCTACCAGCTTGTCGGTGTAGTGCACCATGTCCCTGAAATGCTTTTTCTGCAGGTCATAACCGCCCGGCCCCTTGTACGATTTGGAACCCGGTGATTTGGGATCCCAGTCATCGGAATCGGGTGTTGCGTCGAATGGGCAGTGGGTCAAGAGCATGGAATAGTAGGCAAGGAAGGGTTTGTCTTTGTTGGCCTCGATAAAGTCGCAGATAAAGTCCGCACAGACATCCGGACCGTATTCGCCGTTGTTGTAATCTATCGGTTTCCCATTGATTTCGAATTGCGGGTTGGGAAAACGGGAGTCAAACTTGGTTCCCTTTTTGTGTCTGGGGCGTGTGTTTTGCCAGAGACAGGCTTGGTCAAAACCGAAGTGCTGAGCCGCATCGGGCTTTTTATCCAGCTGCCACTTGCCGGCAATGACCGTGGCGTAGCCGGCCTTTTTCAGTTGATGGGCAAAGGTTTTCTGCGAACGGTGAAGTTCTCCAAACTTTGTGTAATTGCGCACATTGTACTGCCCGGTCATGATCTTGACTCGTGACGGCGTGCACAGCGGGTTGGCAAAGCATTGCTCAAAGCGCACGCCTTCGGCTGCCAGTTTGTCGATGTGGGGTGTCTTGTAATTTTCACAGCCGTTGGCACTGATACATTCATAACCCAAGTCATCGGCCATGATCAGAACGATGTTCGGTTTCGATTTTTCTGCTGCGGTTTCCGCGGCTAACAACTGACCGGCAATGGCCAGGGCAGCTACCGTGACGATGGTTTTTATTTTGGGGGTGATTATGGTATATCCTTTTTCAAATTTTTCTCGATCGCTGCTGAAATCATTTCACTTCCAACTTTACCAGCTTGCCATTGAATTTCCCTGTGGGTGCCTTGGGGTCTACGGGATTGCCGTGATCGAAGCCGATGCTCAAACCTTCGGCAGGCCACTTGGTTAGCCAATGACTGCCCGCTTGAGAACGCACGGCCTCGTTGTCGCCAATCTTCACGAATAGGTGCCCTTGATCATCCATACCCGCCGCAAAGCTGAATTTCCCTGCTGGCGCGGAGGTGCTGATGCGTTCAAGGTGTTTCTTACCCGTTGCAACGGCCAACACCAGCTCGCCGCCGTTAAGATAGAGAGAGTAGCCGGCTGCGGTTCCACCGTGCGCCAGCACAACCTGCTTGGCCTCGGCAGCAACCTCCATTTCTCCGCTGATTTTGAAAGCTTTTTTCACTACTGCAGGTGCGCTCTTTGATGCATAAACGTCACCCGCCTTGACCTTCGCCCAGTCGATTTTTGCGGCAGCTTTTTGGGTTGTTTTATTATTTTTCGAAGCCCCTTGAGAGCCGATTCTTCCCGCCGGACGCGCCTGACTCTTGAGTTCCGTATCGAAATCTCTCATGGCTTTTTGAATGCGCTCTACAATCTCAGGAAAGGCTCCGGCTTTGTTTTTCTTTTCGCCGATATCTTCTTCGAGATTGTGAAGGGATGGCTTGCCCTTGATGATACGCAGTTTCCATTTGCCCGAACGTGCGGCTTCCAGTATGCCTCTCCTATAGTAATAGAAATAATCGTGCGGGCTCTTGGCACCCGGCTCACCCGTCATGATAGGAAGGATGTTTTTGCCGTCGATCTTCTTTTCCGGCAGTGCCGAACCCGTAATATGAGCCATCGTCGGTAAGATATCGATGGTGGAAGCGATCTCTTTACTGATTGTTCCTGCGGGAATGCGGTCTGGCCAGCGCATCACACAGGGGACTCTTTGCCCGCCTTCGAGCGTGCCAAATTTGTGTCCGCTTAGAGGATACGCACTACCACCACGGCCACCACTAAGGCTCCATGGGCCGTTGTCTGAGGTGAAGATGACGATGGTGTTTTGATCCACTCCTTCAGCCTTGAGCGTTTTCAGAACTTCGCCAACGCTCCAGTCGATCTCCTCGATGGTATCACCGTAGGGGCCTCCCGCACTCTTGCCCTTGAACGCCGGTGAGGCGAAGAGCGGAATATGCGGCATGGTATGAGCCAGGTAGAGAAAGAACGGCTTATCTTTATTCGCTTTGATAAAGGATACCGCCTCTTTGGTGTAACGCTGAGTGAGGGTTGTCTGGTCGACGGGATACTCAATCACCTCTTCGTTGCGCATCAGTGGCACCCAGTCCTTCTTCGTTTTAAGCTTTTCTCTGCTCTGTCCTTTGCGAAAGAGAACATCATCACCAAATTTGGCGCTGCGATCCAGATCCATGTCATTGCTATAGGGAATGCCGTAGTAGGCGTCAAAACCGTGACGGGTGGGAAGAAAGTCGGGTTTGTGACCGATATGCCATTTTCCGACACACTGGGTAGCGTAGCCTTGCGCCTTGAGCATATCGGCGATGGTTGTTTCTTCCGGGTTAAGGCCTTCTTTGTGGCGAGGAAAGAGAACATTGGGAATGCCGACACGATCCGGGTAGCAGCCTGTCAGCAGTGCAGCACGTGATGGTGAGCAGACCGAGTTGGCCACATAGAAGTCGGTAAAGCGCATGCCCTCTTTCGCCATGTTGTCGATATGGGGAGTCTTGATCTTGGGGGAACCGAAGCACCCCAGATCTTCATACCCCTGATCGTCGGTAAAGATGATGATCAGGTTTGGTTTATGAACCTTCTCTGACGCGCATGACAACTGAGCGGCAAGGGCCAGTGCAGCTACGGTGAAGATGGTTTTTATTGTCGGGGTGATCATATTATAGCGATACTATATTTGTTTAATTAATGGGCCTTACTACCCTTACTGTTAGTCGATGTATCGTCATCGCCCTGTTGTTTCATCCATGCCTCCAGCGGCTCGCGCATCTGGCTCAGTATTTTTTTGTATTCCGGATTATCTGCCAGGTTGTTCTGTTCGTATGGGTCTTTATCGATGGCAAACAGCATCTCCTTCGGAGGAGTGATGATGTCGTCCATAGTGCTCTTTGCTTTAGGGTCTTTTTCCGCTAACCGATGCCAGGACTCCAAGGTTTCTTTCGGACCGGGCTTGCCCCAGGCTTTGCTGGAAAATTTTGCTCCGGGCTCTGTGTTCAAAATGTATTTGTACTGCTTCGAGCGCACACTACGCAGAGGAACGCCGGGGTTGGTCTGAATGCCATAGGTCCACTGTGCATGCTCCTTTTTTGTGCCCTTAAGCACATCTGCAAAACTGAATCCGTCAAAGCCCCGCCTGCCATCGACGGCACCGTCCCGGCCCGTGTCGATTGCTTTGGGATCGCCTCCCGCAAGTTCCACCAAGGTCGGGACCACATCCACATAGCGCACCATGGCATCGGTAAGCGTTCCAGCTTGAATCTGTCCAGGCCAGCGGGCAATCAATGCCGTACGTAGCCCCATGTCGTAACAGGTCCATTTGGCACGCGGAAAGGCGGAGCCCTGTTCACTGGTAAATAGAACCAGCGTGTCCTGATCTTTATTCGTCGCTTTAAGGGTATTTAGGAGCTGCTTTACTTGCTGGTCAAGAGCGGAGATCTCTCTGTAATACATACTTAAAGCGGTACGGGTCTCCGGGGTATCCAGGAGATAGGGAGGCACCGTAAAGCTCTCGGGGTCATAGGAAAAATTCTTTCCCTCAGTCCACGGCAAATGCGGGTTGTTTGAGCAGTAGATGTAGCAAAACGGCTTCTCACCCTCACAAAGTTCTTTGAGTGAAGTGTTTTTAAAAGGAAAAGAGGCCTTGGGTCCGAAGTGTTTCTTTCCTTTAAGCGCTACGGTGTAGCCTAAAGCCTCCAGATGATGCACGACGCTCTTGGTCTCTGGGCGGACTTTGGTATGGTTGGCAACCGCTCCGTTACGCTTCGGGAAAAGACCGGTATAGAGCTGCTGTCGAGTAGGCGCGCACATGGCGGTGGCAGTGAAGCAATGGGTGAAACGCATCCCTTCCTGCGCCAAGGCATCTAGAGTCGGCGTTTTGACATCCTTGTTGCCATAGCAACCGACATCGGCCCAGCTCATGTCATCGGCCACCACCAGCACGATGTTCGGTCTGGGTGCTGCTGCAGCCTGCAGGATAGACGAAGCTACCATGCAGGAGCAGAGCACGCGTAAGAATACGGAGTGATTCATCTATTTGTCTTAAGTCCAGAGACTTTCACCATATTCCCAGCCCTTTCGTACAGGCTCTTTCAGGTACTCGTTCAGTTCCGGGCGGTTGGTGATGCGCATGTTCTGAGCATCCCACTCAATCTTGCCACCATAACGTGATGCTAACCAACCGAGCAACATGACCTCGGTAAAGGGGCTGGCATAATCGAAGTTGGAACCCGCTTCTTTGATATTACCTTTCACCACCTGAACCAGCTCAGCGATCGGGCCATTCTTGACTCGTGGATACTTCGGAGCAGGATGGCCAGCTTTTTTGAATGCGATCATTTTCTCACGATTCGTGATGCGTGGACCACCTGAGCGATTATCTGTGTAACCATTCATTTTTTCGCCTTTATAGAGGGTCCCCGCAATGGGGAGTTTCGAGGAAATGTCGTAATCCCATGCAGCCGGATCTTTGGGCATCAGGCTCGTTACGCCATTATGCCAGTAGAAAACACAGGCTTCTTTCGTGCCGCGTTTTTTGAAGGTGTAGCGTAGTGTCATGCCATCTGCCACCAGGATATCAGAACCACCGTTCACTTCGACGGCTTCTACCGAAACAGGTTCGTAGAGACCGAGGATCCAGACCGGGGCATCGGCGACGTGGCACCACCAGTCGCCCAACGTGCCACTCCCGAATCGATTGAAACCACGCCACGTCCTCGGATGATAAAGCTTGTGGAATGGCACATGCTCGTTCTGACCTAACCATAAATCATAGTCTAGATGCTTCGGCACCGGTGCTTCCTGTAGAGGGAGCCTGGGGCGCGTGAAATACGGACCGTTCCAGTTCGGGCCATTGATGAATGAATGCACCTCGGTGATCTGGCCAAAAACACCCGCCTCATACCATTCGCGCATTGCCCGAATACCCCCACTCGTATGCCCCTGGTTACCCATGTTGGTGTGTACCTTGTAGTGGTCTTTGGCCCTTTTCAGCGTACGTGCCTGCCAGATATTATGTGTAAGTGGCTTCTGAGTGAAGACGTGGATATTGCGCTCCATGGCAGCGATGGTCGCGGCAAAATGAGTGTGATCAGGGGTGTTCACACAAACCATATCGATATCCTTGCCCATTTTATCGAGCATGACACGGAAGTCTTTAAATGTCTTGGCATCGGGCGCGTCCTTCGCTTTATGGCGATCGAGGGCCTTAGAGTCAACATCGCAGAGCGCAACAATGTTTTCACCTCGAGATCCATGGTAGGCCAGAGAAGCGATCCCCCCTGCCCCGATCATAGCCACATTGACTTTGCTGTTTGCCGACTGCCCCGGCTTACCAATGCTAAAGCTGGGAAGGACAAATGTGCCCGCTCCTATGGCGGCACTTTTTTTGATAAAGGAACGACGGCTTGTTTTCATGGATTTGTTATTCATAGATTTGTTAGCTTTAATCGTTAGATTATGTTTTGTTAGGTTTTTTCGTGAGATGAGATGCGGCTATTTTTGATTGACGAAATTCGTAGAGACCGAAGGAAGGGAATGGTGTCGTCCGCTTACTGTTCAGCTACCGGTTTGGGTGGGTCACGGAAGGGCAGGACGTAGTAGGATGCGTATTTGGGTGGTGGGCGATTAAAGATAATGACCACTTGCCGTGTTTCTTTATTAATGGCCCACATTTGGCGAATAAGCCCCCGCGTTTTCGTCTCTCCCTTGACCAAATAATCAAGTTTCACCGTGCACTCAATTTCGCCCAGAGGGCATTTCATAACAGCGGTCTTTCGCGGCCCGATTCTCAGTTTCTGTCCGCCGACAACGCCGCCGATCTCGACATCGCTCAGGTTGATCCAGTAGAGTTCACCCGGATTGAAAACTCCCTTACTGGCGTTAATCTTGTAGATCTTGATCGGCAGGTCCGTGTTGTCCGGGTCGTGATATAAAATGAGTAAGGTGTCTTGCCAATCGGCTGGAATATTCGTGCTGAGTGCAGCTTTGGGGATGGGCTCACCTTCAGCAAGTAGCTTGGGGAGGATTCTGAGCGTTTTTGTTTCCTTGGCAATGGTGTGCTGGGGAGAGAAGTTATAACGGTTAAGCAGGACGTGGATAGCCTCTGGGCCACCTCCGTGGATGTAGACCTCTTTTAATTGCGAATCCTTCGGTGCTCCGTAATGCAGCACTCTGATCGTGCGTTCGGCATGGAGATCACCCATGGAGATCAAACAACTTATCATCAGGCAGAAAAAGAGGCGTAACATAGTGTGGTGCATGTAGAGTTAGACTTCTTTCTCAGACAACCAGCGGAAAGATATGATTTCAAAACGACGTCCAAATTTTTGATTAACGGAGTTTACAGATTTATCTTCGTCTCCCCCGGATCCTGGGGAGTCTGTGTACGCATCTGCAGAGTCAACGTAATCGGCGGTTCTTTTCACAATGGCTTCACACCACGCCCTCGCTACAACCTTACCCTTTGAATCTTTGGCATCGCCATAGGTGCGAATGGTAAAGGTATCGTCTCGGGCAGAAAGAACGGGTGCCAGAGGTCGTAAAACATCAGCCTGCCGGACCCAGCCGGGAAATCCGTAGGCGGTGGAACCCAGTGCCGCATAAGGGAATCGGTAAGCAGTCTCGCCAGGCGGAGCGGCAGTGACCTCACCGGCGATGGCTTGCAATTCCCGATAAGGGTTTTCTGAACTCGACCCATGCTCGGACAAATGAAGTAAGGCGGCTTCAATAACGCCGGCGCGCGCTAAATTTTCTTCCCCCGGCTTGGCCGTCAAACGGCGGTTGATAAACTCGGAAAGGCTGAGAAAAGGCCCACGGGCTTTGATTTCCTCCACTATTTGCTCTGCTAAAACACTGATCTGCTCATCCGTGAAGCGACGGTAACCAGTGTATTCCGTGGCCTCGGTGAACCCTTCCCCTGAATTGTTAGTAGCTCCTCCCGCAACAGCTTCCCCTGCCAGGGCGTCACGCCCAAGCGGATACCCGTCCCCGTTATCCAGACTGATCTTACCATCACGATTCAGAGCCGGAACTTTGGCATCCTTGAGATGGCGCAGCAAAGCGGTCCATGCTTCCACCGAAGTGGAATTCACATTAAACATGCCATGCACCTCCAGCTTGGAGGCGATGTGATACCAGGGCTTCCAATCAGTGCTGGTGGCCAGATCTTCAGCAGCCTGTAAGTCGGCATCTGTCTGCGGATTGGCTGGCAAGTAGCGGTGATTGGGCAAGGGCGTGGCACCGGTGAGATGATCCGTATAAACCTCAGTTAAAGTGCGATCTTCTGCAGCAGAATAAGCGGAGGTATCCGGAGCAATCGAAGAAACAAACCAATCATCAAACAACAGGTGGTTTGCGATGTAGCTGTCATCGTATTGGTGATAGAAAGCCAGCTTTACCGTATTGGGACCTTGGTTGACACGCTCGGGGAGGGTTGCATCAGGATCAAATATCGGTTGAGCATGACTGTTGCCGATGATGTTGTACTGGTATGGGCCAATGGGATTGCCTTGGCGAAGATTCAAATGCTGTAGCTGGGCAAGTGACTGGATTGGACGCAGGGGTGCATGCGCCATCACCAGACGGTCCAGGGCAACGCCGGCTTGATGAGACGGGCCGATATACCCCGTTGTTTCATTAGTAATGCCAGAGGGGCAGCCCGGATCGTTCCAGCCGTTGAGCATCACAAATTCAAAATCGTAGGGCCAATTGATGGGATGCTGGGCACCTTGGGCCCAAGACCAACCATTGCCACGGCCTGTGTTCCACCAGCCTTTGCTGCGGTGGGCGACAGGATTGCATTGGAGCACGCCTTTGGATGGGATGTTGCCTTTGTTGGAGACCCTGTAGCCAAATAGCGATGCGGCAAAAGCATCAGATCTCCCCTCCAGATTCCCTAATGTCTCATCATTGTTTCGCTGCTCCAGATCGTCATCCGGCCAGTAGGTCTTAGCACTATTTTTGTTCGTTATGCAATTGTAATTCGCTGCATCCCGTATGTTGCCGCCAGGTGTCGCAGCCGCCTTGAACTCAATATCGGCACCCAAACGCCACCCATCAAGATTGGGCCGGTCTCCACCACCCGTATTATCTACCCAAAGTTTTCCCTGAGCAGTGACATCGACTTTGAACGTATCCCCAGCTTTACCTGTGATGAGCTGCTCGGTATCCGGATCTGACAGCTCAAAACGAAAACCCTGCTGGGTGCGATAGCCACTCCTGAGTGTGAGCCTGATTTTGCCATCGCTATGTCCGGATTGGTCTTCCAGCCCTTGATAGGGAGTAAATATATGTGTCTCCCCCGGTTTGAAGACAATGGTCTTATTCCCGCTTGTGTCCTCAAGGGAAGTGATCACCTTACTATATTTGATGTTTTTGTTTCCATCTGCATCTGTAAAACTCATCGCGCAATAGCTTGAAATGGGGTATTCGCGATAAGATCTGTCACCAATGTGGACCTTGATCGCAAGGGGCGACATCTGCCTGTCAGCAAGAGACATCTTAGCAACTTCCAAGGTTACATTGTATGGATTCCACATCGTGATAACGGGAGTCGCGACGATACAGGCAATGTAGGCATTGTCTGCGGTCGCGTCCGGGTCCGGATTGATCTTGGATGAGTAGGAAAAGACCCAGTGCATGCGCGCCATCACCGGGAAGCGATCACTCTGATCACGGATCTCGGTAATATCATAACTCGAATTATTACGAGGTTTACCCCCTCTATTGGCGGGCATCTCGACTTGGCCACTAGCACCGCCGCTAGAAATGTCTTTATACTGCACGCAGAAATCCCGCAGACCACTCCATGAGGTCACGGCATCCGTTACTCGCCATTGTTGGTTTCCAGGGCCCACATACCCTGTAACGGTTTCGGCCCATGGGTAAATAAGATGATTGGCGGTGATATGATCCTGGTCAGCTTTGACTGCCAAACTTTCCACCCCTGGCTTTATGGTGTAGAAGGGAAGTCCGGTGGCAGGCAGGTCATCCCACTGTTCCGTCATCAGGGAGAGATCGCGCCGCCAGCCTCCGGTGGCGGTATTGGTGAGCAAACCCCTGGAATGCACAGTCAGGTGGTGGAAGTTTTCTCCTCCCAGCTTCTCAGGGCTGCCTGCAGCTTTTGACACCAGGTCGAGGCTGTCTCTGGAGACGGCTTTGCTAAGTTCAGCCAGGTCATCTACTTTGAAGTAGGTGGCATCGGGCTGCCCCGCAGAAGTGAGGTATTGATCCCACTCTTCGTTGCTGCTCGGGGTGGCTGCAGGTTCGCTGAGATTGGCTTTTTGGTTTTCACCGCTGACCCACCAGGCAAAACTTCCCTCGTTGGCATTGCTCGGGCTGGGAATGACGTGGATCTCATTATCCGCTGTGTTACTTTCCAGAGTACCGCTTGCGAGCAGAGGCACGCTGCGGCCGATACGTTCGCCAAGCTCTGGAGCACGAGTGGCACTCCAATTCCCTTGTTCAGAAACCAACCACCCCAGGAACCGACCCTTTTGCGGGGTATCAAGATCATAATCGGCAGTTTTGATCGGGTAGTCTGGAGCAATCGAGTTCCCATAGCCTGGAATACCGATGGTTGCATCATGGTCAAGCCCTTCCCAGGACCTCCACGCACCGGTGACTCGATGGCTACCGTCACCTCCGGCCACAATGTCACCAGGAGCGGTCACACGAGTATCCGCCCCCGCTTTCAGCTGTAGTTCACCAATCGCAAGCATCAGAGCCATGCGGGCATTGGCGCGGGCGGTGTTCATCGAATCCTCACCTCTCGAGTTTCTCAGCTCCACCGTGGACAAACTTAACATCGCCAGAGCGATCATCACAAGCAGCACCATGACGCTGATGGTCGCAATCAATGCAAAACCGCAACGCAGCATAGCGTGACAAGGTGGTCGATCTTGCAAATGAATGTTCATAGAGAAATTGGATACTGTATTAGCATACCCTTTTTTAATACTTTGCAAAGACGGTCATTTGACCGTGTGCGGGGTCTGCAATGATCTTAGAATCCGCAGTTGAAACCCAAAAACACACCACAACATGCTTAAAACAAGCCAGTTATACACCCACTTGCCATTCACCCATTGGGTGAGTCGCCTGTTTCAAGCAAACTGTGGCATTCCTGAGTACAACAGGCTTAGTCTGAATACTTCAAACTGAAAACTTCAAACTCCTGGAATCCGCAACTGCGGATTCTAGGATGATCCTTGTGTTTCGTTCAGCTCTGCCCCTCCGTCATGCACTGTACCGCAAGATGGCAGGCAGATGACTTGCTGCCTATAGCAGCGTCAGGAATAGCCGCAAGGCGACCATCGCTCATTATTCATTCGCCATCAGACATCGCCGCTTTGCGGCGATTAGACCCTTTCTGCGCAGGATCAAAGCAAAAGCACCGAGGCCAATGAGAGCGGCAGAAGATGGCTCGGGGACGGCGGTAATGTTCAGCTGGATGATATCACCTGTCTCATCGAAGCTGAGGTTGGCCTCGTAGTCTCCCAAGTTGGTGAAACTGTGGGTGGCTGCCTGGAACTGGGTATCTGTCAAACTGAGGGCATTTCCAAAATCCATCAGGTCAATGGTTTGCACCCCGCCGTTGTAGTTTTCGAAATCGACTGCGAATGTCGCTCCTGGCATATCGGTGGCGAAGCCGCTCCAAGCTAACATTCGGCGGGGAGTCAGCGTGGTGAACCCAGTTTCTCCGAGGTTGAAAGTAAAGTCCGGAGAGTATACATCTCTGATTACAAAGTCGAACGCGCTGCTAGCAATAGCGCCATCGTCAAAGACAAAGTTTCTAGCACGCCAAGTGTCTGCCCCGCCCACTGTCGAACCACTCTCCACCGTGACGGTGATGCCGGCACCCATATCCAGGTTGCCTGCATTGTTGTTCAGGGTTGAGTTGTTGCTTAGTGTAATGTCTAGGTTTGGCACACTCAAATTAGCGGCGAACAGCACAGTACTCCCGTCGCTAATGAAGACAGTGTCGCCTACACCCGGTTTAGTGTCGGGCGTGGTATCATTGGTCCAATTGGCATCGGTATTCCAAAGGCCGTCCCCAGCAGTGCCATCCCAGGTGACTATAGCGGCATGCACGGATGCAAATGAGCCTACCGCGATCAGAGTGGCGGAGGCCTTTGAAGTGACGGAAAGAACAGTCCGGAACATCAGGAAAACCGCCGTTGGCGAGGGGCTTGGAATTGCCCTGCAGCGGCCAGACTTTCCTGGCGCTCAGCACGGATTCAAACAGCTTGTCGGCATTGTCGTCATGATTGGTCGACCCTGACTTTTTCAAGTAGGTTGCAAGCTCTGGAACGACTGTGTTGAGTTCTTTGAGTATTAGACCTGTTATCGCTTTCGACCCT
>Ga0206131_10003063_pt1 | contig 19552 bp, 19 predicted proteins | sample Helgoland_Spring_FD_148636 | JGI IMG/M metagenome (GOLD analysis project Ga0206131, IMG submission 148636) | Pelagic subsurface seawater microbial communities from Kabeltonne, Helgoland, North Sea - Helgoland_Spring_Bloom_20160517_1 | ecosystem: Environmental > Aquatic > Marine > Epipelagic ...
TAAGATCTTTATTGTGAGATTCATCAACAAAGAAATCATTTTTCTTAGTTAAGACACCTAAACCCTTATTTTCATTTCTTCCAGTCCAAAAGTATTTATAGTTAGGAAAGAAATCAGATTTAAGTTTCTCACACTCTTGAATAAAGCAAATATCAGGATCATAAGAATTTATTAACTCAAATTTTTCTTTAAATTTAAGATTGCAGTTCCAAGATATAACTTTCATAAAACTAACTCAGCAATTAAAGGAGAGTGATCGCTGTATTTTTGTTCTCTTGGTTCTTGATCATAATAAGATTCTAAAATCGATATATCCTTTGATCCAAAAATATGATCATATCTCCTAGCAATACCTTTATTTGTATACCAACTTCCTGATTTATCCTCAAACCCATTCTTTGCTCTAAACATATCAATTAAACCTAAATCTTCATGATTTTGAATAATATTTCTTTCTGCTGAATCCCATCTTTCTCCAGAACACTCATTCTTCCATTTAGGATTAACAGCAATTCTAACCTCTCCAGACGATGAGACTTTTTGACCCCATGTAATGATCTTACCAGTCTCAAGTTCAAGTTTTGGAGAATTAAAATCACCAGTTAAGATTTTTTGAATATCTTTTCTGTTTGCAAGAAATTCATAGAGTTTTTCAAAATGCTGAACTTTAATTACTCCATTAGAAGAACCGGGAGGGACATGGGTGGTGTGTATCTCAATATTTTTGTTTTTTATATGACCTGACAATAACCTTTCTGGGAATGGCATAGAACTTACAGGTTCAATGGGGGTTATGGGGTCTTTTGATATTATTAATTGCCCATATTTTCGTTTTTTTACTAATACAGACTTGTCACTGACAAAATCAAACGAACTTAATATATTCCAATTTTCAAAATAATCTTTAAAAAAATCCTGAGAATTTAGAGTAACCTCCTGAAGTGTAATTAGGTCCAAATCTTGTCCATCTAAATATTCACATTGATAATATAATGTTTCTAGATTAGTTCTAGAATTAAGATTCCATGTGATTATTTTCATTACACTATATTAACTCTCATAGTGAATGTATTGGAATACAGCATGATCATGTTAATTAACTCATACTAGTAAACTATGAATGAGAAACAATCAATAACATAAGTCGACCTAAATTTAATTTTTTGGGTGTATTAAATTAATGTTTAATACCCCTCATATATTGAATCAAAAACCCTTATAAAATTAATACTTTTTGACCCTCATTTCAGGGGGGGATTAATACAAAAGAAAAAAACTTCATCTTTTTTCATTTTTTTATCATTCCGAGTGGTTGATTTGTATAAATAAAATTATGTATATACAAAGTAGATTTACAAAGAATGGTTTAGATTGGATAAATCAAATAGGTTTATTCAAAAGAGGTTTGTTTATTACGTATCATCTATCCGAAAATTTATGTCATAAAAAGGATGAAATGACTCTGTACCAAATACAAAAGGTTAATAAGAGATTTATAAGAAGGTTAGAGAAAGAATGTAATGTACATCAAAAGGGTAGGTTGGAAAGGTTTTTAGTTACTGAAACTGATAAACCCCGAAATCATTGTCATATGATTATGGAAACACCAATACATCTATCCAAGGATATGATGTTGACGAACATTATTACATCTATATCCAAGACCAAAGGTTTGGGTAAGGTTGATGTCCGAAATATGAGATATAAGCACGGACTTGTTAGATATCTTTGTAAAGAACTACGACCAAATAAAAATTCTATTGATTGGGAAAACAGTTTTTTCAGAGACAGATAAAATTATTTCCTAATACAGAAATGGTGTAGAGACGATAAGTTCACGAAACGAGAAACCGAATTTGATATTTGTACTTAGAAACAGACCTTAAAAGGTACTGTAATAGTTGAGTATTGTCTCAGATAAATCAATCAAACAAATAAAGGATATAAATAATTAATATGAAAACCTTAAAACAATTTAATAAAAACCAATCAGAGATTGAGTCACTAGATGAAGATGTAAGGGAGTTAATAACCGAGATATCAATTGGAAAAATATCTACCACTATATTGGTAGGTCGATTAATGAGGTTAGTTAAAGGTATATCAGATAAGAGTTTACAAAAGACCCTATCAACACTTGGATATATGATTTATACAGTATCACTACAGTCAAAATCATTGGTCGAAGTTGATAAGAAGTTGGACAGAATTTTATATAAACAACAACAACAAGATAACGACATACGACAAATTAAAAATAAGACCAATAACATATGAAAAGATATACAAAGTCAGTAAATATAAGATTTGAGCCATACATTGAACAACAAATAGATACGATTGTTAAAAAAGATTCGCGATGTATTAGAGAAAATTGGTCAAAGTCAGATGTTGTTAGACACTTTGTAAGAGTGGGCATAAAAAATTGGGAAAAAAGAATGAGGAATAATTATTAATGCCCAAAATTAAAATGAAGAGTAAAACAATTTGTAATACAAAACAGAATACAAAGAATGAGTGTTTTGTAATGCGTGTTGAAGGAGATTGGAAAAAGAAAATAAAGACAATTTCACAAAAATTCGACATACCAATGTCCGCCTTTATTCGTAATAGCGTTAACAAAAATATTAGAAATTTTTAATCAAATACGGAATTTATAACAAATCAAATAAGATATGATTTATATTGTTATGTATAAATCATGAATCTAAAACATTCACCTTCTGACTTAGTAAGTTTTTACTCTTCTCCATATGAGTCACTAATTAAAAAATACATAAAACACGTAGATAATCTTTACGCAAAAGAGGATCCCGAAGATCCGTTTTCACAAATAATATCTTCAAAGGGAGAAGATCATGAGAGATTAATATTAGACGAATTCTTTAAAAATATGAATGTTGTCTCTATTGAAAAATCGGACATAGATTCCATGAAAAAACAAACCATAGACTCAATGAGAAAGGGAGTAGATGTTATATATCAAGGATCATTATCAAATGAAAGTTTTTATGGAAGACCTGATTTTTTAATAAAAAATAACACCAAATCAAAGTTAGGCGATTATTCGTATGAGATATGGGATGCAAAACTCTCTAGATCAATTAAACCAGAGCACATTATTCAATTGTGTTGTTACTCTGATATGGTTTTTGAAATAACACAGTCACTACCAGAAAAAGCTCTTATTATCACAGGGGATAAAAATAAAGAAGTAATAAGATTAAATGATTATTTTTCATTCTATATACTAGTTAAAGAAAGTTTTTTAAAAATACATAATACAAAATTAACATCTCCACCAAACCCCTCTGAATATACTAATTGGGGTAAGTTTTCTGATCACGCCGCAATGGTTTTAAAAGAACAAGATGCTTTGCATCAAATAGCTGATATCAAAAATTCACAAATTCATAAATTAAATGACGTAGAAATATTTACTCTTTCAGATCTATTAAAAGATGATGCAAAAAAACCATTAAAAATGGAACAAAAAGTATTTGATAGGATCAAGCGACAAGCGAAGTTACAAAAAACATCTGATGCGGATGAAAAGATTCGTTATGAAGTTATCGAGAATGATGATCTTAAAACTGGTTTTTATGTTTTACCTGAAAAGTCAAAAAATGATATCTATTTTGATTTAGAAAGCAATCCTCTTAATCATGAATTTGTTCTTCATTATTTGTGGGGAGTCTCACATGAAGATGATGATGAGGGTTTCAAATGTTGGTGGGCTCATAACAGGAAAGAGATGAAAGAATCTTTTTCTGATTTTATTGATTGGTCTTATGAAAGGTGGATACAAGATAAAACTATGCACATTTATCACTATGGGCATTTTGAAACAACAACCATTAAATCTCTAATGGGCGAATTTGGAATTAAAGAAACAAAAATCGATAACTTGTTGAGAAATGGTGTTTTTGTAGATTTACATAGAATTATTAAACAATCATTGTGCATTGGTACTGAGGGATACGGATTAAAAAAATTAGAGCCATTATTTAGAGATAGTAGGGTAAATGATGTTCAAAGCGGACAAGACTCTACCGTTCAATATGAAGCCTGGTCTATTCAACAAGATGGTAGAGATCATAAAAATAGTTCAATTCTTAAGGAAATATGGGATTACAACAAAGAAGATTGTGATTCTTTAATAATATTAGCAACATGGTTAAGAAACATACAACATCAACATAATTTTAATCCTGTCCCAAAAATCTTTGATGATAATATTAAAGAATCCGAAGATATTGAAGTAATACTTGAAGAGTTACTGTCTAATTTAAAAGACTCTAAAAACAAACCATTTGGAAAGTTATTAGCAAATTTATCTCTCTATCACAAGAGAGAAAATAAACCTGTTTTTTGGAGAATGTTTGATAGATTAGAGTCTACTGATGAGGATCTTATTGGAGACTTAGACTCACTAGGATCTCTTAAATCTACTGGGAAAGTTGTTGATATAACTTCTAGATCAAAAGGTTATGAATATTCTTTTGATAAAAACCAAGATACAAAACTAAAAAAGGGTGATCAGGCTATAGTTAAACAAGATCCATCCCTAAACGCTACTATTTATGATATTAATCCGGTTAAGGGAACGTGTGTCTTAAAAACTACTTCAGATGAAATGCCTAATTTTTTAAGTCTTGTCCCATTTAAAGTAGTAAATCCAGGAGTTATTGAAAAAAGTATAGAGAAAACTGCAACAGCATATCTTCAGTCTGGAGAAATTAAACCTTGTTTAGAAAATTTTCTCAGTAGATCGAGGCCTAGATTAAAAGTAGATGGTGAAATTGATTTATCAAAATGGGGAGAGAATCCACTTGAGTCTTGTTTAAAAATTACTACTAATTTAAATAATGGTTACCTTTGCATTCAAGGACCACCTGGCACAGGAAAAACATATGTGGGATCGAAGTTAATAGCAAACCTTGTAGATAAAGGATATAGAGTTGGCGTTGCTTCAAATAGCCACAAGGCGATAGATAATTTACTTCAATCTGTCGTAAAAGATTTAGATGATCAAAATATTGAAGGTCAAATATGTCGTATAAATAACGGATTTGATCCTTTTTACGAGTCATCAAAAAGAATAGAGCAATATAAGTCTGCTTCAAATGTATCATTTAAAAAAGAGTTTAAAGTTTTCGGAGGAACTGCTTGGTCTTTTTCGAGTCCTGTTTTTCAAGACCAGTTAGATTATTTATTTATAGATGAATCAGGACAAGTATCCCTTGCTAATGTTGTTGGAATGTCATCAAGTACAGATAATTTAATATTGATGGGCGATCAAATGCAATTGTCTCAACCTACAATTGGAACTCATCCAGAAAATACAGGTCTTTCATCATTGGGTTATTTATTAAGAGATAAGCCTACTATCCCATCTGATATAGGAATTTTATTACCAAACACCTATAGACTTCATCCAGATATATGTGACTTCGTATCAAAAAATGTATATGAGGGAAGAATATCGGCAATAAAACAAAATGCTAAAAGAGTTATTAATCCAATTAAGAACTCTAAATTTTTACAACCATCAGGAATTAAATATATTGAACTAGATCACTCAGGTAATGAACAAGCAAGTTTTGAGGAAGTAGAAATAATTAAAAAAATAACTGATGAACTTTTACAATCAACGAAAGAGGGGTATGTAGATTCAGTAATTAATGAGGATGATATTTTAATAATATCTCCTTATAACCATCAGACAAGAGTTCTTCAAGATAACTTAGGTAATAAATATCAGATAGGAACAGTAGACAAGTTTCAAGGAAGAGAAGCGCCAGTGGTTATAATTTCAATGGCATCTAGTGATATAGAATCATCACCAAGAGGTATTGAGTTTTTGTTTGAAAGAAATAGATTGAATGTAGCTATAACAAGAGCTTTAAGTTTAGCAATAATAGTTGGATCTAAAAATTTAATAACATATAACAACTGTAATATTAATAGAATGCAATTAACTAATTTCTATTTAAATTTAATTAGTAGCTCTTAACGTCATATCCAATAAACCTCCTTCCTAATTTATTTGCTACTTTACCTGTTGTTCCAACTCCCATAAAAGGATCTAGCACCCAATCATTTTCATTTGAGGTTTGTAGTATAGGTAACGTGACTATTTGTTCATTGAATGGTGCTGGATGCTCGTTATCATTATGAGTAAGCTTTTGATTAACGACTGCTGTCCTAACTATATCCTCACTCCAATAATCTCCCATATTTTTCCCTTCTCTTGGAATATATGGACTAGATGAAATTTTTCCTTGTTTAACGGATTTATGTCTTGGTGGCAGAGATGATTTAGTAGAGTCTTTCAGTGGCGCGAGTGTATGTTTATAGATGTAGTCTTTTGTTTTTACAAAGTGAAAGATAAATTCATATGACGGACAGAGATTTGATTTAGATGAAGATGGTTTTGGGTTTGTTTTTGACCAAATAATCGTATTCCTAAGTATCCAACCACTATTTTGTAATTCAATCGCGACTTTATGAGGTATGTTCTGTAAGTTACCATTTAAAAATGTATCACCAAGATTAAGAAAAAATGACCCTTTTTTATTTAATACTCTAAAACAATCTTTCAAATGATTTGTAAGATTTAAAATAAATTGTTCTGAATTTTTTTCTTCACCTAAAGAGCTTTTATTTGTGTATTTTCGTTTGTTCCAGTAGGGTGGCGAGGTAAAGATGGTTTGAATAGATCCGTCTTTAATTTCACTCATATCATCAGATGACTTTTCATAATAAATAAATTCATCACAACTAGTAACTGTTTTTTTGGTTGAATGTATTGATTTATTTTCTTTATTTGCTCTTTGAACTTGAAGATAGGCTTGTGAAACAGTAAGAATCTCTTTATCTATTAAATCTATTAGTTTTTTATCATATTTCTCAACGACTTTTAATTTTCCAAGAGTACTTGATCCAATATTTAAATCATCAGAAATTTTATCTCTTAATTTACCCTTGGTGTTCTGCAGAACACCGTAATATTCTTCTAAAACTTTAGATTCGTTAAGGATTTCTCGAAAGGTTTTAATTCTATGTTTATTAAAATGAACTAAATATTTAGGATCTTCGTTTTTTTTAAGAGTAATTTTAATAGCATCAACATCCTGCCATTTAAGAGATTTTATAGCTTCATATCTTCTATTTCCTGAGATAATCTGATTTTTTTGATTAATCACTATTGGCTCCAATAGGCCAACCTCTTTAATGCTCTCTACAAGATCTTTTAAATTTGATATTGAATAAATTTCTTTATTTTTTGGATGAGGTTTTATCTTATTTATATCTATCCGCATCTAGATATTTAAAAATAAACAAACATAAATTGCAAGGAGAAAAAATAAGACTATTTTTCAATATATAATAGACTTTAAATGAAAAAATTAAAACTATTTGAAGCTTTCGCGGGTTATGGAGGTGCCGCGTATGGACTTAAAAGAGCAAAAATTCCATATGAAACAGTTGGGTATTCTGAAATTGATAAGCACGCAATTGAATTTTATGAAAATAACCATCCGGGGATAAAAAATTATGGGGATATTACAAAAATTAATCCAAAACATATTCCCGATTTTGATCTTTTTACTGGAGGGTTTCCTTGTCAACCTTTCTCACAAGTTGGTCTTGGACTTGGTGAGTTAGATACTCGAGGTACATTGTTTTATGATATTCTCAGAATCTGTAAATACAAAAAACCGAAACATATTCTTCTTGAAAATGTAAAGGGGTTAGTACAAAAACGACATAAAAATACCCTATCTACTATTATTTCTAGCTTAAATAATATTGGATATGATGTTGATGTAGCATTGCTTAATTCAAAACATTATGGTATTCCACAGAATAGAGAAAGGGTCTGGATTTATGCTTACCTTGGTTCTCTACCAGCTTTTTTTAAAATAAACCCTAAACAAAAAGAACTAAAATTATTTTTTAAAGACTTTTTAGATAAAAAGCCTAAAAAAACATTATTTAAAACTCAAAAACAAATAAGAAGACTAATGGAATTGTACGACTTAGACTTCATTGTTGATGAGCCTTCGTGTGCAGACTTGTACAACAAAAATATTAGAAAAGACGGGATAAGCGTTACTATTTTAGAACCACACCATAACAAAATGAGGATAGTTCATCCTCCAAAAGGAAAAGATTTACAAGTTAGGAATTATTCTATAGAAGAGCATTTTAGATTAATGGGGTTTAAAAAAGAAAAGATTAATTTTGGAGGTCAATCATACTCACAATTATGCAAGATGGCAGCGAATGGGTGGGATATTAATTTAACCTCATTAATTTATAAAAATATTTTTGAACAAATTGATTTTTAAATATAAGAAATTAAAATCAAATTACTTTTTGAAAACATATTGAAATAACCTCGACTTTCATCTTTTAGTATTTCTGAGGTGTTTAAAGAGTTTTAGGTTTGACTTTGTTAATCTATCATAACTTATTCTTATTCTTCCATCTTTTCCAATCACCATCGTCTTGTGGTACCCATCCATTTTTAAAATCTTTTATAATTGTGTCATTTCTAGATCCGGTTAATCTTGCAATCTTCCAAGATCCACACTTTTCATTATCAATCCACACCCTATAAATTTCATCTGCCTTTAACCAAATATCTCTTGAGTCTACAGTTCCATAAGTTTTTTTAGACTCTAAGAATTTGTTAATATCTTTTAACCAATTATTTTTAAGGGCAGCATGATATGCCCCATGATGATTTCGAAATTCCTTTCTGTTTGAACAAGTTTTTGCAAGAGAAATGCAGTTTGTTTTTGTCCATGTGTTCTTTTGCGATATTCTTCTCATATGTGAGCATGCTTTTTCCAATAATCTTTGAGATACAGCAGCATCATATATCTTTGGACTTAAATTTTTAAAATCTACTCTTCTTGTGTATTTTTTTGCCTCTAAAAAAATTATCTCATCTGTGTAAATTCTCTTGCTTGTTCCAGTTCTGCCTAAACTCTCCTTTTTATTAAGAACTTTGTAGTTCTTTTTTTCATAAAATTCTACCCATTCAGTTTCAACGCGTTTAACATCGATCTTTTCATATATGTAATCTGTGAGTTTAATAAACTCAGTGCCAGAAAGGCCCACAATTACCTTGGAGTTAGAACTATTATTCTTAGATCTATGTTGTTTAATTCTTTTATTAAATAATTGTCTCGTTATTCCAACATATACCATTTTTTCTATCTTGTTAACGATTGAGTAAACACAATGATGATATCCATCCGCAGGACTTCCCATATGTTTACAGACTTCGTCTATCCAATTATTAACTAAACTTGAGTTATACGCTGAACTGCTTTTGCGCATAAAATCAGTTCTGTTTGAATATTTACTTGCCTCCATAAAACAATTTTCTTTATTCCAAAAACCTTTTGGTTTTATTTTCCGAGTCATATGTTTTGTGATCTCGTCTTTGTACCCTCTTTTTAAGGAATATAGATAAGCGCCCTTTTGTTCATTCATAAACTTTTTGAGTGAGGTATATCTTTTTGAAATCTTAATAAGTTTTGATTTTGTCCAAATATCAATTTCCATGTGTGAACAAACTTCATTAAGAATTTTTTGCCTTCTTGCTGCAGAATATGCACCAGGAGATCCTTTTTTAAATTTTTGTCGTCTGTTGTATTTTTTTGCTTCGGCAACAATATATTCTTTAAACCATTTCTTTTTTGGCATTTATAAATTCTGACATAACCTTATTTAAATGTCTTATAAATAAATATGACAGATTGCAATTGAGTCTATAAATCAATTATGACTAAATCGAAAAAATAAAGCGGTGTTCTTGTAATCCATTCTATTCGGATAACTATTCATAATTTTTCACATTAAGGTTGAATTGAAAATATTTTGTATTATCGTCCGCAGAATTTTGTTCAATATGTATACTTGTTTAGTGAATAAAAAAATAAATGATGGTCATCGAGGGTCAAAATCAGACATCGCAAGTAATTATAAAAAACAAGGACATCGAGACGAAGAAGAGTTTGCATCTCTAATAGGTGGAAAAGTTATACCGGGACAACGAAAAGTTGATGTTATAGGACACAATGGAACCACATATTCTTGCAAGGGTGGGGAGACACATTGGCAAATATTATTATATTCTGAAAATAATTTTATAAATAATGAGTGGGGTGAATTAGGAAAGCTTTTTAGAGAATGCCTAAACTGTTTTCCAGTGAGTTATTCAAAATATTTTAAAGACAAGTTATTAGCTAAAAAAGCTATTTATAAATATGTAAGACAAGAAAGTGGTGAAGATATAAATACCCATGATGACATAAAGAAACTAGACCCCCAAACAAAAAGAAACATTAAAGACTCACTCAGAAATAATCACCCTCTCTTAAAAGAGTTAATTGGCACACAAAACAGTTATTTAAACGCGAAATTCAAACTTCAGTCCGCGACATTCAAAATGAAAGAAAAATTCGAAGAAATCGGTCAAATTAAAAATTTTTTAGAAAAGGGAATGTTTGATAACGAAAACGTAGAAAAACTAGTTGTAAAAGAGGGAGATAGTTTTTTGGTTTTTGATAAATTTGATATTCTTGATATTTTTGAGTCGAATCTTAAAGTAGTAAATTCTGTTGGGGGTCATGGAATTGATGATATTAATCTAGACGGACAAAAAACAATTATGAAATATAAACAAAACATCGTTGAGCTGGAGATAAGAAATGATCAATCAATATATAGACAAGTAAGATTTAACATGAAAAGACAAAAAGCAATTGAATTATTTAAAGACAAAACCAAAAAGATAAATTCACCCAATGACAGAGTTTTATACTTCGAAAAATATTAGATATACAACCAACATTAAACTCCCCAACTCCCGCGAACAAATCTATGTATTTTATTTCAGTTAAAGAAGTAATCTACTAAAACCCAAGAAGAGGAAGGTAAACAATCTTGTAAACAGAATGTGATTACTAAAAACGATAACATTTTAGTGAGGTGTGAAAGGGGATGGAAAGATAAGGTAAAAGGTATATCTAATAGTATTGGAGTACCAAGTTCTGTATTCATACGAGAGAGTGTGAATAAGAATATCAATTCATTAACCCAATAATTACCATTATTTAATTAAAACAAACCTTTAGATGTATCTAGAATTAATCTCTCACTATTTCTAAGTACTCTTCTAATACTACTTTCATTCTTGGGAATACGAACATCATAATATTTGTAACCACCACTCAGTAAATCAATGATATCTTTTCTAGTATTCCCAGAATGTTTCCAAACAAAGGTGTTGTATTTCATATGAGTTGGAATGTATTTGTGTTGGGTTTGAATTACAAATTCTGATGTAAATGATTTACTTGGTTTAATTAATTTCCTAACTCCCCTTATAACATCTTCCTTCTTTAATCTTTTATCAACCTTGATGTAAACATAATTATCATCATCTTCAATTTCACTAACCAATGTTGGTTCAGTTTCAATAAATAAATGTTTTTTATCTTTCCACCAATCATCAAATCGATCTTTTCTCACCCTGTCTAAATCCCATTTTTTATAAAATTTCTTATCAACCTTCACTTTGATTTTTTTATTATTAACATAATCAATAATTGGAATATTATTATCCTCACAATCTAGTCCTAACCTCACAAATAAAAACCACATTCGATACATCTGAATAGATCTTCCTAACGCATCTCCTTTAAAAATTCTGTTGGAAACGCGTTTAGATCCAGTTCTTGGGACAATAGATTTTGAGTAAGTAAGTGTCATGTTAACAGTATAGGGATACATTACTTTTGAGACAAGTTCAGTGTCTTATGTATCTCACATATTCTTGATAAAATGAGTAAATAATTTAATTAAATAGGAGAAAAAATGAAAATTAATTTAGAAAAATTATGTGATCTATATAACGAACACGTAACGAAAAGTCATAAGTTCACTTTGACGTTAAACCGTAAACAAGGAAAGATGGAATTTAATAAAGAATTACAAACAAAGGTTGATGAACTCAATGATTTGGAAACATGGAAATTTTTATCAATGGTATTCGACATGTTAAAAATTATTTCTGAAGACAATTTGGAGAAAATCAGTTTACCAATTAAAAGGGGTGTGTAATGGATGAAATAAACTTTGAGAAATTTAGAAAAACGATCATAAAAGAATTTAAAAATTTAAACTATGTTGAATCACTCGAACTATTAGTCTTATTGCAAGAAAAAACAATAAATAAATTACATGATGAATATTTACAAAAATAAATTCTAATACAAATAATATTCAATATATAAAAATTTCCAAAATTGATTTATAATTGAACAAAACAGGTGTTACAGTTTATGAGAGTTGTTAAGTACCAAAGAATATCAACAAATCATCAAGATCTAGAAAACCAAACACAATCTATCGATACCCAAATTGAGAGACTGGGTTGGGATTGTGTCGGTGAATATAAAGAAATTGAGTCGGGTATGAAATCAAGAGATACAAGACCTCAATTAAGAAGACTACTTCGTAATTCAAGATTAAGATTATTTGATAGAGTTATTGTTTACTCATTGGATAGATTGGGTAGGAGTGTGGTTGATGTCATTAACACAATAAATGAACTAGAGGAGGTAGGAGTAAATGTTTTCATTGTCAAAAATTCAATCGACACATCAACACAACAAGGAAAACTATTCACCTACTTTTGTTCAATCTTTGGAGAAATGGAAAGAGATATGATTTTATCTCGTCAGAAATCATCAATAGAAAGATTAAGAGAAAAAAATAAGAGATGGGGTAAGGGTAGATTACTATCTCATGACACAAGAAAACAAATAGTTAGATTGAGAGATGAGGGAATTTCATATAGAAACATTTGTAAAGAATTGAACGTTTCTTTAGGAAGTGTTCAACACACATTAAAAAGTATCGGATGAAAGAGAAATTATATTGTTACTTAAGAGTCTCTACCAAATCACAGGAAGAGGAAGGTAACTCTATTGAAAACCAAAGATTCACAGGAAAAAAAGTATCTAAGAAATTAGGTATGAAATATGTAGAAATGAACGAAGGTGGTTTGTCTTCTATGAGTAGTAATAGGATTAAATTCAATGAATTGAAAGAGGGGATTAGTATTGGGAGAGTTAAAAATATTTGGTATTACTCAAGAAGTAGATGGAGTCGAAATACAGTAGAAGATTTATTGATGAAACAAAATTACTTTATTCCCTATAAGGTTAATGTGTTTGAGGGAGAAAATGGAAGTAAAAGAGATTTCACGGATCCAAAAGATGAATTATTAGACACTATTCTTACCACAGTTCAACAATTCGATCGTCAACAAAGAAGACAGGTCAGTGTTTCTGGTAAACGTCACTTATCACTTACCCAGGGAGAGAATGGAGTTTTCATGGGTGGAACAATTAACTTTGGTTACTCCAATATTGATAAACGATGGAAAATAAATCCAGATGAATCTAAGTGGGTAAAGGAAATTTTCAAACAATACGAACAAGGAAAATCATTAAAATATATAAAATCTCTTCTTGATACCAACGGAGTAAAACCAAGAAGGGGTAAGTTATGGAATCTTGGGACTTTAAATACCATATTAAGAAATAGGGTTTATATAGGAGAATATTTTTGGGTTGATAAAGAAACGAAAGATAGATTTTACATTGTTGTACCTCCAATTATTTCTCACTCCCTGTTTAATAGAGTTCAAAGAAAGATCAAAAAAAACACCATAAACAAGGGTAATAATTCTAGAAAGTATGAATCATTATTGAGTAACTTACTGGAATGTTATTGTGGAGAAAATATTTCAGGTCAGGTTAGAAAATCAGTAGGTAAAAATTATTACACTTGTTCATCCAAACGAAATCACTGGAAAGGTAAAGATGTAAAAATTTGTGATAATCGAAGAGGTATGAATCTAGAGATAACCAATGAGTTTGTAATATCAAACCTACAAACAGTAATGAATGACTCATCAATATTAAAAGAAAGATTTAAAAAAGATATTTTAAGTAAAAAAAATATTAATAAAAAAGAAATCGAGTCATCAAAGAAAGAATTAGAAAAAAAAATAAAACAAGTTGATAAACAAATTGATTTAACGGTGAAGTCGATATCGATAAATGAAGTAAATCATATGACAAAGAAAACTGATGAAAAACTTTATATTCAAATTAAAAAGAATTTAGATTCTGAAATGGAAAATCTTGAGTCTACTAAATCTAGACACATTGGAGAAATAGATCAATTAGACAATCAAAAAGATTGGGTTGATTGGGTTAGTAAGTTCGGAAATAAGATTAAGGGAGATTTTCAAAAAGTATCAACAGAATTATTAGAGGGTATTATTGAAAACATCCTTGTTTATCCCATCAATGGTAAAGATAGAGATAATAATCCAAAACAAATAGGTCATAAGTTAGTAATTAACTTTAAATTACCTATTGTTAGGGATTCAATAAGATATAAAGATTCCAAGAATAAATCTAAGGGTTATACTTTAATCAATGGAAAAAAAGAACTTACTCTCAATACAGAAATCCCTGTTGGTGGAAGGGGTAAAAAAAAACAATGAAAAAAAGAGTTACACCCAAAAACAATCCATCACAGTGGAGTAAGTTTATAACGACTTTCATTTTAATCCCGCATTCTGCGGGGGTTTCAAGAATTACCAAAAATTAACCCCGGCAAAAACCACTCTAAAAATTTCACCTATTTTTTTGTGTTAGCGGAAGTCATAAGGTGTTGATATGACTTGTTGCGATCTCTTATGTGTATTTATAGGACATTTATAAGGAGTTATGGCAGAATAATTTTATGAATAAAAAATCATTACTATTATTGCTGACTTTTGCTCTTTCCTGTTGCACTTCACTAAATAAATTAGATTATTACAAAGAAGCTGACCTTTCTTCAATTGTTTCGATTGGAGACAAGTTAAGTGTAACCTTAAATAGCGGAGACAATTATTATTTAAAAGTTGCCAGTATTAAAGAAAATCAAATGGTAGGAACTCTCTTGGAAACAAGTGGGGGTATAACTATTACAGTTGATGATATTGAGTATATTGAAGTTGAAACCATTGATGGTGGCAAAACAACGCTGGCAATAATGGGAGGTATAGTTCTAATTCCTTTTGGGATACTGGGGCTAATGTTTGGAACAGCAGATGCTATTTCAAGGGGAAGTTAAATCACATTTATGCAACTAAACCTCAACTCTTTTAAACGCCACAGAAATAGTGGAGAATGAAAGACTGGTTAAACTTAGTCCGTTACAGTGGAGTAGATAAAGGTGTCTATTAATATGAAAAATAAAGTAAAGAATTCTAATAACGGTGGAAACTGGATTGGTGTCGGTACAGCAATAGGCGCAGCAGTTTTCGCCGCTACTAATGAACCAGTGTGGATAGCGGTAGGTGTTGCAATCGGAGCAGCGCTGGGTTGGCGAAAACCGAAAAAAATGATGTGATTAAGTTTATCAATAAATTAGAGCTCTAATGCTTTAATTACCTCTTCAAATGAAACATATTTAAAATTCTGCCTTTTAACTATTTTCTTTCCATCGTTTGTACCATCTTGAACAACAAGTAAACCTTTGGGGTATTTATAATTTATATAATTACTAGTTACATCAACGCCATCAGTATCATTTACATTATCAATATTGCCTGATGAGCCTACCTTGAAACTTCCTAGGTAGTTGTATGGAAATTTTCTATCGTAAACATTAAATGAATTATCTCCTTGTGACGATAAAATAACATAACCCTCTGTTTCAGAAGATTTATATATAGTGACTCCTTCAGGATCACCATCAATATTCCCTGATCGATTGTCTATTATATGTGGCGATGAAAAATCAAGTTCGTTATTAAGTTTATATGCTCTTAATACACCCCTGTCTTGTTCTTCAGAAATAAATAATGTTCTATTTTCATCATCATAAACACATCCTTCTGATTGAGTAGCATTTGCGTTAGAGAAAGTAGTAAGCAATGAAAGACCTTCTTCAGAATATGACCACATTTCAACACTCGAACCCTCGTCTTCAGTTAAAAATGCAACCACTCCAAATTCTTCATCAAAGCCAACGCAAACACCATACACAACCATATTTGAAATACCCTGAAATGAAGGGCTAGAGTTCAAACTAAATTTTTTTGTTTTAGTCAACATATCTAGTGCTTTATCTTCATATATCCATAAATCTAATGACCCAACAGTACGATTAGAGGCTACTATAAATGTGTAAGTACCTTCTTCATCGAGATTGATTGACCTAATATCAATATTATTAATGTTACCTAGGTTGGAATATCCAATTTTTTTTCCAGCTAAGTTATATGAATAAACACCGCTTCTCTTGTCTGTACCAAAAATAATAGAATTATTTGGTGAGAATTGATTGAACCAGATGGCTGGATCATCAGCAGCGTCTCCTTTTGAAATTACTTGTGGGGTTTCATTGGCGGGTTTAACAATATGAATAATTTTATCCTTAGGATCAGAATAAAGATTAAATGAAAATAAAATTAAAAATGTATATATATAAATCATAAGATGTTGGGATTAAAGGCAGGAAAAATCCTGCCTTAATTTAATTTAAATAATTATAAATTATATCTAATGCCTACAGAATAGGTAGTTCCATATAGATCATATTGAGATAATCTGTCGCTTGTTCCCCAATAGTAGAATTCAGGCTCATCTGTTATGTTACTGATATCGAATTTAATACTAAAATTATCATTAATTTTATATTTTAAGTTAAAGTCATATTGAGTATGATCGTCTGTATACCTAATATTATCTAGAGATAGCTCACCTTGAACATCGCCGGGAGCATCTTCGTCAGCAAGGTAATCTAAATATGGTGTTCTTGATACGGCTGATAGCCTGATATCAAATTTACCTTTATCATAACCTATTGAAAAATTTGAGTTTTTATCTGATAATTTTCTAAATGGGAATGTTACTGTTCCGTTATCTACATTCAAGGTGCTTTCTCCATCTGTTTTGGTAATATTTGCAGATAAAAATAGACCATCAAAAGGTTCTGGTAAGAAGTCTAGTTCTTGAAATACATTTAATTCAAAACCAGAGACGTCTGACGGCCCAGTATTGACATAAGTTTCCAATTCACTAAACACGATCCCATTTATAGTTCCAGCTGTGACTAGCGGATAAATTGCATTATCTATGTCCTTTTTAAAATAACCTAAAGAGAATGAATTATTTTCACCATATTTTTCAATTGAAAGATCGAAGTTATTTGCTTCATAAGGGTCTAAATCAGGATTTCCCATTTCGCCTTTAAATGTACCGTCATTTTCACTCTGAATTTCAGCAACTGTTGATGCCTGGCCAAAGCCTGGTCTTGATAAAGCTCTCCATAGAGCTCCCCTTATAACAATCTCATCACTTACAAAGTATTTAACATTTATACTTGGTGAAACAAACGTGTAATCTTTGGAACCAGTTATTGGGTCGTTAATATCACCATCATTATATCCAAGTGTTGAATAGGATGTATCCTCAACCCTCAAGCCAAGAATAATAACTGCGTTATCTGTTTCCATAGTTCCCATGATATATGCGGCAGTTATATCTTCTTCTGATTCATAATCTTGGCTTACATTTAAATAGTCAGGGCCACCAAAAGTACCTTTTAAAGGCCACAACAATGAAGCATCAGCCATTGGCCCCATAGTTTGTCCAGCAAATGGCCAATATCTTTGTGTTGGATTAAATTCAGATTGAGCTAAATCAGTAGCAGGACCATTCTCAATTTCAATAGCATTCCTATCTCTTTCTTTTGTTCTTTGACTGTGCTTGAAACCAAATTTAACTGAAGTAGGAACATTCATAAAATCAAAACCTTCTTTTGACATATCAATTTTTATAGCTTGCTCAGTATCTTTAATTAGTGACCAATCTTCTTCCCAAGCATCTACTGTCATAGATGTATCCCAAATTGGTGCTACAGAAGAATCAAATGAGAGGCCAACTTTTTGAGGATTAGAATAATAGAAATAACCACATGGTCCTCCACAATCATCTGTATCATATCTTTTACTTCTAAACTTTACATCTATGTTGTTTGTATCGTCTTCTTCTGCATATGAATGACTGTATTGAATTTCAGCAAACCATCCATTAAACATTGTTTCAGCGCCGATTACAGCTGTTCTGATGTCTCTTGTTTCTATTCTTCTTCTTACCTCAGCATCTCTTCTGATTCGATTAATTTCACTGTAGTCAGAAAATACTTCACCATGTTTTAAACTACCATACTCATCTTTATTTCTTAACTCATCATCTTGGTAGTGATTGTATAAAAAATTAGCAAATATAGATGTTTCATCATCTACTTTAAAATCAACATTATAAGTTACACCAGTTCTTTCCCTTGTTAAGTCGTAGTATCTCATTTCCCAATCGTCATCAAGTCTTTTACCAGCTCCATCATTAGTCCAACCTGGGAAACCTGTTTCGTTGTTATAAGAAATAATTTGCTTACTTGCGTAGGTAAGTCCAACTATATGACCTAGATTATCATTAATCATCTTTCCATAAGTCATGGCAAATTTATGATTGTCAGAATTTTTTGACTGATCGTTATATGAAGTATCAAGCTTCACTTTAAAAAGTGTTCCATTAAGAGAACGAGCTTTTTTTGTTTTAAATTCAATACGGCCTCCAATAGAATCTGCATCTTTATCTGCAGTTAGTGATTTATATACTTCAATTGAATCAAGAAGTTCGGTAGGAAGTCCATCTAACATCACCTTTCTTCCTCCTTCAGGAGCAGGAACCATTGCACCATTAACTGCAATTGCATTTAAGTCACCAGATAAACCTCTTATACTTACGTATCTTCCTTCGCCCTGATCATTCTCAACTGTTATTCCTGATAGCCTTCTAATAGCTTCAGCTGCTGTTGTATCAGGAAAATCACCTAATGCATCAGAATCAACAACAGATACGATTAAGTTAGACTCTCTCTGTTTATCAATTGCTGAGATTATGCTAGCTTTTGTACCAACGGTTACAACTTCTTCATATTTTTCTTTGTCTTGCGCATTAACATTAATTAAAAAAAATAAACAAAGTGTAAAAAAATATTTCATAAAAAATCTCCTTTAAATTAGCTTGCTAATTTAGGATTTTTTTATGAACCTGCTGTTAAGGTAATGCAACAACCAAACAAATAAAAATTACATTGATGTGAAGAAAATAAAACTCGAGCTCTCCCTTTTAACAGGGAGGGCTCGAGTTTTATTTATCTTTTTTCTGAGAGTTCAATCTATAGCTCCGCCAAGAGCAACACCAACCCTATTTAAACAGGGCCGTTAGTTAAAGCAAAAAAAACAGCAGCGCCAAGAGTAGTACCAACGCCAACTTTCGTTTTAACCTCCCATTCTTAGAGGGTTTTAAAAATCTCAGAAATAGTGGAAAATGAAAGTTGAGGTTCACTTATTCTTTTGCTGTAAAGTAGATTTGGTATAAACATATGA
>Ga0206131_10003065_pt1 | contig 19540 bp, 18 predicted proteins | sample Helgoland_Spring_FD_148636 | JGI IMG/M metagenome (GOLD analysis project Ga0206131, IMG submission 148636) | Pelagic subsurface seawater microbial communities from Kabeltonne, Helgoland, North Sea - Helgoland_Spring_Bloom_20160517_1 | ecosystem: Environmental > Aquatic > Marine > Epipelagic ...
ATCCATTTCCCCGAGCTTTGTGACATCGGGGCGAGCCCCGCAAGGCTGGCAACTTGTTTGTTATTCAGAGCGCCTATTTCCGGCATATCCACGAGGATCATGAGTGCTGTAATCACTCCAATGCCGGGAATGCTGAACAGAATATCCAGCCGTTCGCTCATGTATTGATCTTCGCGCGCCACGTCCAACATCAACGCATCAATTTTTGCAATATCGTTTTTGATCTGACGTAGGCGCTTTTCGAGTTGCTGCTTTATGAGAGCATTAATGACCGTGGCTTTGCGGGCCTTGGCGGCCGTTCGATCTTTGATGAGCGCCCGGCGTGCAGACAATAACTCTCTAAGATCATACAGGTTTTCTGCGGTGAACGGTTTTGGCATCAGCTGCAAGGCAGCTCCCATCTTTGCCAACATCTCGCAATCAACACGATCTGTTTTTGCCAATTTCCCACTCGCTTGGGCAAACCTGCGTGCTTGCTTTGGATTTACTTTGACGAATGGAATAATATGGGTACACAGAACCCGCTCCAATTGACGATGGTATGCGCCGGTCGCTTCAAAGATAATCAGCGGATCAGACTGCTTTCCGATCCACTTCACAAGTTGCGCATGTCCAGTTTTTCCATTCAGAAATTGCTTATGTTGACCGTCTGCCAAACGATGAGCATCAAGTGTATCTTTAGAAATGTCGATACCAATGGTATTGTTCATGTGTCTTTTCCACCTTGTCTTGTCATACGGGCCCAAAGCCCAAGTATCCGTTCAGGTCATCAGAAAAGACGAGGGCGACCTTACTCCTCCACGGTCCATAACGACCAAGAGGGAAACGATCCGACCCTCGCCGTCGCCCGGCATAAATGCCGTGCCGGACGACGGCTCCTGTATCGCACAAGAGCCACGTTATGGATAAAACAAGAGGGAAATCTTAAAAAAGGCCACCCAGTTCTTTGCGGGCCTAAAGCAATGAGATTTAGGTTTGTCGAAGAACACAGGGGCAGCTTCCCGGCCAATCGGCTGTGTCATGTCGTTGACGTCAGCACACGGGGGCTGCGTGCCTTCCGCAGCCGTCCTGCTAGTCGTAGGCAGCGATCTGATCTGGTGACGCTGGCTCACATCAAGGAACAATCGCGTCTCAGCCTTGGCAGCTATGGTCGGCCACGGATGACGGAAGAGCTGAAGGAGATCGGCTTGGATGTCGGGCACTGCCGTGTAGGCCGGTTGATGCGTCAAAACGGCATATCGGTCGTACGGACCCGCAAACACAAAGTCACGACGGATAGCAATCACAAGTTCAACATCGCGCCGAACTTGCTGGATCGGGACTTCGCGGCTGAACAGCCTAATCAGAAATGGGCAGGCGATATCAGCTACGTATGGACGCGCGAAGGCTGGCTGTATCTTGCCGTGATCCTCGATATGCACTCCCGGCGCATTATCGGTTGGGCAGTTCGCAATCGAATGAAACGCGATCTTGCGATCAGGGCGCTGAACATGGCTATCGCGTTTAGATCTCCGCCTAAAGGCTGCATCCATCACACAGATCGCGGGTCGCAATATTGTTCGCATGACTATCAGAAAATCCTGCGGCAGCACGGCTTCAAAGTGTCCATGAGTGGCAAAGGAAATTGTTACGACAGGCTGAGACGGCGATCTTCGAATACCTAAACGGGTTTTATAACCCGCGACGTCGACACTCAGCACTTAGCTGGAAAAGCCCGGTCGTTTTCGAACGAAAGGTGGCTTAAACGAGCACTTGGGCGGCACTAAAACGGGACAGGTCCAAAATCCTCTACCGCCGATTTGTAGCGGTAGAATGTGTCACGTGACATGCCCATGACCTCGCTGGCCTTCGGCACTTTGCCTAGTGCTTCAGCCAAGTTCAGCAAGCCTGTTTTGTGTTTGATGATCCTATTAGTGGTATTCAACATTGTGGTTTCCTTCTTTAATGGCTTGGTTTGCACCTCCCTCAAAACGGACAACCATCATCTCATTCAAGAGAGGCGCCGCTCTCATTCCAGTCTGCTGCAAAGAGGGGCGTTGTCAGATCATATCGAAGCCACTTCATTTAAACTTATTTCGGAAATAGCCACGGTTTGCTTTGAAGATACTTCGTTTCGAAATTCTCTATCATGGCTTTGTATTGCAAAGTTTCAGCAAGATCATCGATCCCCTGTAACATCTTGCGTTTGATTGCGGGGTCAATCTCAAAGCTAAAGTTGGCGCCAGACGTAAATCCAAGAGTTTGCATCGCCAGATCAATTTTGACATTCGTAGACCCCGATTGCGACAACTGTTCGACAAATTCAGTATGATCTTGATCCTTAAGAGGCACCGTCAAAAGTCCATTTTTGCTGGCATTGTTGCGAAATATATCGCCAAAGCTCGGTGCTACAATGGCCCGGAATCCATAATCTAGCAGCGCGTAAACTGCCGCTTCCCGTGATGACCCACAGCCAAAATTTTGGCCACCGACCAAGATTACTTCTGATCCACTCGTTTTGTTCAGCTCAAATTCAGGTATTTGCGCACCGTGCGCGTCATAGCGTAAATCATAAAAAAGATACCCGCCGTACCCAGAAGAACGCGTCCTGTTCATAAAACGGGCTGGTATCAACTGGTCGGTATCAATATTTTCCGAGGGCATCAAAACGCAGTCACCGGTTAGTACGGTAAAGGGTCTCAACTTGGCACCGACCCAGAGCGCCGATATCCGGCATGTTGGCGCACATCGACGATGCATCCTGCCACTGCGGCGGCCGCAACCATTGCAGGGCTCATCAAATGGGTCCGCGAGCCCTTGCCCTGTCGGCCTTTAAAGTTGCGATTGGAGGTCGAGGCACAGCGCTGACCCGGTTTGACCCGGTCGCCATTCATCCCGACGCAGAGCGAGCATCCGCTGCGCGCCCATGTGGCCCCCGATTGAATGAAAATATCGACCAGCCCGTTTGCTTCGGCCTGCCGCGCGACCTCGGCGGACCCCGGCGATATGAGCAAAGGCACTTTGACTTGATTGTCGAGCAATACCCGACTGGCCTCAAGCAAATCCGAATAGCGGCCATTGGTACAAGATCCGATAAAGGCCTGATCGATGGGCATTGCTGTGATCGCTTGTCCGGCAGTCAGACCCATATAGCGCAGCGCGGCATCATCGGCCCCATCAAACGGCACACATGCTGTTACTGCGGCCACCTGATCTGGTGCCGTGCCCCAAGTTACCATTGGCACTACGTTTGAAGCCTCTATCGTGAGATCTTTCTTAAATGTCGCGTTTCTATCAGACTTTAAATCCCGCCACTGCGCTACGGCCGTGTCCCAATCTGCGCCAACAGGTGCCAGGGCGCGCCCTTTAAGCCAGGTAAATGTGATGTCGTCGGGTGGAATAATGCCCGACCGGGCGCCCATTTCGATGGTCATATTACACAGGGTCATCCGGCCTTCAATCGAGAGCCTGGCAACCGTATCACCTGCGTATTCAACCGAATATCCGGCCGCTCCTCCCGTGCCAATCTGGGCGATCACGTACAGCGCCAGGTCTTTTGCACTGGTGCCAAAGGGCAAACGGCCGTTGATCGTAATCCGCATCGGTTCAACCGGCTTTTGCCACAGGGTTTGCGTGGCCAGCACATGGGCGACTTCCGAGGCCCCGATCCCAAATGCAAACGCTCCGAATGCGCCATGAGTGGCGGTGTGGCTATCGCCACATACGATGGTTGTTCCCGGCAAGCTGAGCCCTTGTTCGGGCATGGTAACATGCACAATCCCATGACGTGCATCACTTAGATCAAAGCTATCGATGCGGTGTTGTGCGGTATTTTCCCGCAGTCGCGAGATCATAACTGACATTGCTTCATCGGGTTTTCCAACCCCCGTGGGCGCATAGTGATCGGCAACACCAAAGGTCAGCCGAGGATGTCGTACCTCACGCCCCGATGCTGATATTTTGTGAAAGGCATGATGAGATCCTTCATGCACGAAATGTCGGTCTATAAACAGCAAATCCATGCCCTCATTGTTGAGGATACGATGGTTATTCCATATTTTTTCAACCAGCGTTTGAGAACTTATCATCTGTCGTGTTCATCTCTTTAACTTTGGATATCGTCAAAACGGGGTTCTTTTGCAAATCTTGCGTGGTGACCGTTTTCATAACGACACAACTGACAAATCTGTCAAGGCCTGCAACTGGCTCTGCCTTAACGCGATCGCAGCTGCGCCGGCATTCGCTCATCCCAGCAATCCAGCGGCGGTAACCCCGGCGCAATAGCCCAGCGTTGCGGCGGTCAGCAAACCGTTGCCCGACAGATAGCCCCAGTCCTGCGACCCAGACACGCCGCAAGCGGCGCCACCTCCTGCCAACAAGTTTGGTAACGCTGTGCCATCGCGGCGCAACACTCTCGCATCGCCATCAATGGCCAGCCCCCCCTGGGTGTGAAACAAAGCGCCGGTGACTTTAAGCGCATAATAAGGCGGCTCAAGAATAGGCGTTTGTGTGAAGTCCCTGCCAAAAACATCTTGATCTGTTCCCGACGCATAGCGCGCAACTTGAGCCAAAGTCTCGGCCAGATGCGCGCCAGGCACAGAGATCAATTTTGCTAGTTCTGCAATGGTGTGGGCTGTTTGTATGGCCCCTAAAGCCTCAGCTTGACGAAAATCCTCAAACCCGCGACCCAAGTGTAGCAACCGGGCGTCAAACAGGTTCCAGACAGTGCCGCCAGGTTGCGCAATCACCCGGCGCGCCTGTTCGGAATAGCCTTGATGCTCGTTGGAAAACCGCTTGCCATCGCAATTGATTTGCAACCCGCCCTGCATCATCAGTGCCCAGCTTATCAAAATGCCATGGGGCTGGGCAACTGAACCATGCCCTTGGTACGATCCTAAATGCCGCGTTTCCGCGCCCAAGGCCTGCCCCCAGACAATCGCGTCACCCTGATTGCCCTGATGACCAAAATAAAGGGCGTCTGCCATATCCGGAATATGGGTTTGCACCATGTCTGCGTTTCCGCCAAAGCCGTTGCACGCAAGGATTAAGACCTCACAGCCAATATATTCAACCCCACCGTCCGGGCGTTTGATGCGCGTGCCCGTGACACCGCCGTGGGTGTCGGCATATAGGTCGGTTACATGCGCCTGCGTCATCACTGGGATATCTGCCACGGCAACCGCCCGACTAAGATCAGCCATTAGGTCGGCCCCGGCGCGCGACGGCGGGGCATGCATCCGCGGAACACTATGGCCGGGATAAAGAAATCCCTCAACTAAGGTCAGATTCAGGTGATGGCGCACGCAAAGCCAATCTATCACAGGCCCCGACAGCTCACAAAGTCGCTGGACCAGCGCCGCATTCGCCTCATCATGAGCTTTGCGCTGGATATCCCCGCTCATAATCTGCACCGTATCAGTGATGTTGCAATCGGTTTGCTGACGCGTGCCGCAGGCCGGAATCATCCCCGATGATAACGCCGTGCTACCGCTTGGGATGGCGTCACGCTCGACAATGACCGGTTCGGCCCCTGCGTCTTTGGCCGCCAGTGCCGCGATCATGCCGCAAGCTCCACCCCCTATGATCAAGGCATCAACCTGTGCCTGAAATTTTGGTCCATCAGACGCTGACAGCACCGGCATGCCTCAAACCTTCAATTGCGATAATACCTCATCGCAGGTTTTGATCTGCGCAATCGTCGAAAGCGCGGCAATGGTGGCCTCATGCGCGGCCTCGCTGAACGCCGCACATCCGTCTGACAACACAATGTTATGAAAATCGCGCACATGGGAATCGCGCACCGTCGAGGCTACACCGCCATTGGTGACAATACCGCCAAATATCAGCGTTTCAAGACCTGCGCGGGATAGGACCCACTCCAAACGGCTTTGATAAAACGCCGAAAATGCAACTTTTTCAACGGTCAAATCTGCTGGTTGCAATTCATCAATCAACTGGTGGCCAAAGCTGCCCGAGGCGAAATCACCGGCTCCTAAAAACGGTCGCAAACTGCGCAGATGGGGCGAGATAAACGGCGCACCTTTCCTGCCTGGCACCAGCGTAAAGTGGGTGGAAACGATCCAGCCTCCGGCCGCACGCATCGCCTGTGCCAACGGAGCCAAGCGTTCAGCCAACTGCGCAATGGCATCGCAGGTTTGGCCGTTGCGACCATAGGCCCCTTCGGGATGCAGAAAATCGTTTTGCATATCCACCAAAACAAGCGCCGTGCGCTCCAGATTTAGCTTAGTCACCTGTGACATCCTTTCATTTCCGCGAGATAACCAGATTGCCAAATTGATCAACGCACCCCGTGAGATCAGGTTCGATGAAAACTGTTGCATCCGGTTGTTCTAAAAGCGCGGGGCCCGGCACAATTTCTCCAACAGAAAGCGGCAAACGTTCATAAACCCCGGTTTCATGAAAAGCTCCGTCGAACCAAACTTGACGCGTCCCCCTGCGCGCCTGAGCCAGATCAACGCCCGCCGCCGGGGCCAAAAGTGTGAGATCAAATTTGGGCCGTTTGCCGAGGGTCGACACCCTCAAGTTCAAAACCCGAATAGGTATATTGTCAAGCAATCTGCCATAAACAGCCAGATAGCGGGTTTCAAACGCCGCCCTCACCGCGGCCTCAGATACCTTAGTGGTATCGCCCTTGAGTTCGAGTGGTACTGGCACATCAACGGTATGGGTTTGGCCCTGATAGCTCATATCAAGCTCGAACTGCAGCGCCGTACCACCAAAGGTAACCCCGGCGGTCTTTAACATGGCAAGGCCCTGTTGTGCCAATTGCACCATGCGCCGGTCCAGATCATCGATATCCAAGCTTCCTAGCATCCCATTGATAGTTTGGACAAAATCATGACGCATATCGGCAATTGTACAGCCCAGCGCGCTGTTAATACCGGGATAGCGCGGCACCAGAGCACTTTGAAGCCCGACCTCTTTCATCAATGCGCCCGTGTGCAGCGCACCGCCGCCGCCAAAAGGCATTGCCGAGAAATTTTTGGGGTCATGTCCACGTTCAATTGACACCAACCGAATAGCGCCGGCCATTTTTGAATTTGCAACGCGGATAATCGCCTCGGCTGCTGCCATCACAGACAGGCCCAAAGGCGTTCCAATATGGGTTTCAATCGCCAATTTTGCGCGATCGACGTCCAAGCGGTTAAGTTTACCGCCAATCGGTTTGTCCGCGTTGATCCGTCCCAGAACCACGTTGGCGTCGGTCACGGTCGGGCGTGTGTTGCCCTGTCCATAGCAAACCGGTCCCGGGTATGAGCCCGCAGATTCTGGCCCGATTTGCAACAATCCGCCGCGATCTACGCTGGCAATAGATCCGCCGCCAGCGCCGATTGTGGTCATTTCAATCATCGGTGTTCGGATTGTCATCCCGAAATCGATATTGGTTTGAGGGCTCAACGCACTTTCCCCATGCGCCACCAATGAGACATCAAAACTGGTACCGCCCATGTCACAGGTAATGACATTGGGAAACCCAGCCTCGGTGGCGATATAGGCACTGGCAATGACACCTGCGGCCGGACCCGATAAAGCGGTGCGCACAGGCAGACGCCGTGCTGTCTCTACCGTCATCACCCCGCCGTTGGATTGCACAATCAAAACCTCACCCGAAAAACCATCCTGCAACAGCGCCGTTTCCAATTTGTGCAGATAGTTGCCCACCAATGGCTGAAGATAGGCGTTCAACGTTGTGGTTGACGTGCGTTCAAATTCGCGAATTTCAGGCAGGATGTTGCTGGAAGCCTCAGCGTGATCATTGGGCCAGACCTGCTTTACCGCACTCAGAGCGCGTTGTTCGTTGGCGGCATTGGCATAGGCATTGATAAATACAACACAGATCGCCTCGACGCCGAGACCAAGCAGATGCAGCGCCGCCTGCCGGACCTCTTCAGGATCGACCACAGCGTGGATGGTGCCATCTGCCAGCGTGCGTTCGGACACCTCAACCCGGCAATCGCGAGAAACAACTGGGTCGTATTCCCCCCATAGCCCCCAGGTTTGCGGCCTGTCACGCCGGCGCATTTCCAAGGTATCGCGAAACCCGGCCGTTGTGATGATACCGGTTTTTGCGCCTTTACGTTCCAACAATGCGTTGGTCCCGACCGTTGTGCCGTGCACCACCGTGGCCAGCTGGGCAAAATCGGCAACATGCGCCTTGATGCCTTCAATAAAGCCTTGAGACTGGTTCCCCAGCGTTGAGGGCACTTTGGCCACGTGACACCGCCCAGAGGCCTCATCGAGGAAAAATACATCCGTGAAGGTTCCGCCGACATCGACGCCGACAACATAACGAGAGGAAGGATCGGTCATGATTGCGCTGCTTTTCTCAAACGTTGGGTAGCGGGTATGTCTGGATCGCCGTGCGCATCTAATCGCACCAGATAATCGGTCTCGGCCCTAGCGGCCGTAACATAGCCCAAGGAAACATCCCGCGCCACCGCCTTGGGGTCCCTTTGATTTGCGGCGCCATACCCGCCCCCACCGGGTGTCTCAAGCCGCAGATGCTGACCCCTCGTGATTTTGATCCCGACCATCTTGGAAATTTGTGGTGGGTGATAATAGCCATCGTCTTGCTCATACCGAAACACATTGCGCGCCCCGGGTCCGCCACCCAGCACTCCGGGTGGGCCGAATTTACCGCGCTCTCCGAAGACGAAGGCATTGGCGGTTTCCTCGAGCAATTCAATTTCATAAACCGCACCAAGGCCTCCCCGATGGCGGCCGGGTCCGCCACTGTCGGGGCGCAGCGCCCATTGAGTGAAGATAACGGGATAGGCGGCTTCAAGAATTTCCGCCGGCGGAATGGTTGCGGTTGAAATCGGCGCATTGCCATGATTGAGCCCGTCTCCCTTGGGGTGTCCGCCATGGCCGCCACCAAAGAAGCTGAACATCACCCAGCGACTGTTATTCTGACGGTGCCCGGCCAGAGACAACGCATTAATTGTGCCATACGCACAGCCATTCACCCGTTCAGGTGCGACCTGTGCAATCGCGCAAAATATAACATCAATGATGCGTAAAATGGTCTCGGTATAGCCACCTACCGGTTTTGGAGCCCGCACGCTCAGCAGAGAGTCGTCGGGAATAATCGTCTCAATAGGCTCCAACACACCGCCATTAGCCGGCACGTCTGTGAACACATGTTTGATCGCAACATAGACCGACGCCACCGCTGTTGAGAGCGCAATGTTGACAGGCCCGGCGCAGGCTTTGGCGCTGCGTGAGAAATCAAGTACCATACGGTCGCCTTTAATGGAAAGATCAAGCGCAATTTTCAACGGCATATCGACAATGCCATCATTGTCGAGAAAGTCTTCTGCCGAATAGGTCCCGTCGGGCAATTCAGCGATGTTTGCCGCCATCAGGGTCGCGGCCCGATTGCGTAATTCGGCCAATGCCTCTGAAACCGTCTCATCGCCATATTCATCCAGCAGCGCGGTCATCCGCCGCAAACCGAGATCAAGGGCGTTGATCTGACCGTTCAAATCGCCATACAGTGAGCCCGGCAGCCGCGAATTGGCGCTCAGAATGTCGACGATATCCTGCCGCATCTCGCCTTTGACAAATAACTTTACCAGAGGGATCAACATCCCCTCTTGAAAGCATTCGGTCGCAACTGGATTATAATTTCCCGGCACATTGCCCCCGACATCATGCCAATGTCCGACCGATGCCAGATAACAAAATACAATGCCATCGCGGAAGACCGGGCGCACCAACCGAAAATCTGAAAGATGGGTGCCGCCATCGTAAGGATCGTTGAAAATATAGACGTCACCCTCGGCGAGATCGCCATCTTTTGCGGCCTTCTCGATCACCGCTTTGACAGCAAAAGACATCGCCCCGACGAAAATCGGCAAGCCAGATTTCCCTTGAACCAATGTATCACCGGTTTCTGCATCATAAAGCCCATGCGAGGCATCATGGGCCTCGGCGATGATCGGGTTGAACGCGCTACGAAACAACGTGGCGTCCATCTCGTCGGCTATCTGTTCCAGACGGCCCTTCAGGACTGCCAGTGTAACCGGATCAATCATGGGTATCCTCGAAGTTTTTTGCGTCATATCTTGCCCCGATTGCGAGCATATTGTCTGTGCCAAGCATCTCATTCAACTCTGAGAAATCTAGCATCTGATCACGAAACGGTTGGTTTGTTCCATGGGTATTAAGGCTCTCAAGATATGCTCGTGCGCTATGGGCCATAGCCCGCACCATGCCTCCGGGGAAAATCACCAGTGAATAGCCGATATCTTGCAGTTCTGCTGCAGTTTTCTGTGGGGTCATGCCGCCCTCTACCATGTTTGCCATCAGGGGAATACGGCCGCCGAACTGCGCCACGATTGCCCGCATCTGGCTTGGAGATTGTGGGGCCTCGACAAAAAGAACATCTGCTCCAGCTTCGACATAATGTTCGGCACGCTCCAAAGCGGCATCAAAGCCCTCGACTGCGATACCGTCGGTGCGGGCGATGATCAAAGTCTCGGCCTGCCGGCGCGCATCAAGGGCCGCCTTGATTTTTCCCACCATCTCGCCTTTGGGCACGAGCGTTTTTCCCGTAAGATGGCCACAGCGCTTGGGTAGTGTCTGATCTTCCAACTGGATCGCCGCAGCACCGCAGGTTTCAAACAATCGTACCGTACGCATTACGTTCAAAGCATTGCCAAATCCGGTATCGCCATCGACGATCACTGGCAGGCCGCTTCTTTCGGTGATCGCCGATAAGGTTTCTGCGACCTCGCTCATCCCAACAAGACCAATATCGGGTCGGCCAAATCGGGTATAGGCGATCGAGGCGCCGGACAGATAGGCCACGTGATAGCCGACCTGCTGTACCAAGACAGACCCCAATGCATCATAGATGCCGGGAGCTATGGTGATCCCGGGCGCGGCTAGCCGCTGACGCAATGAAAAATATTCGCTCATGAGAGGGTATACCTCTGCTTATAGCGTTTCATGGGCGGCGCGCAGAGCACCCTTGCAAGGTGAGAGGGTTTTGTTTTCGGTCCCAAAACCGGACTAATACGTCCGATCTTGGCCTTTGTTTGTAAGCTTACCATCCAAACCATTGATATTACACTCCCAGATAGGATTTTTTAAGCTCGGGATCGTTCAGCAAAGCATCTGTGTTTCCCGATAAAACAATTTTACCGTTTTCGATCACATAGGCCCGGTTGGCGATTTCAAGCGATTGCATTACATTCTGCTCGACCAGAAAGAACGAAAGTCCGGTTTTATTGAGATTCTGGATCAGGCCAAACATTTCCTCAACCAACAGCGGTGACAGGCCAAGCGAGGGTTCGTCGAGGATCATCAGACGTGGTTCCGCCATCATCCCACGGCCAATCGCCAGCATTTGCTGTTCGCCCCCTGACAGGGTTCCAGCCAGTTGCGAAAAACGCTCTTGCAAGCGCGGAAATACGCCGACCACCCGGTCAAGATTGGCCTTCCGATTTTGCTGCCCGCGCAGATAACTGCCCAACTCAAGATTTTCACGCACTGAAATATTCGGAAAAATACGCCGGCCCTCAGGGACATGGATGATGCCTTTTTGTACCACTTGTTCAGAACGCAGGCCGGTGATGTCTTCGCCTTCAAACAAAATCGCGCCCGCAGTCGGGGTGTAAATGCCAGAAATATTATTATTCAGGGTCGATTTGCCTGCGCCATTACTGCCCAAAAGAGCAACGATTTCGCCCTGCTGGATATTGAGATCGACGCCTTGCAAGACTTTCATCTGACCATAGCCTGCGTGTAGGCTTTGAACCTCAAGCATCTGCAGTTGCCTCCATCGCCAAAAGACGTTTTGCCGCTCCATGCCCCAGATAAGCCTCGATCACATTTGGATCTTTTGTCACTTGGCTTGGTTGCCCCTCGGCAATCATCGCTCCATGGTTGAGCACATAGGTATAGTCGGACAGGCTCATAACCGCCTGCATGACATGTTCGATCAGAAAAATCGTCACGCCGCTGTCACGGATTTTGCGCACGACAGCCACCAGGTCTGCAATCTCTGTCGCATTCAGCCCCGCCATGACCTCATCGAGCAGTAACAGCTTTGGCCCGGTCGCCAGCGCCCGCGCCAATTCAAGCCGCTTGCGTCCGGCAATTGTCAAATCCCCGGCAGATTGATCCAGCTGGGCCCCCATTCCCACCAATTGCGCAATCTCACCTGCTGCCGCAAGCGCTGCGGCGCGCCCGGCAACCCGCGTATGCGCCCCTACCGCGATGTTTTCGCGCACTGTGAGACCAGCAAAAGGCTGGACCACCTGAAAGGTTCGTACCAGCCCTTTATGACAGATTTGATGTGGCCTTTGACCAGTTATGGCAGCGCCGTTAAAGGTCACCGCCCCGCTGTCAGGCTTTAGAAATCCCGAAATAAGCGCAAATAGAGTGGTCTTGCCAGCACCATTAGGCCCGATCAACGATACGATACTGCCCTCAGATACTGTGAGGGACGCCTCTGAGACCGCTTTCAAGCCGCCAAAGCTTTTCGACATTGTGCGAACGTCAAGCATCCCGCCTCGCTTTCAGGCGAATCCACACCCGTTCTAAAAGCCCGACCAAACCACGGGGCGCAAAGGCGAGTATCAAGACCAGAATGATGCCAAACAATATCAAATCAACCCCTGGCCGGTCGCCAAAAATCCCGTGTATAGCTTCTTTTGCGACCTCGCCCACTCCGTGAATAAAGAACGAGCCGATTAACGGGCCAAGCACGGTACCCAGACCACCGATAATCGGCGCAAACAGCGCCTCAACCGATTTCGCGGTGCCATACGCAATGCCGGGCTCGATAAAGAGAAACTTTTGCACGTAATACACCCCGCCGCTGGCGGTGATTGCAGCCGAAAGGCAGATTGCCCGCATTTTGACTGCAAAAGCATTGACCCCCAAGGCTTCGGCGGCGTCCTCATTTTCGCGCACGGCCACCAGCTGAGCGCCAAACCGAGAATGCTCCATCCACCAAGTGGCCGCATAGCTGATCAGCAAAATGGCAAAAATCGTATAGTAGAACCCGTAGGCTTTCATAAACGGCCCGCCGAAACTGAACTGGAACGTCACAAGCGCAAGCGCGGGGTCTTGGTTAAGGGTCAACTGCACACCTTGTCCACCCTCGGTAAACGAAGACCAAGACCGTGACACAACGTGGAACGCTTCGGCAAACGCCAGTGTTATCAGCGCAAAATAAGAACCCCGCAGACCGTAACGAAAACTTAGATAGCCGATCATTGCCGCCACGGCCGCAGTGCCTGATATGGCAAACCATAGGGTCAGCCACGGGCTCCAGCCAAGTTTGTATTGCAGCAGCGCCTGAATATACGCGCCCGTGCCGAAAAATACCGCATGTCCAAAAGAGTACTGTCCGCCATATCCGCCCAGAACGTTCCAGCCTTGTCCCAAAACAGCGATAAACAGCGTGAGTTCTAGAAAATCGATCCAGCGATTTGATGTGATAAAAAGTGGTGCGAGGGCCAGTGCACACAGGATGAAAGCCCAGCCTAAAATCCGTTCGCGTGTGGTCATAAAAGCGCCCTCATCCGCTGCGTTGGCCAAACAGACCCGTCGGCCTGAACAGCAGAACAAGAATGAAAATCACCGAGATTGTAATGACCCCCATGCTCTCGCCCAGATACAGCCGACCCAGCTGTTCTGTGACGCCGATGAGAAAGCCCCCGACAAGCGCGCCTATAAAACTGCCCATGCCACCGAGGACCACAACCGTAAAAGCGATCAGAACGAACAGATAACCGATCTGTGGATGCACTGCGTAGGTCGGCACCAAAAGGCTGGCAGCTGCAGCAACACAGGCGGTACCGATGCCAAACGTTACCGCAAAGATATGATCGACATTAATTCCGACAAGACGTGCGCCTTGGCGCTCTTTGGCGACCGCACGGATGGCTTTGCCGGTGTCGGTTAAGCTCATAAACAGCCACAGCGCAAAGGTGATCAACAATGACCCGCCCAGCGCGATAAGCTCGGGATAGACCGCGTAGGTCACACCAAGATCAATACCGTCCAGATCATAGGGGACCAGAACAGATCGTTCGCTGGCTGAGAAGAAAAACAGCGCAGCATTTTCGATCACGATCGAAACCCCCAAAGTAACCAGCAGGATTATTTCGTCCCGTCCGTGACTGGCCTTACCGATGATACCGCGCTGTAACCCATAACCAAAGACATAGGCCCCCGGTACAACGATTATCATCGCGAGATAGGGGTCAAGTCCCAGAAATTTCCACAGGAAAAAAACGGCGTACATCGCCAGCATCAACAGCGCGCCATGGGCAAAGTTGATGATGTGCAAGACACCGTAAATCAACGTTAAACCCAGCGCCACCAACGCATAAATTGACCCCAGAAAAACACCGCTAATTGCAGAGCCCAGTACCGTTTCCCAGCCGTAACTTGGCAGATCAAGTCCCAGAAATTCCATTAAATTAACCTATTAATTATGTGCACAGGACCAGCCGAAGGGATGAGGCGGCAGAGCATAGTCTGCCGCCAAATCCGACATTGCGCGCTGGCAACTATGCGGGGCGCGGAAAGATGGCCTCGGCAGTGGCGTATTCAGACGGGTTTATAACGCCGATATCGCTGCCTTGGACCTGCATGACCAACGGCCGGGCACCGGTGTTCTGGCCATTTTCCATCTTGGTCGCGCCATAAGGCATGATGTGACCACCCCATGTACTGGCTGTCATGGCCTCGGTGATTGCAGTGCGATCTGCCGACCCGGCGCGCTCAATCGCATCCAGCGTGGTGCGATCTGCCGACCCGGCGCGCTCAATCGCATCCAGCGTGAACATCATTGCGGTATAGGCGAGAAAGACCTCGTAATTATAGTGCAGGCCAGCCGCATTGGTTTTTTTCTGCAGCGCCAGCGCGCCAGCATTTTTGGGGTCAAACCAATGATTGCAATCCATCACATATTGCGCGGCATCTGGGAATTCGCTGACAAAACGATATTGTGACGACGCTCCGCCCAGCACCGAATAAATTGCTTTCGGCTGGACTTTCTGGCGCTGCAATGTGCGTAGAAACAACACACCCTCATTGTAATAATGCGAAGGGATCAAAACGTCTGGATCAATCTCTTTCAGTTTCAGCGCAATGTTGCGGAAATCCTTATTGGGGGTGGGGTGCGACAGCACTTCAACCACTTCGATGCCTGCCGGCGCCAACCCCTTGGTCATGATGCCGGCGATGCCAGCCCCAAACCCAGTGGTTTCCTCGTTTACGATCGCAACGGTTTTGGTTGGATTCCCTGCCGCTTTGTTGACTGCCAAAAAGCCTTCGACGCCGGCTTTGGTGATTGCCCCAAACCCTGGTCCAAAGCGGAAGGTGTTCGTCAAGCCTCGGCTGACGATCTTATCGCTGACACCGACATCGACTGCATGAGGAATTCCGTGTTTCGCCGCCGCCTGCGTTGTTGCCAAACAAATATTTGAGGCATAGGCCCCAACGATTGCCGACACGCCCGCATCAGCCATTTTTTCCACTTCGCCTGCGCCGACTTCGGCTTTGGATTGCGCATCTCCCAGCATGGCGTCAACCGCTGCGCCTCCTAGAGATTTGATCCCGCCGCTGGCGTTGACCTCTTCGATTGCGGCAAGCGCGCCAAAGCGGCATTGGCTGCCGGAGTATTGCGCCCAACCGGTAACCGGATGGATCACCCCGACTTTGACGGGGTCTGCGGCCCGTACAACATGCGGGAATCCTGAGATGCCTGCCGCCGCAAGCGCTGTGCCCGCAGTTGCACCTTGGATGAATGAGCGTCTGGTGGTGTTTTTGATCTTATTCTTCATTTTGGTTCTCCTCTGTTTTGTTTTTATTCTTATGTATTCACTCTCCGGCCATGAGCCAGGATCGGGCACTTTCACTGCCAACACGGGATAACATCATCCGGTGCTGATACCGATCAGGGCGATATAGGGCGGTGATATACTCGACCGGGCGTTCGCTCTGATCATAAACCACACGGTCAATTTTTAGCAGCGGAGAGCCAAGTTCTAACCCAAGTGCCGCCGAAACCTCGACGTCGGCCAATGTTGCCGAAATGGTCTGTTCGGCGCGGCTGATAACAACGCCTGACCGCTCCAATAACGTCAATAGAGGCCGCTCTGCCAGATCGCCGCGACTGTAAGACTGCCCGATCCAATCTGGCACATGCGTCACAAGATAAGAAAACGGCTCTTTTTCCAGAAGGCGCACGCGCACTGCGCGCTGCACCAGCGCCGTCTTGTCACAACATAAGATGCGTGAAACCATATCCGTCGGGCGTACATATTCGAAGGCCAAGAGACGCACCTCGGTCTCAAGGCCCATTGCCAGCAAATTCTCTAAAAGACCCTCTACGTTGGCTTTGACTGGGGGGGTTGGCGCATGGAAAACCACTTTTGTCCCCCGTCCGCGCTCACGCAGCACCAAACCGTCCCCTGCCAGATCATTCAGAGCCCGTTTGGCGGTTATGCGCGAAACCCCAAAAGTTTCAGAGGTTTCCTGTTCGCTGGGCAAGAGCGCACCAAAACCATATTCCCCGGTCAGGATCTTGTTGCGCAGCACCAAATACACTTGATGGTACAATGGCATCGCACCAAAACCATATTCCCCGGTCAGGATCTTGTTGCGCAGCACCAAATACACCTGATGGTACAATGGCATCGGCAAACGTTCATCAACATAGCCCCGCGTCGCGATGCCATCTGCGGTCGGGTTGGATGGTACCAGTTTGCTCACCTTAGACGTCACGTATCCACCTTATTAATTCGCATGTATTGGCGCCGCTGATCCGACCGATCAGACGGACTACTAGACATAAAGCTATATTGTTATACTATTATGACCGAGTCATCGATCAGACGGACTACTAGACATAAAGCTATATTGTTATACTATTATGACCGAGTCAATATTTTTACCGGCTGGACCAAGCGGCAGACAGCGGGTCACAGGAGCGGGAGCAATACATGAAACAGGTTTTAGTCATTGTTCCGTTTCCGATGTCGGAGGAAAACCTTGCAGCCCGACGCGCGCAGCTTGCGGCAGTTGAGTTAAATCCAGAGATGAATTTTACCTTTAAACCGGTGCGCGCCGCACCGAGAAATTACGTCAGCCCCGTTGATATGGCGCTGGCGGATCTGGGCATATTCGACGCCGGTCGCACCGCCCAGAAGGACGGATTTGATGCGGTCTGTATCGACACAATGAGCGATTCAGGCGTTGCAGCACTGCGTTCGGTCCTAACTATCCCGGTGATCGGGCCAGGTCGGGCATCTGTGCTGATGGCGATGATGCTTGGGAATCGTTTCTCAATTTTAGATATGGCGCTGGCGGATCTGGGCATATTCGACGCCGGTCGCACCGCCCAGAAGGACGGATTTGATGCGGTCTGCATCGACACAATGAGCGATTCAGGCGTTGCAGCACTGCGTTCGGTCCTAACTATCCCGGTGATCGGGCCAGGTCGGGCATCTGTGCTGATGGCGATGATGCTTGGGAATCGTTTCTCAATTTTAACCATGTGGCAAAAATGGCGACATCTATATGATAAAACGCTATCCGATCTTGGCATGACCGCGGCCTGTGCGTCGATTCGGTCTATTGATCTGGCTCCGGATAACCTTGGTCTGCTCAACGGCAAAGAAGACGCGATATTTCCTTTGCTTGAGGCCGAGGCAAAACGCGCCATAACAGAGGATCGCGCCGAAGTTATCCTGCTTGGTTCCACCACAATGCATCAAGCGCATGCCCATCTCAGCGCCACGTTGGATGTGCCGGTGATCAATCCCGGGCCACTCTCGTATAAGTTGCTTGAAGCGATGTTGGGCTTGGGGTTGAGCCACAGCCGCAGCGCGCATCCCACCTCACCTGTGGCGCGCGACGACATGATCGTGGCAATGATGACGGCGGCCGAAGCTTTCAAGCATTAGGGTGATTTTGGGCCATGCAGGGTGTTGGCGCCGGCCATATAGACATTAACTGCGCTGAACATGCCCTTGGTAGCGGTGAAAAAGTTACAGTTGGATTTATACACCAGACTATCATCAGGCAAGATATTGGTCACCCGAAACTGCACAGCGACGCGCCCGGCTTGGGGGTCTGTTACGAACTTGAATTGATCATGGCGCACGGATTTATGGCTGGCCCAAAGCCGCGTGAACATCGCGGTGATCTCAGGACGCCCGACCAGATGCACCTGATGGGTCTCAACGGTAAAGACACAGTCCGGCGCAAGCGTGCTGAACACCAGATCCATATCTTCACTGTCGACCCCAGTAAAATACGTCCGCACCATCGCTTCAAGCATGTCGCTATCTCGGCTCATGGCCCGGACGCGGCCATGGGCATATCGTTCCAGATCTGTTGCGAGGTAATAAGACCTGCCGTCAGTGAAAAGCGGTCCATGAAACGGATATTGGCAAAGTCAGTACCATCATGCCAGACCCCTGATAATGTACCGTGACAAAAAACCGTTGCATCAAGGCCTTGGAAGCTGACATCGGTTGACAGGAAGGTTTTTGAAATCGAGCGATAGCGCGGTTGCGCCCATTTGGTAAATTCGGCGAGCGTCTTGAAACGCTTGTTTCCGGGGCAAATGACTTCAAACATGTCACTCAAGAATATGGCGGCGGCCTCTAGATCTCGGGCCTCCATGGCTTTTAGATAGCGATGAACAATCTGCTCGGGTTGCTCTGGGGCACTGGCGGGCGTGCGCTGTTGACGGCCCCGCATATAATTATCTGGCGCAACCTCTTTGATCGTGATCGTCACAAGGTTCGGATCGGCACCGATGGCCGAGCAGGCCGCATCCGTGAGGCGTTCGGACAGCAAGCGCCGCGTTGCGGCGTTATATCCTTTGATTAAAGTACAGTCTATCAAGGGCATGAATGGTGTCCTGCATTACATTCGTTCAACATCCTGATTGCGAATTGAAAAATAGTCAATTACCCGTGAAAAGTCATCTTGAAGCTTCAACCAAAATGAATAGCCATAATTGGCTTTTGGCCTATCCTCACGGTGCTCTGCGCCAAAGGAGGACAATACTCAAGCGCACTCTGAGCTCTTGCAGCGCTGTGACAATGTCGCGTTAGTAAAGCAGGCGGAGGCTATTAAGAGTGATTTTCAGGGTGCTTTTAACAATATAGTGAATGCATTTTTCGCAGGTGCAAATGACGGTCTGACAGCAAAGGCGAACAAGGGCACGCCCATATGCATGCACTGCCGTGACAGTCTAGTTTTGAATCTCAAAAACCCTTCAGATATCAGTACGATTTTGCGGAAGCCCACGTTCGGAATATTTTAAAAGGAAGTTTTACTGCTTTCGCCTTCACGGCTCTTTGACATGTCAACTAGCCAAATCGGTCAGGGCGGTTATGTGCCGATATGCGATTGCGATGGTTGGCTTATTAACGATCCGGTCGTGCTGAAGTTCACCACAGGTAAGTTATGGTTGCGGAGTGCCATCGGTAATATCGAGTTGTGAGTAAAGCCAATCTCTGCGGACTGAAAAATACGAATGACAGCCTGTGAATCTAAC
>Ga0206131_10003066_pt1 | contig 19527 bp, 13 predicted proteins | sample Helgoland_Spring_FD_148636 | JGI IMG/M metagenome (GOLD analysis project Ga0206131, IMG submission 148636) | Pelagic subsurface seawater microbial communities from Kabeltonne, Helgoland, North Sea - Helgoland_Spring_Bloom_20160517_1 | ecosystem: Environmental > Aquatic > Marine > Epipelagic ...
CGGCGGCGCGTAGCCCTGCAATGCGGCAGGGATGAGCGCGGGATCGATGCCGTATGCCATGCAGGCGGCCATGGCGGCCATGGCGTTTTCCGCATTATGGAGGCCGCGGAGCGAGGTTTCCGCCTCGAGATCAAGCAGGATCCGCCCGCCCTGGGAGATGGTGACGCCGTCGGAAAAGAAATCTGCGTTCCGGTTTTCGGTGCAAAAAGTGATCACCTTTGGCAGGAGTTTTCCGAGATCCTCCCCATGCCGCATGACCACGGTGTCCTCCGCCGTCTGGTTCTCGAAAATGCGGAGCTTGGCCTTCTTGTATGCCTCCACGCTCGGATAACGGTCCATGTGATCCGGTGCGAAATTCAGCCAGATTGAAACTTTCGGGCGAAGGTCATCGATGGTCTCCAACTGGAAGGACGATAGCTCCAGTGCGATCGCCGCAGGGACATCCGGGGCGAGCAGGATTTCAGAAAGCGGCGCGCCGTAGTTGCCGCACGGGGTACCGCCAAGGCCCGCCTGTTTGAGAATGAGGGAGACCAGCTCGGTGGTGGTGGTCTTGCCGTTCGTTCCGGTGATCCCGATGATGCCGCCCTCGTAGTAGCGCGATGCGAATTCGGTTTCCCCGATCAGCGGGGCTTTTGCCGCGAAAGCTTGGGCAAGCGGTGAGTAGGTGTCGATGCCCGGACTGATAACGATCAGGTCAGCGGAAAAACCCTCTACATCGGACTCTTTCATTCCCGCATGTTTCTCCACCCCTGCCGGCACTTTCCCGAAAATCTCCGGGCCACCCTGATCCCAGATCGAAACGTTCGCACCCTCGCGCAAAGCCAGGGACGCAGCCGCGACTCCGGAGCGTCCGGCGCCGAGCACCGCAACGTGCTTTCCTAGAATGTTTGGGTTATCGGTCAATGGGGTCAGGCGATTTTAAGCAGTGCCAGCCCGAACAGGGCGAGCATGATGGAAAGGATCCAGAAGCGGATGATGACCTGCGACTCATGCCATCCGAGCAGCTCGAAATGGTGATGAATCGGAGCCATTTTAAAGATGCGTTTCTTGCGGAGCTTGAAGGAGCCGACCTGGAGTATGACAGAGAGCACCTCGGCCACGAAAACACCGCCGATGATGACAAGCAGCAGTTCCTGTTTGGTACAAATCGCAGCGGTCCCTAGCGCTCCACCGATGGCGAGCGATCCGGTGTCGCCCATGAAAACCTTCGCCGGATGGCAGTTGAACCAAAGGAAGCCGAAGGACGCTCCGACGAGTGCCATGAGAAAGACGGCGAGCTCGGCAATGTAGCGGTTGTGCGGAATGATCAGGTAATCGGTGGACATGAAGAAATGGCCAGCCAGATAGGCGATTACGGAGTAGCTGAGCGCGACCGAGACCGTGCAACCGGTGGCGAGGCCGTCGAGGCCGTCGGTCAGGTTCACCGCGTTCGAGCAACCGATGATGATGATGATGAAAAACGGAATAATCAGGATTCCGAGGCTGATGATGGGCACCTTGAAGAGTGGGAAGCAGATGTCCCCGATCGCTATGCGCAGGTCGCCGAGACGGAAACCCGCGACTCCGTCCTGGATCTGCTGGGCGGTGGCGCCAAAGCCGGAGATCTCCGTCTTGAAATAGATGAAGCATGCGGCGATGAGAGCGATGACGAACTGCCAGAAAAGCTTGGTACGGCTCGATACGCCATCGGAGTTCTTCTTCTTCACCTTGGTGTAGTCATCGACGAAGCCGAGGAGGCCGCAGGCGCACATCGTGCAGGCGCAGACGGCGACGAAAGGATTGAAAACGCGGCCGCAAATGAAGGTAGCGATCAGCACACTCGCAATGATCAGGACTCCACCCATCGTCGGTGTACCGAGTTTTCCACCATGTAGTTCGGCGAGCTTGTGAACCTCCTCTGCGGTGCGGATCGGCTGACCGACTTTCAGGGAGATCAATTTCCGGATAATACGCGGGCCGATCAGGATCGAGATCCCGAAGGAAAGCAGCCCTGCCGTCGCGGCACGAAAGGTGACGTATTGGAAGAGATTGAGAAAAGAGAAGGTGTGCGCCCAGCCCTCGGTGCCGGAGCTTTGTTCTGCTTGAAAGGCGGCGTACCAGAAATCGTAAATAGTGGTTAACATGCAGTCGGGAAAGCGGTTTTGAGGACTTTTTCGATGGCGGCCGTTCGGCTTCCCTTGAAGAGGATGACGTCGCCCGGGTGTGAGTTTTCGAGCAGCCAATCAGCCGCCTTGTGGATATCGGAAAAATGAGGAACTCCGCCGCCTTCGGCGATTCCTTCCGCACCTACGCCGACAGCGATGAAGCGCAGGTTCTTCGCGGCGGCAAGCTTACCGACCCTCAGGTGGGAGGCTTCGGAGTGCGCTCCGAGCTCACCCATTTTTCCGAGCACCATGATTCGCTGTGCGCCATCGGGGATTTCGATTTCCGCGAGGGTATCGATCGCCGCCTCCATGGACTCAGGGTTGGCGTTGTAGGTATCGTCAAGGAGGGTGATACCATCCCATTTGATCCGGCGCATCCGCCCTGAGGTAAGATTTACCGAAGACAGGCCGAGGGCAATTTTTCCGGTTGGGATTCCTAGCCTCCAGCCGAGGGCGGCGGCGAGGAGCGCGTTGGTGATCATGTGCTTGCCAAGGACTGGGATGAAAACCTCGGCGGATTCCTCGCCTTCGATGACCAACGTAAACCTGGTTCCATCGACTTGCGGGCGGAGGTTTTCAGCACGGACAAGGCCGCGCCCGTTTCCAACCGGAACCAGCCGCGCCTTGGTGCGTGCGCGGAAGTATTCATTGAAATCACACCCGGCGGGCGTGAACAGCAAGCCGTCCTCAGGCAGGTAGCGAGCCAACGTCCCTTTCTCCTCCGCGATCGCTTCTCGCGTGCCGAGAAATTCGATGTGGGCGGAGCCAATGTTGGTGATAATCCCGTATTTCGGGCGGGCGATCTCGCAAAGCGGTGACAACTCGCCGCCGTGGTTCATGCCGATCTCGTAGATCGCGGCAGTGTGGCTCTCCTCAGTCGAGAGAATCGTCAAGGGCAGGCCGATGTGGTTGTTGAAGTTGCCCTTGGTTGCGTTGACATTGAATGCTTGGGAAAGGACGGCTGCTGCAAAATCCTTCGTCGAGGTCTTCCCGTTCGATCCGGTGATGCAGACAACAGGGATATCGAGCTTACTGCGCCACCAATGGGCGAGCCGCTGGAGTGCAAAAAGCGTGTCTGGCACGGAGATGACCGCCTTGCCCTGCGGCACCTCTCCCCCGCCCCATTCGTTCACGATGGCCACCGAGGCACCCTCCTCCAGCGCCTTTTCCGCAAACATGTCGCCGTTGAAATTCTCCCCCTGGAGCGCGATGAAAAGGCCATTCATCGACGGCTTTCGCGTATCCGTGAAAACCGAATCTACCTGCGCGGCATCGGTGCCAGCGACGAGGTTGGCGTCGAGGGCTTCGATGATCTGTCGGGCGTCGGTTTTCATGCGGTTCGTGGTGGCAGGGTTCGAACGGTTGGACGGGTGCGGAGGATAATTGATTCGTTATTTCAGAAACGTGGCTCGGGGTTGGCGCGCATCTCGGCGATCTCAAGGGAACGCTTGCGGAGTGAGAAGTCCGCCTTTTTGCGGTCGTCAAAGTCGATCGAGCGATCCGCGAATTGCTGGTATGCTTCGTGGCCCTTGCCTGCGATCAGGATAATATCCCCGGAAAGGGAGTTCGCGACGGCGGCATCGATGGCCTCGGCACGATCCGTGATAGAGAGATGGGTGCACTGCTTCGGTAGCCCTTTCTCGACCTCCCTGATAATGGCTTCCGGATCTTCCGATCGAGGATTGTCCGAGGTAATGACTAGGACATCGCTGTGGCGAGCGGCGGCGGCGGCCATCAGCGGGCGTTTCGCCTTGTCGCGGTCGCCACCACAACCGAACACGGTGATGAGGCGGCGCGGATCGAGTTCCTTGAGGGTGCGGCAGGCATTCTCGATCGCATCCGGTGTGTGTGCATAATCGACGAAGACCGTGGCCCCGCCGGAGTTGCCGACATTTTCCATGCGCCCGGGAACCTGCGGCGAATCCGCAAGCGCAGCGATGGCCTCGCGCGGCTTGATCCCGCAGGCAGCGGCGGCGGCGATGGCAGAGAGTATGTTGTAGGCATTGAAACGGCCGATCAGTGGAGCGCGGACAAGGAAGGTTTTCCCTTTCGCGGAGAGTTCGAAAGACATCCCGTCGCGCCTCTGCTGGAAATTGTTCGCACGGAAGTCGCAGTTCACGTTGAAGCCGTAGCGGACCACCGGCATCTTGCCTTCAAGGGCGGTGGCGAGATCGTTGCCGCGCGCATCGTCGGTGTTAATGACGGCGGCGGGTTTCTTACCCTGCGGATCTACCGCAAGATCGTCGAACCAGGATACCTTGGCCTCCATGTATTTCTCTATCGTACTGTGGTAGTCGAGGTGATCCTGGGTGAGGTTGGTGAAAATCGCGGCATCGAAGGCGATGTGGTGGACGCGCTTCTGATGAATGCCATGGGAGGAAACCTCCATCACCGCGCCCCGGCAGGCGTTATCACGGAAGCTGGCGAGAATGGAGTTCAGCTCGATGGAGCCCGGAGTCGTGTGATTTGCTGAGGTGCGGGTTTCGCCGTCGTCCACGAAGATCGTCCCCAGCAACCCTGCGCGGTGCCACTCGGCCTGCATGATGTGGTGCAGAAGGAACGCGGTGGTCGTCTTCCCGTTCGTCCCTGTGATTCCTGCGAGTTTAAGATCGCTGGCGGGCTCGCCATAGAAGGTGACTGCAAGCGTAGCAAGTGCGGCTCGGCTGTCGGGAACGTGGAGCCACGCGCTGGATTCCGGAAGATCCGAGGGTGGAGCCGTTTCCGCAAGGATGACGGACACCCCTTTACCCAACACATCTCCGATGAACTTGTGGCCATCGATACTGGTGCCACGGATGGCGGCGAAAAGCTTCCCCGCGACGGCTTCCCGGGAATCAGCGGTGAGGGCATCGATTTCAAGATCCTGCGGACCAGAAGCGGTGACTTTATCGAGGGCTGATATGAGGGTGCGAAGGAGCATGTAGCGAGGTTCGGGGACTTACCGATGGGCGATCGGTTCTTCGATCGGTTCGGTGGGCTGAAGATTCATGTGAGCGGCCAGGCGAGTGGCGATTTTCGAGAAAATCGGCGCAGCGATCGTTCCTCCGTAGCGTGATACTTCAGTCGTCTTCGGATCGTCAACGACAACGTAGCAAACAAATGCAGGATCGTCCGCCGGCATGAATCCGGCAAAGGAAACAACATAGGAACCCTGGATGTAACCGCCCCGCTTGTAGTCGTGCTTGATCGCGGTTCCGGTCTTACCGCAAACCTTGTATCCGGCGACAGCTGCCCTGGTTGCCGTTCCACCGGTGAGCGTGACCTTATGAAGGGCACCGCGCATTTTCTTCGCGGTCGCCGGGGAAATCGCCTGGCCACGAACCTCCGTGGGGAAATCCTCGACAACCGTTCCATCGTTGGCGATGAGCGCCTTGACGATTTTCGGCTTCAGTAACCTTCCGTCGCCTGCGATGACCGAATACGCCGTAGCCATCTGGATGGGTGTCACCCCGATATAGTAGCCGTATGCCGCACGGGAAAAGTCGATGGGCAACTTCGGCACCTTCGCGGTGCCGGGATTTTCGCCGCTGAGCTGGATGCCGCTGCGCTCGCCGAAACCGAAGCCGTGAGCATATTGGTAGAAGCGTTTCACCCCAAGCTGCTTGGCCAGCTTCCAGCAACCCACATTGTTGGATTTCTGGAGAATCTTCCAAACCGGAAGCATCCCCCCCGAATGGTTGTCCTTGACGGTGAACTTATGCTCCTGAAGGAAATACGGGCAGTGGATCACAGTATCAAGCGTCACCAGACCTTGATCTATCGCTCCGGCCGTGGCGATGATCTTGATCGTGGAGCCGGGCTCGAATTTCGCCTGGATCGCGTAGTTGAACGAGTTCTGCTGGAGATCCTTCTTGTTGTTGAGATCGAAATGGGGGCGCGAGGCAAGTGCAAGGATTTCACCGGTTTTCGGATCCATGACGACTACAGCACCTTTTTTCGCCTTGAATTCGGCAAGTCCCGCCTCCAACTCCTCCGCGACAATGGCTTGGATTCCGATGTCGATGGTGAGCTTCGCGTTCAGCCCGGCCCGCGGCGGCAGCAGGCTGCTCGCTTTTCCAGGAACAACGAGACCGCGCGAATCCCTGTGGTGCTCCCGCCGCCCGTCGCGGCCAGCAAGGTATTCCTCGATCACCGATTCGACACCAAAACGCCCTACCATACGGTATGCCTTTTTCCCGTCCTCCCCTTTCATGGCAACTTCACCCGTGTAGCCAGTCAGGTGAGTGGCGAGATGCGGGTTCGCATACCAGCGCTTGATCGAATTCTCGAATGCGAATCCCTGAAGATAGTTTTCGTCAACGATTTCACGGAGACGCTCTGCGATGTCATCCGGGATATCTTTCTTGATGGGAAACCACTTTGCCTTGCTGTCCTCGATCTCAGCGCGCATTTCGTCGCGCCGCATTCCGAGAGGCCGTGCCAGCAGGGAAATCGCATGGGCAAGGTGCTTCCGGACGATCGCATCCGGAGTCTCCCGTCCCAGTATCTCCCCGCGCAAAGCATGAATGCGGCGGATCCGGTTTTCGGAAGAAACAGTGTCCCATGCCGGCTCTTTCGAGGCCTCGATATACGCCAATCCGAAGGATGCCAGCTTGGCGTCGAGCAGGTGGTTCTTGTCCACATAGACCGATGAAACTGGAATGCTTTTTGCGATCGGTTCCTCGTTGCGGTCGACGATCATGCCGCGGATCGCGGGGATCCTTTCAGTGCGGTGGAAGGCTTTCGCCGAGGACGAGGCATAGTGTTGGCGATCGACGAGCTGGATCTGCACCAAGCGCGCAGACAAGGCGCTCAGCAAGGACACGAGGACCAGGCAAAGGACGATGCAGCGGTTCTGGAATGCGCGGTTCACAAGCTGGCGGAGGCGACGGCAGACGAAGGCGATGGAAGAATGTCCTCGGATACGCCGACTGGGATAGGCACGAGATCGGTGCCGACATCCTGCAGGGTTTTCCTGATGGCGAAGAGGTTGAGGATTTGGTCGCTCCTCATCTGAACTGTGCGGATATCAAGCCGGTGCTGTTCGATGCGCCTTTCAACGGCATCGATCTCCCGGGCTATCTTGATCTGGCAGTTTCTGTAATACACATATGTCACACCACCGACGGCACCGATAGCCCCTGCGAGGATCAGCGAAAGGATCACGATCGAGGATATCCTCGAATGGGTTTCCTGGCGGCGGCGGTTCATGACAGTGCTTGGTTTCGTATGGGTTTTAAGCAGAAATCGCTTCCGACCCTAAAAGCTGAGCAACCCGCAGTTTGGCACTACGGGCTCGTGGGTTCTCGGATATCTCCTTGGCGCTGGACGCGATTGCTTTCTTGCTGAGGAGTTTGTAAATGCAGTCTGGATTGGGTCGTGCCTCCGGCCATGTGGGATCGTCGATGTAAGGTTGCGAATGATGACGGAGAAATCTCTTCACCATCCTGTCCTCCAGGCTATGGAAAGTGATAATTAGCAAACGCCCCCCCGGCTTCAGGATGCTTGCGGCGGACGAGAGAATGGACGAAAGGGATTCGAGTTCCTCATTGATCGCCATCCGAATCGCCTGGAAGCTGCGGGTGGCCGGGTGGGTCTTGCCTCTGCGCCCGATCGCTTTCTCGATGCATGCGGCGAGTTCCGTGGTGGTGGTGAATGGTTTCGCCGAGCGCTTATCGACAATGGCGGCAGCGATCCTGCGTGAGCGGGGCTCCTCCCCGAAGGTGTACAGTATCCGGGCGATCTCGCTTTCTTCCCATGTATTGACCAGGTCTGCGGCAGTCATCACCGCATTCGGCCCCATGCGCATGTCGAGCGGACCCTCGCGCATGAAAGAAAAACCTCGCGGCGCGGAATCGAGTTGGCGGGACGAAACCCCGAGATCGAGTAACAACCCGTCGGCGAGTTCCCCGGCACGGATACCGGGATGGTCGGGGATTTCGGAAAAGTTCGCTTGGTATGTGGAGAATCTCGGAGCGAAACCCGAGAGCCGCTCGCCAGCATGCGCGAGCGCCTCGGGATCGCGATCCACACCAAGGACACTGGCTCCAGATTGCAACAAAAGTTCAGAATGGCCGCCTCCACCAAGAGTTCCGTCGATGATGAATTTACCGGAGCCGGCCGCCATCATATCAACAACCTCTTCGGAGAGGACCGGAAGGTGGTAGTCTTTCGGAGAAAAAGATTCGGACGTCGAGGCCGACAACCAGCCAGCAGCGGGCTCGGCGTCCGTAAAGGCAAAACCCTGTGCCGTCCCGGGCGCAGGGTTTTGTGATCGCTTGGAAAGGGAAACCGGAGGCCGCGCTGACAACCAGCCAGGAGCAGCGTGACGCACCGGTTCAAATAGCGGGTGAAGCTCTGTCCCGAGAGACTTCATCCGCCCAGCCAGAAAACTGTATCGAAAGTGAAACGGACGCCCCGCCGACAACCAGCTAGGAGCGGTGGGAGCGTCCGTATTTTCAAAACCGCGTGCTGTCCCGAGCGCGCGGTTTTGTGATTTTTCAGAAAGGGAAACCCGTGCGCGTGCCGACAACCAGCCAGGAGCGGCGCGGCGCACGGGTTCAAATAGCGAATGAAGCTCTGTCCCGAGAGACTTCATCCGCCCAGCCAGAAAGGCGTTGGAAAAGGGAAACGGACGCCCCGCCGACAACCAGCCAGGAGCGGTGGGAGCGTCCGTATTTTCAAAACCGTGTGCTGTCCCGAGCGCACGGCCTTGTGAGTGTTTGGAAAATGAACCCAACCCCTGCGAGCGGACGAACACGCCGGAAGCCGCCGTGAGGTGGACCGTTTCGCTCGCAAAGGTTGGTGGGTTGAACAGCATGGTTGCCAGTCTAGGTGTGGGTAAGGTGAGTGGTGAAATGATTTAGAAAATAGCGAGGTGATCGTCTTCCTCCGGCACTGCGGAGAGGCCGAAGATTTCCTCGAACTTGTCGCGTGGCCAGATCTCGAAGTGGCTGTCGCCGGCGGACATGGTGATTTCAGAATCCGGGGCGATCCCGGCGTATTCTGCCATGTCTTTCGGAATGAGAAGCTTTCCTTGCTCGTTTACCGAAACCTCACGGAGCAGGCGGACGAGTTTGGTTTTGAGCTGCGATTCCTCTTTCGGGGTCTCGGCGTGCTCCTTGATGCGCTCGACGCGGTATTCGAAAGCCTCCTGAGTAAGAACCTTGATTACCTTCACACCCTCGGAGATGGATGGCATTAGGTTGAGAACCTCACCTTGTGCGGGCCTCCAAGCAGGCACGACATTAACGCGGCATTTCGCGTCTGTCTTGTAAGGGAAGGAACCCTTGTATGCTTGGAATTGAGGAATCATTTCGGGAATGGCTGTCGCGCCAACACCCGAACTATACACATCAGTACACCTAGCTCACAAGCAGAAAGTGAGTATTTTTAATGAAACTCTTTTATCGCTAATTACCAATGAGTTATGAAGATTTGAATCGTGAATATTTAAAGAATTTAGGGCGCCTCGGGTGGATTTTTCTAAAAAGAACCGTCTTTTTATCGTGGTTTTCGGCATTTTTGAAGTCCGGTGTACTTGATTTCCAAAAAATGATAGCGGAGTGTACCGCGGTGCTTTTCCTCTTCCGCCGGAGTCTCTCCAAGAAAGCTCCCGTTACCATCGCATCATCGTGCCGAATTATCAATTATGGTTACAGGAATGGACTCCCCCGTTTTCCACAAACCAAAGGATTTCTTCACGCAGAAGGAGGAAAGGTTGGGATTGCGGCTTTGGGTCAGTCCGGATAAGAATCTCGCGGCTTCGGCCGCATTCCAATCCTCATGAACATCATTATCGTAGGCGCCGGGGAGATCGGAAGGCATCTGGCCACGTCCCTGGCTAAGGAAACACACCGGATTTCGCTGATCGAGGCGAACAAGGAACTCGCTGAGGAGCTTGAGGCAGCCCTGGACGCAAAAGTGATACACGGAGACGGCACCAGCGTTTCCGACCTCGCCGATGCGGATGTGGGCGAGTGCGAGTTGTTCTTAGCGATGTCCTCCTCGAACACCACCAACACGATGTCCGCCTCTATGGCGAAGAGCATGGGGGTTCCGAAAGTGGTCAGCCGGGTTCACCCCAGCCTGCAGCGTGAAGAATGGCTGTTCGATTTCCGCGGCCACTTCGGCATCGACCACATATTCAGCTCGGAACGCCTCACCGCCATCGAACTAGCCAAGTTCGTCCGCAATCCGGACTCCCTCGTCGTAGAGGAGCTGGCAAGGGGTCGCATCGAGCTGCAGCAGATCCTCGTAAGCCCCACCTCCCAGGCGATCGACCGCAAGCTGAGGGATCTCGACGCACCCGAAGGCGTCCGGGTCGCAATGATCAAGCGCGGAGAGAATTCCCATGTACCTTTGGCTGATTCAGAGATCGAGGAGGGTGACCTGGTGACGGTTTTCGGGGAACCCAGGAAACTGCGCAAGTTTGCCGAGAAGCTGCAAGGGAAACGCAAGAGTACGGACAAGCTGCGAGTCGTGATCTTCGGCGGCAATGAATACGGCTTCTCGCTCGCGCAAATGCTGGAGAGCATCGACTGCACGGTGCGTGTTTTCGAGCGGGACGCGGAGATCTGCGCGGGGCTCGCAGATCGACTCACCAACGCCACTATAATTCACGGCGACGCCACGGTTTCCGCCGAACTTGAGGAAGAGCAGATCGGCGAGGCGGATTTCTTCATCAGCACTAGCACCGACGACGAGGACAACGTGATGTCGTGCCTGCAGGCGCACACGCTCGGCGTGAAAAATTGCCTAACGATCATCCACCGCGCCGACTACGCAGCGGCCATTTCCGCGAGTGGCCATCACTTCGGCATCCGCGCGGCGATCAGCCCCCGCGAAGCCACCCGGCGGGAGATTCAGCGCTTCATCACCACGGACTCCCATCACATCCTGAAAAAATTCGACGGAATCGACCTGCTTGAGCTCCGCGTCGGCAAAGGCTCGATCGCGGCCGGCCACATGGTAAAGGAGATCCAGTGGCCTCCCGGAACCGTGCTGGTTGGCAAGCTGCGCGGACTGCATGCGGAGGTCCCGGGTCCCGACGAGGTGCTGCTCGGCGGAGACCACCTCTACGCAATGGTTTCCAAGGAGGCCATGAAAGGCTTCCTGAAACTGCTGGCCGCCTGAGCCCCGAGTCATCTCAATGAATTTCTATCTTATCTCACGCATTCTCGGCCTGCTCCTCACACTGGAAGCTGTCGCAATGATTGTGTGTGGGCTTTTCGCAAAGTGGGACGTGACGGGGGGCGGCAATGAGGCTGCATCCATGCTTTTCCTTTCGGCGGCGATCACCGGCGGTGTTGCCCTGCTCGCCATCATCCCGGGGATCACAAAAACCAAACACGACACCATCCCGAAGCGGGAGGCCATCGTCATTGTCGGCGTCGGCTGGATCCTGTGCAGCGTTTTCGGAGGATTACCCTATCTGCTCTGTCCCCCGTATCTCTCGCCGGCAGGAGCGTTTTTTGAATCAGCCTCGGGCTTCACCACCACCGGCTCATCAGTGATGACCGTGATCGAGGAATGGCCGCGCGGCATCCTGCTATGGCGCGCGACCACTCAGCTCCTAGGAGGAATCGGAATCCTCGTGCTCTTCGTAGCCCTGTTGTCCTACATCGGAGTTTCATCGAAATCCCTTTTCCACAACGAATCATCCTTCCGCAGCGGTGACCTCGGCCTCGCCCGCATCCAGGACACGGCAACGATGCTGCTGTGCATCTACATCGGGCTGGTGCTGGTCTGTCTCTTTGGATTGAAGGCCATGGGGCTGACCTGGTACAACGCCACCTGCCATGCCTTCACCACCGTTGCAACGGGCGGACTCAGCCCCCACAGCGCCAGTATCGGTCACTATGCCGAAAGGGGAAATTTCTGGCTGATCGAGTCCTGGCTGATCTTTTTCATGGCTCTCTGCAGCTTGAATTTCCTGCTATTCATCGTGATGCTCCGCAACAACTGGAAACGGGTCTTCAAGGAAGAGGATGCCCGCTGGTTCCTTGGTATCTGCTTGCTCGTAACCATCCTGATCGCCGCCGGCCGCTCCTACAACGACGGGATCTCGGTACTCACCAGCTTCCGGGAGGCTGCATTCACCGTAGTCAGCATCGCCTCCACCACCGGCTACGGCACCGTGGACTATGACCAGTGGCCTACATGGTCGAAGGTTCTCATCGCCTGCCTCATGCTGATGGGCGGGTGCGCCGGATCAACCTCCGGGGGCGTCAAGGTGGGCCGGCTCATTGTGTTCGCAAAATCCGCACGCAGTGAAATCATAAGGACTTTCCGCCCCAGCCGGGTATTCCGCGTCGTCGTCAACGGCAATACCATCGACGACTCCGTACGCGCCCGTATCATGTTTTTCATCACCCTCTATCTGATGATCTGCATCGCCGCCACCGCAGTCGTCGGCTTTCTTGAAGCCGGAACCGGAATCAGCCTCGAAAGCTGTGTCGGCACCGTTCTCGCAACCGCCCTGAACATCGGCCCCGGATTCGACGCCGTCGGCCCGACCATGAACTTCTCGAAGCTCCGTGAACCCACCAAAGTCTTCCTCGGCTGGATCATGATCCTCGGCCGCCTCGAACTTTTCGCTCTGCTCGTGCTGTTCGTGCCGCAACTTTGGAAGAAATATTAAGTGAAAGCCCGGAGGGGCTGACGCTGGTCTGCACTTGTCCGCCGAGGCTCTTAGCGAAGGAGGCACCCGAGCAGACATGGTTAGACATTTCCTCCATTCTTATCTGGCAGCAGAATGCAGCCACTCCTTGGGGGCGTGACTTGCGAATCCAGCTGGAAGCCGCAGTTCAGCTTGGATTATTCACCGCAGAGCCGGGCTTATGGGGATGGTTGGGAGGATTCACTCCCTTTGTGTTGATCGAGCCGTCAGATTTTTGAAGTGGGACGGGCGAGCCGCGCGTCCCTACCTTTTCAGGTTTTGGTCACTCCTCCGTCTTGGCTGCTTTCTTGGCAACCTTCTTCGCAGCTTTCTTGGCTGCCTTCTTCGCCGGCCTTGGCGGGAAGTCGAAGCCGATCTTTCCAGCCACCGCATCGAAGGTCAGGAACGCATCGAACTTGCGCTTGGTGCGGTTCGAGATGAAGCCTTTGAGGAGATCGGTTTTGCCCTCGGAGATAAGCTTGATCGCTTGGTCGTCCGGGATCTCGCGCTGGAGGATGGTTTTTCCGATGCGGACTCCGTGCTTGTCCTTTTTGGTGACGATGTCGGGGACGTAGTAAGCCTTCTCGGTGGCGAAGACCCGATGCTTTTTCCCTTCGGCGGTTTCAGCGGTGCCGATGACCATGTCATCCGTGAGGTCGGGAGCCTTGTCGTCGTCGCCCTCGAAGAGGAAGTTCGCCTTGAACTTCTCATCCAGTTGGAGCGAGGCGTCGAATGGTTTGTTGAAGCGGGACTTGAAGCCCTGGAGCGGGCCGACGATGCCCTTGTTAATCAGTGTCTTCAGTTCATCCTCGGAGAGAGGGCGACCGGCGATGTACTTCTTGATTTTGATCGGCAACTCCGGGTCGCGGGATTCGTAGGTCGCATCGGTCTGCCTGAGGACAAGGGTGCCGTGAACAGGGTGCTCGACTTCGACATCGTCAAACTTCTTGTTCTTCGCCTCCTCCGCGAGGCCGTGCGCCTTGGCGACGATCTCGTTGGTGTAGTCGATGATTTCCTTCATGAACTCCGGGCGCTGAAGTTCCCCGTGTTCCATCTGGCGGAGCTTGTATTCCCAGTCGCCGGTGAGTTTGGGCGAATAGAGTCCTTCGATGTCCATCTGTATAACGAGCTGGATGAGGCGACGACCGGAAGGGGTGACGTGGAGATCACGTCCGTCGCGGAGTAGGTATTTCTGGGCGATGAGGCCTTCGATCGTGGCGGCGCGTGTCGCGGGTGTGCCGAGGCCGCGCTCGGACATGGCCTCGCGGAGTTCCTCATCGTTGACTAGGAGTTTTCCGGCTCCCTCCATCGCGGAGAGAAGCGTGGATTCCGTGAAACGGGCGGGCGGACGAGTCTGCTCGTGGACAAGCTCCACGGGATCGGCCTTGGCTGTCTCGCCAGCGGTGATTCCGACCAGGCCGTCCTTGCCGGCGGCAACGCCGGGTTGCCTACCGTAAACTTCCAGCCAGCCGGGGACGACGAGGACGCGGCCTTCGGTTTTGAAAACATCCTTCGCGGCATCCGAGGAAACGGTGGAAAGGCGGGTGGTCTGCTCGAACTCCGCATGCGGATAGAAGACGGCGATGAAACGTTTCACCACCATATCATAGACCTTTTGCTCGGTCTCGGAGAGCTTGGCGGTGTTGCCGGTTGGGATGATGGCAAAGTGATCGGAGACTTTATCGGTGTTGAATATGCGCTTGGACTGATGGAGCTGCGGCTCATCCCCACCTTTTCCGGCGAGCACCGCCTTGGCGTATTGCGAAACATCCAGATCGCTATTGCCGATCTGCTGCATGGTCTCGCGGACATTCTGCACGTAGTCCTCGGGAAGGTAGCGCGAATCCGTCCGGGGATAGGTGAGCACCTTGTGCTTCTCATAGAGCGCCTGGGCGATCTGGAGCGTGCCCTTCGCGGAAAACGGTGCCTCACGCTGGAGGGTGGTGAGATCGTAAAGCTGCGGCGGGATCTGCTTGCTGGATTTCGTCTCTTCGGAAATCTCCGCGGTTTTCCCGCTGCAACGATCGACGATGGTTTTCGCCAATTCCTGGTTCCAGATGCGGTCGGCACGGCCATGGGGCTTGTCCTTGTCCTTCTTGAAGGAAGGATCGATCCATTTCCCGAGATACTCCCCTGCCGCGACGTTCATCGTGGCGTGAACTTCGAAATACGGTTCAGAGACGAAGGCTTGGATTTCCTCTTCGCGTGCGGCGAGGATAGCCAACGTCGGCGTCTGGACGCGGCCTGCGGCGGTGATATTGAAGCCGCCGTGGCGGGAGTTAAAACAGGTCAGTGCGCGGGTCGCGTTCAGGCCGACAAGCCAATCGGACTCGGAGCGGCACTTCGCGGCGTCGGCGAGTGGCTTCATCTGCTCGTCGGAGCGGAGGTTCGCCCAAGCGGATACGATCGCGCCGGTGGTCATCGACTGCATCCACAGGCGTTTGACCGGCTTATCGATTTTCCCGATCTCCATGATGTAGCGGAAAATTAGCTCCCCTTCCCGGCCGGCATCGCAAGCATTGACGATGAGGTCGACGTCCTTGCGTTTCGCGAACCTGAGGACTTTCTTCAGCTTCGGCTCGGACTGCTCGATGGGATCGAGTGTGAATGTCTCGGGAATGGCCGGCAGCACATCGAATTTCCATGGCAGTTTCTTGCCGTTCGGGCCCATCGGCATGCGCAGCTCGACGAGGTGGCCGACGGCGGAGGTGATGATCGCATCGTCGTTCTCGTAATGGATATCGCGGCCTGAGCCGACCTTTTCGAATTTTCCAAGATCCTTGTTCAAGGCCTTGGCGAGGTCGTTCATGACGGACGGTTTTTCTGCGATGATCAGTGTTTTTCCCATGGAGGTCGGTTCTTTGAAAAGGTGAGTGTCTGGAGGGGACTAGGCAGGGATTTTGCCGCGATGCAAGGAGGAAAAGGTTTTCGGGAGGTTTGGTGGAAAGGGAAACAACAAGATTTTTTAACCGCAGATGAACGGGATGAACGCAGATGGAAGAGATTTGATTTGGATTTTTTGGATTTCCTTGGGTTCAAAAATCGTCCGTATTTCTTTGGGTTCGCCCAATGATACGGGTTGTTGATTCTCTCTCATGAAATCGACAGCTGGCCTGCCGTCACCGTGATCCCGGCACGGCAATATGCCTGAATGACCGAGAGTCATCTCCGGATGAAACGGAAGCCCGGAAGAGGGCGGACCAGGCGGCGCAACTCCAGCTTGAAGAGGGCTGCGGTGACGGCCGAAGAAGGCAGGCCGGAGGCCTGAATGAGACTATCCACCGCGTATTCCTCGCCGGCTTGCATGACGGTAAGGACTGCCGCCTCCTCGGCAGGAAGTTGCGGCTGTGCGTCGGACTCCTCACCGGGAGACTCATTCCTGAACGAAAACGGGAGTTCGCCCATATCATCAATGATATGAGAGGCATCGGCGACCAGTGTCGCCCCGTCGCGGATGAGTTGATGGCAACCGGCCGAGGAGGGTTTATCAATGGGGCCGGGGACGGCGAAGATCGGCTTGCCGTACTCCGAGGCGAGGTTCGCGGTGATCAGTGAGCCCGACCAAGCGGGGCACTCGGTGACGAGCACCGCCTGAGACCAGGCGGCGACGATGCGGTTGCGCATCGGGAAGGTCTGTTTGTCTGGAGCCTTGTGGAGCGGAAACTCGGAAATCACCGCGCCGTTGCCATCGGCGATCTTTTCCGCGAGGGCGAGATTTTCCGGAGGATAGAGCCGGGCGAGACCGGAGCCGACAACCGCAATGGTGCGCCCCTTGGCGGCGAGCGCGGATTCATGCGCCGCAGTGTCGATGCCACGCGCAAGGCCGGAGACGATTGTAAAACCGGCATGGGCGAGCTGATAGGTGATCTTCCTCGTGGCGCTTACCCCGTAGGTGGTGGTGCGGCGGGAGCCGACGACACTGATCGCATGCTTATCGCGGGACGTGATTTCGCCCCAAACATAGAGCAGGATGGGCGCGTCATAGGCTTGGAGCAGGTGCTTCGGGTAGGTGGCATCCGCGCGGGTGATGATGGAAATACCACGCCTCTCGGCATCGGCGAGTTCCGTCGAGGGATCGGCGTGATCCTGCCAGCGGGAAATGATTTTCGCAGTCTCCGGCCCGATGCCGTCAACGCGCTGCAATTTATTTTCCGAAGCGGAAAGGACATTTTCCGCATCCCCGAAATGCTCGAGCAACCGAGTGATACGCACCGGTCCGAACGAAGGCAGCAGGTTGAGGGCGAGGATGGCTTCGCGGGGGGACATGGTGGAAGATAGGAATAATGAGGTAGGATGCCTCAACGGGCTGAGACGCCTCAGCCACTTATTTAATTTCCATACCGCTCTTGGGCCAGAGCCAGCGAACGACCTTGCCGCCCTTGATGAGCGCTTTCGCTTGGATCGTCTTCACTCCGAAAACGGTCTCCGCCTTGTAAGAGGCGACGCCTGTGTTGTATGTCTCACCATCGATGGTTTCCGGTTCTTCGGAAGCCTGCCAATCGAGAACCTGATCGAAACTGAACTCCTTGATCTCCGAGCCCTTGATGCTCGCCTGCATCACGGCGACCACGTCGTCGGGGCCTTCCGGAACGGCGGCCTCAGGTTCGGGCTCAGGGATGGGTGCAGGCTCGGGAGCCGGTTGGGGATCGACGGGTTCTGCGGGTATCTCAGGCTCAGCGGGCGGAGTGACGACAGGTACAGGTTCCGCAGGCGCCGGATTCTTCGGAAGCGCCGCCAGCTGCTCAAGCAGATCGGTCTGGGAAATCGGCACACTGCCCTCAAACGGGCCGCCACCCGGGCTGATGATCACGTTATTCCCATCGAGGCGGATCAAGTTCACGCGGTTTCCGGAGGTGATCGTCATTTTCAGATCGGAGGCAGCATCCGCAATCTCGGCGTTGGCTTTCAGCAAAACCTTTTCTGGAAGTCGGTCGGCAGGGAAGCTGGCCGGATCAATCGTGCCTGCGGCGGGGGGCGATACCACGACCACCCGGCTGGGAGGGGATTTTTTCGGCTCCGGAGCCTTTCCGGTCAGCGCCTCGTAGATATCCGGCTCAAAGGAATAGCCGACGATGCCTGCGGCGACCAAGCCGAATAGAAAAAGGATGGTTTTCATTTATTTAAATACGGGACTGCTTGGCGGATTATTCGCGAAAATTTCAAGTATCCGAAATCGTGTCGGATTGGAGGTTGAAGCGCGGGATGAGAATTGGGTAGGTTTTTCTGCGTGAAGCAGATTTACGTGGTGGCGGGAGAGATGAGTGGGGATGCACACGCCGCCGGTTTGCTCCGGGAGCTCAAGGGCATTTACCCGGATCTGGAGATCCACGGTGTCGGCGGCCCGGAAATGAAGGCTCTCTCGGACAGCTCCGTGAAGGACTGGGTGGAGGACGCCGCCGTGATGGGAGTGGTAGAGGTACTGAAACGATATGGATGGTTCAAGGAGCGGTTCACTGAGATGCGGGAGGAAATCAGGGAACTGAAACCGGATGCCCTGCTGCTAGTCGATTATCCGGGATTCAATCTCCGCTTCTCCGCAGCAGTCCGGCGCGAACTTCCGGAAACGAAACAGGTCTATTATGTCAGCCCCCAGGTCTGGGCTTGGAACAAAAGGCGCATCCCCAAGATGGTGGAACTGCTCGACGAGATGCTCTGCCTGTTTCCCTTCGAGAAACCGATTTTTGAAAATGCCGGACTAAAAACCACCCACGTCGGCCATCCCTTGGTGGACGAGCTCGCCGGGGAGCGGATCGAGGGAGAGAGGGACGCCAAGCTCATCGGTCTTTTCCCGGGAAGCCGCGAGCGCGAAATCGCCAAGCTCTTCCCGATGATGATCGAGACGGCCGTCGCACTGCGCCTGTGGAGAGATGATCTGAAATTCTCCGTTCCTGCGGCGACACCCAAGCTGGCGGAAACCATGCGTGGGATGATCAAAAAGGCGGGTGCTGAGGAATGGATCACGCTCACCGACGGGGGCAGCCACGAACTGATGCAGCGGGCGGCCTGCGGAGTGGTCGCCAGCGGCACGGCCACCCTGGAGGCGGCGACCTACGGACTGCCGTATTGCCTCGTTTACAGGATGGCATGGATCACTTTCTGCCTCGGGAAGATGCTGGTGAAGATCAAATACATCGGCCTCGTCAACATCCTCGCCGGAGAGAAAGTCATTGAGGAATTCATCCAGGCGGATGCCGCCGCGCCCGAGGTTTCCGCCTGGGTGCGCGACATTCTCACCAACGACGCGAAACGCGAAGCCTTGACCGGCCGCCTCGGGGAGATCAGCGCGAAGCTCGGCGAGCCGGGCACCCACCGCCGCGCGGCTGAGAGAGTCGCGGCGTGGCTGTGAGGCAGTAGGGAGCGCGGCTTTGCCAGCCGCGATCTATCGCACCGCAATCATGCTTGCGCGCCAAATCATCAAATCGGGACGTCAGAAAGCGGCTTGCAAAGCCGCGCTCCCTACGCCGGAGCACCGACCACACCGGGCAGCGGGCCATCGTCCTCTGGACTGTCGTCCTCAGCTTTCTTCGAGGCTGGCTCTTTCGAAATCTCGTCGGGAACCGGCGGCGGCTTGGGGGCGGTGGGTGGATTTTTCATTTCTCCGTGGTCGATGATGTCGCGGAGGTGAGAGGCGTCCAGGGTCTCGTATTCGAGGAGCGCGAGGGCAATTTTCTCCACAGTGTCCTTGTTCTCGGTGAGAATGCGGGTGGCTTCGTCGAAGGCTTCGTCGATAAATTTCTTGATCTC
>Ga0206131_10003069_pt1 | contig 19511 bp, 20 predicted proteins | sample Helgoland_Spring_FD_148636 | JGI IMG/M metagenome (GOLD analysis project Ga0206131, IMG submission 148636) | Pelagic subsurface seawater microbial communities from Kabeltonne, Helgoland, North Sea - Helgoland_Spring_Bloom_20160517_1 | ecosystem: Environmental > Aquatic > Marine > Epipelagic ...
CGGCATTACTAGCCCCGCCAATCTTGACTAGCACACTCCCCCATCAACTCCATTTCCATGAATCCGAAACACAGCATGCCCGCCTTCTTATTCGCACTACTCTTTGTTTTATCTAGCTGTTGCGATAAAGAGTCTTGCCATACAAAGAATTCAACCAAACCAACAGACCCCTCAATCATCAACGTTGAAATTTCTGAGAGCTCTGAAATCAGGCAGTCTTTGGTTCGCATCAACTCGACGATCCAAGTCTGGAGTGCCTCCCAACCCTGGGATAAGTCAGCTCCCAAGAAACGCAGGGCACTGGGTGCTTTGCTTACCGGTAACCGTGTTCTCACCACTGCTGAAATGGCGGCGGATACCACCTACATTGAATTAGAAAATGCAGACAATACCCGTATTATACCGGCCCAGGTAGTCGCTATCGACTACGAGGCTAACCTCGCCTTATTGGAGCCAGACAATGGTGACACCGAGTCATTTTTCGAAGACCTGAAACCGCTCAGCTTAGGTTCTGCGGCAAAAATCGGAGACCGCGTCGATGTCTGGCAACTTGAAGACAACGGTATGCCCATCGTTACCGAAGCTGTTATCCAAAGTGTCGATATTGTCTCGAGCTTTGCCAAAGGCCACTTCTTCCTCACATATGAGGCAAAAGGCTCTATGCAGAGTGCTTCAAACAGCTTCACCGTCCCCGTTATTCGGAATGGCCGGTTACTTGGTTTACTGAGTAGTTATGACTCTAAAGATCAAATTGTCGACATCATCGCCCCCGAGATCATTCAGGCCTTTATTGCTGACACATCCGACGACAATTACGTAGGCTTCCCCTCCTTGGGCATCGGTATCAGTAGCACTGTCGATCCCAATTTTCGAGATTGGTTGAAGCTTTCCGATGATCTGGGTGGCCTGTATGTGACAAAAATCCGCAAAGACAGCGCTGCACAAAAAGCAGGTCTCGAAAAAGGTGATGTCATTATCAACATTAACGGCAGAGCGATAGGACGTCGTGGTTACTACACCGATGAGCAATATGGTCGGCTTTACTGGAGTCACCTTATTAGAGGCTCGCTCAAACAAGGTGATACTGTAGACCTTACCATTTTGCGGAGCGGTGAGCAGAAAGAAATAACAGCCACCTTAACTCGACCAGAAGAACCTCTGATAGCCAGGTACACCTATGATCAAGCCCCTGTTTACCTCATCAAAGGCGGACTTATCTTCCAGGAACTTACCGCAACGTATCTCAAAGCATTTGGTAAAGACTGGCAGACTAAGGCGCCCCTCAACCTACTCGACATCATGATGACTCCAGAAGATTACGAGGAAGGTCGCAATAAAATAGTCTTCCTCAGTGCCGTCATCCCAACACCAGCAACGACAGGTTACGAACGCTTGCGTAATTTCATCATCAACAAGGTCAACGGCAAAACGATTGCAGATATTTCATCTCTTATTGAAGCCTTCGAGCAGCCAGGAGCTGACCAACTACACACCATCGAATTTGCCGAAGGCCCACCAAGAACGATTTATCTAGATGCCAATATGGCAAACACCATTGACACAGAACTTCTGAAGCGAGGCATCCCAGCGTTATCCAAAGAATAATCGTACGAGGAGCAAAATCTAACGAGTAAGATGGAATCTTATCAAATGCACGAGAATCAACAACAGATACCATGCACTCGCAACGCGAGCCTTCTAGTCATAGGGATTGTATGTTGTTTCACCATGCTGGCTCGTGCAGAAAAATACACCCTAACAGCTAATCTTGACGCCCTGGTCAATCTCCCAGGAGCCTACGACATCACACCTGAAGATCTCGAGAAAAAATTTGGTAAAGGCAAATTTGACAAGAACCCTTATTTTGAATGGCTCAGCGAGAGCAAAGACCGAGCTATTTTCAAACGCTCTCCTGCCTCAAATGTCACAGTGGATCTCACCATACTCGATGGCAAGGTCCCTATAGAAGAACTCATCATTGATTTCGATAATGGTAAATACCTCGGCGTCACCGCCTCAATTTTCAATCGTGGAGACGGCGGTCAGATAGATGACACTGAATTTTTTAGACGTTTTTCTAGCGTCGGGAAATTTCTTGGTGAGCAGCTAGGAGGTCATCCACGCAAGCGTGATGGCAATATTAAAAAAGGTGTCATGACAGATGGCTACACATGGTCCTCCCCTCGTGGCAAAGCTGTATTGCTCTGTAATCCAGACGTTGGAGATCATAGAAAGCCAGAGGCGAAAGAATTTATCCGTATGCGGCTTGCGAGGAAAGACGCCAAAGGAATCTACGAAGCCGCACTCAAAGAAAGGTCTCAAGCAACAGTCAGAAAATCCAAATTGGTTGCCAATGTACGAGAAAATGATGGCTATGTATTCATTCGCGGTCTGCCTATGGTAGACCAAGGAAACAAAGGCTATTGTGTCGTGGCATCCGCTCAGCGACTCTTTGAATATTATGGCATAGCATGCGACATGCATCAATTAGCACAGCTTGCAAAATCAGACCCGAACAAGGGCACAAATGCCCTCTATATTAATCAGCAACTAGGGCGAATCGATTATTTATTCAAAACAAGATTTAAGTGCTTAGCCGTGTCACACGCAGGCCAACTTGTAGAATTAAAAGACGAGAAATATGTCGGCAAAGTCATCCCTCGCCGATCCTATGACAAATTCATCAGCTCAAATATTGCGAAGGGAATTCCACTCCTCTGGTCGCTAGAGCTGGGCTTGAAGCCTGAAACACCATCAATAAGCCAGCAAGCCTCTGGTGGCCACATGAGAATGATTCATGGCTACAACAAAGCAAAAAACGAAATAGTCTTCACTGACTCATGGGGAGCTGGCCACGAATTTAAAACAATGGATGCTGATGATGCCTACCAAGTAACAAGAGGCCTCTATGTTATGACGCCAACTGTCAATTAGATCACTTACTCTTCATTTAGTCCATCATCAGCTTCAAGCTTACGAGCCCAAAGCCATAAAATATCAGACAGTCTATTTAGATACCTACAAGCAAGGACGGGGCTTTGATCGCCAAGTGCCCATGCTGACAACTCTGCACGGCGACAAACCGTGCGCGCAACATCCATATGAGCAGCACCGAGATTGCCGCTAGCTCCTGGACGTGCCCAGCCCGTGAATTTAGTCGGCATATCAACAGCAATCGACTCCAGCCAGTCAACATCCACTTGACTGACGCTGGGGTAACCATCGGCAAGATACTTTTCCCGATTGTCGGCAGGAACTGAGAGCAAACCCATCAGCGCTACCAAGTGCCCTTGTATGGTGTCAATTTGTTCAGTGATTTGGTCCGCAACCCCAGATACACGCACCAAACCGAGTGACGAGTTTAACTCATCAACCGCGCCACATGCCACCACTTCAGCTGAAACCTTTGGTGTTCGGCCGCCATACATTAAGTCGGTTTGGCCATCATCACCCCGGCGTGTTATAATGCTCATGGCCATTCCATAGCATAAGCACGCACTCAAGCGCTATCAAATTACTTGCTCCTCTATAGATTAGATCTAGCATCTACACAGTTCATCTCAGCCAACACATTTCACTTTACCACCTTAACTTGTATATTGGCTTCGCCCATCTCAACTAACTCCATGGCAACAGAAACAATCAAACTAGCTCGTCTAAACGGCGAGGCGGAGATATTTCACAGCATTCAAGGGGAAGGCGTGAGTATGGGCATACCCTCTATTTTTGTCAGGGCCTCATTATGTAACCTTCACTGTGTTTGGTGCGACACTGACTACACATGGAATTGGGAAAAAACTCCATGGAAACACGAAAAAGACACAGACGCTAATTATCAAAAATTCAAAAAAGAAGATTACCTGATTGAGATGAATACGAGTGAGATAGCAGCAAAAATAGCCAGCTTCCCCTGCTCTCGCATCATCATCACTGGTGGAGAGCCACTCCTGCAGGACCTTGCATGGCAGTCCCTCATTAAGCATTTGCTCAATAAGGATCCTGACTATCAATTTGAGATAGAAACCAATGGAACTCTCTCACCAAGCTTAGAACTGGATGCCCTGATTCAACAATATAATGTATCACCCAAATTAGCTAATTCTGGGAATGCCTCCAACTTACGTATTAGCAATGAAGCTTTAGCCTATTTTGCCACATCTAAAAAAGCATGGTTTAAATTCGTCGTATCATCGGATGCCGATCTGGCCGAGGTTAGCCAAATCATCAAAAATCACAACCTACCCCGTGATCGCGTTTTATTGATGCCCGAAGGCAGAGACGAGTCCACTCTCAGAGATCGCCGCACTTGGCTTGCTGAAATATGCCGTGATCAGGGGTTTCGGTTCAGCGACCGGCTTCACATTCAGCTCTGGGGCAGTAAACGCGGTGTCTAGTTTTAGAAAAAAAATGCAACCAATGACCACATTGGGGGTTTATATGTTACAATGCCGATTATGCCATCAGATCATAAAGAGTCAGAAACTCCACAAGATGAGTCTCAGGATCCTTTGTGGCAGTTACTAGAAAATGTGTCCCACAAACAACCTAGTGCTTTTTTTGCTCGCGATACAGTCAGAGAGGCAAGACTTCAAGCTTCAGCCTTATCTCCTCTCTCCAGCTTCTTTAAGATCTGCTTCACAGCCAAAACAGTAAGCATCACCGTATGCTTAGCTCTGTTGGCCCTCACCGCCATTTTGACGTGGCCTGGGCACGATTCAACGAATCCTGCACACGTTAGCGCGCAGTCTACCGATACAAGGCTTGAAAGTTCCGTCACGAATACGTTCAACGAGCTCATTATCGAGGAAAGTCTGAGTGCCGCAGCAGATGACCCTTCAATCTACAGTCGTGATGAGATCGTCGCCATGATAGGCTTTTAAATACGGATATATGTTCCGCATTTTCCGCAACATTTGGCCCCAAACAAAAGACCCCTGCCCATACGAGCAGAGGTCTGAGATATAAATGACAAGCAGAGTGTCAAACTCTGCGGGGCTAGCAGCCGTAGATAGCCTCCTCGCAAAGTGCCTCCTCAATACGAAGCAACTGGTTATATTTAGCGATTCGATCTGATCGGCTCATCGAACCTGTCTTGATCTGACCTGCATTGGTAGCTACAGCAATGTGAGCAATCGTGCTATCCTCAGTCTCACCAGAACGATGAGAAATAACCGAGTTATAGCCGTTAACTTTACCTAGCTCGATAGCATCAAGAGTCTCAGTGAGGGTTCCAATTTGATTCACTTTGATCAGAATCGAATTACCTACACCAAGATCGATACCCTTCTGCAAGAAATCAACGTTGGTCACAAAAAGGTCATCGCCGACAAGCTGAACCTTGTCACCGATCTTATCGGTGAGAATCTTCCAACCTTCCCAGTCGTTTTCGTCGCATCCGTCCTCGATCGAATCGATGGGATATTTTTCGCAGAGCTCAGCAAGGTAAGCTGCCTGCTCTTCCGAGTTACGTTTGGCGCCGCTTTCACCTTCGAACTTAGTGTAATCGTAAACACCATTCTCGAAAAATTCAGAGGATGCACAGTCCAAAGCAAATGTAATATCCTCGCCTACCTTGTAGCCAGCTTTCTCTACTGCTTGAGATACGGTATCAAGCGCATCCTCGGTGCCTTCAAAAGTGGGAGCAAACCCACCCTCGTCACCCACAGCAGTGCTGAGACCACGATCATGAAGAACTTTCTTTAAGTTATGAAATACTTCAGCACCCATGCGGATAGCCTCCTTGAAGCTGGGAGCACCGACAGGACGAATCATGAATTCTTGGAATGCGATCGGAGCATCAGAATGAGAGCCACCGTTGATGATGTTCATCATTGGCACAGGTAAAGTTTTTGAGTTAGGACCACCCAAATACTTATACAAAGGCAAACCAGAAGCCGCTGCGGCAGCACGAGCTGTAGCAAGTGAAACACCAAGAATGGCATTTGCTCCTAGGTTTTTCTTATTAGGCGTTCCGTCTAACTGAATCATCGTTTTGTCAATAAAGGTCTGATCGGTAGCGTCTTGTCCAAGAAGAGCAGGTGCAATCTGCTCATTGACGTTAGACACAGCCTTCAGCACTCCTTTGCCAAGATAGCGTTGTGAGTCTTCATCACGAAGCTCACAGGCTTCATGCTCTCCCGTAGATGCTCCAGACGGCACTGCTGCGCGGCCAAAGCCACCCCCCGCAAGGTGCACATCCACTTCTACAGTGGGATTTCCACGAGAATCAATAATCTCGCGGCCAATAATGTTGGTAATTGTCGTATCTGACATGTTCAATATTTGTTTAAGGATTGTTTGGAAATTCTAGCAATAGAGATTTTTAGCAGTAGGAATCAATGCTCTTGATGGTGAGGAACCGATTTTTCTCAGTTTCCATATCACGCACCTCAAGTCGGTCTCCCACTTTTGCTCCAACCAAGGTAATTCCGATATCGGAAAGATATGAAACAGTGTTATCCTCCGGGATAGAGTCCCACGCTCCAAGAATAGTGTAGCATACTGCCTTACCAGCATCATCTTCCAGCTGAACCACCGTGCCAATGTTTACGGCAGAGGTATCTGCGTTCTTAAAATCAGTTGCTTGCACATGTACCAGCTCTTTTTCCAGCTGTGATTTGCGTCGCATGAGGACCGCCTGCATTTGCTTAGCCGCTTTAAATTCAAAGTTTTCTCGGAGGTCACCGTAAGATCTGGCGACTGCAATTTCTTTGGTGTTTTCAGGGATTTTTACCTTAATCACTTCATCGAGGTCTTTTTTGCGTTTCTCGATGCTTGCATGTGAGGAGATCACACCTTCAACTTTCTTCTCAAACTCACCCGTTACCAAGTCTTGTGTCGCAGGACATGCCTTAATAACACGTGCCATCAAAGACTTGCGATCGAGGTCGGTGAATACTGGGCTGTTGTAGAGCTTGCGGCCAAACTGCCTGGCCTCAGCTTCCTCCGCATCCGTAAGCAAATCAGCAATAAGCGTCTTATCATTCATCAACAAAGTGCGCAGTCTTGCGCTCTTGCTGGGACCATCAGAAACATGATCACGGTCGAGTAGGTTCAAAATAGAATTGCCGGTTTCAAAAGAAAAGACAACCGCCGCAGATTTCTCGCGCTCACGGCATATCCAGATCAACGCATCAGGTCCAAGACTGCGATTGGCAATCGCCTTCCTCAAATGTTGTTCAAATTGCTCATCTGCCCCACTTTCTTGGAGGTATTTGGCAATTTCGGTGACACCACGCGAACCAACGGCGTCAAACACTGATAGTAGCTTATCTGTCCACGCATCTCCAAATGCATCCGGAAAGCTCTGAAAGATACTGCGTTGGGTTGCGGCTGATCTCCCTTTCAAATTCTCAACCAAACGTTCCTCCTCAGTCGTAAGTACATCTGCGAGGCGCAGGTCACTGTCGGCAAGGTCGATGCCATCAAACTTATCAATAATCTCATCGCGCGCGACAAGAAACTCGAGGACAAGAGTCAGATGTAGCTTGCGGCCTTTAGAGCAAAAGCTGTTAATATCATCGATCAAAGTCACCAACGGAGCATCGTCCTCTTTGAAAACCGCGAGATTTTTACGAATATTTTCAAGCGCTTTGACCTTAGCTTTCGGGTCACGGGTATCGGTAAAATCAGCAATAAGCATTGCCGCGGGGCTTGCCGACTCAGCGCGTAACACAAGCGGGTCTGTACGCTTGCTAGGAACTGAAAAGATGTGGCTTTCACGCATTGCCTTTTTCGCCTTGTCCCACCATTTCTTGTAATCTTCCGTTGGCACGACACTGCCACTCAACTCGCGGTCCAATTGATCTAGCATCATGCTTCCACCATGACTTTCAAGCGTGCGCTTTACTAGCTCAGCTGGATTATTTTTCACCAGATCTCTGAGCTCATCGATATTTTCAAGCTTACGCGCGCTGAAATGTTCCGCATCAAGAGGCTCCGTTTTTTGAATGGCAAACTGAAGCGCCATCTCTTGATCTGGTTGCTTTTCGAAATCTATAACTACCTTAGCTCGGGACAAGTCCCAGCTCTTCACTTTACCCGCGCCCCAGTTCTTGTGTGTGCAGAAATTTCCTGGTGAAATTTCCGATAATCTTTCGCCAACAGGCTGCGGGATACGTCCCGCTTCAACAAGCTTCGCTACATCTGGGTGCATGTCCACAGCATTGAAAATGATAGGACAAATAGCAACCTAATTCTTGCAGCCGCAGCAATCAATCAACTCGTGTTATACCCATGTATCTGACATCAATCATCTTAATTGCCGGCGTGAGCACGATTAAAATTGGGCACGTATCGTATCCTCACTCGTTTGCTACCGTCTGTAGATTTTTCAATAGACTGTTCACTTACACTAATTTCAACAGATTGCTCATCCACATTGATGCGATTACGCCAAGCAGCAGGTACATTAACGTCGCTCTCTCTATTGTGAATATAGCCGTCATAAGTTGCATTACCCTCAGCAGATTCAATGCGAAGCCAGGGCTTATCTTCTTTATAAGTCAGTGTGGCTGTCCCCTGATCATCACTGATAGAGAGCGAGGAATCAGCACTCAATACCACAGGTCGGTTGACCACAGGCTCCAAAGATGGCTTGGATTGATCAATGGACTCTGTTGAAGCTGTCTTTAGAGAAACCTCAATTACACCTGTGACGGTTGCCAAGCTAAGCGAGCTTATCACCAATATAGCCAATACAGCAGCAATACGCCATTGAGCCAAACTACGCCACTGCGCCTCCATACTCGCAGATTGCGCGCCAGCTACATCATCACCAGTGTGAGTACCAACCGCTTCTTGAGATAGGCGCTCTATTACCATATCCATTTGATCCAAGCCTTGCTGACTTACAGATGACGGTATCAGCTCGGATAATTTATTTTCGATTGATTGTATATCAGACATGTTAACCTAGACGTTCTTGTTTGAGTGTTTCCAATTGTCGCTCTAACTGTTCCAGAGCATAGCGGTATCGTGATGCTGCGGTGTTTGGAGAAATAGTCAGAGCGTCCGCGATTTGACTAAAAGTTAAGCCTCCCCAAATTTTCAATGTCACCACTTCACGAAGTTTCCCCCCCAGCTTTTCAACTGCCTGCCTGAGCAAAAGAGCCTCCTCATCATCCTCCGCATTAGTATCAAGCCAATAGTCCTCTTGGTCATGAAGGTAGATCACTGCTTCCTCCTTGCGTTTTTTACGACCCACTTTTTTAGCATGGTCCATCGCCACAAAGCGCAACACTGAATACGCTAGTGGCAAATCCGGCGCTACAAAACCTCGTTCTTCTTGGTAGCCCCACAGTCGAATAAGAGCATCTTGTATGATGTCCTCAGCATCTTGCCGGCTATGACTCCGCTGACGCGCATAGACATAAAGCCGAGAGCTATGCTCCCTGACCCATTCTTTCCATACTCGGGAATGCGGATTTAAAGAATTAACCATCCACCCTTATAATGCCCGACATGCAGATAATTGTCTGTAAATAATTCAAATCTCATTATGGTCACCGCGGACCATGGCATGGATAGCGTCATTCACCTCCATAGCAGAGGATACAGTTACCTTATTAGCGATGAATACCGGCTGCTCAGACTCAGGAACACGATCTCTACCATGGGAGCCCTTTATGAGACTCGCATCCAGAGGAATCACATCAAGGAGCGCACGCAGGCCTAACTTTTTCTTCAGCAGAAAAGATGCAATTTTTACTTTTGCGAAAGTAAGCTCAGGATCGATGAACAACTCAACAGGGTCATACCCAGGTTTACGGTGAATATCGACACAGCGTGCAAAGTCAGGCGCCTTATCATCATCTTCCCAATAGTAATAGGTAAACCATGCATCACTTGTGGAAATAGCGATTAAATCCCCTGCCCTCTCTGTTGCAATTCCCTCACCCCAAATATCACTGGGCACCCTGACTTCTTCGACCCCTTCTAGGCCATTCAAAAGCTCCATCACTTCATCACGTATGGTTACATCATTGATGTAGACATGAGCGACTTGGTGATCAGCCACAGCAAATGCGCGACAACTGCCACAATCAAGGGTCTCTAAACCTAGCTCGTCTTTCACCTGAATCCATCCTCTCTGGCGAAACTCTCTATTCAGGTGAACCGCACGATTCACCTCAGAGATACCATATTCAGACAATACAACCACATCGATGTTCAGAGCCTCATAAAAAGCTACTAAATCTCCAACCACCTGATCAATCGCCTCTAATTCAGGCACTACCTCTGGCGCATTCGGCCCATACTTCTGTAAGCAATAATCAAGATGCGGCAGATACACTAGATTTAGATCCGGTTGCTCCGCCGTTTCAATCCACTTAGCAGACTCAGCAATCCACCGTGATGATTGAATACCGGCCGCAGGCCCCCAGAAGGCAGGAAATGGAAAGTCACCCAAATCGGCTTTGATACTCTCTCTCATACCCATCGGCTGAGTATGAATGTCAAAAACCTTGCTACCATCAGCTGGATACATCGGCCGTGGGGTGGCCGTAAAATCTGCAGTCGAATACATATTATACCACCAAAACATATTTGCGCACTTGGCAGCTTCGTGGGTTCTCTTCATTTTGTCCCAAATTTTCTCCCCATGTACCTGGTGATTGCTCTGCTTCCAAAATCTGAGCTCAGAGAATTCTCGGTCATACCACCCATTGCCAACAATGCCGTGCTCTCCAATATCCGTACCAGTCAGATAGGTCGATTGCGCCGAGCAGGTCACGGCTGGGAAGACAGGCGCGAACGAACTTAGCTCACGACTCTCAGCAAACGCTTTGATAGCAGGTGTCTTATCACTGATCAAACCTTTGGTAAGACCAACCACATTGATAACTGCTACACGATTCATGATCTACGAAGTTGAGCTTCAAGCCTTTTTCACTGTCAACTGTTATGCATTGTAGAGACCTGCTCGCTTAATAAACAGACCAGAGCTTGCTGCTTAGCACTACCTTCTCGTCGGATACTTAATGTTTGGGCGCTCAGAGGCCGAAGGGATTGACTTTGTTTTCGGCGGCTGTGAATTCCCACTTGGGCTGGGGCTATTAGTCGGCTTCGGGGGAAGCACGCCATCAGCAAACTCGCGGGCTGAGGGAGCAACATCATAGCGCCGTTCCATGTCCTCTTGCACATCTGACTGACTGGTGTTACCACCCACAATTTTGGGCTGAATAAACACCAGCAACTCTCGACGCTCTACACTCTTTCTCGTACGGCTGAATAGCCTGCCAATACCTGGGATTCTGCTCAGCACCGGAACACCACTTTTAGAATTACGCTCTACCTCAGTGACTAATCCGCCAATAACCACCGTCGTGTTGTTTTTAACAGTTACCGTGGTCGTCACAGTTTCAGTGCCGATGGTAGGCACAGTCAAATCACCTATCGTTTGATCCTCACCCACCGTGTCGTTAATCAATGAAATGCGTAAGGTAACCTCATCTTCGGAGTTGATGAGTGGAACAACCTCGAACCGCAGCAGCACGTCCCTGTATTCGATATTAGTACTCTGACCTGTTGTGCCACTGTTAAACTGGTTGGTCGGAACAGCAATACTACTTCCTGAGGAAATGACAGCTTTTCGATTATTAGCTGTGTAAACCGTTGGCCGAGATAGCACCTTGAAATCCGAGCTGCTCTCTAGCGCTCGAATAACACCAGTAAAATCGTTGATTCTACCATAAACATTCAAACCCCGGGCAAAGTCGTCGACCACGGCGGTATTTAAACCTACGTTTGAGAGTAACTCAGCAAACGTGGGCAAGGGGCCTCCTCCTCCCGTTGAGCCAGCCGCGTCTCTATCTCCACCTCGCGCGACAGCGCCAAGACTGACGCCAATGTCTGTCCCGTTACCCAAGGACGCTTCTCCAAAGACAGTCGAAATCATCACCTGCTGAGGGCGCCCGTCGAGCTTATCGACAAGCTCCGTCACGATGCGCACACTTTCTGGGGGGCCTTGCACAAGGATGCTATTAGCCAAGTTGTCAGCAACGATAAACGTCTTGCCAACAACGATCGACTCGGGCACATCGCTAACATTGAACTCCTCGACAGATTCAACACCTCCATTACGTGAGCCACCCCTATCACTATTATTGGATGGACGACCAGACTGGCTACGTTGCTGGTTTTGCCGCGCATTCCCCTGCCGATTTTGAGAGTCATTACCATTGCCAGTATGAGCCTCTAAAGCATCAGCTGCTATTTGCAGAAAGTCACTGGCAATGATGAAGCGCAACTTACGTTTATAAAAAGAATTTCGGTTCGGCGGGGCATCGAATTGCCTTACAAGGCCCTCGACAAAAACAATATCTACAGGCCTACCCATAATGAAAATTTTATTCAAACGAGGATCGGGCACGATCTGCACCGGGATCTCCTCACCAGCAGCCGAAACCGAGGCATTGGCTGTATTTGCTGGAGCTCCAGCTTTTGCATTGCCAGCACCCACTTTCGTTACACCTGCCGTGGTATCACTTTGCTGCTGGGCATTCATGATTTCGTTAAGTGTGGCGGCAATATCCTCAGAGTCAGCATATTTGAGCTCTACCCAAGCAGTCGCGACATTACCCGTAGGCACATCGATATATCTTTGTTGGTTGATCAGTTTCCGGACAAACGTCGCCTTCCCTGTGATCAAAATAGCTGATGCATTAGGCACTGCCGCGATCTTCGCACCAGGCCCCAAACCATGAATGCTCTGAGTGAATGTTCTCACCGCCTCCTCTGGCTTTATGAAGTTTAACTTCATAAAGTATGATATGTAATCATCACCCTCAGGAATGTCAGCAGCATCATCGATGATATCCTCAAGCTCTGCAGGACCATTAGCACCATTTCCCTGAGCCTTTGGCAGCAACTTGACTTCATTCACACCACTGGGAACAAAGACATAGCCTTCCATTCCTAAAACCTTAACGAGTAGGCTGGCAGCTTCCGCGTTCGTCAGAGGTCCGCGCTGAAAAAATCTTATTTCAAGATCCTGTGTCGCTGAGCTTAGCAGCACACGCTGACCTGTATACTTGCTATACTCATCTGCTACATCTTGATCGTCCCAGTTACTACCATCAATAATCTCCCCTTTTTTAGCAGCCATCGCCTGAGGGCCACTCGTGACATCCATTTTTGGAACAATCTTACGTACCTCAATTGACCTCGGCTTGACTGGCTCAACTGGTCGCACAGCCTGAACTGGGTTAGCAGGAACTTTTGGCGGTTTTGGCGCTCCCACCTGCGAAGGATTTGCTGGCGCTTTATCCGGACCTGCATCTTGAGCATGCAACGTCCCCATCAGGGCGATGCAAATAAAGAGAGATGAGATGATCTTAATGGAGAACATTCGTTTGGAAAATCGACTTAGGGCTTTGCTGTCTTCGGCGTGTATCTGGTGCGGACCGGGCGAACCACCCCTCCCTTACTGGGAGTCGCTGGTTTCACGATCTGTCTCGATTTCACAGGTTGTTTGATATTTTTAGTCTGACTGGGAGCTGCTGACCTCAATCGAATAAGATTCTCGTCATAACCAATCCATGCTGTCTGGCTTCCTTGGCGAACCTTCACTTGCGAAGCCACTGGGTCGGAAGTATTCTGCTCAACTTCAAGCAATTCAAACCCACCCGCTGGAAATCCAGGCAAAAAACGCACCCTCTTTTTGCGATCCTTTTTATGAATGAGGGTAACCGACCATCCTTCACTCCCGACATTGGGTCGAATACTACCCAACATCCAATCTTTTTCAAGAGGCGACAGTGCTTGAGAACCAGTCGATGTAGGCCTAATTGTGAAAGGCGAGCGTGAAACCAAAATATTAAATTGTGACACGCTAGGTTTACGGGGCGGAGCAGCGAGTGACACATCGACAAGTAATAAGCCCATAAGGACCGTCATACGACATAGGATAGATGATGTGTTGCGCATTGAATGACTGATAACTGTATAACTTAAATAATGCCTGATTGTCAGTAAATTGTTTGTTTAATCTGCATATCATTCAAAAAAGGGGCTGTGCTCATCATTACTCTGCTACAATTGGCTCTCGCTCCATTTCAGGCTGAAACCATTGAGTAATTTCGAGTTCACAATCCACACGGGAGGGATCGTCGCGTTGCGGGCTGATTCGAAGAAAAGTAATAGAGCGACTGAGTCTGGGCTCTTGTAAATCGCTCAGCCACTTATAAAGCTGGCTGTCCATTGCGTTGGCCTTCACTTTGGCGCGCGCACTGCGGTAAGCTCCGACTTCCTCCATGTCGGCACGTTGCGGGCTCGGGCGCTGGGATAAAACGACACCATGACGTTTTGCCACCTCTTCTGTATAAGCTGCGAGCTCTGCCCCTATGTTCCCATGAACTCCAACTGGCGGCTGATTGTTTGCCAACCACTCAACGTCATCGGCTTTTGATGCCCAAGTAACTAGGTCTTGCTCCATGAGCTCGAGCTTTTTCGCACCAGCATCGAGCTGACTGCGTTTTTTTTGCATTGCCGACTTAAATGACGTGAACAAGAAAATATTGATGACCAGAAAAGCCACGCCGAAGAGCAAACAAATAAGGTTTTTCTCACGTGCATTCATAACTTCTGATCTTCTTTCAATTTACCTTCATAGTTAAATTTCCAGCGCTCTGTTTTACGATCATCCTCTGCAGGTGGCAGCGACCATTCGTAATCTTTTAGCGCACGCCTGATTTTCTCAGCATAGCTGCTCGTAGCTTTCAAATCAGAAGATTCACCACGAATCACTACCCGCTCACGACTAGCCTCAAAGACCTTGAATCGTAGATCTTGAGATGGCGGGATAATCGTTGCCACTCTGTATAAAAGCTGGAGCGGCCATCGCTGGCTGTCCACTACAGCAGCCAACTGCTGCCAGTCGGCATTGAATAAGGCTATTTCAGAATGTTTTACTCGAATCTCCCTAGTCAACTCATCTTGCTTCTTCAAAGATGAATCTAACTCAATATATTGATAACCAAAATAGGTAGCCAGTCCGACATAAAGAACTAAGACCGCTGCGATCAGCACGTTCCTCTTTTTTCTTATTTCTCTGACCCGCTTTTCACTGCGTGCATCTGCAGGAATGAGCTTGCTGATAGACTCTGGCATTTGAGGGGCAGGCTTAGGACCTACTGTCACCTCAGCGCCTAACTGGCGACCAAATGCTTTTACCTCATCATCACTTGGGTCAGACGCTGAACCTGAGGTCCAAACAACCGCCTTACTTAATTCAAGATTTACACCCTGTAATCCCAACTGAGTAAGCGCCAAGTAAACATCTCGAATTGTCTCCCCACTGAGCCTGCTACCAGACAGCGACTGGAAATAGGTTAGCTTGCCATGGCTACTCACTGCAAACACCCAGCGTCCCAACTCACGCCAAAGCGTAATGGCATTTTCTGCCATGGGAAAAAAACGAGCCGATATGTCAAAAGCATCGGGCAAGGGGGATGGTAAACCACCCGGTTCAGGCGCTGATAAGACAACAGCCAACAACGTTGATTGCCCCTCACCCTGCTCTACTGAGAAACAATCAGTCAACCTACCTGCATTTCCTTCCGGTCTAATGCCTGACTTTTCCAAATGCATGGACGCAAGATCATCAAATATAGCATCATCATCAGTGTTCGCTTTGAAGGGCACAGCCAAGGCTTCGCGAACGGGAAATCCCATTACAAGTTTAGCGGACGGCATATCTGCAATCTCAGATACAAGCAACGGGCCATCATCAAGCACACTCTGAAGTTGATCATCAGCGTCAGTGGTCCATATCTCCCAGCCTTCTGGGCCCGGAATCAGCAAATGACTACTCTTTTTGTTACTCATGTATCTCGTTATTTTTAGCCCCCTCATTCAGGGAATGATCTGCTCCTTGCGGTCCAAAATAACAGGCTGCCCCGTACGACTTTTCAAGACCAAGGTAACTCTTCTTTTTATGCCCCCAGCTCTACCATCGCTGACAATGCGCGTCGTTGTATCTTCAACTGTTAACCTGGGAGAGACGATTTGCTGCTGCACGTCAGAGAGTCCTATCAAACTGAGAGCCTCAGTCAAATTCTGAAAACGCTGATCATCCTCTGTATTCCTCTCTTGGTCCGGCCCGAGCACGTAATCAACCAAATTTGCAGCATCATCAATCGAGACCTCTGCAGCGGCAGCAATCAGCTCAGCCCTTGCCTCATGGATGTCGAGTTTGCCATTACTCCATATAGTAAACCACTTCTTCCAATCAGGCTTTAACTCCTCCAGAAGACTCATATCCTTAACTAAGCGCATTTCATTAAGACTATAAAAAGGTCTGTTAAAGGGGTGATTAGGTCGTCCTTGGTCCTCATACCAATCTATTTCAGCACCATTCAGCTCGGTCAGATCTCCCGGATCAACCCAATCAATCAGATTGTCGACAAGCATTTGTGCGTCGAGTAACTCCATACCCCAATCAGTAAAAATATCTGTCAATAATTGCTTATCCTTACGCATCAGGAGCACATTGATATTAAAGCGAGCGGCTTCCGATTCAATGCGAGCTTGATAGGAAACCCCCAACTCGGCATTACTCCATATGAGGATCGGATCAGCTCGCTTAGTCGCGGGATTAACAGCAACTGCAACCCCACGCTCAGCAGCAAGCATTGCATCAAAACCATGAATTTGCGAAGTTGCAATGTCAGCATCATGATAAACCACCTTCACGGCTGCAAAAATAGCCATTGAAAGCACTGCCATTATCCAGAATACAGCCACTAGAGCACTTCCCTTTTTCAGACCCCTGGGGTGACCACCCGCCGATTTATTGACTCGGGCACAAAGATCATCATGTCTGGTTGGATTAATCATGAATCGCCACTCCTATTATCTATTAAATTCTTCTGGATACCCTCTCCTCCTGATGGAGTGACAGGTTTCTGTTGGTTATTTATCTCAATCACCTTACCACCAGAGTCCCGCTGATCTTGATTGGTTTGGGGCTGCTCTTCATTTTGCTGCATCACCTGTCGAAAAAACACTTCTGGGTTTTGTTTCGGAACCACCCAAAACGTTTGTTGAATAATGTCGGAAGTGGGTTCAAATCGACAATAGAACTTTACCTGTAGCGGCAACTTGTTGTCGTTATCCCACTCAGTAAATTGTTCCATTGAATTCCCATCAACTACTTCACAATCACACATCCATAAATCTTCTAGTAACGTGATTTCAGCAAAGGGATCAACATCGCCACTACCTCCTGCCTCAGAATTCGATAGAAGTTCCTCATCATAAAATTTCAGAATAACGTCTACAAACCCATCTCTCTGCTCTACGGTAACGAGTTCTATAGCTTCTGCTGTCATCGGAACTTCACCCCAGTCAAAAGACATCGGCACATCCTGAAAGGTCAGTGTAAATAGAGAGCGAGAGACACTGCCATTTCTGGAGTCATTGCTTTCCAATCTCAAAATTGCGTTACCGGGCATGTTTTCGAACTGCTGTTTGAGCAGATTAAAAAATGCATTCCTCTCCATCGTCACTTTTTGTTCCTCTACAACTATTTGACTAAGCTGCACTGAAGTTCTTGCCACACGAAAGATCATCCCAACCAGCATCCCCATAAGGCCAAGAGCAATTACTATCTCCAACAGCGTGAAACCGCCGCTTCGATATAGCCTCTGATCATGCCTTGTTCGATTCATGGATTAGAAAATATTTATGGGCGGTATAAACTACTATACCTCCAAGTTTCAGCCTCTTGCTGTTGCCACTCACCATCAGCACCTCGCCAATAGAACACGACAGCAATTCGATACATATTTTGTAGTAGCTGTCCGTCCTCGTTCTCAAGCTCAATAGGCTCAACAATCGTCTCAATCTCACCCGAGAAAAACGATCGGTCATCACCAGTCAGTTCGGTGATACTTACTTTTTCCGTCCCCTCCTCTAGGTAAGGATTAGCAAGAGCCTCTGTCATTGCACTTCTCAGCACCCTATCAACGCGCATACCATCTTGAATCATCACCGCTGCCTTGCTTGTCATTTGCAATGCCTTTACCAGCGAAACAGCGACCGCAGCAAAAAGCCCGATTGCTATAATGATTTCCAGCAATACAAAGCCCTTATCGGCGCCGTCTTTCAGAATCTTCCTATAAGAATATTGAGCTGAACGATTCATCTTTATTCTTTTTCGATACTCATTTCTTCGTCACGAATGCCCGCTGTAAGCGGATGGAGCTGATGCATTATCCAACTACTTCCAATACTGCAGCGAATCGAGATCGGCTCTATTAATCCAAGTGGGCTAAGCCCAAGCACGATTTGCTTATCCTTTTCTAAAGTCAGCCACTCACTCGATTGCCAACGTTTGATTTCGTATAAAACATCTGTTGCCATAGGCTCGTTTGCCACAACATCATCAAATTCTCGGCTAGCTTCATCTTCACCTAGCTCATTTTGATCGACCCAGCCACCACTCTCAGAATCTAAAACGTATTTTGGTGCCAGCGAGACCATATTAGCTGTGATAGAAAGCTCATAAGAGCGCTGCTGCGTAATGGCAACATTGAGACCGCGCTGAGCAAGCAACTCAATACTACCAGCTGCTTCTCGCAATTTATCTTCGGTTTCGACAGTGGAAATACTGACTGTCACCCATGTCACCAAGACAGCAATCATCGACAGCACAAACACAAGCTCAAGTAAGGTAAAACCACTTACTTTTCGATTGTTTATGTGGCTACTAACTTGCTGCATATTTAGCGTGGATCCTGGCTGGACATATCATCTTCAGTACCCTCCAAACCATCTTTACCATAACAAATCAACTCAGGCCTAGAGCGATCTTTAGAACCAGGATATTTGTAAGCATACTCTTTTCCCCATGGATCCTTTGGCACCTGATCCATAATCTGAATCCACCTGCGTGGGCGAGGAGATGAGCTAGGCTTCTCAACCAGCGCACTCAGCCCTTGTTGACCAGAAGGAAAATTACCTGCATTATTTCGATAAGCTTGCAACGCATTATCAATGGAGGCGAAATCTCCATCCACAACAGTAATAGCACCACTGTCTGAGATGTTTTTCATGACAAAAATGGCTCCGCCCATAATCATCGCGATAATGCCCAGAACAATCACCATTTCCAGCAAGGTGAACCCTGAACGCAACAATTTCATCTTATTATCAGCAAGGGTAGGCGTAGATTGGCAGGAACTTGTTTTCATTATATGATCTTGGGTAAAAAGCTTTAGTAGACGTTATTATTAATGTCTTCTTTTGATAGCATCTTCAACCAATTAAACGCCTTTTTAATACATTATTGTCTCCAATATTTTGGAATTTAAACTCGGTCTATCCTATGCACCTGCACAATTGTCTAACTGACATCAGATTGAATGGAGTGTGAATGAGGGATGGGTGCACAAAAAAGCCCGGCCTTATCGGTTACGATAAAGCCGGGCATAGACCTGGCAACGACCTACTCTCACAGGGCCTATCGCCCCACTACCATCGGCGCAACAGTGTTTCACTTCCGGGTT
>Ga0206131_10003073_pt1 | contig 19496 bp, 18 predicted proteins | sample Helgoland_Spring_FD_148636 | JGI IMG/M metagenome (GOLD analysis project Ga0206131, IMG submission 148636) | Pelagic subsurface seawater microbial communities from Kabeltonne, Helgoland, North Sea - Helgoland_Spring_Bloom_20160517_1 | ecosystem: Environmental > Aquatic > Marine > Epipelagic ...
TATATTTTCGCCCATGGTAATCCAGCCAGAGTCTAAAACAGCTTGTACAGCTTTTTTTTCATGCTGATTATAATTGAGCTTAAATAATTGTATGTCCCACATGTGTTAATTTTAACATTAAATTAATTTATCTTGATGAAGATATTTCATTAGATCTTGGATCTATAAATAAACTCTTGATGTATCCTGCGCCATATGAAATATGTGTAATAAAAATTATTGTCATGAAATGAAAAAACATAAAAAAATTATATTTTTTTAAAAATAAATAAAAAAAAGAGGAGATAGCATAACCAGATAAAATAAATAAAAACATATTTAATGAGAGATAAAAGTTAAATGGAAGAATTAGAATTAAAATAAAAAACCATGCAACCAAAAAAACAGGTGCAAGTTGCCTAATGGTAGTTATTTTTTTTATCTTTTTATTTACCAATGGTTTAAACAAGCCGTATTGATAGAACATTTTGGCATGAGATCGAAGATCTTTTCTAGAAAAATAATTAATTATCGGTCCAGATAGAAGATGAATCTCAAAACCATGCTTTAAGATTCTTTGATTAAACTCATCATCCTGGTTACGAATAAGATCTTCATCAAAATATCCAACTTTATCAAAAATTTTCTTACTCCAGCATCCAAAAGGCACAGTGTCAACTAGTTGAAATTTTTTAGGTACATTAATTCTAAAATTACTAGTTCCAACTCCAAGAGGACTTGAAATCGCAGCTGCAATAGAATTTGATATCATATTATTTACAGGAGAAATTGTCTTGCATGGCACTCCAACATTACCAATATAAGGATTATTATGATGATAATCAGCAAGAGTAGAAACATAGTTTTTTGGAAAGATTGAATGCACATCCATTCTAACAATCAAGCTACCTTTGGAATTTTTTATACCAATGTTAAGTGATTGGGATACATGCTGATGTGGGTTTTGAAGAACGCTTAGATTTTCAATATCTAAACCTTTTAAGTACTCATATGAACCGTCATCACTCATGCCGTCAATTACAATAATTTCGGTATATTCTTTGGGGTAGTCTTGAGCTGTAACTGAACAAATAAAGTCTTCTAGAAAATTTATTTCATTCTTACAAGGAATTATTATGCTTATTTTTTTCAAAATTTTTAAGGTGGTCAACTTACTTTATTCTACTATTTTTTCTTCATAAATATATTTTTTTAAAGAAATATATAATCAAGTGTTTATAATAGAGCTATGGATTATGAAGCCGTAATAGTTGGATCTGGAGTTGTTGGTCTTGCTATTGCAAGAGAGCTGTCAGTTTCAGGCCTAAATGTCTTAGTATTAGAAAAAGAGCACAGATCTGGAGAAGAGATATCTAGTAGAAATTCTGGTGTAATTCATGCCGGAATGTATTATCCCACAAATACCTTAAAAGCTAAATTATGTGTTACAGGCAATCAATATTTGTATGATTATCTTAAAAATAAAAAAATAAATTACAAAAAAGTTGGTAAATTAATAGTTGCAACTAACGATACAGATAAGGGAAAATTACAAAATATATATAATCAGGGTTTAATCAATGGTGTCAATGTCAAAATTTTATCATCCAAAGAAGCAAAAGAAATCGAGCCAAATATAGATTGTATATCTGCTATTTACTCACCTAATACAGGGATTGTTGATGTTCCTGAATACATAACAGCTCTGGAGGGTGATATTCAAAACCATGGTGGATATATATCAATGAAATCAGAATTTCTATCTGCAAAAAAAATAAAAAATGGTTTTTTAGTCAAAATAAAATCTAATAATGAATTAGAAATAGAATGTAAATACTTGATCAACTCTTCAGGCCTCCACTCAGAAAAAACCTCAAAGCACATTGAGGGCTTAGACTATCGACATATTCACAAGGTTATTTTTGGTAAAGGTCATTACTTTAAATACTCTGGAAATAATCCCTTTAATTCTTTAATTTACCCATTACCAGGAGCTAGTGGCCTTGGAATTCATGTTGGAATGGATATGGGAGGGCAATTAAGATTTGGACCTGATTTTGAGTGGTGTAAAGAAATAGATTATTCATTTGATGATTCGTTAAAAGAAAAATTTATAAAGGCTATAAAAGAATACTGGCCTGAATTTGAAGAACAAAGACTTGTGCCTGACTATACAGGCATCAGGCCAAAACTATATTCTGAAAAGTTAGAATTTAATGATTTTTCTATAAAATCTTATGCTGAACATAGGCTTAAAGGATTGATTAACCTGCAAGGGATAGAAAGTCCGGGATTAACTTCGTCTATGGCCATAGGAAAACATATAAAAAATATTTTAATGGTTTAGTAACTTGAACTGGCATCAATATACCTTCTTAAAAACCTCAACAGCTTAGTAAAATATACTAATGAAAATATTAAAAATGCTGGAATAAGAGCATTGATAAAGCCATATGTAATTCCACCTGATGCAATAAAATAAGTAGAAAGGCAAGGAACTGGTAAATATACAAAAAGGGGCCATAGTAGCTTTTCTATTCTGACCCTTCTGATAAATCTTCTATAAAACCAGCTATACAAAAGACCAAAGCTAAATCCTTGCATGCATGCACCAATAATTCCAAAATCATGATAACCTGCAAATAAAATAAATCTATTAAAATAGGCACTTGGCAGTACTTCATAATCAACAGGTAAAAACTCCGAAGTAACTAATTTGGCTGGATTAATAGACTCACCTTTAAAGGGATTTAGGATTGAAGGAATGCCTTCAACAATTTCTGCCCAGATCCAGCTAACTGATGAACTGTTGAGAACACCTGATATTCCAAACTCTAAATTACCAAATAACTTATTAGGCGCAGAATGAATTAATATTGCAAAAACCTCAAAAGCATAATCTCTATGCAATAACTTAGCTAAAACAAAATCAAAACCACCAATGCTTAATAAAAGCCATAGGAAGAATATTATAAAAATAGGTATAAATAGTGAGAAGAAATTCTTTATTTTAAAATGAAAATAAAAATAGTAAAAAATTATTGGTAGCATGGGATAAACAAGAGCTGCCTTTGACTTTAGAACAAAGCCTGTAACAAGCATAAATCCAAAACTCAAAATACCCAATGGTTTATTAATTAAATAAATCATAAAAGGTATAAAACAATTTACCATAGCCAAAGGATAGGTCCAAAAAGTGCCGAGGCCTTCATTGGGTAAAAGATAGTTTGGGAGCCAAGCCAAAGACGAAAGTATAAAAGAAAGTAATAAAAAAATTGTTCTCATATCATGATCAACTATTTTATAATTAATCATTTCTCTACTGTTAAAGCTTGACTTGCTATAAACAGAAGGAGATAGAACTCTAATACCTAAATGAAAAAAAAACCCACTAACCAGAACTACCACTAAAGGAAGAATGAATAAATTTGGAAATTCAGGCAGAAGATGAGATGTTGTTCTAATAATTCCTGGTTGTTGCTCAACCATCCATGGAGTCCATTTCTCAATCAAAGCATTTAATACAAAATATATAATCCATATAGGTATTAAGGTTTGAGGATGAAGAAAGTTAAATACTCTATACTTTAAGGACAATAAAAATGGTCCAAGCCATACAGCAACTATTAAAAAAAATAGTATCAACTCGGCAGCAAAAATACTCACTTTAGCTATAAACTCATTTCATTCAAAATATTAATAATAAGAGATTTCCAAGAATATTTACCTTCTCTAATTTTTAGGTAGCCATTTTCTTTTATTTTAAGTCTTTCATCTTCATTTTTTAGGTAATATTTAACTTTGGATAGAAGCTCTTCTCTTGAGGAAAAGTATGAAGCGTCAATACCTTCTTTTAGAATTGCTAGGTGCTGATCAGTTCTTTCAGCTAATAAAAACCCTCCAGAACTTGGTATTTCAAAGCTTCTGGTTGTAATTTGATCTCTTGCCTCATGGTTAAGTAATCCCAAACATATTTTAGATCCATTAATTGCTTTAGCATAGTTTATATCAATCGCAGGACCGTGAAATGAATTCTTTAATTTATTTGAGGCTCTTCTATTATTCCAGCCAGTTCCATAGATTTTAATATTAATATCTGATTCATTTAATAAAAATTCCATTAGATCCATTCTATGTTTCATACAATGGCCTATAAATGCAACATCACAACCAAACTCCAGCAAATCAGTAGCAGTCATCAGAACTTTTGTATGAATTTCAGGATCATAGCCTTGCTGAGAAAAAATAATATTTTTTGCTTTATATTTTTTGTACGAATTAATGTCTTGAGTTTTAGTTGTTATTAAAAAGTTATAAGCACATATTGCGTTTTTAAAACATAGATTAGACATACCTGGAGCTGAGATAGAGTCTGGAGTGTAATGAACAATAGTAATATCAAGTTTTTTAAGAGAATTAATAACTTTTTTAGTAACAAGAAAGCCGCCGTCTACCCATATAATATCCGGCTTAAATCTTAGTGCTTCTTGATAGATAATTTTTGATGCAGAGGAGAATATATTACCAAAACCTAATCTGCCTTGTATGCTTTTTAAGATAGTTCTTCCACTTTTCTTATCAGGAAAGACTCTCCTTGAATCTACCATATATGACGAGTTAAATATCTCAGATAGTGCATTATATCTTTGCAGTGAGGTACTTCCCCACGTTGCTTGACCGAAGTACATTATGCTTTTATTTATTCTCATAATTCTTTGCTTCTATAATTTTTTTAATCTCAGCTGGAAAGTGATCATCAAAAATATTTAACTCGCCACCAAGCTTTTCTGCAGCTTTAAAACCCATTCTTATTACCTCATTCCTGTAATCATAGTTTGAGTTTAATTTATTAAGAATTTCTGGTATTTCTTTTACATCATCAACCATAATAATTTCATTTGCTTTTACTAAAACCTCTAATAATTTAACATTGTTGAATTGACTTTTTATAAAAATAACTGGGATACCTTTATATAGTGCTTCGAATGAAGACGCTGAAAATATATTTATGAGAACATCAAAGTCATTATATAAAGTTTCAGCTGATATTTTTCTATCTAAAACTCTTAAGCCAGCTCCATGACCCCTCGATTTATTTTCTTTAACGAGCTTATTAATATTATTAAATCCTATTCTTGGATGAGGCTTAATTGATAATTTATATTGCATATCATCAAATACATTCATCAAACTAATCCATAATTTATCTTCCCATTTTTTGGTAGAAAATCTTGGAGCTAAGGGCGAGTGATTGATTAAAATGTTTTCATATTTTTTTTTTGATATAGTCTTTTGTTGGTTTATTTTATTAGGGTTTCCAATAATTTTTATTTTCGATTCTGATATCTTTATTCTGTCTAAATATTCCTTAAAACCAAAATGACTCAATGTAAAAATGTAATCAGAATTTTCTCCATACTTTTTACTAGTAAAAAAATTTCCAAGCAATTTTGATCTAATATATTTTGCTAAACTATATGCATTGAAATGATATTGAATTTCATTAACAAAAAAGCCTTCTTGAAAAAGAATTGTTGGAACTTTTTTCTTTTTTAAGATTGGTATTAATACCTCAGCTTCTGCATAGTCATCCATAAAAACTACTAAAGATTTGAAGTTTGGCTTGAAAAAAGAATTCATTGAGATTCTTGATTTAATAATTCTGAAAGAATAACTAAAAAAATTAGATTTCTTAAAATAATTTATTTCATCTAAGGAAGTTATAGGAGTGCTGTGTCCATCCTCATGAGAATAATCCTCCCATCCATTATGTTCTGAACTGATTAATGACGTTTTAAGTATTGTGCAAGATATTCCTTTGCTTTCTAATAATTTACTAAGCCTAAAAGATAGTTGAATAAGTCTAGGATTTATAGGAGCAAAAGCTACATCATATTTTTTACTATTCATTTAACGAAATGATTAATTGTTAGAAGACCTTAGTACTGAAATTGTTTCTTCAATGCCCTTCTCAAGACTTCCATTAAAAGTAAAGCCCTTGCTCTTAAGCTTATCAACTGAAACTTCATATGATAATTGATTCATTATTTCATTTTTAACAAAATCTATAGAAACACTTGGAATATTCAACTTAATATGATCTACAACATCTTTGACAGAATGGTTCCCTGTAAGAACATTATATATCTCACCATCGAATATACCTTCTTTGATGAAAAAACATAAAGCCTTAACAGCATCGTTTAAATCAAGATATGGTCTTTTTTGTTCGTAAGCAGTCTCCCAAATTGTTAAAGGCTCATTTAAAACAGATTGCCAACAAAATTTATTAACTGCAGTATGGAATCTCATCCCAGGGGAATAGCCAAAGATTGTACCAAAGCGAAGAATAACTGCTTGCAAACCATTCTCATCATAAAGCTTTCTTACTAAATCTTCCTCCATTAGCTTTGTCATTGCATATGGACTTTGAGGGTTTAGGTCATCCCCAATAGATGATTCATCTACTATATTTTTTGTCGAACCATAAACACTTGTTGACGAAATCGTAATTAATCTAGCATTGCTTTTAATACATGCATACGCTATTTTTTCAGTACAATTATAATTATTTTTTTCAAGCAATTCAGGATTTTTAAAGCTTCCAGCTGCATCAGTAATAGCTGATAGGTTTATAATTACATCTCCTTCACTTACTACTTTACTAAAATCAAACTCTCTCACGTCCTCATTATAAAATGAAAATTTACCATTATTGGGTAGGTTGAATAGTGATGAAAATCTTTGAGTAATTAAAGAATCAATTAATACTACACGTGTGTTAGGAAAGGTTTTTGGCAAGAATCTTATTAGACTTGATCCAATATGTCCGAGGGCTCCAGTAACAATTATTTTCATGTTTTTCAAAATATATTTTATTATATTTTATTAATTAAGTAATAGGAATGCCATTGGCCGTATCAATATTATTAGCTAAGAAATAATCGTTAAAATAAGGATATACCAACATATGATGCTCGCATGAGACTTTATAACTTGGTAAATAGCAATAATTTTCTTTTATGAGTTCATCAATTACAATTTCAGTTCTTTGGCTTTGGTATTTAAGAGGTTGCATAAAACTTCTAAAGTTTTCTTTATATAAGCTTATTTCTCCTGATAGGTCACTCGCAGTCATTTTGCATGATAAATTGAAAGATTTACTTTTTACTTTTATTAGTGGGCCCAATGATTCAGAATCGTCTCTATCATCACAAATTAAATTAAGCTTATTGCCGTTTTTAGATACTATCTGAATAGACCCACAGATTTCATAAAATCCAGCTCTCTTAGATTCTATTACTTTGGAAAAGCTATGATTTGATATTTTAAGACTTTCTCTTGAAGATAGCTCATGAAACCATTCAAGAAAATGAACACTATTGCAGGCAAGACCCCATTGAGAGCCATAAATAGTTACTTCAAGTTTCTCATTAGAGTTAATTTGATCTGTAAGAAATTGAAATTCAGAATTAAGCCATTGATTAACCCATACTTTTGTTTTGAACTTCTTAAAATAATCTAAGAAAAAATTAAAATCACTTATCTTGGTAAAAAGCAATTTCTCCAAGATGAGATGAGTTGGGATTGCTTTAGAAAATAAAGATTTTATTAATGATGCTCTTGCATTCGAGTTCGAGGCGATTATAGCAATATCTATTTCTAGATTGAAATTAATATCATCAATAGATTTAAAAAAAAAGCTACTCAAGTTGTGATCATTATGTTGATAAAGTAAATTTTTACATTTCTCGATAGATACATCAGACTGATCAACAATGTAGATATTTTTCTTAGCATTTAGATTAAGAATTGATCCTAAGTGTCTAAATCCAATATTACCGCAACCAATTATTATTATATTCATATTGAATTAACTTTTAGAAATAAAAATTTTATAGTCTTCGTAGTTCCTAATATAATCTTTCTCATCATATTCAAGATCACAATAGACATTAATAATTGTTTGCGAACTTCCATACTCTTGATATGACCAAAAACCAGGTGGAATGTGCAAACCCTTCGAGGAACTATCTAATAAAAAAGTTTTCTTTGAAGTTCCATTGTCTACATAAATTAACAAAGAACCGGATAGACAAACTATAAACTGATGACAGTTTTTATGAGCGTGATTACCTCTAGTGCAGCTGATTGCAGAAATTGAGAAGACACGCATAATTCTGAAAGGTATATCCAAATTACTTTGAATAATAGTCATTGTTCCTTCTTTGTCTTTAAAAGATTTTATATCTCTAAGATTGATATTTTTAAGAGAAAATTTATTCATTCAGTAATTTTTTAAAAAGCCTATGACATCTTTTAATTTATGATAAGGCGGCATAAATAAGTTTGCAATATTGGATTTATTTTTATTAATAGATACGACTAAAAATTTTGCTTTCAGATAAGCGAGTAATGCTGCTGGAGAACGCATGTATAAATAAAATCTACTATAGATGCTTTTTTTGACTTTTATAGAAGACCCTTGGAGGAGAATTTTTTCTATGCCTTCTTCTAACTTAACTTTTAATAGCGCTTTCTCTATATTTGTAATTAAAGAAAGGTCTTCATAAAAATCAGAAAGTTTTTGTCTAAGTATTTGTAAATTTGATTGACTGTCATTATTTTGTATTGTTGATAAATATGAAGATAAAGGATTTTCATGCTGTCTTACTAGGGATATTCCATTGCATTTTTTAAGCTTGCCCTGAACCAAACAAGATGCAGCAAGAATAAATTCATGTAAAAATAAATCATCAACTTTTGAATTACAAAGATCTTTATAGGCCTTTAAGATAGTATCTCTTCTGTATAGGTCATAAAAAATCGATCTGAAATCCTTAAAACAATCAACGAGCCTATCTAGACCATCTTTAGACTCAAAGCTATGATTAAGGTAAGGAGAGGTTTTTAAAGAGTAATCTTTTAAATGATACATTTGATTATTTTTGGGGAAGATTCCAGCTTGATATGCCCCAGATGCCACGTAATCTGGATTACTATTTAGAAAGTTAGCTGAACTAATAATACTGCTAGGAATTAAAAAATCATCATCATCGGCAAGCATAATGTAATCAGTGCTAATCATTTTTAATGCTGATAATATTTTTCTATAATAGGTTTTTGGAGAATCATCAAATCCAAAATACCTATATCTAAATTTAATATCATTAAAAACTGACTTATCTAGCTCTTTAGAAAAATTATTACAGCTACTTCCATCTGCAATAAATATATCAAATGGTATTTTTATCTGATTTGCATATTCTAACCATCTTATTGAAAATTCCGGTCTATCTTTAATAACTAGAAGTATGGTTATTTTTTTTTCTACATTACTCATTGTAATTATTTAACTCGTGAAGCAGTAACTTAGCAATTCCTTTTTGAAAATTTATTTCTGGCTTCCATCCAAATGCTAAATAGAATTTGTTATTATCTCCAACAAAGTTTCTTTTATCAATTTCGTGGGAGTTAATAGGCCAGGGCTCAAGTATTATTGATGATTTTGAGTCATGTACGGAATTAAGTATTTCAGTGAAGGCATCTTTTACTGTTATTCCCTCTCCATAACAGACATTAAAATTGGAATTATTCACATATCTGTTTATTCCTGCAAGTAGGAAGCTTTTTACCACATCATCTATATAAACATAATCACGAAAATATTTACCATCGCCATATAATTTTATGTCATGATCTCCTATAGCCATTTTCATTATTTTTGTTAGGATTCCTCTATCTGACGCCTGAAGGATAGAATTACCAGGACCATATACATTACTTAGCCTAAGCGAAATATATTCTATAAACTGATTATTTGCTAAATATGCGAGATGATTTTCAACATACTGCTTATGCAAATCATAAATTGTTATTGGGCTCGCAGTTTCACTTTCACTTATGGTATTTTTTTTATTAAGGCCATAAATTGAAGCTGTTGATGCATAAATAAATCTAATTTTCTTATTAACTCTCTTAATAGCCTTATCAAATGCTGTCATTACTGTGACTGAAGAGTTAGCACTTTTATCTACGTCATTCTCTACCGAGTAAATACTGGTATTTTCTCCGAGATGAAAAATGATATCTGCAAAATTAATTATACTTATCCAGATTTCATCATCACAAAGATCACCGTATAGATAAGTATAATTTTTGTGCTCTTGTAAGTTATTATTTTTAGATCTTGAGTGAATGCAAATATTTTTTGTATATTTTGATAATGATGCTGATAAAGATGAGCCTATGTAACCATTACCACCAGTGATTACAATTTTTTTATTTTTATAGCTATGAAAGCTTTTATCTAAAAAATTCATTTAGGGATTTATGCTGATTATCTCTATCAGAAATAATGGGATCTTTTATAGGCCATTTAATATTAATTGATGGATCTGACCAGATAATACCAGCTTCATCATGATGATTATAATTTTTTGAGACTTTATAATGCAGGTCTGCGAAATTAGAAAGGACGCAAAAACCATGAGCAAAACCATGAGGCATATATATTTGCTGAGGACCTAAATCACCAAGGTTAAAACCCCTCCAATGACCAAAGGTTGAAGAAGCTGGTCTTACATCGACAACAACGTCAAAAACCTCACCTCTCAATACTGTCATTAATTGAGACTGCTCATTATTAATAGTGAAGTGCAGACCTCTCAAAACATTCTTTAAAGATCTAGATTGATTATCTTGAACAAAATTTTCATTAATACCAAACTCCATGTATCTTTTGGATTGAAAAGTTTCAACGAAAAAACCTCTATTATCACTATAACAGTCAAGTGAAAATATAAAAACCTCATCAAGAAAAGATTCAACAATTTTCATAAATTTTGAAAAATAATTGTATATTTTCTGCGACTTTTTCAGCCTCTGCTATAGTCAACTCGGGATACATGGGTAATGAAATAATCTCATTACATATTGTTTCTGTGATTGTCATAGCTGAGCCTAACTCAATAGTTCCAAGATAGGCTGGTTGAAGATGAATTGGCTTAGAATAATGAATACCTGGATATATATCATTTTTGTTAAGAAAACTTATTAACTCATCTCTATACTTTGTTTTACAAACATATAAATGAAATACGTGACTACATCCACCTCTCCTGATAGGAGTTTGAAATAATTTAGAATTTAATTGATCATAAACCTTGGCAATATTTGCTCGTCGCTCATTATCATGATCTAAATTGTCTAACTTTACATTTAACACTGCTGCTTGAATTTCATCTAATCTTGAGTTTCTTCCCTTTATCGTGCTAATTCTTTCTTTCCAACCATATTCTCTTATCATTATCATTCTTTCTGCTAAGTCTTGATTGTTGGTTGTTATTAGACCGCCATCTCCAATCGCTCCAAGATTTTTTGTTGGGTAACAGCTATAGCAACCGACATCACCAATACTTCCCAAACGAGAATTTTTAAACTTAGCACCATGAGCTTGAGCTACATCTTCAATGAGATATATTCCTTTTTCACAACAGAAATCTTTAATTTTGTCTATTTGAGAGGATTGACCATAGATATGAACTGCTACAACTGCTTTAACCTCGTCTGAAAAAGCTTCATTCAAAAGATCTGGGTTCATTGTAAAAAAATCATTTTCTAAATCTATTACGACGGCAGATGCTCCGGTAGCTTCAATGCCAGCAATTGTTGCAACTGCAGAATGAGATACTGTTATTACCTTGTCTCCATTTCCAACACCCATTGCCCTTAAAGCAATCTCAATCGCATCTGTCCCATTTGCAACTCCAATTGCTGATGATACTCCAATAAAATCAGCAAATGACCGCTCTAATTTTTTAACCTGCTCTCCGAGAATATATTGATTACCATTTAATACCTTAAAAATACCTTCATTTATTTCAGCCTCGTATGACAAGTATTGAGATTTAGGATTTGCGCAGTAGATCATATCTCAACTTCAAAAAAAGGAAGATGAGTAATCCACTCAACATCCTTATCAATAGAGTCCTTCTCTTTTTCAATAATCTCCTTTGCATGATTCCATGCAAACAAGATAATTACATCAGGTATATTTTCTTTGAAGTATTCATAAGATTTAACCGGTATATGCATCCCTGGGGTAAGAGTATTTTGCTTTATAGGTGTAGTGTCTGATATGAAATCTATTAAATCTGGACCAACACCGCAATAGTTCAAAATAGTTGTGCTTTTTGAGGTAGCGCCATAACCAGCAACTGTTTTACCATTTTCTTTTGCATCTGTTAATATTTTCAATAGTCTTGTTTTTGATAGTTCGCAGTTTTCTTTAAACTTATCGTAAGTAGCTTGTTTATCAAAATTATTATCTAACTCATTTTGAATGATTTGTTCGACAATAGGTTCGATTTCTCTTTCACCTTTTTTAGCAAAAACATATCTCATTGAACCACCATGAGTTTTTTGAGGAAGCATATTAATTAATTCAAAGCCATGGTTTCCAAAGATATTTTGAACTGATATAGCAGAGAATATATAAACATGCTCATCATATATTTGGTCATATGAAACTTTTTCTAGCATACTCCCCAGATATGGGTCTTCAAAAATTAATACTCCCTTATCATTCAGCAGGTTAAATGCACCCTTGGCAATATCATTTAAATCAGGTAAGTGGCACATTACGTTTGCAGAAATTATTGCACTTGCCTTTCCATAATCATTTACGATCTGCTTAGAAGTTTCATAACCAAAAAAGCTAACTTGTGATTCAACTCCGTGACTTCTTGCTACCTCGACTACATTTGCAGAAGGATCTATTCCTAAGTGCTTAATGTTATCTTTAGCAAAATTTTCGAGCATGATTCCATCATTGCTGCCAATTTCAACTACGAAATCATCATCCTGAGAGTAATTTTTTTTAACCCAATCCGCATACTCTTTAAAATGAATCTGCATTAATATTGACTGTCGTGAGAAAAAAGCATATTCATCATGAAACATCTGCTCAGCATCTGGCTGCTCAACTAGTTGGAAAGAGAAACAGGAACTGCAAAATGCTGGTGACATCTCAAAGTAATACTCATTATCTATCTTGTTCTTTAAAAAGCCATTGGCAATAGGCATTTTTCCGTAAGTCATAAACTCACATATACTTTCATTACAAACCCTACATTTATTAATTTTCATTTTTTATGAGCTCCTTTATATAATTATAATAATTTCCTGCATTAAAACTCTTAATATTATTTTTAACTTCCTCTAAAGTTATCCACTCATTGTTAAGGGCTATTTCTTCTAGGCAAGCTATTTTTGCACCAGTTCTATCTTCAATTATTTGGACAAACTGACTAGCAAGAAGTAAGGATTCATGAGTACCAGTATCTAACCATGAGAAACCTCTACCCAACAAATTACATTTTAAATTATCTTGATCTAAGTACATTTGATTAAGATCTGTAATTTCTAGCTCCCCTCTTGCAGAGGGTTTTAAAGATTTAGCCATCTCAACACATTTATTATCATAGAAGTATAGACCAGTGACAGCAATATTTGATTCAGGTTTTATTGGTTTTTCTTCAAGTTTTTTTACATTTCCATTACTGTCTATTTTAGCAACACCAAAACGGGAAGGATCCTTAACTTGATATCCAAATATCATTGCTCCCTCACCCAAGGATCTTCCTTCTTTTAGTGCGGACGAAAAGTCATGGCCGTAGAAAATGTTATCTCCTAAAATCATGCACACATTGTCTTTGCCTATATGCTTTTCACCTATAATTAATGCTTCTGGAATGCCCCTTGGGTTATCTTGAATTTCATACGAAAGTGAGATTCCAAACTTAGAGCCATCACCAAGCAATTTTTTATATAAAGGGATATCTTTTTGAGTTGAGATTATAAGAATGTCCTTGATGTGAGCAAGCATTAAGACTGACATTGGATAATATATCATTGGCTTATCGTATACTGGCAATAGATGCTTTGAAAATACTTCTGTTATTGGAAATAACCTACTTCCTAAGCCTCCAGCTACAATAATACCTTTCATTTTATATAATACCCTGTCTCTCTAAATTAGTTGCTTTCTCTTTATAGGAGTCTTGATTATTAATATACCAAAGTATAGTTTTTTTAATTCCTTCATTAAAAGTTAGTTCTGGCTCCCAGCCGAATTCATCATATATTTTTTTTGAATCTAGTGCGTATCTTTTGTCATGTCCTGGCCTATCTTTAACAAATGTTATCAAAGATTTGTAATCAAAAGACATGTTCTTGTTATTACCATCAAGATTATTTAAATGTTCACATATCATTTCTACTATTTCAATATTAGAAATCTGATTTCCTCCTGATATATTATAACTCTCTCCTATATTGCCATTTTCCATTACTGTAAATATAGCTCTGACATGATCATCTACATGCAGCCAATCTCTAATTTGTTTACCATCACCGTAAATAGGCATAGATTGTTTATTTAAAGCTCTGAATATCATATGTGGAATAAGCTTTTCTTGATTTTGATAATATCCATAATTATTTGTGCAGTTCGTTATTAAGGTAGGTAGCTTAAATGTTGTATTCCATGCGGTTACAAGATGATCTGAACTAGCTTTACTTGATGAATACGGAGAACTGGGGGCATATTTAGTCATTTCATTAGCCGGTAAGTCATCTTTACCGATGTCTCCATAAACCTCATCTGTAGATATATGATGAAAGATAAAATCTTCACGGGTAGTAGCTTTAGATAAATTAAAATATTTTAAAGAGGCCTGAAGTAACTGATATGTACCAACAATATTAGTTTGTATAAAAACACTAGGCGAATCAATTGATTTATCTACGTGTGACTCAGCAGCAAAGTGAATAACTGCATTTGGTTTATATGACTGCATTACATTAAGAATATCATCACCATTACAGATATCTAATTCTTTAAATTCATACCTACTATTGGATTCAATTGAATTCAGTGATTCTATATTTGATGAGTATGAAAGATTATCGATATTTAGAACAGAATACGATGTATTATTTATGATGTATCTTATAAAGGCCGAACCTATAAAACCATAACCGCCTGTTACTATTATTCTTTTCATTAAATAGTTCTCATAATATTTACTATTGATTCGATGGAACTTAAAGCTTTGCGAGCATCTTCAATAGAAGGAAAATTCAAATCTTTTTTTCCTTTGCACAAAGAAGCAAATACCCTAGCTTGCTCATAAAAACCTGGCTTACAATTCATTTGGGTTTCTTCAAATAGCTGACTTTTAAGACATGGATTATAACTTCTTAAAGGTAAAACACTACTTGGTTCTATAACTTCAAAACCTTTATAGAAGGATAAAATCTCAATAGGCTTTAATTCAACCTTTTCATCCTTTAAATATACTGAAATCGAAAAATTCTCAGGAGCATTTATCAGAACATCTAATGACATATGACTATTATTTGCAATTGCACCTTCAGCTGATGTGAAATAGGAGTATTCTTTTGAAGATGTTAAGGCGCTAACCCATTCAACATCTCCAAAAATATAATTAATTAAATCAAAAATATGTATTGAGTTTTCATATACTCCAGCAGGAAAATTATTTGATGAATTAATATATTCATTTTTATATACAGATGATTCAGGGATCACAACTTTTACAAAAACATTAGTCTTGGTTTGCATAAAAGATTTAATTTGAGAAATATTAGAATAATGTCTCCTGTTAAAGCCCACCATTATATTTTTATAACCCCTAAGATTTTCTAAATCGCTAGATAAAAAGCTTACTGGTTTTTCAATTAAAATAGGTTTATTGGTTGGCGCTAGACGACTCAAGTATTCTAATTGGTTTGATGTTGGACATGAAATCAAAGCAGCATCCCAATCTTGAGGATTATTTATCATATATTCTATATCTGTAAAATACTCAGATTCATCTTTGCCGAGATTCTTCATAAATTGAATATTTGAAGAGGAGTCTTTTCTTGAGATACAGCCCACAACATTAAAGTCAAAAAATTTTAATGCCTGAATATGATGTTCAGCAATTTTTCCAGGTCCTATTACAGCAAGTTTAACCATCAGTGTTTGCTCTCTTGTTAATTAAAGTTTCGTATGTATATTCATTAATTAACTTGCCATTGTTAAGTTCAAAAATTTTGTCACAATTTTCTAAAGTAGATATTCGATGTGCTATCACAAGCAACGTTCTCTCGCCCTTTAAATTATCTATTTCTTTAACTATCTCCTTCTCAATCTTTTCATCCAATGAACTTGTTGATTCATCTAATATTAAAAAATCTCTACTAAAATAAAATGCCCTTGCTAAAGCAATCCTTTGTCTTTGGCCGCCAGATAATCTGACTCCCTTTTCACCAATTTGAGTATTTATACCATCTGGTAATGTGACAATTAAATCATCTAATTTAGCACTTTGAATTGAAGAGCTTATCTTTGAATCAACTACTTCACTGGGCAAGACTCCCATAGCTATATTACTCTTAATAGAATCATCAGTTAGAAAAACATTCTGCGGTAAATAAGCGACCCTATCTCTCCATAAAGACATATTTTTATAAATACTTTGATTGTTAAAATTAATTTTTCCAGATTCTATTGAAAATAAGCCCATAATAATATCAACTAATGTTGTTTTGCCTGATCCAGAAGGCCCTATTAGGCCTATAAAATCTCCTTTTTTTATTGAAAGACTTATGGAATCAAGTATTTTCTTATCTGAGCCTGGAAAGGTAAAACTTATATTTTCAAGCTCCAAGGATTCAAACTCTTTATTAGTTGAATCATTTTTATCTTTTAAACTGTACTCGAGATTTATCTCTGATTGTTGATTTAGATCCTCATAGAGCTTATTAAGTGCATCCTCACCAAATCTTAGATGTGTTAATGAGGCCAAAATTTGATTTAATGAAGGAGCTATTCTTAATGCTCCAAAACCAAACATGCCAAGAATAGGAATAATTGTAGATGTTGGATTTCCTATATAAATATTAATAAGTATTACAGAGACCATAAAGATTAATAAAATAGTTTCAATAAAATATTTTGGAATCTGTCCAATCAAATGATACCTAGATGCAAAACTTGCATATGTTTTTGCAGAATTAGCTACTAGATCTTGAAAAAAATTAGTTACCCCTAATATTCGTATCTCTTTTATACCTTCAATACCTTCATGCACTCCCCTTATTAGAGAATTTTGGGCAATATTTGTTTTAATCCCATATGCTGCAATCTTTTTTCTAAATAATAATTCATAAATACCTACAGCTAGAAAAATTATTAGTGACAGTATAAGTAATGAAAAAATATCCTGAAAAGCAAAGAAGATAACAATCATAATTACTATAGTTGCCTCACTAATAACCCTGAGAATAGACTGAAGAATATTTTGTGAATACTGATTGGCTAAATTTTCAATTGAGTAAATATACTCAGAACTATTTTTTAAAATATATTTTTCATATTTTATATTCAAATAATATTCCATTAATCTTTTTCTTAACAAATAGCCCTGCATAAAGCAAAAGTTTAAAATTGCTCTATTTACTAAAGTACCTGCAATTGATTTAATAATAAATATTGACAGCAAAGCTATGCTTATCAATACAATCAACGAATTGGGTTCATTAGGTAATCCTAAAGCCATATTATTTAAATATATATCTGATTCCATGATCAAAGATGGGTCTATTACTACAGATATAAATGGTATTACTAAAGTAAGTCCTATGAGGTCAATTACTGCTATCCCAAGGAACATGAAAATCATTAATGGTAATTTATTACTATCCTTGTCTAAAATAAATAATACTTTTTGGATATAATCTGGTAAAAATTTACTAATTAATCTCATTTATTATCCTTGTTGAGCTGAAGCCTTTCTTAGTTGAAACAAAATGTAAGTCGATATTATTCTCTTTACAATAATTAAAATCATCAAATCCCTCATCTCCATTATAGTCACCACCCTTCAAAAATACGTCGGGTCGTACTTCTTCAAGAACTTTTATAGGAGAACTCTCATCAAAAACTAATATATTTGAAGAAATACCCAGTTTTTTAATATTAGAAACCCTGGTTTCAATGTCTTGAAATGGTCTTGATTTACCTTTAAGCTTAGTCACAGAATTGTTTGAATTTATTGCTATTATTAATGTCTTAGCAAGCTTAATAGCCTCACTAAAAAGATGAATATGACCTGCATGCAAGCAGTCAAAACAACCACCAATCAAAACTTTATCATATTTAAAAATATTTGAATTGAAATCTAATTCTAAATTTTTATTTAGGCAATCAAGAATTTCAAAAAAGTTAGGGGTATATGATCCAACAAAACCCACTGAACAGGCAGCTGCAGCATTGGCAAAATTAAGTGAATTTTCAATATCATACCCAAATTCATTGGCCCATATAAATGAAGCCATGAAAGAATCTCCAGCTCCTGTAACATCTTTAACTTGAGTTGGTATCCCTTTTACTTGGATGGTTAAATCATTTGAATAAAACGAACAGCCCATTTCTCCCCTAGTGACTATAAGATTTAAAATATTAAATTTTTTAATGAGTTCATAGGCATCTCTACAACCTGAAAAATCCAATGCTTGGTTGAATTCTTTGTCATTTGCCTTTAAAAATTCACAATTAATATATCGAGACCAATCTGGATATTTTGGATCTATATATTTTGGAGGTTTAATATTTAGATCTTCAAAAAAAACATCAGATGTTCCCTTTGCATAGTCTGATAAAGCCATAAAAGATTCATTATTAATATTTTTCAATAGATGTTTTGCAAAATCTTTAAGATCTTTCTTATTTAGAAAGCTATCTTTATCAATTCTACATATCTGCTTATTATCCCCTAAGATTCTTAATTTTCTTGTAGTGACAATATTATTATTTTTGAAGAGGAAATCTGTATTTATATTATATTTTAAACATAATTTCTTTATTTCACTAAATGATTCTAAAGAGCAAACTCCATATAAATTAACCTTAAAACCAAGCAAAGAAAGACACCCTGCAAGGTTTCCAGAGCCTCCCAACGCTAAATTATATTTATTGAATATTAAAACAGGAACTGGAGCTTCGGGAGAAATACGACTAATTGAGTAAAATTCATACTCATCAATCATAAAGTCTCCAAGTAAATTTAATTCCATTTAATAATCCTAAAAATAAATGTGTATTATAAAGGTATATTATTAAAAAATATTCTTGTATTTTAGTATTTTTGAGATTTTTATAACAACATCTTCAACCTCAAGTCCTTCAAAGCAAGAACATTTCCCATGGCTGCATTTACCATAATTCTTAGTACCCCAACATGGTTTAGTTCTGGATGGCCTCTTTGAAGTAATCATATATGCATTAGGCGGCAAGGTCCTTAACGGGTCTGTTGGACCATACAAAGCTAAAATACTAACTTCAATGAATGAAAAAAAATGAAGCAAGAAAGAGTCATTACAAATAACTAAATCAGATTTGAGGCCTTTATCCTTCAAATCTTCAAATGATAATGATTGCTCAA
>Ga0206131_10003074_pt1 | contig 19489 bp, 12 predicted proteins | sample Helgoland_Spring_FD_148636 | JGI IMG/M metagenome (GOLD analysis project Ga0206131, IMG submission 148636) | Pelagic subsurface seawater microbial communities from Kabeltonne, Helgoland, North Sea - Helgoland_Spring_Bloom_20160517_1 | ecosystem: Environmental > Aquatic > Marine > Epipelagic ...
TATAAAAATGACAGCTTCCTCACCTGCATCTGCATCATTGAGAACAAGCAATAGTTGCTCGCATGCCTCAGCTAACTGAGCCACATCTATTGGATTGTATAATGAGGTAAGACCCTGTTGAAACTTTTTCACTGTTGTGTCTAAACCAAGTGGGCTTTGAAGAAATTCACGCGCAGCTGCGGAGGCAGTAACGTCAAAAATCCATTCTGGACAAAAGTGCAAAACCATCTTCTTTCTTACAAAATACAAACAAGAGGATACGAGATATGGCCAGAATACGATAAAAGATCAAGTTTTAAAACATCTATTTACAGGTTGTTTTCTGATAAATCCCTCTAAAAAAAGACATAAAACCCTTTGAATATTTGGCTATTTTTTCCTGAGGCTAACATTTTATTGACTGCGTCGTTTCATTTTCCGACTGAAAAATCAGTCACGGCTATCCAACCGAACGGAAAATGTTATGTCAGCAATCAACACAAATATCGGTGCAATAAGAGCACACGCACATGCCACTAAAGCCTCTAGGCTTATGGAAAAGCACATGGACAGATTATCGTCTGGTGTGCGCATTAACAACCCCTCAGATGATGCGGCAGGCGTTGCAATAGCATCAAAAATGTATGCCCAAATACGCGGCATCAATATGTCTATTCAAAACTCAAGCAACGGCATTGGGCTCATCCAAACTGCAGAATCTGGCACCAATGAAGTTATGAATATGCTTTTTCGGCTGAAAGAGCTGTCAGTGCAGATGCATAACGGCGTTTATTCAGCCGAAGACCGCGCTAATGCTGATATTGAAAAAGAACAACTTCTTTTAGGCATAAATAATATTACCCAAAATACTAAATTCAATAGCGTGAACTTACTCGATGGGTCGTATACCTCACAAATTCAAGTGGGAAATTCTACCTCAGAAATAATGACATTGGCTATTCCAGATATTGGCCTTGCTAATTTAGCAACGGGGTTAGATACAATCTCTCTGACCACAGCATCTGGCGCAGCGAGTGCAGCAACTATTATAGAAACAGCCATTGATACATTAGCCGAAGAGCAGTCAATGCTTGGCGCCAAACAAAATAGGCTTCAGCACAATATTAATTACCAGGCCAATACTGTCACGCAAACTGAACAAGCACGAGGGCGTATTATAGATACAGATTATGCCCTTGAAACAAGCGAATTGGCAAAACAACAAATATTAAGTCAAGCTGCAACCTCTATGCTTGCACACGCTAATCAGTCAAGTGATTACTTGCTGAATCTAATCGCAAGTTAACCTCATATACATATTTTTTAGACAAAAAAGCGGCCTCTAAAAAAAGGCTGTTTTTTTTCCACATTTTTTTATCAATCTAAAAAAAATCTCAAAACCAATATTTTAATACATAAAAATTGCCGGCAAAACACAGGAGAAACTCGGTAAATTTTGAATAAAAAAACTTATATTTTGATACCAAAGATATTTTACTAAACAAAGTTAAATTTTCGTCGTTCTAATTTTCAGTCAAATTAATTACCAACGAATAGGAAAAGTTATCATGACCGCTATTAATACAAATGTTGGAGCTCTCCTGAGTAGAATGAACGCAAAGTCTGCCGACGGACGCATGCAGACTCACATGCGGCGCCTTTCATCTGGACTACGTGTTAACTCTGCTTCTGATGACGCAGCTGGTCTTGCTGTTGCAAACAAGCTCAAATCTCAGTTAACAGGCATTAACATGGGTATCAGAAACTCTTCTGATGCGATTGGTGTACTTCAAACAGCGGACGCTGGTTATGCAACTGCAATGAATATTACATTGAGAATGAAAGAACTTGCCATTCAGATGTCAAACGCAATTTACAGCTCCGCAGACAGAACCAACGCCGCTGTAGAAATGACGCAACTTGGTGCACAAATCGAGGCGATTGGCGCTAATACGACTTTTAACGGGGAAGCACTTCTTACCGGTGCTTACGGTTCTACTACCAATCTAATGTCTATGAGAATTGGAGATGCAACCGCAGAAACACTCTCACTTGATCTTGATACTGCAGATATCTACAGCTCAACTTTTCTGATTTCTTCGGTAACCCAAGCGACAGCCACTGCGACCGCACTTGCGACAGCGATTAACTCATTGTCAAATGCGCAAGCTGATGTTGGTGCTTTCATAAACCGTCTCCAGTTTAACATTGATAACCTATCAGCCGCCTCAACCGTGGCTGAAGCTGCTGTAGGACGCGTAATGGATGCTGATTATGCGAGGGAGACCGGTGAGCTTGCAAAACAACAAATTCTGAACCAGGCTGCAACGTCCATGCTAGCCCAGGCCAATCAGTCAAAACAATCAATCCTGGCACTGCTTCAATAAGAAGCTCCCTAGGAGGATAGCCGGAAGGGGGGAGGGATCCCCCCTTCTTTTTTTTGTTAAAACGGAGAAAAAAATTTAAAGTCAGTCCGAATAAACTATTTTGAGATGGCATAGATATTGCTCACCTTAAGAGTATAAAAACGTGAGGTTTCTTTGTCATGACTAAGTCAGCAACCAAAATATTACCACCTGTTTCAGCCGCCGATTATTTGGAAGAGCGGTATAATAAACTTTCTAAAGAGATAGCTGAATTTACAGAAACCAATGATGAAGATAAGCTGCGGTTAGTCGTTGATGAAAGACGCTATATTCTGTCGACGCTCCAGGCTATCGATGAAACGCGACCTGTCAAAAATGATATCATCACAAAAGCGGACTACTTTCTGTCAAACTGGACAAAGCGCTTAGCTATATTTGGCAGTGAACATGAAGTTAATAAATTTTTATGGGACCCAGAAATATGCAACATATTTATTGATTGTTCTGTGCCGCTTCGCTGGAATTGGGAAAAGGATTGGGCCGTCCTTATTGAACCTTCACATGAGATGATTATCGCGTGTTTCCTCGACCGAGGACAAAGTCACATTCTTATTTACGATACGGATAATATAAAAGAAAAGTGTGACCTCATAGAGAGCGAAAACCTGTATTTTGCTGCCTCTTCTGAAGAATGTAGGTCAATTCTTTTAAGTCATAAATCGCCTATTCAGGGCGCCCATCTATTTTATTGCAATGAGGGCCAGATAGATGTTGAAGATATTAATCAAATTACAGCTAGCATAAGAGATAGCCTGACAACACACCGCATAACTTTTAACACAATAAAAACAAATTCACGCACGTGGATGACAAATGTAATGACGAACGCCGAAGTGCTAATTGGCTCACCACATATTTCTCAAATCGCGTTACAAAATCCCAACACGGCAATAATCGTTGCTCCCGGACCATCACTTTCAAAAAACATCCATGAATTGAAAAGGATTAAGGGTGAAGCTCTTATTATCAGTGTTCTTCATGCTGTCCCAAGACTTCTAAAAGAAGGGATTATGCCTGATGTTGTTGTACATGTTGATAGCAAACCTGATAGGGACCTGGTAGAAAAATTAAAACAGCACCTTCATGAAGAAATTCCGTTGTTTATTATTGCTGCGAGCCTACCGCAAGTTACACTTGAGATACCAGCAAAGCGATTTGTATGGACAGAAATGAATGCATTAGTCAATTCAGAGTTCTCTCAATATCTCGACCTAGAAATCCCGCTCGCATACGGCGCAAATGTTAGTCTTGTTACCCTAAATTTATGCGCAATATGGAAAATCAAAAATATTGCTCTTGTCGGACAAGACTTAGCATTCGATGGCGATAAATTTTATGCAGATTCTGATGGCCTTGAGAATGCTATCAAAGTAAAGAGCTCGATGATCGATAGGGGTGGTGAACTCAAAGAGGTTCCTGGATATTATGGCGGAACAGTCAAAACCCTTCAAGACTTTGCAATGTTTATAAATGAATTTGAGCGAACAATAAAAGCTGAATGGCAGGAGAATTCAAATCATTTTAATTGCACTGAAGGGGGCGCTAAAATCAATGGTTTTACGCAGTTACCACTCTCTGAATTCATAGATAATATTCAAGCTTCAAAAGAGCAAATAAACAAGAGTGTTTTTGTTTTTAACGATAGTGATAATGCTAAAATGCGCACAAGCTTAAGGAAATACTTCTCCCACTACCTCGATGTTACAAAAGAGTTTCTGGAATATGTAAATATTTGTGCCCGTATCAATAGTATGAAAGTAAAGTCACAAAAGAATATAGAAAAACTAGCCAATGCTGAAGAAAAGCTTAAAGAAATCAGTGTAGAAAATAAGCTTTTAGAAACATATTTAAGCTCCTTCATTGTTGATGTATCACGAAAAAATCAGGGCATTATAAACACGGTATCTAATACCGGTTTTTATGACGAACTTAGAAAAGAAATTTTTGCGTTTAGGACCCTTCTTCTGAACCGAATGCCATAGTCGGTAGGGTAGGATCGGTCCACTCATTTTGGTTAGGTGGGATATGTTGCGAGCGAGTACGACCCTAAATGATTTAGTCCATAGCCCGTCATGATAACACTGCATAGTTCACTGTCAGATATTTCATTAATTTGAAAAGACTTAAAGTCTGGCGTCTCAAAACGCCAGTATTACCGATTAACCTATTTTGGCTTTTCATAATATATTTTGTCTGAAAAATATTGGCGTGTTCTCACTCAAAAATAGACTCGGCCGCGGCGTCAGTTGTAGCTGTCTCCCGCAATATCGGACCGCAGACCATGGTCTTTAGTACTAGGTTTAAGCAGCAGGAGCTCAAAAGCACTCCTTACTTTTTGATTTTTCTTGTCTGAATTTTCTTCTTTGAAACTTATATTCAGAATGTAATTTGTTTTGTTAATCAGTTACTTTTGCATTTTACTTGGGAAATGATTTTGAGCGACTTGATTTGATTCTGTTCGCAAAGGGACTACTTTACCCTTCGTTGTTTTCTGATAATTATTTGCTGCATCCTGAAGGCGATATAGTGCTGTCTTAGCACCATGATTAGCATTTTTATGGCCTTGCCAGATTTCTACAATGAAACTTGCATGTGCCAGTTCTGTCGAGCGAAGCATCATAAATGCATTCCAATCAATTTCACCTTCAGACACCTGCAATCCCTCCCCATGGAGACCTTTTGCATCTGCTAGATGCATATGGGCCGTGAACGGTGCAAGTGCCCGAAGCGTCCCACAAAAATCATGCTGTAGAAACTGACTTGCTAGCTTTGTATGAGACACGTCAAGACAAATACGCATATTCATTTCCGTGCAAAATTCAATAATTTCCTGCTCATCCATCATAATATTATGAAAGCGCTGGCCCCCAAAATGCCATGGAAATGGCGGCATCGTCTGAGGCAGTATTTCAATTGTTTTCTTATCAAGCTGCTGTAGGCTATCTTTCAGACGGCGATAATATGGCTGACGTTCTGCAACAGACAAATGACTATATTCAGTGAACCCTCCCACATTTACAATCAGCTGCCGTTCATGTGACATTGCGAAGTAACTATATATTTCTTCACTCTTATTAATAACATGCTGAAGATAGGAAATAGATTTCCGACGGTAATCTTCATCTTCACTACACAAATCAAGTGTATGGTCCCCGATAAAGAGCTCAGGTGCATGAATAACAAGTTGCTGTTGGTAATCTGTCTTAAGATAATCGTCGATTTTTACATCGAGATCATGATAACTCAAATGCACTTCGATAAGAGGTGGCGCCATATCTGAGATAATCTGATTTATATCATGATACCGTGCCGGCACACCCCAACTGCCTGAAAGTGAACGGAGGGAAAAATGTGTTTGTTGTGGTTGGAAATCACTCTGAAACAAGAAACTTCCTTTCGTTTTAGCTACTGCAAGAGGAAACCCGATAAAGTTTTCTAACTTATCAGGCTGTATGCCAATTCCAGGGCTGCTAATCGCAACATTCTCACGTTGAAGGACTTCACCAATACAAAGGTCACGGGTAATAATAAGGCTCTTGGAAAGTACCTCACGGTTCATCATCTCGCCTTGTGAGATAGACCGGCTTCCTGCGGTTCCCATCGAGGATTCAACCTGGCGTATTGCTTTAACCATCTCGCTAAGCTCGTCCGGCAGAAGACTGACCTTATGATCATTACCCTCAAGGGAACGATCTAGCGTAAAATGTTTTTCTATAATCTTGGCACCGACAGCGACAGCGGCAACCGCAACATTATACCCATGCTCATGACCTGAATATCCGACAACTCTCTCAGATAATTCGGCCAACCTTTTCATATAATTTAGATTTATATCTCCATAGGGAGCAGGATAGGTAGAGTTACAATGCAGCATGGCAAAATTCGCAGATTTTTGCTTCAGAAACGCAATAGCACGAATAATTTCATCTTCATCTGACATGCCTGTTGAACAAATTATAGGCTTTCCTGTTTTTGCAACCGCTTCTAACAAAGGTTGATTTGTTAGATCTGCAGATGCAATTTTATATCCCGTGATATCAAGAGCTTCCAATTCATTAAAGGAAGTTAAGTCCCATGGAGTACATAGAGGCAGAACCCCTTTTACACGGCAATAGTCGAAAATCTCAGCAAACTCCTCAACAGACAATTGAGTGCGCGAAAGTAAATCAAGCGTATATTGGAGACCCAAATCACAGCTTTCAAACTGTTGAGATGAGCAATAAAGCTCATCTAGTGACCGCATCTGGAACTTTACTGCATCCACACCTGCTGAAATTGCAAAATCAACAAGGTCTTTGGCTCTCTTCACACAGCCATTATGGTTGTTGCCGATTTCTGCAATGATAAAAGAAGGCTCATCGTCAGAAATAAGACGATCTGCAAAGCGAAGAGGAGAATTTTGAGCGAGGGCAATACTCACAATTTGGTGTCGACTATTTATCACAGGGACTGCTTTCATCCCTTGCAAGAATAGACTGGGAGCATCTCTATTTACTGTCGAAGCATAGCAAAAACGTACATTGTGATTCACAATATACTTTACCGTCTCGTTGGATAGAATACGGTCTGCACAGCGCATTATCCAGCGCCGCACATCTCCGTCGCTTAATGAGCCAACAAGCCGGCCATCATCGTTCACAACGAACAAAAGACCGATTTTATTTTTATCGATTATAGTCAGCGCATCTGTTAAATTTGCTGTCTCACTGATGCAATAGTCATTTATATTTTTCTTAAGCAGCATGTGACAGCCTTTCATTTATAATTTGCTCCACAAGTAGCCAATCTGCCGGAGCATCAAGCTCAATAAAAGTATCTTCAGGCATTTCATGGATGCCAATACTGCCGTGAAGACGTGTTTTGGTTTCAGCCAGAAGCGCAGAATCAGAAATATAAAAGGCACCATTTTCAATAAGCGTGCCGTGAAAATCCTGCCGACGGGGGCGCGTTTTAGGGTTATAATTTAAAGGGCGCCCCTCTTCAGACCATAAAAAGCGCTTCATCCTTACAGCACTGAGAAGGCTGTCATCTCCGTCCTGAATAAATTGAGCGCATGCATAATCAAGGTCTAATTGGGTTAAGAGCGGCGATGTTGCCTGAATAGTAACCAGATAATCTGACGCTATTTTATCTAGTGCATGGAGCATAACAGCTTCGGTACTTGCGAAATCATCTGCTAGTTGAACTGGTCTTTGAATAATTTTTACACCAACTCCGAGCGCCTCTACCGCACGCATTATTTCTGCGCTTTCAGTTGAAACAAACACCTCATCAATATGTTCTGAAGCAAGGGCTGCTCTCAGCACCCACTCAAATAGTGGCTTCCCAGCTATCTTCTTTATATTCTTTTTGGGAATACCCTTAGATCCAATGCGCAGAGGAATAAGAGCCGAAAACGTCTTCATACTATTTTTCTTCATCTTACCAATACACTCCAACATGGATTCTGAAACAGTTTAATCATCTGGGAAGATATCATATTTAATACCCTCCCCTTGCAACGCTGCAAGCTTCTGGCCAGTTGTCTAAAACAACCTCAGATGATTTATTTTTCAGCAACGCTAAACTTATCCAGACAATAATTAAGAACTGGCTCCTTAAAAAAGGAAGGCAGCACAAGCCACCTTCCTTTTTTATGTTAGTTATTAACGGTAATGACACTACCATAATATTATCACACTCTATTCTATAGGTCTGACAGCAGTCCCAGAATAGCTTGTGAAGACCTGTTTGCCTGAGAGAGCATCGCCTGTGCTGCTTGATTAAGCACCTGAGCTTTTGTTAGCTCACTCGTCTCTTTGGCAATGTCTGAGTCATTAATTCGTGACCGCGCTGCTTGCGTGTTAACCGAAATATTCGATAAATTATTAATCGTATATTCCATGCGAGACATCGTTGCACCAAGATCTGAGCGTTCCAAATCAATTCTAACCAATGCACCATCAATAGCCGTCATCATGCGCTGTGAATTTAAAACAGTTAACACATCAAGGTCAGCTACCGAAGTAAGAGCCGCCGCAGATGGGTCACCGGAGAAAAAGCCACCAGGGTTAGTAATTACCCCTGAATTAGATGCCGCACTGCCAATCGTGAAGACAACGTTTCCGCTTGTCGCGCCAAGGGTCGAGGAATCTACAGTTAACGTATCACCATAAGTATAGCTACTGCCGTTATTAAGAATTTGGACTGCTGAAATTGCGTTACTTGCTACGGTAACCTGAGCGGTCATACCAGCAGCGCCAGCCACACCAACGGTCCCATTTGTTAAATTAACCAGATAAGTGCCGTCGGTCATTGTTCCAACTACACTAGTAACGTTTGGCGTATTTGATGCAAAAAGATCCGGGTCAGCAGCTGTTCCAACACTAGATGATGTGACTGAGTAGATAAAGGGTGAGTGGAATTCCACCTCGCCACTGACCTGAACCGTATTCGGGTCAAAATTATCAACAAGGTCCAGGGCGTTCCCAGCATCAGCAAAGGTATGGTCGGCGCCAGATACTGTTAAGTTAGGAACTGATAAATTAACCAGCTCATAATTTTCTAGAACAATGTCATAACCTTCATTTGATAATAAAGTGATTTTAGAGCCTGTGACATCTAACGTCGCTGTAATACCTGTCTTACCAGTAGTATTATTAATGGCAGCAGCAAGTTTCGATAAATCAGCCGCACGACCATTTGTTTGACCAAAATCGACGCTACCAGCAATCTGCACGACTTCTGTGTTTTTGCCATAAAGGTTAAACATCACTGTATCGGTCGTCTCAGAAGACTGGTCAGCGAAGGATAAATTCAATCGTGTTTGCGCAGTTGCATAAACACCAGTCGTACCCTCAACCGCATTCACAGAAGACACAACGTCTTTTGCTGTTGACCCGCCATTTACATCAACCACAACAGTGCCCACATTACCATAAATAGTAATGTTTTCTGTTTCTTGAATTCTCGGCGTTACATCAGCCAGCTCGTTGACCGCAACCGGATTTGTAGCGGGCAGAAATGTTGCAGCGGCATTTGAAGTTGTATCTGTTCTGAGGATATACTCCCCAAGGCCGGTTGGCTTTACATCTTCAATAGACAGAATTGCCTGGTCAGATGGCGCAAATCCTACTTGGAAAGTCGTATTCACAAAATCGCCATTCAGCATTTTAACGTTGTTGAATGTGCTACTCTCGGCAATACGATGCAGCTCGATTTGCAACTGACCTACTTCGTTATTAATCGCAATTCTATCTTGGCCTGTGTAAACACCATTGGCAGATTGAACCGATAATTCTCTCATCCGATGAAGAATTTGCGACACTTCAGCGAGCGCTCCTTCAGCAGTTTGTGTAAGAGATATAGCATCTCCTGCATTACGAATAGCGGCTTCAATACCCCTGATTTGTGAAGTCATTCGATTCACAAGGGACGCGCCAGCAGCATCATCAACTGCATGGTTAATTCGCAAACCAGATGCAATACGTTCCAAAGAACGGTTCATCGCTTCTTCTTTGTTCTGCATGTGATACAGTGTCGTAACACCGGCCATGTTCGTATTTATCTTGCTCATGATACTTCTCGCCAGATACAATAAATTGACATATTACTGACATGCAAACTACATGCCACTTTAGAGGCAACTTTTAAAAATGCGTTTAGTGAAGACTTAAATAAGCTGCCACTCTTTGACAAATGGCACTTCACACTCTTTGCGTTATTCATTTTCAGTCTTCGGAACTGGTTCCACATTTCAATGTCTTCCTTTGACAATTACCTGTGTTAATGATGCAAATTAAATGCCAATTGACACATTATCTCAAAAAATCAAACAAGCTTTGCTGACCAACTTTTGCAAAAGCCTGGTGCGCTGCATCGCGTGATACCATTAAAGACTGCAACTCAGTCACAAGGGCAGTAAGATCTACATCCTCAAGCTTTGCTACCTCGGCTGTTACAATGAGTTCGCGTGAACGAATAACATCCATTTGCAAATCTGCTTTTGTTGCATGAGCTCCGACATAAGCTTTTTGAAGACTGAGATTTGAGAGAGCTTTGTCAAAATTCAACATGCTTTCTCGAAGAAGCTGGCCTGTATCTGTGAGGCGGACAGCGTTCAAAACGGGTGTTCCGTTCCCATCAACTGCTGTGAGTTCTACATAGGACGTCATATCATCCTTAGAAAATTCGTATCCATCTATCTCAATTTCACTAAGCGTAATCGCCCCGTTACTTGAATCTAGCAAGGAAACAGTGCCATCAGCCTCAAGGGTCGCTGTCACACCAGTCTGGCTTGTTTGCGCATTAACCTGATCGACAAACCCTTGAAGGTTCTGGTCTGATAGGGATGCTGTAATATCAGCCTTTCCATTCGCGCCTTCTAGGCTAAATGTCCAGGTTTGCAGCTGATTTGGTAGCGTAAAATTTAAAACAGCATTTGCCTGCGCTGTGGCAAATGATGTTGCTGTCCCGCCAGTTCGAACGGCGTTAACAGCTGAATTTGCAATATCAAAAAGCGAGCGATTACCATCAGCTGTTTCAACTTTCATAAAAGCAGAACCGCCATCAATTGACGTGTTAACACTCATATTCTCTGAAATTTGAACAGACTGAACACCGCGATCTCCATTATAGGAGATATTACCGTTATCATCGCGGGAAAAGGCTTCAACATTTGCATTAAACCCAGAAAACAAACTTTGGCCTCGTGAGTCCTTTGTATTTGCCTGACTAAGCAGCACATCAACAAGCTGCTCCATTTCTTGTGCAATTGCCGCACGGCTATAGCCATCATAGGCGCCATTACCAGCAAGAGTTGTGAGTTCTGACATACGCGTAACAACATTGGTTATTTCTTCAATCACCGAGTTAGCTTGTTCAAGCCTACTCTGCGCAACTGCGATATTAGAGGTGAATTTGCCGAGCAACTCCTTTTGGTCCTGAACAGCTGATAGCTGAATAGCACCAAGCGGATCGTCAGAGGCTTTTAGAATATCTTTGCCTGACGCCATTTTATTTTGGACATGCTGAATATCTTTATTAAGCTTACCAAAATGGCTAAGCTGCTGTTGGTTAAACAGTTTGTTGCTAATCTGCATTATCTACTCCTATCTCATCGTATCGATGAGGGTTTGGAACATTTCCCGTGCTGTCGTCAGGATTCTTGCGGATGCCTGATAAGCTTGCTGAAATTCCATCAGCGCGGACGCTTCGCTATCCAGATTTACGCCAGAAAATCCTGCTTCGGCTTCTATAGCTGCTTGTTGACGTGCTTCAGCTGATTCAGCAGCGATTTCATTTGCTTGAACAGATGAACCAACTTTTGAGACAATCGTAGAGAATACCTCGGAGAAGCTGGTGCGTGTCGGGTCGCTCGTTGCCCCATTCTGCAAGTCGATGATAGCATTGATATTACGGGTATCACCTGGTTGGGAGGCACCCTCAAGGAAATAAAATTTATCATCAGCTTGTCCGCTACCAACCACTTTTAGTTGGTAATTGCCAAATTGTGTAATGCCATCTTGGTCAAGGTAGCGCGATGCAATAGAATGCTGGGTTGCTGTATCGATGACTTCAATCAGGCCCTTATCAGGATCGGTTATTTGAACGATAAAGGCATCATCCTGCAATGCTAAAATAGCGTCAACTGGTGCAACATCATATTGAGCACCCAGAAGACGAGAGCCTGTTCCTGTTGTGATAACCAGCAGATCTTCCAGCGGTAAGTTAGTTAAGGATATTTTTTGCTGGGCCCGCGATGTCGCAGTCGCGCTAAAATCAACAACGTCGCCATCTGTCGACGACACTTCAATATGGTCGGCACGGATTTTCACGCTGGTTGTCCCAACCTTAAATCCATACGCATCTTCAGGAGCGGTAACCGCTAGAGAATATGTCGAAGGGTCAAATTCTAGAACGAGGCGCCCTGGACCTGACGTTCCCGATGCAAATTCATAACTTGCTGTCAAACCTGTTGGCGTTGGCGTTGTAGTTACCGTGCCATCAGTTGCAATATCTAATGCTATCGCTGTACCACTGAAATCAAAATTCAGCTGTGCCATACCAGCAGTAACCGTAATTTCCTGACCTGTCAGGCGGGATACATTAGAAGATATGCCAAAGGCTGCTGCGGCTGTACTATTATCCGGCACTTTTGTATCTGATGATAATGATAATGTCTGGCCTGTCAGACTGCCACCACCAAATACCTGCAATCGGCCATCTATATCAAAGTAAGCTGTCAGTCTATCTACTTCACCGCCAGACACTTCGATTTCACCGTCTACCATTGTAATTTCAAATTGCTCGTCGTCAAAATCTACATGAACGCGCGAGCCATCTGCCGGTTTAGCAACAGCTGATACTGTCGATACAAGCTGAGTTGATCCCTCAGAACCAGAATTTGCTGCATCTGTAAAAGTGAAACTCTCAACGGCAAATGCTTGACCAGAGGTTGCACCTGTTAGGATAAATTGCTGCTGACTTCCCGATACTTGGGTTGTAGCAACAACATCTAGACTTGCGGCATTCACAGCCGTAACGAAGGCTGCGCCAAGTTCAGCTGTTGTCGTGATGCCAGACCCAGCTGTTAAGTCAATCGTTACAGTTTGTCCATTTACTGACAAAGCAAAACTATCAGCAGTCGAATCAATTGCTTCAGTTCCTGAAAACCCGAAGGTTGAAACTTGTTTTGTATTGACAAGACTGCCACCAGATAATGACGCAAGAGGCGCTTCATTACGGAGTGCATCAACAAGTGCCTTGTTAATTGACGCCTGATTTACATCTGTAAGGGATGATGCTGAAACGGTACTTGTGAATGAAACGGACGCACTGCTTGTTGGTATAGTAATAGAGTAATCTGCATTTGCTGCAGAAGCCCGCAACCCATCAGCTGAGCCTGCAGACATTTCAGTATCAGCGTTGATTGCAAACCGAACCTGTTTGGTCTCTGATGACGCGTCTGAAATTACATCAACAAGACCATTTGTTTCAGGGTCGAGGGTACTTGTATATGTTGTAGCATTGGCAACAAAACTGATGCTTTCGCTAGAGGTCATTTTTACAACACCCGAAAAACGGGCATGATCTAGAATGCCTGTTCCAGACGTGCTGCCCATCAGGATATCTGATGAAGCAGATGTGCCATCATCATTGATAACGCGGGCCGTAAAGTCTGGGCTTATCACTGTCATATCGGCCATCAGGATATCACCCCCGGCCTCAGATTCTAGAATGATCCGGTCACTATTTGATGAAAGCGACGCTGTAATGCCAGTATGGGCTGTATGCATATTGATTGCGACTGAGAGATTAGTCAGATCAGTTGCTGTAACCTGTGCTGATACAATAACCGGCTGAGTGTTTTTTCCCTCTAGCCCGAAAGTGACTGTACCTGATGAGGTGAATGTTTTTAATTCGACGCGTGTACGCGCTGTTGCATGAATTCCGATATCATCCATGGCTGTATTTAATGTCGTGGCAGCTGTGGCCGCACTTGCGCCAAGCGGAATTGTTGCAGAACCCGTGCTACCATTGCCAAGTGTAACCCCAACAACATGCGATGTGGTTGGGTTTGCAGGAACAGCGTCAATTGAAGCTGTTGCTGACGCTGCCAGACCATTGCTTCCTGTTATGAGGGTATGCATACCTCCACTAAAGAGCGTTTCGACCCCGATACCCCGATAAGCACCTGAAATACCATTAAGATAGCTGCCATCATAATTTGCCTGAAGATTGAAACCATTATCTGCGATAAGGAGCTCATTGATTTCTGTTGTTGTAAGGGCAGAACCAGCTACGTGGCGCCCTTCTCGCGTAAATAACTGAATATCAGAAGCATCTAAGGCAGTCTGGACAGACCCCTGAACTTGACCAAGACCAATAGACATATTTGGCTGCGAGCCAGAACTGTCAAAATCACCTGTAGCAAGTGATAGCGTCAGTGCGCCATTCGAGCCAGACGCATAAAGACCAAGGTCAGACATCGTCAGGCTGCCAGTTGTTGCAGCCGTCCCACCGTTCAAGGCAGCAACCACATCCTCCATTGAGGACCAATAGCTACCTGTTGTAGCCTGAGGAAACACACTGCCATAAGTCAGATTTACTGTATGAGGTCCGTTATTGGACGTGCCTGTAAAGGTTACATTCAAAGCAGAAAGGTTTTGAAGCTCAAGGTCTGAAATCTGGAACTGCGCTGAACCTTGGCGGGCAAATGATGCAATATCGATTGCCGAAGTACCTTTTGGTATAACAGCAGATAAACCAGTATTAAGAAACTCTGATGCCAAAACCGGGCTATCAGACGTGGCAAGAACCTTTTCGACTGACAAATTATCGCCAATGATACTATCGCTATCACCGTCACTTAGTTCAGTGACAGTTAACACAGCATCCCCATTGTTTTTTGTATCAGCGCTAATACTGGAATTAGCTGCAGCAGCAAAACCTTCAGGGCGCGCTAAAACAAAACTCATGCGCGCCGCAGCATTCTGGACAGGGCTGATCGTAAAGAAGTCAGCTGCACGTCCCTGCCCGTGAACTGTCATACTTATGCCAAGCGCATTAAGCTGGTTAGTCCCAGAGGCAATTTGGGTTCCTGATACATCTTTGAGGCGCCAGAGAGATGCGTCCTCATCAAACGATAACGTCAATTCTGTTGATGGCAGTAATTGTAAGTTTGTCGTTGCAATCTCAACAGAAGCGCTGCCCCTGTTTGCAGGGTTGGGCGTGAGACTAATGCCATTGACAGCAAACATATCGCCGCCTTTAGCACCATCAAGTGTTATCCCCATGCGATGCTGTGCATTCACATCTCTTGTTACCTGAACAGCAAGTTTATCAAGCGATGCAAGCGTTTCATCAATAGATCCAAACGCCATCAAAAGACCCCGAACAACCCCGCCTGATGCCTGATTAGTTGTCGCTTTGGAGCCGTTCTTGTTTACGATAATCTGCAAGCTCGTATTATTTGTTAAAACATGCTCAAGCTTTGATGCCGTTCCTCCCTCAACAAGCGAAGGACCCATCCCTGTTGAGCCTAAGGTTACCTTAGCTGTCCCAATTTCTGCATAATCTACTGAAACAGTTGTTAGTTGCGAGATATCATTCAGCACACGATCGCGGATATCTAGCACTGCGTTTGGCTCTGAACCACTTTGCCCGCTTGATGTAATTTGCACATTTACCGAAGCTAATTGTGCGGTAAGCGTGTTCAACGCACTCAGCGTGTCTTCCATATGGCTGACAGTGTCTGATTTTAGCCTTTCGAGTTGAAGAGCTGTGTCCACAAAAGAATTAGCAACTATTTCACCCTTCTCCATCGAAATCACGCGTGAAGATAGGCTAGTTGGGTCCACAGCTATATCATATAGCGAGTTGAAAAATCCCGTGAGGCGTTTGCCAATACCACCTTCGCCCGGCAAGAGCTGGTTTTCTAGCTGCTGCAGTTGGCTGAGATATGTTTCATATTTCTTATATTCAGATTGAGAAAACCGACTTCTATCCTGCATGAAGGAATCAAAAGATCTGTTAATATCTTTGACACGAACGCCTAAACCAGCCTGGTCCTGGACCGCGGTAATACTGCCTTGCGCGCTGCTTACTTCCTCAAGCGTTGCTTCACGACGTTTATAGCCTTCGGTATTGATATTGGCGATATTCTGACCCGTTACCGCCAGAGACTGACGGTATGAGTTAATCGCACTTTTACCAATATCAAAAAGGCTGCTCATCTCTTACTCCTTTTCCTCTACACCGAACTGACGCATCAAAGCTTCAGCAATACCCAAATCAAGGGTCTTTGCCAGCTCGGTTGCCCGTTCCTGATCCAGAAGATTGTTGTAAGTTTCCGTGCCTTTATTACTCAGAATATCATCTGACAGCGTTGATTTACGCGCTTGTGCCATCATTTGCTGAAGAAACAATGCTTCAAACTGCTCGGCGGCAGCACGCATGTCATTTGGCTCTGTCTGCTGCTGAAATTGACTAGCAGCAAAAGCCGGGTCCATCATTGAAGAAGAAATAGATGACATAACCGCCTCCTTAAATCACAACTAGCTCGGCACGGAGCGAGCCGGCCTCACGCAATGCTTCAAGGATGGCAACAAGATCAGCAGGGCTTGCGCCGACACTATTAATGGCTTCAACGATTGTTGACAGGTCAACACCCGGATCAAAGACAAATGCCCGCGCTGGCTCTTCTTGAATCGTAATATCTGTGTTTGGCGTTTCGACTGCCTCACCAGCAGCCGCTACAGCAACGCCGGCAGCTACTGCAAGATTATTAGCTTGAGTAACGTCTGTATTTTCATCAACCCTGACGGTAAGAGAGCCATGCGTTACAGCTGCAGGTGTGACCCGCACATCGCCGCCAATAACAATTGTTCCGGTGCGCGCATTAACAACCACTTTGGCTGATGTCCGCTCAGGCTCAATTTCGATATTTTCAAGCATGCTCACAAAAGAGACCTTCTGGCTCGGGTCCAGAGGGGCACGCACCCTAACAGACCGGGCATCAAGGGGCACGGCAACGCCGCCACCAAAAATATCATTAATGGCCTCTGCCACCTGATTCGTAACCGAAAAATCTCCTTGATGAAGATTCAACACCAGATTGTCTGTTTCAAGGAAGGTTGTCTCAATAAGCCGCTCAACTGTTCCGCCGCCTGGTACACGCCCGACCGTCGGAATATTGACAATCAGTGACGAGCCATCCTTTCCTTCAATACCAAGACCGCCAACCAGCATATTACCTTGCGCAACAGCGTAGGTTTCACCATCAGCACCCAGAAGAGGTGTCATCAATAATGTGCCGCCGCGCAGAGATTTTGACTGCCCGAGCGTAGAAACTGTAACGTCAATACGCTGGCCGGGTTTGGAAAAAGCAGGAAGCTCAGCTGTAACAATGACAGCAGCTGAATTCTTACCGTTAAGGTCCAAAATTGAGGATGTGTTCATCCCAAGCTGACTGATAAGGGCCTGCATAGATTGAAGGGTCAATGTAGAGCTGCCATCGCCAGTGCCGGGCAAGCCAACAACAAGACCATAGCCAACAAGCTGGTTAGACCTAACACCGGCAATCGATGTCATATCTTTTAGCCGGTCGGCTTGCGCTTTTCCCATAGTCATAAAAGTAACTACAGCAATTAGGCAAAGATAGAGGAGCCTCATAATCATAGGTATCTCACTCCAGAGGTTAAAAAGGTGATACGGTGCGAAGAGCCCGACTTAACCAGCCCGGCTTTGAGCTATCGGCAAGTTGGCCTGCACCTGTGTAGCTAATCTGTGCATCTGCCAGAAGGTTTGATGATACAGTATTTGATGGGGAAATATCTTCTGGACGGACAATGCCGCTCAGCCGGATATATTCCTTGCCGTTATTCAATGTCAGTTCTTTTTGACCAAGAACGCCCATATTCCCATTATCGAACACCCGGACAATGGTAACAGACAGACGGCCTGTCAGAGAGTTTGACTGGGCAGCATTTCCAGAACCACTAAATGAGCGTGTCGTCCCTGCGGCCATTGCGTTGCCAGCTTTCCCGTTGCCGAGCCCGCCAGTAATAATATTCGGTAGGACATCTGGCAGAGTAACATCAAAACTATCTGATTTTGCAGATGCAGCCGTCTGCGCTTTGGTTGCCGCAAATACTTCGTTGAAATCAACCGTCAGAATATCACCAACACGACGGGCGCGGCGGTCAGATGAAAATAGCCCGCCCTGCCCTGCTTGAAAAATAGAGCCTGACTTCTCGGACGTATTGGACATCATTTCAGCGGCCGGAAAGACAGGTTCGAAGAAACTGCTCTCGACATCCTCAACATATGTTGAACAGCCACCAAAAGCCAACAGGCCGGAAAGCATAAATACAGAAATTCGAGACGGAAAGAGCATTGTAAAGACATATCCCTTAGCAAAAGGTAAAGAGCGCCAGAAATTAAAGATTCTGAGAAATAAACCGCATCATTTCATCAACAGCTGTGATGGATTTTGAGCTCACCTCATAAGCGCGCTGGGTCTCGATCATATCAACGAGTTCCTGAACAACATTCACGTTTGAGCCTTCAAGATTTCCCTGAACTAATTTGCCGAACCCTTCAGCAAATGGGTTGGCAACAATAGCCGGACCAGAAGCTGGTGTTTCAACAAGGAAGTTCTCACCAATTGGCTCAAGTCCCTGACGGTTAGCAAAATCTGCAAGTGTTAACTGACCGACTTCTTCAGCTGCCACCTGACCAGGTATCTGGACAGAAACGATGCCGTCCTGTGAGATATTGATCTGGGAAACACCCTCAGGAATCTGAATTTCTGGCTGAACAACATAACCGGACTGGGTTGTAATGGTTCCTTCAGCACTCCGGGCAAATGAGCCGTTACGCGTAAAACCAATTCTGCCGTCGGGCAACAAAACCTGAAAGAACCCAGACCCTTCTACCGCAAGGTCAAGAGCATTTTCTGTTGAGATCAGACTGCCCTGGCTATGTACCTTTGATGTGTTGAGCAATCTGGTGCCAGCACCAATGGCAAAGCCTGATGCAAGATTTGTATCTTCAGATGTCTGCTCACCAGATGGGCGAATAATCTGATATAATAGCGTTTCGAAATTGGCACGATCGGATTTAAATCCGTTCGTATTCACGTTCGCCAAATTGTTGGCGATGATCTGCATTTTTGTCTGCTGTGAATTAATACCGGTCTTGGCGACATGCATTGCGTAGGTAGACATGGTGTGAATACTCCGTGACGGAAATTGATTTCACACTTGGTATTGCAATGATTATGCCAGTTGGGTTTTTGACAGTCTAACTAGGGGGATTAGCCGTTAGGTAATTTTAGTAATGAGGCTGTACCCTCATCAAGTTGTGAGGCAATTTTAATCAGTTTCAAGTTCAACTCATAACTACGCTGATAGCTCATTGAGGCAACAAGTTCTTCAACAGAGCTCACGTTAGAAGCTTCAATAAAACCTTGTTTTACCTTCACATTTTGGTCAGTTTCAAGTGGCGATCCATCCGCATTGCGAATTTCGCCATCTTCTGTTTTGCGCAAATCCAGGCCTTCTCCAGACACTAATCCGATCGAACCGATAAGCTGGTTAACA
>Ga0206131_10003075_pt1 | contig 19485 bp, 12 predicted proteins | sample Helgoland_Spring_FD_148636 | JGI IMG/M metagenome (GOLD analysis project Ga0206131, IMG submission 148636) | Pelagic subsurface seawater microbial communities from Kabeltonne, Helgoland, North Sea - Helgoland_Spring_Bloom_20160517_1 | ecosystem: Environmental > Aquatic > Marine > Epipelagic ...
CGCAACGCAGTGAAGCCTACCCCGGGACAACCACCCCAAAAATCCCACAACCCCAACGGGGTTGCGTCCGATCCTGAATAACCACCGGATATCTCGTGCTTCTGCGGCTTCATGGCCAAAGCTGGGATGAGAAACACGTCTGGGATTAATTCCGGGACGGACGCAACCCCGTTGGGGTTGGGATATCCAGAATACGGAGTACCCAGGGTAGCCTCCGCCCTGCTCCCTCCTTCGCGCTTCGCTGCTTCGGAGGGCAGGCCGGCAACCCTGGGCTGAAATCCGTATCCCCGTTGGGGATGAAGAACCTTCGCCACCCCCTTCAAAAGTAATCCTGCCCACAGCCGGCGTAGCCGGTCTTCTCCTGATCACAATGGCAGCGCAGCGGACATAGACGGCCAATAAAATCAAACCCGCCGTCAAATCACTGATCACTCGGCACTCGCAAACTTCTTCCTACGACGGAAACGTCTTCAACTCCAACGGAGTTACGGATTTCAGCCCGGGGTTGGCGCAACGCAGTGAAGCCTACCCCGGGACAACGGCACCAAAAAATCCATCAACCCCAACGGGGTTGCGTCCGTGCCTGCAAAACCACAGAATACATCATGCCTCAATCCCTGTCGCGAATCCTGATCCACACGGTGTATTCCACGAAAGACCGCCTTCCTTTCCTCCGCGATCCGGAATTCCGGGGCGAGACCCACGCCTATCTCGCAGGTTGCGCGAAAGCCCTAGACTGCCTACCCGTTCGTATCGGGGGAACCGAGGACCACGTCCATCTTCTCACAACCCTGTCCCGAACGGTCACAGTGGCTGATTTCGTAAAAGAAACCAAAAGGAACACTACGCTTTGGGTGAAGGAAAAGACCGGCCACCAGGATTTTTCATGGCAGGCCGGTTACGGTTGCTTCTCCGTTTCCGAATCCCAGCTTCCTGTTGTGTCCAAGTATGTTGACAACCAGGAGGAACATCACCGCAAAAGCACATTTCAGGACGAATACAGGGAGCTTCTGAGGCTTCATGGCCAAAGCTGGGATGAGAAATACGTCTGGGATTGATTCCGGCACGGACGCAACCCCGTTGGGGTTGGGATATCCGGGGTCGGGAGTACCCAGGGTAGCCTCCGCCCTGCTCCCTCCTTCGCGCTTCGCTGCTTCGGAGGGCAGGCCGGCAACCCTGGGCTGAAATCCGTATCCCCGTTGGGGATGAAGAACCTTCGCCACCCAGTTCAAAAATAATCCTGCCCACCACTTTCAGTTCCACCCAAGAGCCATCTTTGGGAAATGGATTTATCGGGTTCAATGCAAAGAGCCGCCGGCGCAGCCGGTCTTCTCCTAGTCACTCGGCACAACGGGAGCGCAGCGGACATAGACGGCCAATAAAATCAAACCCGCCGTCAACGGGAGCGCAGCGGACATAGACGGCCAATAAAATTAAACCCGCCGTCAACGGGAGCGCAGCGGACATAGACGGCCAATAAAATTAAACCCGCCGTCAAATCACTCGGCACTAGAAACTTCTTCCCACCACTTTCAGGATTGCGCATGCCCCACCCCCTCGTGGGGACTCGCATGAAATCACTTATTTCGTTTTATAGGGCCACGGTTGGACTTTGGCGCGCACCGCCCATTTTTCCCATTTGGCGAGCAGCGCCTCGACCTTCTCGGGGTTCTTGTCCGCGACGTTCTGCAATTCCGCTCGGTCGGTTTTCACGTTGTAGAGTTCCCAGTCAAACTGCTTGACCGCGAGACCGGCTTTTCCTTTGCAAACCAATTTCCAGTCACCGTCCCGAATCGCGCAATTGAGGTGATGTTCGAAGTAGAGAGCATCGCTACGCTCAAGAGACTTGCCCGAGAACGCCGGGCGCAGGCTCACGCCCTCGACCGGAATGATCTGGTGCTCGCCAAATTTCTTGGGATAGGCCCCGCCGGCCACGTCGGCACAGGTCGCCATGATGTCAATCACGTGCCCCGGCTGATGTTCCAGCTTGCCGTTGCGCGAGGGATCGATCCCACTGGGCCAGTGTGCGATCAAGGGCGTGGAGATTCCGCCTTCATGGGCAAAGTGTTTGTATTCCCGGAACGGCGTGTTGGAGACATTGGCCCAGCCTCGACCGTAGCCGATGAAGGTGTCTTCCGCACCCGCCATCACACCCTCTCCCGACTTCACTGGCCGGCCATCACGGGTTTGCATCGCTGGCCAGATTTTTGTCTGAAGATCGTCCGGCCCCATCGGCTTCAAGTCGGTGGCATAGCTGGCCGGCGTATTGCGGCCGTAATGTTCGGCACATCCCCCGTTGTCCTGCAGGAAGAGAATGAGCGTGTTGTCGAGTTCACCCTGACGCTTCAATTCTGCGACGATGCGGCCGATGCCTTGATCCATCGAATCGATCATGGCCGCGTAGACCTCCATGTTGCGAGCTTCCCACGGCTTGTCCGCCACCTCTTCCCAGTTGTCGGACTGCGGTGAGAGCTTCGTGTCTGCCGCAACCAGCCCCAAGGTTTTCATCTTCGCCAAGCGTGCCTCGCGAATCGGAGTAAAGCCCTTGTCATACTTGCCTTTGTATTTGGCGATGTCCTGCGGCAGGGCGTGCATCGGCCAGTGCGCGGCGGTGTAGGAAGTATAAAGAAAGAACGGCTTGTCGGGCGACTCGTCGGCGTGCTGTTTGAGGAAGGTGACGGCGTTGTCGCTGATCGCGTCGGTATAGTAGTAGGTTTCAGGCTTGTACTTTGGATCGTTGACCGGAGTGATGTAGGTGTTGCCTCGGCACAGCGTCGCCGGATCGTAGAAGCTACCCGCACCCGTGATCGTGCCGTAGAATTTCTCGAATCCACGTTGCATCGGCCAGTTATCCTTGGGGCCATCCGGGCTGACGTGCTTGGTGATGTGCCATTTGCCGGCCATATAGCGGCGATACCCCGCGGTGCTCAGCGCCTCGGCGATCGACACCACGTTGCGGCCGAATTCGCCGCGATAGCCTGGTAGATTTTTTTCGCCCGTCATCAGCCCGATGCCCGCCTGATGCTGATACACCCCAGACAGCAAGGCCGCGCGCGTCGGACAACAGCGTGAGGTGTTGTAGAACTGCGAAAACCGCACGCCGGACTTGGCAAGCTGATCGAGATTGGGCGTGTTGATCTCACCCCCGTAGCAACCGATGTCGGAGAACCCCATGTCGTCGGACATGATCAGCACGATGTTCGGTGCGTCGGCTGCCCGAGCGCTGTTTGTCGCCAAGCCAAGGCTGGCGACCATGACGGCAGTGGTCAGAACGGAGGTGAATAATTTTTGTGGTGTCATTGATTTTTGTCGTTTGTCGTTTTTTCCGTATCTCTGTAATCCGAAGATCTCGCCGTAGAGACCGAAAGCCGCCCTACTTGCGCAGGCGGTTGAGAGTGTAGTAAGCCGTTGCGTTGCGCATCGCCTCGCCGCCTTTTGAGGCGACGTTGCGCACCTCGATCTGGAACAAGCGGTCGCCGGCCAGCCCCTCGACGGCGATCTCTGCGACCAAGCCGTCGGCGGAAAGTTTCACGCCGCTCACTTGGTGCTTCTTCGTATCGAGCCGCTTCGCGCCGTAGGTATTGGTGTACTCCGGCACCCAGCTGTCGATCGTGAACGACTCGGCCTTCACCTCGGCTGCGGGCTGGGTGAAAGTGATCTTGAAGCCGTCCTTGGTGAGCGAAACCTCCTGCAGACCCATCGACGTCTTGCCTGTCCACTCGATCATTTTCAAGCCGTGGCCCGAGCCCCAGCCGCGGGCGGTCTGGCCGACATAGAGCGCGCCGGTCTTCGGGTGGAAGACCATGCGGTTCGATCCGCCTCCCAGTTCGCCCGCATCGATGAAGGGGTAGGCGGCGCCCTGGAACTGGCCATCGACCTTCTCCAAGGTGCCACGGTTGATCTTCGGGGTGTTGACGTCGCCGATCAGCACGTCGCCCGCGAAGGGGCCGAACTTACCGCCGGTGGTATCCCAGCGGGGCGCGCTGCAGGACATGCCCAGCTCGCGGTAGGGCAGATAGAGCGCCGGCCGCTTGCGCAGCGAGTTGAGTTTTTCAATATCGTAGCTCGCCGCGTCCGGGTGGCGTTTGTCGAACATCAGCCCGTCCGGGTGGCCGAGGAAGGCGCCGGGTTCGGCGTGGTTGAGGACTCCGCTAGGGACGTAGCTCCCTTGGTTGTCGGTCACGAAGATGTCGCCGTCGGGGCTGATGCCGACGCTGTTCGGCTCGCGGCAGCCGGGGTTGAGCGGCACGTATTTGCCGTCGGCGGTGATCTTGAACAGCCAGCCGCGCCAAGGGACGTTGCCGTGGCTGCAGAACTGCGGTTTGAAGGGTTCACCGCCGGGAAAGTAGCCCAGTCCCAAGGCGCCGTAGAAGCTGCCCTCCTTGTCTCTTACCAGGCCGAAGGCGTACTCATGGTAGTTGCCGGTGTAACCCCAGCCCTTGCCAAAACTCTCGAAGCGCTCCGCGATCCCGTCCTTGTCGGTATCGGTGATCCGGGTCAGCTCGGCCCGCTGCAACACGTAGATCTCGCCGTCGTCTTTGCCGGCCACCAGGCCGAGCGGTTCGTGCAGGCCGGAGGCGAACTGCTTCCACTCGCCCTTCTCGGGCTGGAACGACCAGATATCGCCGCGGCGGGTGCACATCATCAGACGCCCGTCGGGCATCCAGTCCATGCCGCCAACTTCCAACACGACACCATCAGGCGCTGGGATGTCGGTGATCTTGTAGTCGGCGGCTCGCGCGGAGCTGACAGCCGTGGCGATGGCGAAGAGGCTAAGGAAGTGGATTCGCATGGTTACTTGGTTTTGAAATGGACAGTGAAGTTGGCGCCGACTTTGACCGCGGTCCCCCGCTCTGCTGCCTCGCCGATGCTTTGGGTCTCGCCGAGGGTGTAGCTGGCACCGGCCGGGGCCGGCTTGAGAGTGAAGTTGGCGTCGAGGCCGTCGCCCGCAGGCACGACCCGCACCTGCACGGCGCTGTCGCCCAGCTGGTAGTGGAAAGTCGGGTAACCGTCGTCGCCGATCTCGTAACCACGGAAGTCGGGGGCCACATCGCCGCTACCGAGATCCAAGGGCTTGGCGTCCTTGGCGGCCGAGAACCTCCCCTGCCCCATGATCTGCAAAAAATTACCACCGCGCCCGTCCCACGCCGGCTTGGTGTTGACCAGTTCACCCCCCGGCGAGATCCAGGTCTTGGCCACGATGCAGCGGGCGGAATCGAAGGCGAACTGCGCACCGGACAGGGTGCCGACACAGATGCTCGCCGGTCCCGAACCATGGAGCGGGCCGCGCACGATGATAGGCCGGTCGGTGACCGTGACACGGAAGGCGTCGCCCGGCATCGGCGGCTTCAGCACATCGACCTTCGGCTCCGGCAGCTTTGCGGTGACGTGCAGCACGCCGCGCATCAACTGGTAGTGCCCTGGGAAGGAGCACAGATAGGGATACTCGCCCGGCGTATTTGGCACCGTGATGTAGATCGTGTCCGAGGTGCCCGGTGCGACTAGATCGGTGTGGGCGATCACTCGCGGGTCCGGCGGCACGTAGGCGGTCTTGATCATCTCGGCGAGGTTGCCCATCACATACTCGCCCAATTCGTTGGCCACCTTGTCACCCGGCTGGCACAGGATGAAGTTGTGCGCCATCTCGTCTGAATTATACAGTGTCAGAGAAACCTTGCTGCCCGGGGTCGCCCACAGCTCATTCTTGTCGAACTCCAATTTGCCGTGCTTGGAGCCGAGGAACAGATGCTGCGTCGGGGTGCCGAATCCCGCAGGTGGCTTCGGCAACGGGTCGACCGGCGTAGCGGCGACCGAAGCCCTGAGCAGCGGTAGGTGTCCCCAGCCGCCGTGCAAGCCATCGACCAGGTCGAGCGTGTAGACCTCGTCGTGCGAGCGCTCGATCAGCTTGTCGAGTTCCTCCTTGGCGACCTTGATGGTCTGCCCCTTGGTTTTCGATTTCTCAAAAAACAGCACATAGGCGTCGTCGGTGACGCGGCGCAAGGCCACCCCCATCGGCCCGCCATTACTGGTCTGCGGCTTGGCCAAGACCTGCCGTGAGGTGGCCGGCAAGGGCTTCCCCTCCCCGCCCTTCAAAGTGATTTCCAGTCCCCCGCCGCCGTTGAGCCGGAACATCGGCGAGCGGGCCAAAAAGGTCGCTTGCTCCGCATCGCGGGTCTCGAACGTCGTGCTCGCCATGCCCCCGTCGTAGAAGCCGACTTCGCCAGAGACGATCTCCCAGCCATGCACCTGGCCGTCGCCGAACTCCCAGCTGAGGGTCTTGTTGTCCGCCGCGAAGCTCGTCGCGGCGGTGAGTGCAAAGATCGCCGTCGCGATGGCGGCGATCGGCAAGGTCTTGGGGGTGATTGATTTACTCATAATGAAATTCGTTCCCAGTCGGGGATGTATAAAACTGATCCCGCGAAAGATATCTTACGTAAGATCGCGAAAACTTTCGTATTCGTGACGCTCCGGCCCACCAGCGACATGCCGGGCAGCGATCGTCACAAGATGATTTGATGATTGGGCTGAAAAAGCTAGCTTAAATCAGTGAACCGTTATCATCGCGCGCCGATAGCTGACAAGGCTGGGTGTGCCTTTGCAATAACGCAACGAGTTGTTCCCCGATCTTCCAGCCAGCTTGAGCGGCGATCACCACAGATTTCTCACGGGTCTCGTGGAGGGACACGCGATTGGTCGTTGATGTCGTGCGAACACCTCGCCGCGATGCCTGCGATCCGATGGAAGCTTGCCAAGCTCGAATCCTGACAAGTTCGCCCTACAGGCCGAGGAACTGAAGAGACGTTTCTAGTGTTTGGTGGGGACAGGCCTTGTCACTGATTTTCAGTTCACGGTGCAGGGTCATCCCACGGGTTCAGAACGGCCACGCCAGCCTTCTCAAAATCCTTTACATTGCGAGTAACCACGCAGAGTCCGTGAACATCGGCGAGGGCTGCGATGAATAAATCTGGCTGGCCAAATGTGTAATTTTGCTCACGTCCTTTTTGCACCATTTCGCGCCATCGAAGGATGATGTCCTCGTCAACTTCAAGAGTCCTGCCCTCGAACCACGGCCTCAACACCGTGTCGATCCACAAGAGGAGTGTATGCCGAAAATTCTGGTCTTCTACCAGAGATGCGCGGTAGCGAATTTCCGCCAACATAATCGAACTGACGTAAAGCGTGGCCGGGGATTGTTGCTCCAGCCAATTTTTCACGTTGGCATGACAAGCGACTTTCCGGCTCTCGGAGAGCACGTTGGTATCGAGCAAAAAGCCGCTCATAGCTCAACATCCCTTACCGGTGAACGCTCCGCCTCGAAATCAAAATCCAGATCAGCCAGAGGCGACTGGCTCAGAAGCTCATAGAGATTGGGTTGTGCTGTAGCGGGCAAGAGCTTGGAAAACATTTCAGCAGAAATGATCATGACTGAATCCTTGCCTTCAACGGTAACGCGTTGCGGCTCATGGGAAGCCTCGCGCACAAGCTCACTGAAGCGCGCCTTTGCATCTGAAAGCTTCCATGCGTGAAACCGCTGGAGTAATCCCTTGTTTTTATCTGCTGTGTCTGTTGTTGCTGCCATGGGAAACTCCTTAATATGACTAATCTAGTCAGACTCTGACATGAATGACTGAATACCGCAACTGGTTTGTGGTTGGCTCTCGCTTCGCTCGTTCCACCCCACACGCCTCACCCACGAAACAACCAGGAGGCCAGGCGAGAAATTTCGATAGAAGGCGCGGCTTCGGCATCCAAACGAGGGACGGTCGGAATAGGCTGAAGACCGAATCGCACACAGCCCGGTCAGATGGGCTGAAAGCCCTAAAGCACGAAGCCCCAAGGAGGGGCTGCATTCTGCTGCCCAGCAACCCCGGCCACATCCTCAGCTATTTCCAGATTCTTATTTGTGGGAGGGTTCAGTTTGCGTGTCCCTCTATTTGCCTCCGGCTATCTCCACTTCGTTCCGGTTCCGCTGCGCTCCGGCTCAGGCCCAGGAATCGCCCAACGAATACCTGACCTGTAAGGTCGGAAGCGAACGTGGGATCGAACCTCGCTGGCGATGCCAGCGATCCGGTGGAAGCTTGCCAAGCTCGAACGCTTGGGCCGCACGAAAATGACAAAATAAGTAGAAGGGTCTTTCCAAGCCCTTTTCACAACCCAAGTGAATCATGAGAAGACCACGACGACGCAAAGGGGTTGGGAAACACCCTTCTCCATATTAACATGACCTCAATGAGGACACTCTTACCGGGGGCAGGCGTCTCATTTGAACATTTTCCTCTGAGATTCGTAAGTGTCCTGCCAAGCGATTCTTATCATAAGCGTCGTATCTGTATCAGATCGTTTCTCCCCCCCGCCCAGCCGTTGTTACTCCCAATACTGTCAGATTAAGATTTTTTAACCGCAGATGGACGGGATGGACGCAGATTCAAGAGAAGAGATATGACAGATTTTCAATTCCATCTGCGTTCATCATCTGCGTTCATCCCGTCCATTTGACGTAATAATTTCGTTTCCAGTTCGTCTATGTCCGCTGCGCTCCCATTCTGGTTAAATTCTTCATGCGTAAACTGATAGCCAAAGGCGGGGCTCTCGCTCTGTCGAAACAGCCGGAACAGATGGGCTGAAAGCCCTGCAGCACAAAGCACAGGGGTTGCTTCGGCTGTCTCCACTTCGCTCCCGCTCAGCCCTGTGTTAGGCGGCGTAGCCGATCTTCTCCTGATCACTCGGCACTGATCACTCGGCACTAGCAAACTTCTTCCCACCACTTTCAGTTCCACCCCCAGATCAATGGCCGATCGATTTTCATGTCGTGGATCCTCTCCAAGCCGAGCGGGCCGTGGTTTTTGATGATGTTTTTTATCAGCCAGGAAATTGCATTTATTTGTCCGCGGCTTTCTCTTTCGCGGCTGCGAGGAGCTCCGAGACGGTGACCAGTTTCAATCCCTTCGCCTGAAGCGCTTCGATGATCCTCGGCATGGCTTCGATCGTCTTGTTCGGCCAGCTATGCATGAGGACGATGTCGCCGGCCTTTGTCTCCTTGGTCGCTTCGTCGAAGATCGACTGAGGGGTGCTGTCCCCACTCCAGTCAGTCGTGAGGCGACTGGCATTGATGGAGGGCATGCCCTTTAGGACGGTCCACACATTTTCGTCATGACTGAGGAATGGTGCGCGGAAGAGGACGGCAGGCTTGCCGGTCGTCTCCTTCAGAATCCTCTGAGTATCCTCGATCTCCTTTCTGACCTTTTCCAGATCGCCGAGCTTGGCCAGATCGGCATGGGTAAAGGTGTGGTTCCCAAGCTCATGTCCTTCTGCCAGCATTCTCTTGGCAAGTTCAGGGTCCCTTTTGACACTCCTCCCAATCACAAAGAAGGTGGCCTTGACGCCATTCTTCTTGAACAACTCAAGCAGCTTGGGAGTGTTCACGGGGTGCGGTCCATCGTCGATGGTGATCGCCACAAGCTGCTGTTCTGTTTCGACGCGCTCGACGGGCGTTTGAGCCCATGATGTCGTGCTTATCGTGGCCATGGCCATGGCCACTAGAGTTGCGGTTCGTGTTGTCATCATACTGTGGCTCACTTTATCTACTGCCGCCGTTGGGTCAATTGCGCAAAGCCATGCCCTTTATCCATAAATCCGGCTGGACAAATGCTGACGAGAAATCGGACCACGGCAGATGAGAGGAGACAGTGCCTGAGCCCCGGGAGGGGCGGCAGAAACCATCGATTCAAAGAATAGCTCCTTCCATCGCCTTGGCCGACGGCTCATCGAATTGCGACGGGCGGCGCATTGGGGAATGAACTGGCGAGGGCTTCTGTCACCCCTACCGGGGTTCCTATCCTCCATCTGCCTGTATCCGCTAGCTCACGCTGGCGGCTAGAATCTGTCGCCCACTACCGGGGCTGAAGAAACCCGCCTCGCCTGGCGGCTCGTGCCGTTCTTCGTGCTATTTCTTCGACTGTGTGTAAGCAGGATTTATGTGTAAGGACAGTGCAAGCCCACCGGGGGACCAGAAACCCCTCTCCCGCCACCGGTTGCTTCACAAGGACAGGCCGTCTCAACAGGCGTGATCGAGCGGCTCTTGATCACCTTGCCGCGAGCGTGAGGGAGAAACGGTAGGTTCCGGAGGCTACGTCGAAGGTCACCCAGTCGGCGTCGCGGCGGGCGTTGGCGACTCCCGCGACACCATCGAGATAGGAATTGTTTTTCCAAACGGCCTTACCGCCCTCGGTGACTGCAAACGCCTTGAGGCCGAGCGTGGGCACACTCACTTTGGCTGTCGAGCCCACGGGGATCTCGACCTCCAGCACGAACGAATCCTTCGTCCGCTTCCAGCTCGACGAGATGATTCCCCTGACGGTCTTGATCGAGGCCTCGGCGTGGGTCAGGTCGCCGAGCGGATGGGGCTTGATCTGGAAATGGCGGTATCCGAGCCCGAATTTGGCGGTTCCATAGTAGGGCGGTTCTTGAATACCGGCGATACTCTCATAGAAGAGCCTGCCGACGCCGGCCAACATGGTCATGCTCTCTTCTGCGTAATAGAGGTTATCATTCCATTCTTTCACCTTCGTGACGAGACTCCAGCCTTCCCACACCGTGGTCGCGCCCTGGTCGACCATGTATCCCCAGCCGGGAAATTCGGTATGATTGACCGCGTCGTACACGACCTGGCCAAGACCGTTCTCGACCAGCGACTCCATGAACCCGGGCAGGCCAATGTGCCCGACTCGCAATTTGCCGCCATCGGCCTCCGTGATTGTTTGGGCAATGTTCTTGATGAGCTGCTGCTTGTTTGCCTCTGGCACGATCTCGAGAGCCAGCGCGATAATCTCCGACGTTTGCGACTTGCTTGCGTAGTGACCCGTCTTGGAATCGAGCCACGTCTTGTTGATCACGGCCCGGATCTCTTGAGCCAGCTTCGCGTAACGTTGCTCTTCCTCTTTCTTTCCCAGCACCCGGCACATGTTCGCCAGCGTCCGTGTGTTGTGGTAATAGAAACAGGTCCAGATGAAATCCTTGGGAGTTTCCTTGCTGATGAATTCCCAACTTCCGACTTCACGTCCGGGCAGCATGTGTTCGCCGAGCCAACTTTTGGTGACGATGTGATTATCCTCGGCCAACTCCCGCCCGATGAAGTCGACCCAGGCCTTGATCCTGTCGCAATGCTGTTCGACCAGACCTTTGTCGCCGTGGCATTGGTAGAGATACCATACGAGCATCGGATAAGCGGCATTCTGGGAAACATCGCTTTTTCGCTTCATCCCCGGCAGCCTGGGCACGATATCCGAGAGGTCACCATCGTCGGACCCGGCCAGGGGAATGCTGTGTGCGATGTCGGTCCACATGTTTGGCATGTGCTTGCGAGTCGACAGGGTCCCGAAATAGCTTGCCGGCTCGTTGTAAAATATCGGCTCCCGGTGCAGGCCGTCGAGAACGAAGCCCTTGAATGCCACCTTGAGCGTCTGCTGGATGTTGCCGTGAATCTGATTGAGAAGATCGTTGGAACAGTTGAAGCTGCCGTGCATATCGACATCACTGTAGACCTCCCGACCCTGCAGCGTATCGAGTGTCGGCTTTCCTTCGAGTCCCTCGACTCGCACATAGCGGACAGGGTGAATCGTAAAACGCGGCTCGTAGGTCTCGCCGTCAGGATCGCCCTTGAGCGTGTAGGTATCCTTCTCGGTCACCGACCTCCATTTCGCGGCTGACGACTTATAATGGATGGTGACCTTGGCGCCGGCTTTGCCCTTGGTTTTCAGAAGCACCCAGCCGCTAAAAAATCGGTCAAATTCAAACACCCAGCCGCCATCGGCGTGTTTTGTCATCTTGATCGGTCGAAACGTGTTCTGGACCTTCATGGGCGGGACAAGCTGACTTCTCAACTTGCCTTGGGGTGCCGGACGAACCGCGGCATGGCTCCATTGACGATCGTCATAGCCGGTCGTATTCCAATCCGGCTTTTCGAGCCGAGCGTCATACTCTTCGCCAAAGATCAGTTGGTTTGCTCCTATCGCTCCGGTGGATGCCTTCCAGGTTTCGTCCGTAACGTAGAGTTTCTCTGTGCCGTCATCATAGGTGACCGTCATCTGCAGGATCGCGCGCGGCCCATCACCCCATGGACCTCCCTTTTCCCACGGCAGGACGCTGGAGGCGCTATACCAACCGTTGCCCAGCATCACGCCGACCGCGTTCGCGCCCGACTTCAGAAAACTCGTGACGTCGTAGCTGCGATACAAGACCTCCTGGGAATAATCCGTAAAACCGGGCGAAAGTACATCGTCGGAAACCTTCTTGCCGTTGATGTACAGTTCGCTCCAGCCGAGCCCGGAAATGTGGACCCTCGCTTGCCGAACCTTCTTCGTCACGGCGAACTCCTTGCGCAGCAGTGGCGAGGGGGCGGCGATCCCGATCCATTGGCCCTGCCAATCACTTTGTTTCATGAGCCCCATTTCGAAGCTGCTCGGCTTGCTCCACGTCGATAGCTGCCCCTGCTTGTCCCAGACCCGGACCTTCCAATAGCACGTTTCTCCGCTTGTCAGCGCCTTTCCCTGATAGTCGACATTCACCGATTGGTCGGAATTTACTTTTCCGCTATCCCATTTGTCGCCGACGTTTGCCTGGAGTTGTTTCTCGCTGGTGGCAACCAGGACGCGATACGCCGACTGCAATTGTGCCCGCTGTTCAGATTGAAGCAACCAGCCGAAGCGCGGTCGCGGCGTATCGACGCCCAGCGGGTTGGTCGCGTACTCGCAGCTCAGTTCCGAAGTCGCCAGTTCCGCTTGCTGCTCGGCGCAGTGTGCCGTTGCTGTCGCCAGAATGGTTACGGCGAAGCACAAGGTCAGGCTGGTGGCCATGGTTTTTACGTGTTGTCGAATGAACATGTTTTGATTTCTTGTTTGAGTTTGATGTGTATCCCGCGTCTGAGGAAACAACCTACTGGCCCCACTTGGCGTTCAGTTGATAGACTTCGAGCGATAGCAGTTTTGCATCGCCGCCTTCACAGAAGGCCTTGACCGACTCGATGTTGAGATCGTTTTCGTAGGACAAGGTCGCGATCTGCTCCCCGTGGTTGGCAAAGATCTCCATCATCGGGCGATCGATGAGAATCCGTATGGCGATCTTGCCGTCGATCACCCGCAGCAGCATCTGGTCGTTCAGCTTGCCGCTTGCGACGTCGAAGGTGGCGACCTTCTTGCCATCGACTTCGAGTCCGACGGTATTGGCCTTACCGAGTTCGAATTCGGCACGGATGTCCAGAAGCGCGCCGGAAGTCTTCACCTCGACGGGCTTCTCAGGCGTCAGGTGCTCCGCGGTGGCCTTGCTGCACTTGCCGAGGATTTTTCCGATCTCCACGACCGGCTCGCCAAACATTCTCACACCATCTTTCGTGGTGCGCAGCGACAGCTCGGTCGGGAACGAGAACGTCTGATTGAACGGCGAGTCAGGCCATCCAAGACCCTCTCCGGGGTTTCTGCTAAAGTCATTGCCGATCCCCTTGCCCCAGCCGATCTGGATACATCGGCCGTCGGGTGCGTCGGAGAAGAGCTGCGAGGCATAGTATTTGCCGTGATGAAGCCGGTGCTTGCCCTTGTGCTCGGGCGTGAAGGTCTTGCCGTCGAAGTCGCCGATCGCGTATTCGGCGTCGGCGGCGAACACGACCCAGCGCAGCTTCTCCTGATTGCCGTCGACCGGGAGCGTGAAGAGTTCGGCGCATTCAAAGAAGCCGGGCAACTGGCTCTCGAACCGCCATTCCTTGAAGTCCGTCGAGGTATAGAAGCCGATGCTATTGCCGTCTTTCTTGTTCATGCAGACCCTGGCGATGACCCAATGACCGCCGAGTTCCGCGGCCTTGTCGGATAGCGGCTTGTCCTGCTTGCCGTATTCATACCAGAGCGGCTTGGGGTCGCGACCGCCGTCCTCCAGCGGGATGACCGGGTTACCTGCGTATTCGGTAAAGGTGAGGCCTTTGTCGTTGCTGTAGGCGACGCATTCGCCACGCCCGGTGCTGGTCCAGGTGACGACGATGACGTCGTTCTCCCCGGTCTTCCAGCCGCCGGTATTCTTCCAGTCCACCACGGCACCGCCGGAGTACATATCATCGACTTCCCCGGACTTCGTGCGCCTGGAGTGGAAGACGTTGGGCAGCTGCTTCCAACTGACCAGGTCTTTGCTGACCGCGTGGCCCCAGGTCATGTTGCCCCCCCCCCACGGTAGAGCAACCGGGTTGTGCTGGAAGTACAGATGCCACTCGCCCTTGTAGTAGACCATGCCGTTGGGATCGTTGATCCACCCGACCTTCTGGGAGAAATGGAACTGCGGCCGCTCGGGTTCGGTTCCCCACTTGTCTTCGCCCGGTACCGTGTCGCTCTGAGTGATCAAGGCGAACGCCTCTGTGTGCGTCGGCTGGACAGTGACAGAGAGTGTCTTGCCCTCGTATTCGGAGACGTCGAAGAAGGCCCACCAGTCGGCGTCTTCCTTCTTTTCTGCCAGTCCTGCCTTCACGTGACGGACTTCCTTCCCGTCGACGACCAGGCTGATCGTTTGCATACCCACAAGTGCATCATCAAAATGGTGGTTGGCGGCGTTAACGATCGGCAGGATCAGGTACTTTTTCGAGACCGTCATCTCCTTGCTGTGTGGGCCGGACAGCACTGCATGCAACTTCTTCGGCGCCCACGTGGCGCTGTTCTTAAGATTACCATCGAGCTTCCACCACCCGGCAAGACCGGGGGCCGTGGCTTCCCCGTTGGCGAGAGCCATCGTTCTGATCTCGTCGGCCGACAGGGCTCTGTTGTAGACCCTCACGTCATCAATGCCGCCCTTGAAAAACTGTTCCCGCCCCCTCTTAGAGCCGATATACGCCGGGGCTTTACCCTGCGTGTCGATCTGTCCCTTGACCGCCTTGACGCCAATTTCCTGACCGTCGGCGTAGAACGTCATGGCCTTGCCGTCATACGTCACACAGACCAGGTGCCATTTCCCGTCTAACAACTTGGCCGGTTCAAGCGGAACGCCGTGGCGGATACGGTTCCCGAAGCCAGGCGTTTTCAACCCGAAGTAGAGGCTGTGCTTCTTCTCATACTCGCCAATCGCCATGAAGTTGTGGCCATGGCGTTCTGGTTTCCCGTAAATCATTTGCCAACTGTCTCTGCCCTTGGTGACACGCTCCGGTTTGATCCAGGCGGATACCGTGATCCCCTTGAGCGGTTTGAGGCCGGCGTAGTGGGGAATTTTGACGCTCTGACTCTCCCCGTCCAGAATCAGCGCCTTGCCAAGTTTGCCGTCAGCGTAGTCGTCTGCTCGAGCCGTATCGACGACTGGGAAGAGAAAGAATAGAAGAGAACACAAGAGAGCTGTGTTTCGTTTAATGCTTTTTTTGTTACTCATGTTATTACCTCGTTATATTATTCAAACTTACAAATCTTGCCTAGCGCCCCATCATGGAACGCCACCAAATATTTACGCCTCACTCAGCCCATCATGGCTGTGCCTTCTTCTGTCCCTCTGAAAGGAGTTTGCTCAGTTGCTTGACTATTTCTTTGTATGCCTCGACTTCCGCGACATTCTTGTTTTCAGCTGGGTCCTTCTTGCGGTCATAGAGCATCCGCTGTGCCTTATCGCCGTATTCAGTGTAGGTGTAATCACCCGTTGTCACCGTATGTCCATTGCCATTGCGGGTGAACGCCGCCTTCTTCCATTGGCGTTTCGGGTCATTCATGAGTGGCACCATGCTTGTTCCATCCAGGTGCTCTGGCAGCTTGATGCCTGCCAGCTCGCATAAGGTCGGATAGATATCCACGAGTTCAACGATGCCGTCTGTCCGGATCTCATTTCGGAATCCTGGCGCGCTGATGATCAGCGGTACGCGCGTGGCATTGTGAAGCAGATTGGCCTTGCCCCAGAAGTTGTGCTCACCGAGATGCCATCCGTGATCGCCCCAGATCACGACGATGGTGTTGTCACGAAGCTTCAGTTCGTCGAGGGTTGCCAGGATCTGCCCAACCAGCGCATCCACGTAACTGACACAGGCATAGTAGCCGTGCCGAGCTGTGGTGTGGAATTCCAGCGAGTTGTATTTGATGCCACGGTCGTGATACCATTGTATTTCTGGGTGCACTTTCAGAGAATCCGGTGCGTTTTTTGGCTTAAATCGGTTTTCTGCAATCGCGATATCCTCCCTACTATACATATCCCAGTATTCCTTGGGGGCATAGAATGGCAGGTGGGGCCGGATGAAACCAACACCCAGGAAGAACGGTTTGTCCATCTTTGCCAAACGCCTTAGATCTTTCAGGCTCTTTGCGCAGGTTTGACCGTCAACATACGTTTCGTCCGGTACGTCAGGACCTTCAAAAAAGGGACCGTGCTCGGGATTGTTGACGAAGTTCTTGCTGTCCGGGTCAAAAAAATCCGCATGGTGGTCGGCACTTGTGGGCGCTTCCGACCAGCTCCGTTTGGCCGCCTGTTCCGGTGCGTGAAATATCTTGCTGTTGGAAATCGTATGGTAGCCCGCTTCGCGGAACGCTTGCGGCAAAGTCACGGCATTCGGTGCGTATTTGTCCGCGTCCCAGTTGTTGCAGGTTTTCTTGTCGGGACGAATACCGGTCAGCAGTGATGCACGCGATGGTCCGCAGACAGGCACCTGGCAGTATGCCCTTTCAAACACAATCCCTTGCTTCGCAAACGTGTCGATGTTGGGTGATTGAATATGCCTATTCTCATAACAGCCAAGCTCCGGCCGCAGGTCGTCAATGGAGATGAAGAGCACGTTGGGCCGGTTGTCTTGAGCATTTAGAATGGTGCCAAAGGCCAAGCCCAACGTCAGGCTGACGGCCATGGTTCCTACGTGTTGTCGAATGAACATATTCTTCGCGAATCCTTTTACTTCTCGCACCAAACGAGAATCGCCTCAAGCGATCCGCCGGGAACTTTGTAGCTGACCTTAAGTCCTTCACCGTAGCTGGCCTCGAAGTAGCCGACTACGATCTTAACCATGCCGGGCTTCAGCACCACGGTGCCGCTCTTTGCTATCATGTTGTGGAGGCCGTCGTTGTTGACGATCTCCACGCCGTCGACAAATAGCTTGCTGCCGTCGTCGCTGGTGGTTTGGAAGGTGTATTCGCCGGCCTTTTTTATGTCGACGTAAGCGCTGAAGCGGAATGCGAACTTGTCTTTCCTCTCTTGCCCGGTGAAGGTGAAACCGTCGGCAATGCCCGACGTCTTCGGCGTCAGTGTCGCGAAGTCGGGTAACATCTTCCACTCACCTTCGTAATAGTCGTAGCGAGCACCGGGGACCAAGGTCTTGCCGTCGTGCTTACGCGGCGAGACTTTCTCGACGGTAGCATTGGCCACGACGCTTTTCATGCCCGTGTTTCGATAGAAGCGAGCCTTGACGCTTGTCGTTTCGGTCAATTTCAGCGGCTTGGTGTAAGCCGCCGACTTATCCGTGGGTGTCGACCCGTCGGTCGTGTAGCGGATCACGCCATCCGACTCGGCACAGGCCAGTTCCACCGTGCAATCGTCCACGAACAGCGGGCGGCCGGTGATCGTCGGCGCCGTGGCCGTGGTGCGAAAAGCGTTGGCCATCAAACCGGCCTGGTTACGCAAGTTCGGCTCGGCCAACTGGTGCCACCCAAAACGCACAGCAGTCGGATTCTTCACTTTATCGCTGGAAACCACGACTGTTTTCCCGTCGATGACGGCTTTGGCGGGAACGTATTCACCGTCGCCGGCGATCTCAAACCAATCGAGCCGCTCGCCGTCGCGAGACTCGAGTCCTTCGCCAACGTGGTCGAACGAGACCCGAAGCTTCGATCCCTCGACCTTCATTGATTTGTAGAGCGGACCGGAGTAAACTAGGTCTTTTCCGTAGTCTTTCGCCAAGGCACAGAGTGCCAGCCGCAGACCGACGTCCTGCTTGTTGCGGGGATGAATGTCCTTGGGGTTTCCGATATCCGTAATCACCGCCATTCCGGTCTTGGGTATCGACATGGCCTTCGTCTGGGCTTCCCAGATTCTCGGCAACCGCTCGGGGTCGCCGCCGTAGTTATACGGCGCGAGTTGGGTCCAGTAGAACGAGAGTTCGTCGTCGTTCCACACCTTCCTCCATCCTTCGACCAAGGCTTTCTTCTTCTCGGCATAGAGCATCCCGTCGGACAAGTTCGATTCGCCTTGATACCAAATCGCTCCCCGAACGGTAAAGGGAACCAAGGGGTGGATCATGGCGTTGAACATGGCCGTCGGCGAATGGTATCCGCCCAAGGGGTGGTCAGGGAAGTCAACACCGGGAGAGGGCTGGATGAGAGCCTTTTTTGCCGTGGCTTGCTTTGCCGACTTAAGCCATTCGGCGTCAACCTTCTTGTCGCCTTGCTCAAGTCCCTGCAGATATTCAAGCTGCTGATCGCGAACGTTATCGGAAATTTCGGACAAGCTTTCCACACCGGCGAAACCGACCGGCGGGGTCCACGGCTCGATTCGTGAGCCGCCCCAGGAAGACGCGATCAAACCGACAGGCACATCCAGTTCCTGCTGCAACTTACGACCGAAGAAATACAGAACCGCGGAAAACTTCGGCACGTTGGTCGGACTGCACGCCTTCCACTCCGCCGTGACGTCTTGTTTGGGAATGCCGCTGAGGGTCTTGGGCACGAGGAACAGGCGCATGTTCGGATGCTTGGCGGCGGCGATTTCCTTTTCCGCGTCGTCGGTGTTAGATACGCTCCACTCCATGTTGGATTGACCGGATCCGATCCAGACCTCGCCCACAAGAATGTCGGTCAGGGTGACGGTGTTGTTGCCGCTGACGGTCATCGTATGCGGCCCACCGGCTTTCATCGGCGGCAGCGTAACGAGCCACTCGCCCTTGTCGTTGGCTGTGGCGGCTTCCTTGCTGCCTGCGCACTCGACGGTGACCTTTTCACCCTTGTCGGCCCACCCCCAGATCTTCAGCGGTTTTTCGCGCTGAAGCACCATCTGGCTGCCGATAACCTTGGGCAAGCGAACGTCGGCCAAAACAGCATGACCCATTGCCAAGACCAGAACAATGGCGAATGACAGCGAGCGAAAGGTAGTCGTGTAAATGTGCATGTTCATCAATTTTTTTATATGTTTAGTAAGAGTAAAATTCCGTCCTGAGTTCTTCTGAAATCAGTGCTTATTGTCAGTTCCAATTACTTGAGGTTCATCAAGTAGTGCAGCAGGTCAAGGAGTTCGTCGCGGCGAAGGTTGTTGGTCAGGCCCGGCGGCATGATCGACACGCCACTCGAATCGATCGTGGCGATCTGATCACCGGGGATGCTGGTAATCTTTCCTGAGGCATCACGTAGCAGGACCTCGCTTGGTGTTTTGCGATGTAGCGTGCCGACGCGGACTTCTTTGTTCTTCAGGGTAACGACGACGCTTTCGTAGCCTTGTTTGATTTGTCTACTGGGTTTGAGCAGCGATTCCAGGATGCCTTCCGGCACCATGTGCGTGGCCAGCCCTCCGAGC
>Ga0206131_10003076_pt1 | contig 19477 bp, 12 predicted proteins | sample Helgoland_Spring_FD_148636 | JGI IMG/M metagenome (GOLD analysis project Ga0206131, IMG submission 148636) | Pelagic subsurface seawater microbial communities from Kabeltonne, Helgoland, North Sea - Helgoland_Spring_Bloom_20160517_1 | ecosystem: Environmental > Aquatic > Marine > Epipelagic ...
ACGCTGGTTGTTGATGGTGGTGAAGACGATGATATTGTCACGCTGATTGATGGCACGAACAACAGCTTGACGCTGACGACTGTTGAGAGCGTTGTTGGCGGGTCTGGCAATGACACGATCACGGTAACCGACGGCTCACTCACCTCCGGCGACCTCGGTGATGGGAACGATCGTATCAGCCTGGGAGCGGCGACAACCGCTACGATCGATGGTGGTCTCGGCAGCGATACCCTGACGGGCTCGGATCAGGGCGATACCTTGCGTTTGACCGGCTTCGAGACTGTGACTGCTGGCATCGGTAACGATGACATTACCATTACAGACAACCTTGGAGCCGATATAGACCTTGGACTGGGTGATGATACGCTGACACTCGAGAAGGGTGGTGCCTTTGGCAACGGAACTCTCGACGGCGGTTCTGGTACTGATGTGGTAAACGTTTATGTCAATGAAAACCTGACGGGTGACAGCGATCTTGACCTGAATAGTAACTTCTCAGGCATCGAGCGGGTAAATTTGGTTGATCAGAGTGAAACTGACAATGGCCACGACATCCAGATTGTCCTCGCTTCCACGTTCAATAATGGCAACGCAATCATCTTTGATGCTTCAACGTCATTTGATGCGATCACCAGCCCCAGCGGCAACACGAATGGCCTCGACGTAGGTGAAAGCTTGATTTTCGATGCATCTGCCTACGGCCAGAGTGTAAGTTCTGGTGGTGCCGATGATGAGATCAGCGTGGTTGGTGGTGCTGGTAATGACACCATTACGACTGCCGAGCTTGATATCCAACGTGGTCTCATGACTGTGGATGTCAGCACAGGTGGGATTGATACGGTCGTAATCGCAAACGATGGCTGGAATGGTGAAGGGCTATACACGACTTCCACTAATGCGGATGAGACGATCACCAACATCGACGATTGGGAGAATGTCACAGGTTCCCTCTCCCATGGCGTTGAAATCTTTGGGTTCACCGGAGGCCAGGCTGGCGATAAGCTAGATGTCCAATATGGTGATGGCACGTCGACTACAGGTGGTATCCAAGAGGGCTATGTGCTTGGCACCGGTAATCCGATCAACAAGGCTTCCGGAACGGTCATTGAATTGGATAGCAGTGACTATACTATTAGTCTTGACGGAACGTCCTTCACGCTCAGGGATATCGCTTTCGATCTCTCTGCGGGAGGACAAGGTGATGCCCTCATTGACCTGGACGATGGAAACTACACCGTGGCCATCTATTCGTCGCAAGACACTGAAACGGCGGATGCGTATCTCTTTAACATCCGCGTCGATGGTGGTGACGGCCTTGATTTCACGATCTCGGCTGCTAACGGAACAAACCCACAAGCGGATAACGACATGATTGAATATGTCGGTGTCTTCCGTGGCGTTGGGGCCGATGTGCTCGTAGGTGAAAACTTCATCTAACCGCCGTGACGGAATAGAAAGTAATGTGATTGGAGAGGGCGTTAAGGCGCCCACTCCTAAATTAAGTAATAAGAGACGACCTCATGAACAGTACTTATCGTAGCTCTGATGACTTCTATCTGTGGTTCATCTTAGGTACCCACACCCATTCTTTCCAGTGGGGTGAGTTTTTTGCCGGTGGAGGCCAGTTTGCGAACCAATGGCTCACCTTAACACGTCAGGGTTTCAATGAGTCAGGCCAGCTGCCTTACTTAAACCTGAGCTCGAACACTCCTCATTCAAGCGGCGACGTTAGGATTGAAGATAGGATTACGTTTGACTTCGATGGCACACAGCGTGCCGTTGTCAAGAATGTAGAGTACATCGATTCAACTCTTGATACGACGACGCATTTACGTACCGCTGGACATTTTGGCTTTACCACCGATGCATCATTGGACAGGATATATGCTAATGTCGGCAATCACCATATGACCTTCACGACCGCGATCAAGGACAATTCCCTTCACCTCGGGGGGGGATGGGATTCGGTAACACTGGATGATCATTTCGACGTGCCGGGTGAGCAATACTGGAGCCTTATACGTCGAGATGGAAACCCATTAGATGCTTACAGTCTTCTCACGGGGCGGCGAATCCGTATGGAAGACGGTCAAGAAAGCATTAATGGTGATCCAACGAATATGAACTTCGGTGAAGTTGAATTAGTGTTTCTCAAAGAATCTTGGAATAGTGATTTTAACAGACAATATATTCCAGGCCAAGATATTGTCGGGGGCGGAACGCGCGCAACCTCTGAAAACATCGATCTCCGCAGCGATGGCCAAACCCACAGCGACTCCTTCAACCTCGCGTACTTCAACTTCATCCGTTACACATCCGACAATGTTTGGGTGGGTGAGGCTACTATACATGATGGTACGGATTACAGCACACCGAGTGATCGGCGTGTTGCCACTGACAAGAATGTGCTTCTCAAGAGCGGTTACACGTATGATGCGCCAGTGCTTGACGGCCAACTCTCAGTAATTGGGCAATCGCGCAACGGAACGCATGATCTAATCGTTGCTGAGCGCGATCCCGGTGAGGCGATCAATGGCCATTTCCGCTTGTATGCCTTCGACGTTGACTCAGATCTTTACAATGAATTCAACCAAGTATTTCTAGGGACTTCTGCAGGTGAAAACCCTGTCAACTTCGCGTCTGCGACAGTAGACACTCCTGCGAATCGTGTTGCCATGTATGGTTTCGGTGGGAACGACATTCTCACCAGCGGCGCAGGGAAAGATTACCTGTTCGGTGGCAGAAGCACCTTCAACGTAACGAACGCGAACAATACAGCAATTGTTTCAAGTTCAGGCAATGTGATCACCGGTGGAACTGGCGCTGATTATTTTGGGACTGGTGCGACAAACTCTTCAGGACAACTTATCGATGGAACTGGCATTGTGCTTGGTACGGGAGTGGAAACAGGCGCTCCTCAGGGCAGCTTAATTGGAAGCACAAGTACTGGAGGCGTTGATGGAAAAGGCGTGGGCCTTTTCTGGGTATCCCACGCGACCGATGTAATAACTGATTGGGAAGCTGGTATCGACACGTTGGTGGTGCTCGAGAACGGCGTTGCCATAATTGGCGGCGTGCGCAGTGGTGCGACAGTAACAGATCTTCGCGGATCAAACACGTCTGGTGCCGACGGAAACACGACAATCAACCTGCGGGCCACTGCTGCTGTGGCGACATCCGATCAGGACTTCGACGGCGCACGTGGCGGCTCGGACAGCCAGCTGCTGCCTGCTAACCCTGACTATGATGCGGGTGAAGCAGCTCGCAATTGGGATCAGGTGAAATCGCTTGATTTCGTTTATGACAACCAAGCTATTCGGGATGCCAACAGCATCACGAACGAGACCAATGACGTAACAGTCGTCAATGCCGGGCTGATTGTTGCTCGTGGCCTTGGCGGGACAGATACACTTCTTGATAGTCCTGGTGATGACTATCTGTACGGGAACCGTGGCTCCAACAACATTGATATATCCGCAGGTGGCAACGATCGCGTTTACTATGATACCTTTGACGGTGCGCAGGCGCGTCATTATGTCAGTGACTTTACGAAGTCGACTGGATCTTCGACCGATCGCGACACGTTCTATTTAAATAAGGGAGTGATTGATGCCTTCTACAGCGGAGGTAGCACTCGTGCTCTTACGACGGTTGATGCGAACGGGATTTATACTGATGCAATTGCCTATGCGCCTTCTATTAACTTCTTGCATGATTCGTTTTATAATCCGTCGATTGTGACGACGAATGCGGTCCATAGAGGAGAGGATGGTCAAGCCCCGAGTGTAATTGAGGGCTCCGATGGTACGACCTTCGGGATAGGCGTTGGCATGTTTGCTGCTGGTACAGTCCTTCTATTCGTGCCGTTTATGTCGGGTGTTGGATACGCGCTGATGGCATCAGGGACGGCGCTTGGTGCAGGTAGTTCGCTCGTTAAGACACAACCTCACCAGAATGCGACTTTCGCGGGTGATGTGGGTGCATACCTCAACGTGCTGACGGAGCAGTCGAACAGTAACGGAGAAGGAACCCTTCTCAAGCCCGCTACGTCTGTCGCAAGCGCTGACTCAGGCGTCACATTCCTGAGCTTCTTCGAGGGTGTCAACGCTGGCGACGGGTATTTGCCAGTGGTCGAATTTACCTCACATGCTGGTGAAGGGATTTTCGGATATTTTGCCATGCACTCGAGCACGGAAACTTTCGTGTATCTCGTGGCGTCTCGAGACAATCTTGTCACTGACTCGGAAGCAATCCAAATTGCGCAGATTGAAGGCAATCTGACCGCCGCGGATTTCGCCATTTATGATGGTCGCGTGGACATCTACAATCAGGCGGTTGAAGATCCGATTGTTATTGTTGAACCTACTATCGTTACCCTGGGTGATGACACTATTGTGGATGTTTTAACGCTTGATCCAAAGCGATTTGATGACGTCGACAATCCGTTGAAGTTGACGATGACCGTGCCTGGGAATGTGGTCGGCGCCAATATTATGATCTATGACGGCACCAGCATTGTCTATAACGGGACCAATGGTACATATACCAGTGCCGCAAGTGGTAACAACCCAGGCGGCGACGTGAAGATGACATCTAGTACGTATAATGCCGGGACCACCACCTTTGAATTTTCCGATGAACGGGTCCTAGGCACAAGGGCAATCAAGACAGATGAAAATGAACTGAATGACGCTGTAAATGGAAATCAGTTCCAGCTAGCTGATACGATAGTGAATTACACAGTCGCGTTTGCAGACCCCACGACTGGTATTGAAACTTATGATGCGACGGGTGGTGTTGAGGTTGCCGGCGGAAACGCCACGATTGATGGACAAGCCGGCGATGACATCTTGTTCGTCTCGGAAACCAGTTCGTTCCTCAATAATGCTCATGACAATCAGCTTGTCAGCATCGAGAGCATTGCTGTAACGGGCGGTTCCAATATCGACCTTTCTAACCAGTCTGAAGGCTTCTCGATTTCTGGTTCGGGCGCTGCCGACACTATTGTAGGCGGAGCAGGTGCCAACTACATCGTTGGCGGTGGTGGGAATGATAGCCTCGTCGGGGCTTCCAATAACGATACATTTGTTGGATTTACCGGAACTGACACTATCTCTGCTGGTTCCGGAACCGATAAGCTCGTCATCTCTGGTACAAGCTCAGATCTGAACTCAGCGTCCAACGCTCAGATTACGGGTATCGATATTGTAGAAGTGGATATCGCTGAGGTTTCCCCGATACTTGGACTGATAGTTGAAGGTGGCGTCGTGACCGGTGTTGATGTGGTCAATCCAGGTGCCGGCCTCGTGGACGGGACCTACAACATATCGCTGCAACCTGCGTCAGGCTTTGGGACTGCAGCCGTGGTGGCTGTAACTGTATCGAACGGCTCGATTGTGATTCCAACGGTTGCGGGAACAGACAAGCCCGCCCTTCTCACTCCGACCAGTGGAGGCTCTGGTTACACCTCTCCGGCAAGCGATGTAACGATTTCAACAATAGCGTTCGCTGGTGATGGAGCTCTTGTTGATCTCTCTAATCAATCCGATGGTTTTCAGATTGTCGGTGATTCCTACGCCGATACGCTTATTGGCTCCTCTGGGAACGACACCCTTACTGGCGGCGCCGGTGCCGACGAGATCGACGGTGGAGACGGTAACGATACACTGCGTTTCGCTAGCGGCGATGAGCTCGCAGCGGATACTTCGGTTACTGGCGGAAACGGCAGTGATACGATAGAGATCACGGCCGCGGATCTGACAATTGTTGATGCCGACTTCACTAATGTTCTGACGCTCGAAGCTCTCTCATTGACGGGCGCCTCCTCGGCCATTCTCGGGACTGAGGCGACGCAGGGCGGCATTACTACGGTCCGTACGGGCTCGGGCGCCACAAGTGTTGAGCGAACCGACACCACCGCTACAACGGTTGACGCAAATCTCCTGGGGAACGACACGACGCTTACAATCGCCGACACTGGCGTTACGACAAATTTCGTCGTCAACAACCTCGTTGGTAACCTCGACGCTTCTACTCTAGGCGGGACGCTTACTGTAGATTTGCCTGACAATACTGTGGATGAGGATGTGACGATTGCGTTCGGCACCGGGAACCTTGTGGTTACTGGTTCAGACGTTTCGGATACTCTAACAATATCGACGCTTGGGAACATTGGCGCTAACACAGCTTCGTTCCAAGTCATTGATCTCTCTCTGTCGTCGGCGCGAGATGTGGTCAACGCAGGTGTTGGTGCGCAGAGGATTATAGTCGGTGGCACCACTGCGGATCTAATCACGACTGGATCGGATTGGATTGATCCAAACGACGGGGTTACAGTCAATTATGACCGGGTTGAGTTCCTTGACGATAATTCGTTGATTGCAAATATGAGCTTTGTTGGTGGTAATGTTGTTGCTAATACCATTACCACAATAACTGACTATAATGACGACGTGTTGGATTTTGAGGGGACTGAACAAACCGCCGTGAGCTCTGACGGCTCGCATGTTACTACTGGTGCTGGTGGTAAAGTAACTGTTTGGAAAGATGAAATCCCAAGCCTTGAGGCCAAAATTTCTTTAATCCAGTCAGACAACCTTCTTGATGTTGCAAATACTCTTGCAACTTTCGAACATGATGATGATTTGTACGTCTATTTTGCTGGGGCATCTATTGGTGATGCAGATGATCAATTAATAAAACTCAGTGGTGCGGGTGTATTAGATACGGTTCAGCTCGGAAATAGTTTTACTATTTCTCGGACTCCGCCAACTAATAGCCCGGTGGTTGGCGATCTTCTGTTGACGCCAACAGGTGATGGCGGTTCAGGACCTGTGTTCTGGAACCAGACCGCTAATAAGTTGTATCAACCACAAGACCTAACTGCTGGGAACTTCGGTACGTCAATTGGTACTGGGGATGACTTTTCTCAGTGGGTGGATATTAGGGCTGCCTTTGCAAACGGCGTTGATATGTATGGGACCGCGTATAAAGATTTGTATATGGGTAGTAATGGTTACGTTACTTTTGGATCTGGCTATAGCTCCTTTACGCCGAGCGGTATTCCCGGTTTCACGCGTTCGCCGATGATTGCAGCGTCTTTCGACGACTTATTTATTTCTTCAGGCTTGCGACATGTTGACGGAACAGCTGGTGATGGCACCGGCCCGAATGAGTATACTGGTAACTCAACAGGTAGTGGTGGTGCCTACTATCATCTTGAGGTTCTCACAGATGGAAATGGTGTTGTCACGGACCGGAAAGTGATTTTCACGTGGGACAACGTTGATTTTTATGGTTGGGCTCGCAATTATCTGAATCCAGTCGGTGCAGGAACATCGATGCAGGTTATTATTCACGACTTGGCGCCAGCTGATACAACTAGTAAGGATTTCGGTATTGAGATCAGATATGAGGATATTGGCTCCCATGATCAGACCGACCCAACCGCAGGCTGGACAGCGGGCGACACCTTCAACTATGGATTGGTTAATCAGCCTGGCCAGACTCTACGCGATGTAGCTAATAGCTCCACAAACGTGGACACTAATGGTGTGTGGGTTTGGAGTGTCCAGGGTGGCGAGATTCAAGTGTCAGGGTTTATTGATGACGTAGACAATGGTGGGACTTACACAGCCGCCGTTAGTGTATACGACATCGATGCTCAACCTGAATGGCTGGACGGTGGTACAGCTAGCTTCTCTCTGCTTGCAAATGATCACGGCGTTTTTGCTTTAGACGCTACCACCGGCTTAGTAACTGTTCCAGTTGGAGCTTCGCTTAATCTTTGGAAAGAGGCCTTCAAGGACGGCGAGGCCTCGTTTATTGTGCAAGCAACTGCCACAAATGGCACTCAAGTAAAGACCGCGGATCAAGATTTTGTAGCATCTATTGTAGACAACAAAGAAGATCCAGTTGTGCGCGGTACTGTCGATGGCAATGACGCTGATGCGATCGTTGATCACGATGCAACGTCTACAACCCTTACCGTCTACGCGACGTCTTCTGCGCTTAACAATGCAGCAGATGCAGATCTCACTACGATTGACACAATCAACATGTCGGTTGCTACGGCTGGGGTTACACTTGACCTTAGCAACCAGCAGGGTGGAGGTGAGACCTTCACCATCACGGGATCTGGTTACGCCGATGTAATTACAGGTGGCGGCGATGTAGACAGCATTATAGCGGGGACAGGTAACGACACCATCAACGGTGGTGAGGGTGCCGATAATATGGACGGCGGCGCAGGTGCTGACGTATTCGTAATTGACCTTGCTGCCGATCATGCGGCTGGCGAGACCATCACCGGTGGAGGTGAAACGGATGTCATCCGCTTCACCTCTACGGCTGGTGCGACGCTGACGCTGTCTTCGAATGTGAGCGTTGAACAGGCACGCATTGCCGATGCAACTGGTGGAGCTGCTGGCACGACTTCGGAGAGCATCGATGCGACCAACGCTCAGGGCACGATTGCGCTTTACGGTAACAATGGTGCGAACAGCCTGACGGGCAATGCCTCGGCGAACGTGATTGTTGGCGGCGCTGGTGCTGACACGATCACGGGTGCTGGCGGTGATGACAACATGGACGGGGGCGACGGCAATGATGTCATTGACGCTGGAAATGGTGATGATTTCGTTAATGCGGGTGGCGGAGACGACTGGGTCACGCTTTTGCTGGATGGCAATGATACTGTCGATGGCGGTAGCAACTTCGATACACTTTCTTTGGCTTCTGGTGCCTACGATTTGGCAGATTTGAGCAATGTCACAGGCTTCGAATATGTCGAATTCGTGGGCACTGCTGGGACACCTATCTCTTTCATGGTGCCTAATTCTCTGACTCTTGGGTCCGGTGACGGTAACGCGATCATTTTTTCAGTTGCGCAGGCGAACACAGCAGGAGTTTTGATTGATGCCAGTGCGGTTGCTACTGGTTTTATCGAAATCGATGCGAACAGTTCGGGTTTATCCACCACAGTTTCTAATATGTCTGGCAATGACACCATTATCGGTTCTCAGAACAGCGATTATCTGGCCGCCGGCGCGGGGGACGACATATTTATAGGGGAACTTGGTGATGATGTGTTTTTTGGTGGTGCAGGGCGCGATACATTCGTTCTTGGGTCGGGGAGTATAGATGAAATCAAAGACTTTATCGCTACTGATGACTATATAAACGTTGCCTCGTTTACGTCTGCAAATTGGATTCTTGATAGCAACGGTCAATCATTCGATTCAACTCCAACTTCCGTGAACGCGACAGATAAAGTTGTCCAGCTTTGGGCGACGGGTTCTACCTCTAATACTGCTGATGTGGATAGTGTCAGCGATGTGGCTGCAGCTTTTTCGAGTGGTTTATATGCAGTCGATACAAACGGAAAATCTATTGTCATTAGTGGTCGAAACGATGCTGCGGCCAATGCCTATGTATGGTTGGTGGATTCAGCGGCAGACGGCGTTGGTGCCAATGTAACGCAGGCTGACGTGGAACAAATTGGTGTGATGCGTAACGTGGAGATTGATAATTTAACATCTAACAATTTCATCTTTACTAACAATGACGTTGTTGAGTTCAACAACAACAATGGCGATCAGTCTGTTGCAGGTGCCGCTTCCTTTGGTGATGATGCCACGTATAGGACAATCACTGATTTTCAATCGAGTGCTGGCGACAAGATAGAAATGATAGGCTTCAGTTTTGAACCAGGCCGTGGAAACTCGACAAGCGTTGTCTCTACGCTGGGAAGTAATGGAGCGATTGACTCTACGTCGACAATCCTGCAGATAACTGACTCATCTTATAGTGACATCAATCTAATAGGAAACTTTGTCACTGGTCTGGAAAGTGCATTGGACTTGTCTTCATTGGCTGATCAGGATCATATGATAGCTATTTTTGGCGCTAGTGATATTGATGGTGACGTAAATACAAAGCAAAGCTGGGTCGCACTCTACCGTAATGAAATTGTGGGTGATAATGCTGATCCATATAATTTTCAGATCATAGGTCTGGTCTCTCAAGCCAACAGCGATGCGACACTGGATCATACCAATTTTGTTTTCTATTGACATGGAATTAAATAAGTCCCGCTGCCATGAACTGCAGCGGCGCTGAGGATGAACTTCGAGCGACGGCGCAGAGATACCTGGCAAAGCCCGTGCGATGATCCCACCTGGGCGTGCGGCAGTAGATTAAGAGGAAAGGAACAAGAGCTTGTATGTAAGGGAAGATGTCTTTCGTGTCGCGACAACGAGGGAGGCGGCTAGGGCTGTCTTTTCGAAGTCTGTCAGCCGCGCTGGTGGGCCGGCGTGAGGCGCTCACCGCGATCCAGCGTTACCGAAGCAAGGGTGTGCATCGTGATCCGGGGGATCAGACGCGTTTAAGCGAACGCGGCTTTGCGGCCAATCGCGTGTTACAAACAGCTGCCAAATCTCAACCCGCGAAGTCAGTCCCCACAGAAAAGCCAAAGAAGCAGTCAATGAACATCTTCTTCATCCATCAAAACTTCCCTGGCCAGTTCAAGCACCTGGCCCCTGCGCTGGCTCAGCGTGGCCACCGCCTGATCGCCTTGACCATGCAGAAGGTGAAAGACACGCAGTGGCAGGGGGTGGAACTGGTGCCCTATGCTGTCAGCCAAGGCTCCACACCGGGCGCCCACCCTTGGGTGGTGGATTTTGAGACCAAGATCATCCGCGCCGAGGGGGCGTTTCGGGCCTGCCTTGCGCTCAAGGATCAGGGCTTTGAGCCGGATGCCATTATCGCGCATCCGGGATGGGGCGAAAGCCTGTTTCTGAAAGAGGTCTGGCCCAAGGCGAAGCTGGGTGTCTTTTGTGAGTTCTTCTATCTGGCCGAAGGGGCCGATACCGGCTTTGATCCCGAGTTTCCGGTCGAGGATGTGGCGGGTAACAACTGCCGCCTCAGGCTCAAAAACCTCAATAACTATATGCATTTCGATGTCGCGGATGCGGCGATTGCACCGACCACCTGGCAGGCGAGCACGTTCCCCGAACCCTTCCGCTCCAAGATCACAGTGGTGCATGACGGGATAGATACCGATGCTATCCGGCCCAACCCGAAAGTTCAGCTGAAGTTGCGCCGCAAGGGCACAGGTGAGCCGCTGGTGCTGACGCGGGAGGATGAGGTGATCACCTTCGTCAACCGCAACCTGGAGCCCATGCGGGGCTGTCACATCTTCTTGCGGGCACTGCCCAAGCTGCTGAAGGAGCGCCCAAAGGCGCAGGTGATCATCGTGGGCGGGGATGGCGTGAGCTATGGCGCCAAGCCCACCATGGAAAAAAACGGCGCGGCCTCGTGGAAAGAGGTGTTCATCAATGAGGTCCGTGGCCATATTGCGGATGAAGACTGGGCGCGTGTGCATTTCGTGGGGCAGGTGCCCTATGGGAATTTCGTCTCGCTTCTGCAGCTTTCCACCGTCCATGTGTATTGGACCTATCCCTTTGTTCTGAGCTGGAGCTTGATCGAAGCGATGAGCGCGGGTGCAGCTATCGTGGCGAGCGACACCGCGCCGTTGCGCGAAGTCATCCAGCATGGCGAGAACGGTCTGTTGGTTGACTTCTTTTCGGTTGATAGTCTTGTTCAATCGGTTTGCTCTCTGTTAGACGATCCTGGGCAACGTGCACGCTGTGGCGCGGCAGCCCGTGCCACAGCCATTGCGAGATATGATCTTAAAACAGTCTGCTTGCCCAAGCAGCTATCTTGGGTTGAGGCGATTAGAAAAAACCCATCAACAAGAGGACAAGAATATGACAAAACGTAAAACGCGACCGAAGCCAACTCAAGACAATGAAATCACCGAGACCGTCAGCGATTCTGCCGAAGATGTAATTACAACCAGTACGGCCCAAGCCGAGGCACCGAAAACCCCGAAGATTGTGATCGATGGTGTTGAATATGATGCCTCAACTTTGAGCGATCCCGCCAAGGGCGCGATTGCCAGCCTGCAATTTGCTGAAGCCAAGCTGATGGCGCTGCAAAATGAACTTGCTGTTTGCCAGACCGCTCGCTTTGCTTACATCAAGAGTTTAAAGGCTGAGTTGGAAGGTACGGCCGAGTGATGGCTGATGCTCCGCAAATCCTGCGCCTGGATGGAGAGGACTACGACCTTTTCAATGCCTCTGATGAGGCCAAGGTGCTCGTGGCGCGGTTGCAGCAGCTCGACCGCCTTTTCGAAGAAAAGACAAACCTCATGGCTCTGCTGACCAAGGCGAAGAATGCCTATATCGCGGACCTGAAGACCGAAATAATCAAGAGCAAAACAGGCGTTGATCTATCATCGCTGTTTGACGAGGAGTAAGACCCATGCCCAAATTTACCGTCGATGGCATCGACTACAACACCGAAGACCTGAGCGATAACGGCAAGGCACAGCTGGCCAGCCTTCAGTTTTTGGAATTTCAGATGCGCAAGATCAAAGACGAGATCGCTGTTTATAATACGGCCAAGGCCAGCTATGTCGCAGGGCTGAAGGCTGAATTGGAAAAAACAAATGCCAAAGTCGCCGATCCGGCGCCGGCCTCTGAATAAGCCTGTCCTGATGGCTGTGCAAAGCCACGGTCCCGACAGTGGAGCCTCCCCCGACGGGGAGAGCTCCTTTGTCGTGCAGACATTCACAGCACGTTACGATCCGATCGAAGACCGGATCTGTTTGAATGCTTTAGATGCGAGCGGTAGCACGCAGGCGATTTATCTCACACGCAGGCTGATGGATCAGATAATACCGGTGGTGGCAAAGCACCTTGAGGAACAAACACCAAAGGGCGTTCCTACTGATGTCGTCCAGTCGATGACGCAGGAGCGGGTGCGACAAGCTCGCAAGGCCGAGCCAACCGCAGAACCGGTGCAGGCCGAGCTTGATACCCCGCGCTGGCTTTGCACCACGATCCAGATGAACAAACTACCGTCTGGTCTTGCCGTAACCCTCTCTGGTGAAGCCGCTTTCAAGGCCCAGATACCACTCGCCGACCCGCATCTGCGCACGGTGCTGGACATCTTGCGCAACACCTATGCCAAGGCGGGCTGGGATCTGCGCATGTTTCCTGATTGGCTAGGGCCTGAGCAGGCCGCTGCAGGGCAGGGGGTGCAGGTTAGGCTGAATTGATAAGGGCGTTATATTATAACATTACACACATTTGGAGGCACTGCGTCCTCAGTTCATCTTACTTGCCCCCAACAATCATGCAGATTTCAAGCCGGGCTGTGCGCTGATCTTGATGTTCAGTGATGCCAGAACTTTCAGCACTGTTCCTAGCTCCGGATTGCCTGTGCTGCTGAGTGCCCTGTAGAGGCTTTCACGGCTCACCCCAGCCTCCTGCGCAATTTGCTTCATGCCCTTCGCGCGCGCGACCACGCCAATAGCATCGCTGATGAAGGCCACATCTTGGGTCTCGAAGGCGTCAGACAGGTAAGCCGCAATCGCCTCGTCATTATCGAGATAGGCGGCCGGATCGAAGTCGGTGATTTCAACTGCCATTGCTGAGCTCCTTCATGATTTCGTGGGCGCGCCACGCATGCACTCTGGCGGCTGGGCCGGGCTACGACCGGACGAGGTGCCAACCATCCTTCAACGTGGAGAGCGTGTCCTCAACCGCCGCGACGCTGCGCAATATGGCAGTGATAAGGGTGGCATGTCACGCGTTCGTATCGAGCTGGGTGATGGGCTTGTCGGGAGCATTCTTGACCGTGCCAGCAGCCAGTCCGTTCAGATCGTGCAGGGCAGCCTGCAAGAATATGACCGGCTGGTCGCGCCGCGCACCGTCGCCCGCGTCAGCCAAGATCCGCGGCGGAGCGGATAGTCATGTTGTCCTATCCGCTCACTTACGCGCAGTTTCTCGGGGCGCTGCGCGTCGAGGAAGTGACGTTTCGGCTGTCGCACCCGCAGGAACACTCGCGATTGGGCGACGGCACGGTGATCAGCGCAAGCCTTGGCGCCTCACTTTGGACCGGGACGATCCGGCTCGCGCAGGCGAACCACCCGCGTCACGCCGAGATGGAGGCGTTGATCGGTCTGATGGATCAGCCGGGGGCGACGTTCCTGTGCCATGATCCACGATATCTTGGGCCGGCGAGCGATCCGTCTGGGGTGATCCTCGGCAGCCGAACAATCACGATCCATTCGGTGGCCAGCAACATGCGCGAACTGCGACTGACAGGCTTGCCTTCAGGATACTTGCTCTCAGCGGGTGACATGCTGGGGTTCCCATATGGTGCGAACCCCGTGCGCTATGCCCTGCATCGCATCGTGGTTGGCGGGACGGCCTCAAGCGGCGGGCTCACGCCCATGCTCGAAGTGATCCCTAACCTGCGCGCAGGCGTAGTGGCGGGATTGACAGTCCAGCTGATCCGACCGGCCTGCAAGGCACGACTGCGGCCAGAGCCGAGTTACGGCTCCGGCCGCCAGGCGCTCAGCCGCGGCGCCAGTTTCGATTTCATTCAGACGCTGAGATGAGGCCGTGCCAATAATGCTAACCCAGATCGAGCGAAGCTTAGCTGGTCTTTTCATCCCAGGGATTGATCAAAGAAACACCGGTTGCTGCGAAGTCTGCCATGTTGCGGGTAACAACCGTCAGTCCATGTTCCAATGCCGTGGCGGCAATCAACGCATCTCGCTCGGATTTCGGATCGGGAACATGCAGGCGGGCGCAGCGCCTCGCGATGGCGCCATCAATGCTGAGGTTACGTTCTTCAAATTCGGGGCAGACCTGGGTTTCAAACCATGCACGCAGCCGCGCGCCTTGCGCAGCATCCCGCCGCTCGACACGCAAAATGCCGATTTCTAATTCCATCAAGGTCAAGGCGGAGATGAACATCTCACCCGCATCAACGCCGCTGACCCATGTGACAACGGCAGCATCAGCCTTGCCATCCCCAACCTTCCTCAGCTCGGAGATCACCTTCGTGTCGAGAAGATACATCAGCTGAAGTCAACCTCGCGCGCCTTCAGGCCAGATTTTTCTGGCTCGAACGCAATGTCCGAAAGACCTCGTGCTGCTAAAGCTTGCGCAAGGTTGCGCGGACCACCGCTCAGACGGCGGTATTCCATCCAGCTGAGCAGAACATGCGATGGCCGCCCGCGATCTGTGACCACGACAGGACCGTCTTCCGCCGCGCGTTTAGCACGGCCGACATCCTGATTGAGCTCTCGGCTCGAGACTGTTTGTACGCCCATCGCACCCTCCATAATAAATGTAGATTCATTACTACAATTTCCGCAGCATTGCAATAGCGGCTGCGCCTCTCATCACATCGTCCGGCAATCCCATGCGCATACTCGACTCGACCTCAGCTGCCTATTTGGCTGCCCACACCGGTGTGGCCAGCCGCCACATGGTGCATGTTATTGGGCGCAACCGCGATACCAATGCGCAAGAGCCGCTCGGCGTTAGTAAAGTTCTGACGCCAACCATCGTGATTGAATTGCCGAAGAATGGCACAACGTCACTTGTGGAAGCAGGCGACGAACTTGTTATGAAGATTAACGGATTAGAACTTGCACCAGTCAGGCTGACAGCTGCACAACAAAGCGAGGAAATCACGCTCTCCTCGGGTGGTATTCCGGAAGGTTCTAACCTCATTACTGCGCAGATTGTGCGTGGCGAAGTAACAGTTAACTCCAACGAGTTGCGGTACACCTTGGATACGCTTGCGCCGAGCGCGCCCGTTGTATCAGACTGGAGCCTTTCGAGTGTCGCAGGACGGTTGTCCAAGCAGGGTGATGGTAATGCTTTGATTGGTCTGCAGGATGGGTATTACACCGTTGCAATTTACTCTGAAGATAGTTCGTCGGCCGATGCGTTCCTCTTTAACATTCGAGTGGATGGCGGAGACTCACTGGACTTTGGTTGGGGTGCCGATATTGCCGACACAGATTTCGACATGATCGAATATGTCGGTGTTGTTCGGGATGTTGGCGCTGACACACTGCAGGCAGTCAATTTCATCTAACCATATCGCCTACGCCCCCTAGGTAACTTGCCTGGGGGGCAATTTGGACGTGAGAGAAAGCAATGAACCTAGTTACGCGCGACATTCAGAACGTAAACGATCTTTGGTGGATTTGGGGTATTGGCCAGACTGAATGGTTCTGGAGTAGCTTTCAGTCCGGTGGAGGTTTTTACGAAAGCCAATGGCTTACGATTAGTCATAAGCCGCTTGTCGATAATGGTCATGTAGCCATGATCGACATGAGTGGAAATAATCAATACGATGATCCACGGAATGCAGATCGTGTGACATTTGATCTTGATGATCATCAAGTCATTTTTCCAAAGAATGTCGAGTATTTCGATTCATCGCTCGACACGACGACACAAATAACTTGGGTTGATCACTATGGTGCGACCACTGATGGCTCTTTGGACAAGCTGTATGCTGATGTGGGCAACCATGAGTTTAACTTCACGACAGCGATCAAGGACTCTTTTCTCCACCTGGGTGCTGGATGGGATGTTGTAAACTTGATCGACCATCGGGATGTACCCGATACCCAGTACTGGGCCATGATAAGACGGGATGATAACGCGCTTGATGCATATAGCTTGCTGACTGGCCGTCGGATCAGGATGGAAGACGGCTTGGAGAGTCGGAATGGGGATGAAGGAAACCACAATTTTGGTGAAGTTGAAATCCTGACATTGGGCGACAGCCGAAATGGTGGCACGATCACGTACAAACCGGGCGTTGATCTGCCGACGGGCGTGAACAACCGCGGAGTATATACCAATATCGACCTTCGCAGTGACGGAGCAACACACAGCGATTCCTTTAACCTCGCTTACTTTAACTTTATCCGGTATACGTCTGACAATGTCTGGGTTGGCGAGGCGACTGTCCACGATGGGACAAACTGGAGTACCCCCAGTGATCGCCGCGTAACAACTGACGTTAACTTGTTCGACAATCAAACTTACGATGTGGATGCTTCTATCCTTGATGGGCAGCTTTCAGTGATCGGCCAATCTCGCAATGGGACACATGATCTGATTGTTGCTGAGCAAGAGACAGCTATTGATGGCCAGTTTCGGGTGTACAGTTTCAACGTAGCTTCTGGTTTGTATAACGAATTTAATGAGGTCTATCTCGGCACATCTCTCGCCAATATCTCAGATAAATCCGCTATCATGGACGGAAGGGATATCACGGATATCATTGACACTGAGTGGTCCTACCGCGTTGCGCTTTATGGCTTTGGCGGAAACGACACTTTGACTGGCGGTGCAGGTCGAGATTACCTTTTTGGTGGTCAAAGCGTGTACAACCTTACTGTTAATGGAGCGACGGGGAACCAGGTGACTGGTGGGGTTGGAGCTGATTATTTTGGTGTTGGAAACACGAATTCAGCTGGAGTGGTTACTGGAGACAACACCACTATCGGGACGACGACGACCACAGGCGAATTTCTGCAGGGGTATGCCACCGACGTGATTTTAGATTGGCATGCTGGCGAGGATACACTCGTTGTACTGACCAATGGTGTGGCTGTGATTGGTGGTCTACGAAATGGTGATGGGCTGGTGAGTTTAAATGCAGCAAACACAATTGATCTTCGTGATTATGCCGCAATAGCAACTTCGGATCAGGACTTTGATGGCGCGCGCGGTGGAGACACCTGGGATAAAAATATCAACGGAGCCACACCACTCGATTATGTATTTCTGAATCAAGCCACCCGTGATTCTCACAGTATCGAGAATGAAGCAGATCGCACTGTTGTTAATGAAGGCCTAATCGTTATCCGTGGTCTTGACGGGTCTGATACGATCTATGGTAGTGCGGGTAACGACTATATCTATGGCAATAATGCGAACAATTTCATTGATATCAGCAACGGTGGAAATGATCGCATTTACTATGATATGTTTGATGGTGCTCAGTCGAAACATTACGTGAAAAGCTTTACAACAAGCGCTGTGTCTTTGTCTGGCTCCGGGGCGGGAGCAGATAAGTTCTATCTTAACAAGGGTGTGATTGACGCGTTTTATTCTGATGGTAGTGATAGAAGTCTCGTTTTGACATCGGCAAACGATGTTATTGGTGATTATGTCGAGTCTCAGCCTTACGATCCTGGTTTGAACTTTCTGCATAGCCCCTTCTACAATCCGTCAATTGCGTCTCCAAACTCAGTGCATAATTCCGAGGATGGCGAGGCCTACTATGAAAATGGATCTGGTGGATCAGACCAGACGTCATCTCTTATTGGTTTGGGAATGGTTGCAGCAGGTCGAATTCTGCTTGGAGTCCCTTTTGTTGGCCCAATTATTGGGGGTGCGCTTATTGCCTCGGGAACGCTGCTGAACGGCGTGGGTTTTGAAGTCATTAAGACGACCCGACATCTTAACGCGACATATGACGGTGATGTCGATGCCTATATGAACGTTCTGTCGGATACCGGCACATCAACAATAAACGGACAACTCCTGCAGCCGACGCATAACTTGACCGGTCTGGATACGAGCATCAGATTTCATCAGTTTTTTGAGGAGGTTGATGCAGGCGATGGATATATTCCTGTTGTTGAATTTACTGCGCATCCAGGGCAAGGGATTTATGGATACTTCGCACTTCACTCAAACACCCATACATTTGTTTATCTGGTCGCCTCCAAGGATAACTTGGTTGAAAATTCTGAGGCCATACTTGTTGCGCAGATCGAGGGTCTTCTAAAAGCAGAAGATTTTGCGATTTATGATGGTGAAGCGGATATTTACAATGCGGCAGTACAGGCCCCTATTATAATCGTTGAACCCACTGTGACGAAATTGGGTGACGATATGATTGAGAATATTCTTATCGAGACAGAAAAGCGCTTTGCGGATGTTGATAACCCTTTGAAGTTGACGGTCACGGTTCCGGGTGATGTCGTCACGGGTCAGATACGCCTTTATGATGGTGTAACGTTGATTTTTGATAGCGGCGCCGCAACCACGATCAACAGCGCTGTGACACTTTCGACGTCTGTATTTGCGGCTGGCGTGACTACTTTTGTTCTACAGGATAATCGCAATATTGGAACCGTCGCCCAGCAGACCGATTCAGCAGATATTGATGAAGACAACCAGTTCGTTCTTAGGGACTCGATCGTTAACTATACTGTTGAGTTTGTTGATTCTGTTACAGGCATTGGAGCGAGGGATAGCGTTGGACGAGTAGACGTTGCCGGAGGCGACGTGATTATCGATGGCGGCGATGGTGCCAACGATATGCTGACTATTTTTGAGACGAATGATTTCATCAACAGCGCTGCTGATGAGAAAATAATTGGGATGGAAAAAATTCTTATTGTAGCCGAGCAAGATCCTGATACCGAAGTTTATACTCCAATAACCCTTTTGTCTTGGCCCCCTAAAACTGTGCCACTATTTGTTGACTAAGGGAGTGACAGAGAATGGCACGGAAACGGTATTCGGATGAGGATGCACTGAAGTTATTGCGCGAGATTGATGTTCATTTGCATGAT